>Ga0247836_1002016_pt1 | contig 30855 bp, 22 predicted proteins | sample LaCruzMarch2015__4_FD_187116 | JGI IMG/M metagenome (GOLD analysis project Ga0247836, IMG submission 187116) | Freshwater microbial communities from meromictic Lake La Cruz, Castile-La Mancha, Spain - LaCruzMarch2015_14m | ecosystem: Environmental > Aquatic > Freshwater > Lake | place: Spain... | reverse complement strand
GTGCCTTGGCCTGCCAGAGCTCGACCGGCTGGTGTTCGAGCGCCACGCGAGCGGCGGAGCGGATGAACCGATCGTGATTCGCCAGCTGCGGGAGGGCCCGGGCGATCGCCGCAGCCGGATCGTCCGAGCGCCGATGGAGGGCCTCGAGGTCGCGGCGCAGCGTTCGCTCGGCGCTGCCGGCCGTCGCGCGGCCGTCGACCGCCGCCGTCGACTCCGGGCCTGTGTAGACGACGCGATAGAGTTCGCTCTGGCCGCCGCGGCCGCCGACGGCGAAGTAGAGGGCGCCATCGCGGCCGACCGTCACGTCGGTGAGCGGCAGAGGCGTGCGCGACACGAACTCCTCTTTCGTGCCCGCGTAGGTCGAGCCCGAGGGCTCGAGGTGGATGGCATACATCGTGCCGAACGTCCAGTCGCAGATATAAAGAGCCTTCTGATATTTCGCTGGGAACTTCGTGCCCGAGCCGAACGCCACACCCACGGGCGAACCCGGCCCGATATCCACGAGCGCCGGCAGGCTGTCGGGGAACGACGCCTGCCATTTGCCCGAGCCGCTCCGCCAGCCGAGGTCGCTGCCGCTCGGGGCGTGGTTGACGCGGGTGGGGCGATACCACGGCGTGCCGAAGTCCCATTCCATGTCGGCGTCGTACACGAACATCTCGCCGTCGGCGTTGAAGGCGAAGTCATACGGATTGCGATAGCCGGCGGTCCAGAGCTCCCATGTTTTGCCGTCACGGTCGGTGCTGACGACATAGCCGCCGGGAGCGAGGATCCCGACGGCATGCCCGTTGGCATCCCACAGCCGGGGAATGATCTGGTCTTCGTCCCAGTTGGCCGGCAGCCGGCTCGTCGCCTCCGCCGGCAGTTCGACCCGGCGCTGGGTGGATCGAATGCCCCCCATCGTCTGCGGTTCGGTGACGTTCTTCACATCGAACGGCGTCTTGGTGTGGTTGCCGCAGATGATGAATAGCCGCTGCCCATCGGGAGACAGCAGGATGTTGTGGGGGCCATGTTCACCGCCGCCGGGGAACGCACGGAGCTTCTCGACCGTGTCGAGCGTGTCGTCGGCATTCGCATCGGTGACGCGATACAGCCCGCTGCCGGGGCCACCGTTGCACACGACGTAGAGCGCGTCGAATGCCCAGAGAAGCCCCTGGGCGCTCGAGAGCGACACGGGGATCTTTTCGACGAGCGTCTCGCCGGAGCCATCGAGCGGCGCGGGTGTGATCCGCACGAGCCCCTTGTCGCCCTGGTCGCTGGCGATGATGCGTCCCTTGGCGTCGGTCGTGAGCACGACCCACGATCCGAGTTCGTCGCGCGGCACGACGACGAGCCGCTCCACGCGGAATCCGGCGGGCACGGTGAACGGCGGCGTATCTGTCGGCCTGCTCGCTCCGCCGGCGAGCACGTCGCCCCATGGGCCTTTGCCCGGCTCGGCGACCACCCGCAGTGCGACGGGGTTCGGCGGCGAAAGCGTATCGAAGGCGGTCCACGAAGCATCGCTTTCGACCACCCGCACGCCGCCGTCGGGATCGGTGAGCACGAGACGGCAGGAGAACCCGGCGAGACCGCCGGCGTTGCCGACGACTGCCACGAGTTCGTTGTCGCCGTCACGGAGATGCCTGGCGACATCGATCGCAAGGGGTTTTTCCCAGGTGTCGCTGGCCGCGACCTCGGTGCCATTAATGGACAGCTGCATCCGGTTGTCGCAGGTGGCCACGAGCACCGCCGCCGCGGCGCCGCCACGGAACGACTTCGTCAGCCGGTATTCCCGCCGCTCGTCGGGCCCCCAGATCCACGGGGCCAGGGCGGGGGTGGCAGAAGCGGCCGCGGCGCCGTGGGGGGCCGAGGCGAGGGGCATGATTTCGAGACGCTGCCGCCAGGCGGGTGCGGCGGGGTCCGCGGCTTGGCCCGGCGGGGCCAGCAGCGCGATGGATGCGAGCGCGGAGGAAACGACGGACATCGTGGGGCGCATCAGGGGCCTCGCGGGGAGCGGAAATGGATGCCAATCGCCTATACAATACCGCCCCAGGATTCCCACGCGAGCGGCGGCTCGCGTTTCCTCCCGGAACTTCCGGCCCGGCTGGTCGTTCAAAAGGAGGAGCCGCCGCCGTTTTGGTGTTTTTCGCCCTTGAATCTGAAAGGTCTCACGCATGGTCGCCCGCCTTTTCGCCTCGTTGAGCGTGGTGCTCGTGGTCGTTTCGGCTGCGGTCGCAGCCGAAGGGAAAAAGGGCCCCGATCCTGCTAAGGTCTTCGCTCGGAAGGATACGAATACCGATGGCGCACTCACGCTCGAGGAGTTCAAGGCGGGCATGAAGGACAAGGCGCTCGACAACGCAGACAAACGCTTCAGAAAGATCGACGCTGACAGCGACGGGAAACTCACGCTCGAGGAGTTCAAGGCCGGCCTCCCGCCGAAGAAGTCGTGATGCCCCCATCCTTCCGTAGGTGATCCGATGATGCATCCGTGGCAGATTCGAGTCGGTGTGGCGGTCGTCGTACTCGCCGGACTCGCCGCATCGCTCGGTGCGGGAGGAAAGACGCGCGACAGGCCCAAGCGGGCCGTGGCCATGATGCGGCTCCCGGAGGCGGTCACGAAGAGCTCGCCGCGGCGGATCATGGATGTCGCCGGCCTCGAGCAGGACGCGCGGCCGGCCGTGCAGGCCGCGGCTGGCCGGGTCGACGCAATGCTCGCCACGCACTGGCAGGAGTACGGCGTCGAGCCGTCGCGGCCCCTCGACGACGCCGCTTTCGCGCGGCGCGTGTACCTCGAACTCTCCGGCAGGATTCCCACGCACGATGAACTGGTCGCGTTCCTCGGCTCAAAAAGCGGCGATAAGCGAGCAGAGCTCGTCGATCGCCTGCTCGAGAGCCCCGGCTACGTCAGCCATTTCTACAACTTCTGGGCCGACATCCTCAGGCTTCAGGAGCGGCCCGAAAAGCATCTCGTGTTCGAGCCCTACCTCGCCTACGTGAAGGATTCGATCCGCACCAACAAGCCGTACGACGAGTGGGTGCATGAGATGCTCACCGCCGACGGCCGGCCGTGGGAAAACCCTGCCGTCGGGTTCCAGCTGCGCGACCAGGGGATGCCGCTGCCATACGTGGACAACACGGTGCGGGTGCTCCTCGGCACGCAGATCGGCTGCGCCCAGTGCCACGATCACCCATTCGACCACTGGACACAGCACGAGTTCTACGAACTCGCCGCCCTCACTGCCGGCACGCAGACCCGCCCAGAAAAGCCCGGGCCAGGGCGAAAGAATCGGCAGGCCTCCACGGTGAGCGAGAGCGAGGCAGCCCGGGCCGCCTGGAAACTGCAGGCCGAGAACAGAAAGCGCAACGAGAAGAACAAGGCGGCAGTCACCCAGTATCTGCGGGCCAATGTCACGAGCGTGGCGTTTACCGACAAGAAACTCCTGCTCCCCCACGACTACCAGTATGACGACGCCAAGCCCCTCACCCCCGTGAACCCGGAGGTGCTCTGGGGCGAGGTGCCGGCGGCGGCCCGGGCGGCCAATGGCCGCGAGCAGTTCGCGTCGTGGGTCATCTCGCGCGACAATCGGCAGTTCGCCCGTACGATCGCCAACCGGCTCTGGAAAAAAGTGATGGGCGTGGGGCTCGTGGAGCCGGTCGACGATTTCAAGGAGGACAATCCGGCCACCTATCCCGAGCTGCTCGAGCACCTCACCGACGAGATGCTGCGGCTCGACTTCGATCTCCGCGAGTTCGTACGGATCCTTGTCTCCACCGACACCTACGGTCGCCGGGCCGTGCTCCACGACACGATGTCAGCCGCGCCGTTCCGCTTTCCGGGCCCGGCACTCAAGCGGATGACGGCCGAGCAGCTCTGGGATTCGATTCTCTCGCTCGTGGCACGCAACCAGTGGGCCATCCAGCGGCCCGGCGCCGCCGAGGTGGCCAAGGTCATGTCCTTCGATCTTCGCACTGCGTCGCTCGACGACGTCGATCGGGAGGTCGAGGTGTTTGTGTCGCGCTACGGTAAGGCGGCCGCCAATCGCCGGTTGGCCGAGGTCTGCGGCTACCGCGGGCTCGACCTCGTGCGGGCGAGCGAACTCCCCACACCCCTGCCTCTCGGCCACTTTCTTCGTCAGTTTGGTCAAAGCGACCGTGAGACGATCGAGGGTGGCCGCAACGTGGCCACGGTTCCACAGATTCTGGCGATGTTCAACGGCCCGATCACGCACGCCATGCTCGAGCAGGGTTCGGTGATCTACGACGAGGTCACAAGCCACAAGCCTCGCGAGGCGGCGGACGTCGTCTTTCTGTCGACGCTGTCCCGTCGCCCGAGCGCTGAGGAACGGGCCCTCGCGATCCAAGAGATCACCTCAGCCGACACCCCGGCGACCGGATGCGGCAACGTGATCTGGGCGCTCCTCAACACGCGGGAATTTTTGTTCATCCAGTGACGAAGCACGCGAGCGCGATTGGGAGGCATGCCATGCGAATGCGAAACACGACCGACTGGCTCGACGAACGGCTCGCACGGCGGGCCATGTTCGGCCGCCTCGCCCGGACCACGCTGGGGGTGACGTTGCTCGACGGGCTGGGGAGCAGCCTGGCGGCGGCCGCGAGCGGATCGAAAACAGCGGGGACGAACCTCATCATCCTCTCGATGCGGGGCGCGATGAGCCACCTCGACACGTTCGACCCCAAGCCGGGCCGCGAGGAGCAGGGGGAGACGAAGCCGATCCAGACGAAGACGCCGGGCGTGATGTTCGGCGAGCATCTGCCGCGGCTCGCGGGCCTTTCCGACCGACTGGCGGTGATCCGCTCGATGACGACCGAGACGGGCGACCACCAGCAGGGGCAATACGTGATGCGCACCGCCTACCCCGTGCTCGGCAGCATCCAGCACCCCTCGCTCGGATCGTGGGCCGTGCACGTACAGGGGAAGGTGAGCCGCGAACTGCCAGGCTATGTGCTCGTCGGCAACGGCAATGAACATCCCGGCGCCGGCTTTCTCGATCCGTCGGTCACCCCGGTGCCGGTGGCTGATCCGAAGCTCGGCCTCGAAAACACCGTGCGGCCGCAGTATCTCACGGAGAAGAACTTCAACCGCCGGCTCGCGCTCGCGGACAAGATCGACGCCGACTTTAAGCGGGCCTACGCCGGCCCGCAGCTCGAAGCCTACAACCAAATGTACAAGGACGCCGTGCGGCTGCTCGGCAGCGTTGATCTCGAGGCCTTCGACATCGCGAAGGAATCAGAGAAGACGCGCGAGCGCTACGGCAGCTCGACGTTCGGCCAGGGGTGCCTGCTCGCCCGGCGGCTCGTCGAGGCCGGGGTGCGGTGCGTCGAGGTCGAGCTTGGCGGGTGGGACATGCACCGCGAGATCTTCGAGGAGCTGCCGGAGAAGGCCGGCACGCTCGACCAGGGCATGGCAACGCTTCTGGCAGATCTCGACGAGCGTGGGCTCCTGGCGTCGACGCTCGTGGTGCTCGCCACAGAGTTTGGTCGTACGCCGAGGATCAACGAGAATACTGGCCGCGACCATCACCCGGCGGTGTTTTCCTGTGCGCTCGCCGGGGTGGGCGTGAAGGGGGGCGTGGTGCATGGGGCGAGTGACGAACGCGGTTTCAAGCCCGCGAGCGACGCCGTCAGCGTGCCCGACTTGCTTTCGACGGTGGCCGCCGCCTGCGGCCTTCCGTACGACAAGGAGTTCATGGCCCCCAACGGCCGCCCCTTCAAAATCGGCGGCGGGGGCAAGCCGATCAAGGCGGTGCTGGCGTAGGCCAGTCTGAACCGCGGCCTACTTCGCGCGGTGTGGTGACGGGCATTCGTCGAAGACGGCGCCCCGGCCGAGCACGCGTGGGTCTTCCTGACGCGTGAGTTCGGCGAAGAGTTCCTCGCGCAGGCGGCGCATGTCGTCGGCCCGGGCCGGGTCGGCGGCGAGGTTCACGACGCAGTCGGGGTCGGTGTCGAGATCGTAGAGTTCGTCAGCCGGACGCTTTCCGAAGCACAGCTGCCAGAAGCGGTCGGTTGTGCCCGCGGCCTCGATTGCCGCCTTCGTGGGCCCGGCGTCGGTGTCGGCGAGACCGAGCTCAGGGTCGCCGCAGGGCCAGCGATCGGGGGCGAAGTTGTGAACGTAGAAGAGGCTGCCGCGGCGGATCGCCCGGGCCGGGTAGCCGAGCCCGGATTCGGTGCCCGGCCGGCAGCGGGCATCGTTCCGCTCGCGGCCGAGGAGCACGCGGTCGCGCGGCCGCGTATGAGCGTCGCGCAGGAGATCCACGAGGCTCGCCCCCGTGATCGGCTGCATGCCCGACGCCGCTACGTCGATTCGCTCGAGTTCGAGGATCGTGGGTGCGAAGTCGATGGCACTCACGAGGGCTTCCACACGGCGGCCGGGATGCACGATGCCCGCGGGCCAGCGCATCGCGAGCGGCACGCGGTGGGCAAGGTCGAAGGTGTGCCCCTTGATCCGTGGGAACGGCATCCCATGGTCGCTCGTCACGATCACGAGCGTGTTATCCTTCTCGCCTGCCGCCTCGAGCGCGGCGAGCAGATCGGCGACCTCCGCATCGAAGGCCTCGATCTCGGTGGCGTAGTCGAGCATGTCGCGGCGGACGACGTCGGTGTCGGGCCAGCAGGCGGGCACGCGGTCGATGTCGGATGGCTGCTTACCGGCGGCGAGGCCCGCTCCAGCCTTGTAGGGCCGGTGTGGGGACTTGCTTCCGTACCAGTAGAAGAATGGCTGGCCGGGTGTTCTTTCCGCGAGAAAGCCGCGGAGTGCGTCGCCCGCCTGCTTTCCCTTGCCGCGCTGCTGCATCACCAAGCCCCAGGTTCGCGGCATGCCAGACGCCGTCTGCGCCACACCCGGCCCCCACACTTTCCCGGCGGCGCCGCAGGCGATGCCCTGATTCGCGAGCGCTTCAGTGAACGCCCCGTACCGAGGCGGAAACGTCGGCCAGTGATTGGCCGCCGCCTCGAGCTGCCAGGGGTTGCGGCCGGTGAGAATCGCTGCGCGGCAGGGCGCGCACTTCGACGTCGGCACGTAGGCGTTGTCGAACAGGATCCCCTCTCGGGCGAGCCGGTCGACGGCGGGCGTCTTCACCCAGCCGCAGCCGTAGGCGCCAAAATGGCACGACGCGTCGTCGGCGATGATGAACAAAACGTTGGGCGTCTGTGGGCCGGCCGACGAGCTGGCCTGGGTAGTCGTCAGGGATGCCGATACAACGCTCGCGACCAGACCGATGATCACATGGCATCTGTCCATATGGCGGAAAACCTTCACGAGGCTGGGTCGTTGAACCGGGGCCGGTGGAGCGTTCCGGGTCGCAAGGCAATACTATCGGTCGCGGCTTCGGCCGCTGCAACGGGGCGGCGCCTGCTCACAGATGGTTCGGAGGAAGCGCAGATGGCCGGCTGGTCACGACCGACATGCAGGACGTGGGTGATTGGCTGCCTGGCAGCCTGGGGATTCGCCGGCTCCGGGTTGGCCATCGCCGCCGATCCGCCGCCGAACGTGGTGTTCATCGTTTCCGACGACCAACACTGGCGCGACTACGCCTTCATGGGGCATCCCCATGTGCGCACGCCGCATCTCGATCGACTGGCTCGCGAAAGCCTCGTGTTCCCGCGTGGTTACGTCACGAGCAGTCTCTGTTCCCCGAGCCTGGCCTCGATCATCACCGGGCGATACCCGCACGAGCACAGGATCGTGGGCAATGACCCACCCGGTGGCAAGGAGGCCTTCGCAGCGGGACGCGAGCGCATGACTCGGTACCTCGAGGAGTGGCCGACGCTGCCGCGATTGCTCGGCGCGCGCGGCTACCAGAGTTTGCAGACCGGAAAATGGTGGCAGGGGGATTTTTCACGCGGTGGATTCACGGAGGGCATGACGAAGGGCGCACGGCACGGCGACGAGGGGCTCGCCATTGGCCGAAAGACGATGCAGCCGATCTATGACTTTATCGGCCGCTCACGAGCCGCCGGCAAACCGTTCTTCGTGTGGTATGCGCCGATGCTGCCGCACGACCCGCACGACCCCGCGCCGGAGCTCGTCGAGCACTATGCCACGCAGACAGACAGCGTCCACGTGGCCCGGTACTGGGGCAACGTCGAGCGGTTCGACCGCACGGTCGGTGATCTGCTCGATCATCTCGACCGCGCGCAGCTATCGGCGAACACGCTCGTGGTGTATGTCACCGACAACGGTTGGATTCAGAGCCCGGACTCGCCCCGGTTCGCGCCCCGTTCGAAACTCTCGCCCTCCGACGGCGGCCTGCGCAGCCCGATCATGCTCCGGCAGCCCGGCACGATTCAGCCGCGCACGAGCGACGCCTTGGTGAGTGCCATCGACATCGTGCCGACCGTGCTCGCCGCGTGTGGCGTCGAGCCACCAGCGGGGCTGCCCGGCGTCAACCTGCTCGATGACAATGCCGTCGCCACCCGCCGGCAGGTGTTCGGCGAATGTTACACGCACACGCTCGTCGATCTCGACGATCCGGCGAAAAGCCTGCTCTGGCGATGGACGGTGCGCGATCGCTGGAAGCTGATCGTGCCGACGACGGCCGGTGCGGGCGGCGCCCTCCCCGCGGAGGAAGCGAAGCGGATCGATCCCCACTCGCGGGCCCTGTACGAGCGGGGCGAGATCGAACTCTTCGACGTGGTCGCCGATCCCGACGAAACGACGAATGTCGCGGCCGCGCATCCCGATGTCGTCGCCGAGCTCCGCACGAGCCTCGATGCCTGGTGGAACCCGGCGAAGCAGACGCCGGGCGCATCTCCGGCCGCCGCGACGGCGAATGGCGGCGGCCGCCCGCCGAACGTCGTCGTGTTCCTGGCCGACGATCTCGGGGCGCACGACCTCGGCTGTACGGGCAGCACGTTCCATCGCTCGCCGACGATCGACCGGCTCGCAGCCGAAGGCATGCTCTTCACGCGCGGCTATGCGGCGGCGCCCGTCTGCTCGCCGACGCGGGCGGCGCTCGTCACCGGTCGGCATCCGGCGCGGGTGAAGATCACGAACTTCATCGCCGGTGACCGACGTGGCAGCCTGCTCCCGGCCGACTATGTCCATAAGCTCCCGGCGAGCGAAGTCACCGTCGCCGAACGGTTGTGCGACGCGGGCTATGCGACGGGCGTGTTCGGCAAGTGGCACCTCGGGCCGCCCGCCGACATCCCGGCCCATGGATTCGAGGTGACCGGCTCCACGAGCGTGGGCCCCGGCAGCGGACCGAGCGATGATCCGATGCATGCCCGGGCGATCGCGGCGCAGGCCGCGGCCTTCGTCGAGTCGAACCGCGACCGGCCATTCTTCTGCTACGTGCCGATGCATTCCGTGCACGTGCCCCTGATCACGCGGCCGGAACTCGCCGCCGAGGAGGGTCGGCGAGCGGTTGGCGTGGGCCCGAGATTCGATGTCCCGCCGCCTGTGCCTGGCGATCCGGCCACACGGCAGATGCAGAATCATCCCGTGTATGCCGGCATGATCCGCGAGATGGATGAGACGGTGGCGACGGTGCTCGCTGCGGTGGTGAAGGCGGGCCAGCAAGAGAACACGCTCGTCGTGTTCACGAGCGACAACGGCGGTCTGTCGACAGCCGAGGGCGCGCCGACGTCGAATCTCCCGCTTCGCGCCGGGAAGGGGTTCGTCTACGAGGGCGGCATCCGCGTGCCGATGATCGTGCGCTGGCCGGGGGTCGTGCGGCCGGGCACGACGAGCGACGTGCCCGTGACCACGCTCGACATTGCGGCGACGCTGCTCGACGTCGCGGGCGTGAAGGGCCGCGACGATGCTCCGCTCGATGGTGCGACCCTGCGGCCCGTGCTCTCGGGCTCCGGTACGCTCAGCCCGCGCGACCTCTTCTGGCACTATCCGCACTACTCCAACCAGGGTGGGCGGCCGGTGGCGGCGCTCGTGTCGGGGAGCGAGAAGGTCGTAGAGCATTTTGACGACGGGACGATCGAGCTCTTCGACCTCACGAGCGATCCAGGCGAGCGGCGCGATCTGGCGGGCGACCGGCCGGCGCGAACGGCGGAGTTGGTGGCCCGGCTCGCGGCCTGGCGAAAGCAGGTGGGGGCGGCAATGCCCACGCCGAACCCCCAGCCGGTCGATCCATTTGGCCCCGCCGCAGTGCCGCGCCGCACGCCGGGCAAGTAGACTGGCACGCACGCCGGCGGGTGCCGGCGAGATTTCGCACGAGGTGAAGACATGGTGCAGCGGATGTGGACGGGCGTGATCGTGGTGTTCGTGGTGCTCGTGGGACTGCGTTCCGCTCCCGCGGCGGATGCGGCCAAGCCTGCCCGCCTGCTCGTCGTCACGGTGACGACCGGGTTTCGCCACGCCTCGATCGCGACGGCGGAGGGAGTGCTTGAGGAACTCGGCCGCTCGAGCAGTCTGTTTCACGTGGACTTTCTACGGATGCCCCCCGGCCGTCCGGCTGCGCCGAACCCGCCCAAGCGCGGCCCAGCGGTGAACGACGAGGCGTGGGTGGCGGAGCAGGCGGCGTTCAAGGCGGCGCAGGAGCAGTTCAAGAAAGATGACGCCTCCTGGCAGGCGACGCTCCGTGAGCAGTTTGCGAAGGCTTTTGCAGCCGAGTCACTCGCCCTCTTCGATGGCGTGATCTTCGCGAGCACGACGGGCGAGCTCCCGATTCCCGATCTCGACGCCTTCCTCGCCTGGGTCAAATCAGGCAAGGCCTTCATCGGCTTCCACGCGGCGACCGACACGCTCAAGAGTTCCGACGCCTACTGCGAGATGGTGGGCGGCTATTTTGCCGGCCACCCGTGGAATGCCGGTGGCGAGCACGGCTTCGTCGTCCACGACACCGGGCACCCTGTCGTGACGATGTTTCCCGAGCGGTTTCGCTGGAAGGACGAGATCTACCAATACGACCCGCGGTACAAGCCTGACAACCTGCGCGTGCTCCTGAGCCTCGACATGGCGGCGAGCTCCCCCAAGGAGCCTTGGCACGTGCCGGTGGCATGGGTGCGCGACTACGGCCAAGGACGCGTCTTTGCCACGAACTTCGGCCACAACGACGCGACCTGGAACGATCCGATGTTCAAGCAACACATGGAGCAGGGGATCGCCTGGGCGCTCGGCCGAGTAACCGCATCGGCGACGCCGAACCCCGAGGTGCAGGCGGCGGAATACATGCGCAGCGTCGTGGCCGCGGCGGCAGCCGCCGGAAGCCTCGATGCCGATGCGCTGCGGGCGAAGGCCGACGCCAGGATCGCGAAGAATCCGGGGTGGGCCGTGGGCCTGCGGCCGATGCTCCTCGAACTGCGGAGCCTCAAGCCCGAGGAACGGGCCGCCGCCTACGCAAAGGTCGTCGCCGAGATCGAGAAACCGTGACGGTCGGCAGAGTGGTCACCGACCTGACGACAGGAGGGCTCGTTCGATGCGGTTTGTGAATATCGTGATGATTGCGGTCTGGATGGCGTGTGGTGCGGTGGCCGCTGCTGCGCCGCCCCCGAACGTCGTCGTGATCCTCGCCGACGATCTCGGCTTTTCTGATCTCGGCTGCTACGGCGGCGAGATCGACACACCGAACCTCGATCGGCTCGCGGCCGGCGGCCTGCGGTTCACGCAGGGCTACAACACGGCGCGGTGTTGGCCCTCGAGGGCGGCGCTGCTCACCGGCTATTACGCGCAGGCGACGCGGCGCGACGCCCTGCCCGGCGGCAAGGGGGGCAGCGGCGGCACGCGGCCGGCGTGGGCCCGCCTCCTGCCTGAGTTGCTCGCACCAGCCGGCTACGTGAGCTACCACTCGGGCAAGTGGCACATTGACGGCGACCCACGTGAGCAGGGCTTTGCCCGCTCGCTCGACGTGATGGGAGCCGGGCAGAGCAATTTCTTCGACTCCGGCGGCGTCACGGAGGATGGCCGGCCGCTGCCGGACAGCGCCAACTTCTACACGACGACCTCGATTGGCGACCACGCCGTCAAGTGCCTGCGTGGCCACGGGGCCAACCATGCTGGCAAGCCGTTTTTCCACTACGTGGCGTTCACGGCGCCGCACTTTCCGCTCCAGGCACCGCAGGAGCTGATCGGGAAGTACCGGGAGCGGTATCGGGCCGGATGGGACGCGGTGCGGCAGGCGCGGGCCAGACGTTTGCAGAGCATGAAGATCGCGACCACACCGGCAGCCGAGCCGGAGCGCGACGTGGGGCCGCCCTACCAGCCCAAGCCCGACACGCTCGCCCAGCTCGGAGCGGGCGAGGTCGATCGGCCGCTGCCGTGGGCCGAGCTCACGCCGGAGCAGCGGGAGTTTCAGGCCGCGAAGATGGCGATCCATGCCGCGATGATCGAGTCGATGGATCGTGAGGTCGGCCGGATCGTCACGCAACTCGAGGCGATGGGGGCCCTCGAGAACACGCTCATCCTGTTCGCGAGCGACAACGGCGCCTCGGCCGAGATCATGATCCGTGGCGAGGGGCATGATGCGGCTGCTCCGCCCGGCTCGCGCAAGACGTTCCTCTGCCTTGGGCCGGGCTGGTCGACGTGTGCCAACACCCCGTTCCGCCGCCACAAGACGTGGGTCCACGAAGGCGGCATCGCCACGCCGTGGATTGTGCACTGGCCGCAGGGGATCGCAGCCAAAGGCGCGCTTCGCACGCAGCCCGTGCACGTGATCGACGTCGTGCCCACGGTGCTCGAATTCGCGGGCGTGACGGCGCCTGCGGAGCATGGCGGCGCGCCCGTGCCGGCCTTCCAGGGGCGCAGTTTCGCCAAGGCGCTCGCCGATCCATCATCCCCGCCTGCACACGACGCGCTGTGGTGGTGCCACGACGCACACCGCGCGGTGCGGGTCGGCGACTGGAAGCTCGTGGCCGCGAAACACACCCCCTGGGAACTCTACGACCTCGCGACCGACCGCTGTGAGATGCGGAACCTCGCCGCGGCTGAGCCCGCGCGCGTGAAGGACCTCGAGGCGACATGGAACCGGATCGCGGACGAGTGCCAGGTGCTCGCCACCAAGGAGGCGATGCCCCGCGCGAAGGCGCGGACGAAGCAGCCGAACATCATCTATGTGATCACCGACGACCAGGGCTACGGCGACATCGCCGCCCACGGCAATTCGGTCGTGAGGACGCCGCACCTCGACCGGATGCACGGCGAGAGCGTACGGCTCACCGAGTTTCACGCGAGCCCCACCTGCGCGCCGACGCGCGCGGCCCTGATGACCGGCCGGCACGAGTTCCGCTCGGGCGTGACGCACACGATTTTCGAACGGGAGCGGCTGGCGCTCTCGGCGACGACGCTGCCGCAGATCCTGAAAACCGCCGGCTACACGACCGGCATCTTCGGCAAGTGGCACCTCGGCGATGAGGATGCCTACCAGCCTGGGAAGCGCGGGTTCGACCGCGTTTTCATCCATGGCGGTGGCGGAATCGGGCAGTCGTTTCCGGGCAGCTGCGGCGACGCGCCTGGCAACACCTACTTCGATCCGGTGATCCGCAGCGACGGCACGTTCGTGAAGACGAAGGGCTACTGCACCGACGTGTTCTTCGACGCAGCGATCGACTGGATCGATCGGAAGCGTAAGGACGACGCGCCGTTCTTCTGCTACGTGGCGACCAATGCCCCGCATGCCCCCTACCACTGCCCGCCCGGCTCTGACGAGCCGTATCTCGCCCGACTCGAGGCGGCTGGCGTCACAAACGAGAAACAGCGGGCTGAGATCGCGAAGTTCTACGGCATGATCGAGAATATTGACTCGAATGTGGGCCGGCTGCTTGCCAAGCTCGACGACTGGGGGATTGCCGACGACACGCTCGTCGTCTTCACGACCGACAACGGCACGGCGGCGGGTGCGGCGGTGTTCAACGCTGGCATGCGGGCTCACAAGGGCTCGCCATATCGCGGTGGCACGCGCGTGCCGAGTTTCTGGCGGTGGAAGGGAGGCCTGCCGGCGGGCATGGACATGCCGTCGCTCGTGGCCCACATCGACGTCCTGCCCACGCTCTGCGACATCGCCGCGGTCGAGATCCCGCCGCCGGTCGCCGAGAAGGTGGAGGGCCGGAGTTTCGCGCCGCTCTTGCGAGGCGCCCGGATCGCCTGGCCCGACCGTCCGCTCGTGACGCACGTCGGCCGCTGGGACCGCGGCAAGGCTGCGGAAAGTGCTTATCGCAACTGCCGGATCCGCGAGGGGCAGTGGAGCATCGTGAACGTGAAGAATCGCCCGAATGCCTGGGAACTCTACGACATCGCGGCCGATCCCGGTGAGCAGACCGATGTGGCGAAGGAGCACCCTGGCATCGTCGCGCGACTTGCCTCCGAGTACGACGCCTGGTGGCAGAGCGTGCAGCAGGATCTCGTCAACGAAGACCTCGATGGTCCGTCCGAGAATCCGTTCAGAAAGGCGTACGACCGCCAATTCGCCCTGCCGCCGACGCTCTCCGACGTGCCTTACGGCCCGCATCCCAAGCAACGGATGCACTTCTGGAAAAGCCCCATGGCCACGGCCGAGCATCCCGCTCCGCTGCTGTTCTTCATCCATGGTGGCGGCTGGCAGGGAGGCGACCGGCTGAGCGGCCTGGCCTCGATGCTGCCGAAGCTGCTCGAGGCGGGTGTGTCGGTGGCGAGCGTCGAGTATCGGTTCATCAAGGAGGCGATGGACGAGGGCATCGAGCCGCCCGTGAAGGCGCCACTCACCGATGCCGCCCGGGCCCTGCAGACGGTGCGGAGCAAGGCGGCGGAATGGCAGATCGATCCCCGGCGGATCGCTGCGAGCGGCGGTTCGGCCGGTGCATGCACGAGCCTGTGGCTCGCCTTCCACGATGACATGGCCGATCGGTCGAGCGCCGATCCCGTGGCGCGGGAGTCGACCAGGCTCACTGCAGCGGCAGTGAGCGGTGCCCAGACGACGCTCGACCCGGTGCAGATGAAGGAGTGGACACCCAATAGCCGCTATGGGGGCCATGCATTCGGCATCATGTCGAGTGCAGGGCAGCGCGACAGCCAGTTCGCCAACTTCCTCGCCGCTCGTGACCGGCTGTTGCCCGTGATCAACCTGTACTCGCCCTACGCGCTCGTGACGCCGGACGACCCGCCGGTCTATCTCTGGTATGGGTCCGCTCCGGCACTCGGGCAGCCCCAGAAGGATCCGACCCACACCGCGAACTTCGGCGTCAAGCTCAAGGAACGCCTCGATGCCGTGGGCGTGCCGTGCGAACTGGCCTATCCCGCCGCGCCCGGCGTCGAGCATGCCAAGGTCGACGACTATCTGCTCGACGTTCTGACGAAGTCCCGGTGAGCGAAAGATCTTCTCATGCGACACAGACTCTGTGCGGCACTTGTGTGCCTGGGCTGTTTCATAACGGTTACCACGGCGTTCGCGAGCCCGCCGGCTCGCCGACCCAACATCGTGCTCTTTCTCGCCGACGATCTCGGATACGGCGAACTGGGCTGCTATGGCAATACCGCGGCGATCACGCCCAACCTCGACCGATTCGCGGCGGAGGGCCTGAAGCTCACCGATTGCCATTCCGCCTGCCCTGTGTGCTCACCGTCGCGGTCGGCGCTCCTCACCGGCCGCCATCCCTATCGAAACGGCGTGTTCACCTGGATTCCCGAGGAGAGCCCGATCCACCTGCGCACGAGCGAGATCACTCTCCCGACGCTCTTGCGCGACGCCGGATACGACACCTGCCACGTCGGCAAATGGCATTTGAACGGCATGTTCAACTCTCCGGAGCAGCCGCAGCCCAACGACCATGGCTACGCCTGGTGGCTGGCCACGCAGAACAACGCGGCTCCCAGCCACGCCTTCCCGAAGAACTTCGTGCGCAACGGCGAGGCCATCGGCAAGGTCGATGACTATTCGGCGCCATTCATCGCCCGGGAAGCGGTGAAATGGCTGACGACGAAGCACGACCCTGCGAAGCCCTTCTTTCTCGCCGTGTGGACGCATGAGCCACACAATCCGATCGCGTCGGCCGAACGCTACGAAAAACTCCACGCTGGCATCGCCGACCCGGAGGAGCGGACCTACCGGGCGAACATCACGCAGCTCGACGACGCCTTTGGCACGCTCATGAAGACGCTCGATGAGATCGGTGCTACCGATTCGACGCTCGTGTTTTTCACGAGCGACAACGGGCCGGAGGGGGATGGCGTGAAGGGGCCCGGCCGGGGCCTGACGAGCGGCCTCCGGAAGCGAAAGCGGTCGATGTACGAGGGCGGGCATCGCGTGCCGGGGATCGTCCGCTGGCCGGGGCGAATCCAGCCGGGCACGGAGAGCGATATTCCCGTCATCGGCAGCGACTTTTTCCCGACCGTGCTTGCGGCCACGGGCGTCGAACCGCGGGATGGCCGGCCGCTCGACGGAGTCAATCTGTTGCCGGCGCTCGCCGGGGCCGAGATCGACAGGCCCGAGCCCTTGTATTGGCGGTGGGGCGGGGAGGTGGCATACCGCGAGGGGGAGTGGAAGATCGTGACGGATGAGGCTTTCGAGCGGCCTGAACTCTACAACCTCGCGACCGACCGGGCCGAGGCACACGACCTCGCCGCCGCGGAGCCGGAGCGCCTGGCCGGCATGCTCGAGCGGCTTCGAGCCCACACGACCGAGATCGAGGCCGAGGGCCCCGACTGGTGGCGGGCGCACGACTGGAATGGGCCCAAGCGCCAGAAGGCTGCCGCAGCCCGCTGACCGGCAAAGCTGCTGGGATGCCCGACCATCGGAAAGTACACTGCCGCTCCATCATGAAGCGGGGAGGGTTGAACGCGACGCATGGCATCTCCTGACGAATCAGCAGGTCGCAGGCTGGGCCTCGTGCTCTTTTGGATCTACGTCGCGCTCTACGCCGGCTTCATGGGGCTCGTGCTCTTTCGCCCCGATCTGCTCTCGCTACGGCCGTTCGGCGGTGTCAACCTCGCGATCGCCTCCGGCATGGGCCTGATCGCGGCGGCCTTCGGCCTCGCCCTCCTGTCCCTCGTCGTCCGCCCGGGGCGGTAGCGGAAGAACACGGATGCTCTACGAATCCTCTCTGCTTGCGATCGCGATCTTCGCCAGCTTCGTCGTCGGCGTGATCGGGCTGTCGTTTTTTCTCGGCCGCAAGGGACAGTCGGCCCAGGCCTACTACGCCGCCCACGGCGAGGTGCACTGGTTCGTGAACGGCATCGCCTTCGCGGGCGACTATCTGTCGGCGGCGTCGTTCCTCGGCATCTGCGGGATGATCGCCTTTCACGGCTACGACGGCTTCCTCTACTCGATCGGCTTTCTGGCCGGCTGGATCGTGGCCCTGTTCGTGATCGCCGAACCGATCAAGGCCCTCGGCCGATTCACGTTCGCCGATGCCCTCGACGCCCGCTTTAACAGCCGTGGCATCAAGCTCGCCGTGGCCATATCGACCCTCGTGGTGAGCGTCTTCTACCTGATCCCGCAGATGGTGGGCGCGGGCGACCTGATCGTGCCGCTCCTCGGCCTGCCGCACTGGGCCGGAGTGGTGCTCGTGGGCGTGGCGGTGACGTTGATCGTCGTCACGGCCGGCATGGTATCGACCACCTGGGTACAGTTCATCAAGGGATCACTGCTCGTGTTTTTCTGCGGCGTGCTCGCGGCGCTGATTCTCGACCGCGGCCTGGCCGTGAACGCCGGCCGCCCGGGCATGGAACGCCTCGAGCCGCAGGTGCGGACTGTGCGCCCCGATGGCACGGTGCTCGTCGACGGCAAGCCGCAGTCCCGGGAGCACGACCTGCGGCCGGTGGGCACGATTCTGCGGCTCCCCGACCGCTACGCCGGCAAGACGTCCACCGGACCCTTGCGGCCGCTCGAGTATCTCGGCGTGCTCGAGGATTCTTCGATCGTGACCTGGACGCCGTCGAAGCGGGTCGACGAGGCGGGCGTGCACACGACGTACACGCCGGTCGAACGGCAGGGCGTCGATCTCCTCAAGCCGGGCGGCTATTTCAAAGGGCTGACGACAGGCAAACTCGCCGATCGTCTCGATTTCGCGAGCCTGATGCTCGCACTCTTTTGCGGCACGGCGTCGCTCCCGCACATCCTCATCCGCTACTACACCGTCAAAGATGCCGCGGCTGCACGCAAGAGCACGGTCGTCGGGATCGCCGCCATCGGCGCCTTCTACGTGCTCACGCTGTACCTTGGCTTGGGTGCGATGACGAGCGGCGCCCTCGACCCCACGAGTTCGAACATGGCCGCCCCGCTCCTGGCCAAGTCGTTCAGCACGACCCTGTTCGCCATTATTTCGGCGATCGCGTTCACCACGGTGCTCGGCACCGTGAGCGGTCTGATCATGGCCGGCAGCGGTGCCGTGGCCCACGATCTCGTGGAAAATGTGTGCGGCGTGCGGATGACCGATCACGAAAAAGTGCGGTGTGGCAAGCTCGCAGCCGTGGGGCTGGGTGTGGTGGCGATGGCGCTCGGCATTCTGTTTCGGAGCTTCAACGTCAGCTTTCTCGTCGGCTGGGCGTTCAACATCGCCGCCAGCGCCAATCTCCCGGCGCTTGTGATGCTGCTCTTCTGGCCGCGGACGACGAAGCAGGGGATCATCGCCGCCGTGACGGTCGGCATGGCCGCCTCGCTGGGCTGGATCCTGCTCTCGGCCGACACGTTCGAGAAGGTCTACGGCTGGGATCGCGAGGCGTCGCTCGTGCCCTTCAGCCAGCCGGGGCTCGTCACGATCCCGCTTGGGTTTTTCGTGCTCGTGGCGGTGTCGCTGCTTTCGCCCCGTTCACCGCCGCCGGTGAACCGTGCTCGTGGATCACGCTGAGCACCTTCGCAGTCGCGCTGCGGGTGGCGGGCATGAGCGTGTGCGGGATCGCGGCATGGAGGTAGATGCTGTCGCCCTCGGACAACATGAGCAGCTCGTCGCCGTATTCGAGTTTGAGGTCGCCATCGAGCACGAACAAAAAGCGCTCGCCACGGTGGCAGTCGGGCGCGCCCTTGGTGCCGTTGCCCGACACGTGGAGGATCGTGGGGTGCATCGCCCGGTCGCGCCACTGGTCTGCACGGTGTTCGATCATGGTGCCGTTGCGACGTTCCTTCGTGAGCGGCTCGATTCGCCCCGCTCCGTTCTTCGTCGTCACATAGCGGGGCGGCACGGAAAGCCCGGCGACGAGCGAGTCGACGCCGCACTCGAGCACCTCCGCCAGCTTGACGAGCCCGTCGAGCGACGGAGTGAGCTGGCCGTTCTCGAGCTTTGAAAGCCAGCTCACGGTGAAGTCTGCCCGGGAGACAACCTCTTCGAGCGTGAGCCGCCGGGCGAGGCGGGCCGTACGAACCCGCTGGCCAAGATCGGAGAGATTGACCGGGGAGGGCATGGTGTGGCGTCCAAGGTGGATCGCATAACTATGCGATCCCCGGATGCCACTCGCAAGAGGGGAAAATTTCCCCCTCAGGCGGCCCACGCCAGCCGGCTCGGTCAAGCCACCGGACGACGGAAGTGCCGGTAGGCCTGGAGCACGTCGTGGAGGTCGGACGAGATCGTGATCTCGTCGGCCTCAAAGTCGGTCAGCCAGGTGCGATTGCTGGCCACGGCGTCGGCGAGCAGCGGCAGGATGTCGCCGAGCGTCGTCCGCACGGTGTTGGGTTCGTGAGCATCGTGCATGAAGGGCGACCCGACCGAAGCGGCATCCGGACCGGTGTATACGCGAAGTTTTCGCAGCGCCATCAGTATCTCCCTGGCCGTCGGCCGTCTTGTCGGGGGCGTGCCGGCCATCCATGGCAGGCGGGGTCACACCTGAAACATCGGCGCTCTCAGCCGGTAAGGTTTGACCGAATTCCCGAGTCGTAGCGAAAATTCCGCCGGTGTCCGGCAAGACAGGCCGACCGGGCAAGCCGGGGGATGCCTCAAGCAGGCGGGCGGGCGTTCCCTGGGGCTGTCGTCATGCGGCCGGCCCGGAAAGCCTCGCCCATCGCCTTGGGCACCAGCGACTCCGCCTGGAGCACCCGCGTGCGGTTTTCGGCGGTCGAGGCCTTCATTTCCTGCTCACGGGCGATCGCGAACGCCCGGCGTTCCTCGGCCTTGGCCCGGGCGACGCGGGTGTCGGCCTCGGCCTGATCGGCCTGGAGCCTGGCCCCGATGTTTTCTCCCACCTCGATGTCGGCGATGTCGATCGACACGATCTGAAAAGCTGTCTGGGCGTCGAGGCCCCGCTGCAGCACCGCCTTCGAGATCGTGTCGGGATGTTCCATGACCTCGAAATGGCTCTCCGCCGAGCCGATCGACGTGATGATCCCCTCGCCGACCCGGGCGATAATGGTCTCCTCGGTGGCGCCGCCGATGAGCTGCTGGAGATTCGTGCGCACAGTCACCCGCGCCCGGATCTTGAGCTCCACGCCGTTTCTGGCGACGGCCGAGAGCGTCGACTTGCCGCTGGCGCTGTCGGGGCAGTCGATCACCTTGGGGTTGACGCTCGTCTGCACCGCATCGAGCACGTCGCGGCCGGCGAGATCGATCGCGCAGGCCCGGTCGAAGTCGAGGTCGAGATCGGCCCGGTGGGCGGCGATCAGGGCGCGGATCACCCGCGGCACGTCGCCGCCGGCGAGATAGTGGGCCTCGAGCCGCCGCACCGAGGCGTCGCGGCCGACGCCGGCCTGTGTGGCCATGATCTTGGCCTGCACGATCGTGCGGGCATTCACTTTCCGCAGGCTCATGCCCAGGAGCTCGAGGAACGTGACGGGCGCCTTCGACCAGAACGCCTGAAACCAGAGTTGCCCGTAGTTGAAGATCAAGAGGAGCAGCGTGAGGGCGAAGAGCCCAAGCGCGATGCCGCCCACGACGAGCACCGGGAGCGGCAATTGGACGGGAGCCTGGTTCAAACGTCACCTCATACGAACGGAAGCCAGAAAGGGCACGCTCCCGTGGTGGGGGCGCCGGTTCGGGGGCGGCAAAAGTCTCGTCGCGTGGGCCGCGGCGGCCCAAGGCTCCTCGAGCGTTCGCCGACCCCCTCACCTCCCGCAAGAGTAGTTCACGAGTTCGTCGAAGGGAAATTGACCGAAATCTTCAGTACTTCAGCACGGTTTCGACCCGGTGGGGGGTGAGCCGTTCCCGGCCGCCGAGGGCCTCGAGCTCGATCAGGAATGAGGCGCCCACGACCGTCGCCCCGCCGGCCTCGATGAGCCGCATGCAGGCCGCCGCCGTGCCGCCGGTGGCCAGAACGTCGTCGACGACGAGCACCCGGGAGCCCCGGGCGAGCACGCCTTTGTGCATTTCGAGGCGATCGCGGCCGTACTCGAGATCGTAGTCGTGATGGATCGTCTCGGCGGGCAGCTTCCCCGGCTTTCGCACCGGGATCACGCCCACGCCGAGGGCCAGGGCGAGCGGGCCGGCGAACAGAAAGCCACGGGCTTCGACGGCCGCGATGGCGTCGAGCGGTTCACCCAGCCACGGCGCCGCCATGCGATCGATCGCGAGGGCGAATGCCCTGGGCTCCGCCAGGGCCGGCGTGATGTCGCGAAACAAGATGCCCGGCTTCGGAAAGTCGGGCACCGGGCGAATGAACGCCGCCAGATCCACGGTGTGGTCCGAGGCCATGTCAGGCTCCCCGCCGCAACTGCACGGTCGCCCGTGGCACGCCGTCGAGTTCGAGCGCGAGCGTGGCGAGGGTCTCCGCTTCGATCTGCCGCACGCGTTCGCGTGTCAGCCCGAGCACGGTGCCGATCTCCTTGAGGGTCATCGGTTCTCCGCCACCCAGCCCAAAGCGAAGCTTCAAGATCTTCGAGGCCCGCTCGTCGAGCTTTTCGATCCTGTCGAGCACGTGCCGCAACGTGTCTTCGTCGAGGAGCACCTCGGCCGGGCATTTCGTGTTTTCATCGCGGATGATCTCGCCGAGCGACCAGCCGCCGTCGGCCTGCTCCGTTTGCGGGGTGGCCTGGTGCACATGGATCGCCTTCTTGATGATCGGCAGCTTCTTGCGGGCCAGGCCCAGCATGCGTGCCACCTCCTCCTGGGTCGGGGTGCGGCCGAGCACGTCGAGCAGCCGGGCCGTGGCCCGCCGCCATTTCGAGAGCAGTTCGACCATGTACGCCGGGATGCGAATCGTCTTGCCAGAGTTGATGAGGGCCCGCTTGATCGACTGCTTGATCCAATAGCTGGCGTACGTGCTGAACCGGGTGCCGACCCGGGGATCGAATCCCTCGACCGCCCGCAGAAGCCCGAGGTTGCCTTCCTCGATGAGATCGGGCAGCGGCAGACCGCGGTTGGCGTAGCCGCGGGCGATGTTCACCACGAGACGGAGATTGGCCCGCACCATGTGGTCTCGCGCGGCGGCGTCACCCTTGGCGATGGCGTATGCGAGCCGCTTTTCGTCGTCGGCGGTCAGGAGAGACGTATCGTTGATCTCCCGGAGGTAGGTCTCGAGCGGGGCCTGAACGGCGGACGATGGCTTGCGGCGCTTGTCGGGCATGGAAACAGAAACCTGTTCGACGCTAGAGGGAACGAGATGAATGGTTCGGATGGGGCGGGCGGGCGAGTGGCCCGGATACCGTCCGACGGCACCACGAGATATCGGCGACTCCGCTGCGGAACTGCACAGGCGGGAGAAGCACGGTGGCGTGTGCGGGATGGCGCGGTCGTGCGGGCGGGCGATGCGGTGGCGTGCACGGCCGGCTCCGATCACGCCAGCCGCCACTCGAAGCGGACGAGTTCCGGCGTCGCTCCGAGCCGCACGGGAATGAGCGATGTGCCGATGCCGCGCGAGACATACATCGGCGGGCCCGCGTCGCGATACCAGCCGGCCACGTAGCGGCCGCTCCCTGACGGCAGGGTCAGGGCGAGGCCGAAGGGCGCCACCTGTCCGCCATGCGTGTGGCCGGCGAGCAGCAGGTCGACGGGATGGTCTGTCGGCATCGTGACGACGTCGCGTGAGAGTGGACAGTGGGCGAGGAGGAGGTGATTCGGCGTCGGCGTGGCGTCGCGGAGCGCCGCGATCATGTCTGGCACGCCGGCGCGCAGGTCGTCGAGGCCGGTGATCCGTACCCGGGTGCCAGCGGTGGAGAACTCGACGGAGCGATTCACGAGCAGTTCGATGCCGTGGCCATCGTAGAGCCGCTCGAGGGCTTCGCGTGGCACGCCCGCTTCATACTCCCAGTTGCCGAGGATCGCGAACCGACGAGCACCCGGGGGGCACTCGCGCAGGAACGTCTCGAGCTGCCAGAGATCGACCCGCCGGTCGAGCATGTCGCCCGTGAACACGATGACATCCGCCCGCGAGTCGTGCAGCGTTTCGAGCAGCCGTGTTTCGAGGCGGCCGATCCGATGCAGGTGGAGGTCGCTGACCTGCAGCAGCCGCACCATGGCGTCGGCCCGCGGGGAACGACTGGCCAGCCCGTGGTCGGTCGTGTGGAGGTGCTGGGGCGTGATGAGCACGCCATCGATGGCGCCGACGGTCGGCACTCCCACCGCCACCGTCGCACCGGCCGTCATGAGCCGGCGGCGGCTCACGACTCGTGCTGTGGCCGGCGGCGTCGCCTCACTCATGGGTTCACGCCACCGGCCGCACGGATGCCCGGGCCGAGCGTGCGGTCGAGAAACTCGAGCAGTGCCCGGCCGGCCGGAGCGGCGCGGTCGAGCGCCGGACGGTGTCCCGTGCCTTCGAGGACGACCAGCGTGCTGTCGACGCCCGCGGCACGCAGCGCCGCGTCGAGCGACACGCTCTGGGAGATCGGAATCGATTCGTCGCGATCGCCGTGGATCACGAGACACGGGGGATCGTCGGCCGAGATGTACGAGAGGGGACTGGCCCGCTGGGCAGCCTCGCGAAACTCCGCGAGTGGTCCGCCGACGAGCAGGCTGGCCGGGGACGACGGCCGGTCGTATTCAGGCCCGAGCGACGTGAGGTGGGTCGGCGCCGCGACCGCGCACACCGCGGCGACGCGCGTCTCGGCCGCGCCCGCCAGCCCCACGAGGGCGGCGAGATGGCCGCCGGCCCCGGAGCCCACGACGGCGATCCGCTCGCGGTCGACGCCCCACACCTCCGCCGTGCGGCGGATCTCGTCGAGCGCCGCGCGGCAATCGTCGAGCTGCGCCGGGAACGTGGCCGAATCGGTGAGGCGGTAGCCGACGCTCGCGACTGCGTAGCCCTCGTCCGCGAGCCACCGCACAGGGCAGTCGGCGCGGGATCCATCTCGCCACGTGGTGCCGTGAATCCACACCACGAGCGGCATCCCGCCGCCGGCGCAGCCTGCCGGAAGGAACATGTCGAACCGCTGCCGCGAGTCGGCCGTCGGCAGCGACGGCTGATCGCGATGGACGAGGATCTGGCCCTGCGGAGGGTCGCCCGTCTGCGTGCGAAACGGCGATTCGAGCGTCGACTCGACGTGGAGCGGTGGAGCCTGCGGGCGGCTTGTGATCACGTCGCCCACGTTCATTCCGGTGTCGGTCGGTGTCTCCGGAGGCGCCACGCCGACGGGCAGGTCGTCGAAGGGCATCCGGCGCCTGCTCGCCGCCCGGCGCTGGGCGCGCCGCGACGGCCTCCTGGAAGGGGCCGCCTCGGCCTCGAACGGTGCGTCGGCGGTGGCCCGCGGATCACCCCGCCACGCGAGCTGGACCGCTCCCCAGTCGCGCTCCGTGGCGATCGCCGCCATGTCTCCATGGACCATGGCCATCGTCAGGAGCAGACTGGAGAGCGTCTTCATCGCAGCACCGGTCCGTCGGAGCCGCGGCTAGCGGCGGGCTTGCATCTGGCCCGACGGCGTGAGCTCGTCGATGATCTTCGGGATGTAGCGGCCGAGAACCTCGGCGAGTCGCTCGCGGTCGATATTCCGCTGCCGAGCGATCTCCTCGAGCTCGCGCTCGCCAAACACGTCTTCGATCTGCCGCCGGCTCACGGGCTTGTTGGGCCCGGTGCGCACCCACGAGTCGACTTCGTCGCGGAGCCCCTTCTCCTCGAACTGCTTGACGACATCGGGCAGCTTGGGGGCATCGCCACCGCCAAAGATCTGCTTGAAGATCTCGGCAAGGTCGTTGGGGTTGGGCATGCCCGAGGGGGCGCCTTGAGGGGCACGAGGCTGCGGCTGCGGCGCACGCTGCGGGGCCTGCTGCTGGGCGGCGCCTTCGAGCACCTGCTTCAAGATCTCACCGAGGATGTCCATCGTCGCTCTCCATGGTCTGGCCAGTGGGCAAGGGAAGGAAGCCGCGACAACGCTGGCTCCGCCACGAAGCAGTGTATGGGCGAGAGACTGCCCGGGAAAGCGGCTGACGAATCTATGGCTGCAGCGGCGTTTCGCCACCTGCGCGGGTGCCGCGAGCCCTCCAGACGGTGCGATCGATCGCATCGGCGAGCAGGCCGACCGAGCCGTCCATCATGGCCGTGACAACGCCGCCGGGATGGTAGCTCCGCGACGTGATCGCCGCGTAGGTCTTCGCGGTGGCGCTCGAGCCTTCCTGCCGGGAATTCAAGTCGATGTCGTATCCGCCGGCCGCATCTGGATACGGCACGCGTGTGTTGGGTGTGAAGACGGTCGTGAAGCCAGCGTGGTGCACGCGGCCGTCAGGCCACTCGGTATGCCCCGTGCAATCGTTGACGGCGGGCCCGAGCTTCACGTCGGTGGCCGCCGCGCCGGTGCACAGCGCGGCGATCGCTGCCGGGTCCGTCGGCGGCGCATCAGGTGGGAATGACGGCCCGGGATCGCTCGTATTTCGCACGTAGGGGGTGAAGGCCCTCACCTCGGCGAGGCACAGCGTCTTCGACAGGCCGTCGGTGAACCGCCCGGCCGTGAAGTTCGAATTCGGATGGAACGCCCCATCACCGCCGGCGCCGGTCTGGGGGTCGTAGACGAACCACGTCCCCATGTTGAAGCCGTATGTGTGCGGGTACACGAACGACACACCGCTCTTGGTGCGGGCCTGCGGCTGCCGCTCGCTCGGGCAGGTGAACGACGCGATCCGTGCGGACCTCACGTGGGCCCAGTTGCGGGCGGGATCGGGCGTGCCGGTCGTAAAGCCGTCGTCCCATGCCTGCTCGAGGTTGATCCCGGCCGCGAGCGCTGTCTCTTCGAGGTGGGGCAGCAGTCGGCCGTGGATCGACCACGAGCCGTTGTTCGAGACGAACGTCGTGCCCGGTGTATGAAGCATGCTCGGGGGGAAGTGCCGGCGGGCGCTCGCATAGCCCTGCACGGCGAGGGTGAGCTGCCGGGCATTGTTGGTGCATGACGACCGGCGGGCGGATTCCCGGGCGCTCTGCACGGCGGGCACGATCAGGCCCACGAGAATCCCGATGATCGCGATCACGACCAGGAGCTCGACGAGTGTGAACCCGTGGTGCGAGTGGGTTGCGGCGGACGGTGGGTCGTGCTGGAGCGGCAGGGCCATGCCGGGAGGGTCTCAGACATGGTTGGCCCGTGTCAAGCATGCGGAGGGTCGCCCGACACGAGGCTGATCCACGCGACTTCACCTCTTGACGGCCTGGCTCGTGCGCCGCGGCTGGATCGATCGACCATCAGCCGTGCAGTTGCAAGCTCCGACGAGCCTGGGTGACAGTAGGAGCGCACGCGCAGGGATGCAGGAGGAATCATCGCCCCATGGCCGCCATCGGACTCGCCCTCTCAGGCGGAGGATTTCGAGCCACGCTCTATCACCTGGGCGTGATCCGCTACCTCCGCGACAACGGCACGCTGCCGCTTGTCACCGACATCGCGGCCGTCTCCGGCGGAAGCATCGTGGGGGCGCACCTCGTCCTCAACTGGGATCGCTACACCGGCGACGACCGGGCGTTTGGCGAGGCGGCCGCGGAGATCGTGCGCTTCGTGCAGCACGACGTCCGCAACCGGATCGTCCGCCGGCTTCCGCTGCTCTTTCCGCTGCGACTGGCCGCCAAGCTCACCGGCTGGCACGCGCCGCAGTTCGCACCCAATGCGCTCTTGGAGCGGGCCTATCGCCAGTTCCTCTACGGCGACCGGCGGCTCTTTGAACTGCCCGAGCAGCCGGCGCTGCACATGCTCTCGACGAACGTCAGCGACGGCGTGATGGCGGTGTTCAACCGAGACGGCCTCCACATCCAAAAGCGGGAGGCGGGCGAAGTGGATCCGTTCCGACACGTCGCCGGCCAAACGGCGAGCATCGCGAAGGTGGTCAGTGCCTCGTCGGCGTTTCCGGGGTTCTTTCCGCCGGTCGAGATCACGGCCACCGATCTCGGAGTGCACGAGGGCCAATTTCCGACGGAGTCGTTCACCGATGGCGGCGTCTACGACAACCTTGGCACGCGGGCGTTCGCGTGGCTCGCACGGCATGGCGGCCGCACGTACGACCGCGTGATCGTGAGTGACGCCGGGAAGCCTTTCCAGATTCTCGGCAACGCGCCGCTCGGATTCGTGGCCCAGTCGATCCGGGCGTCCGACATCCTTTGGGACAGGGTGTGGCAGCTCGAGCGCGAGAACTTCGGCAACCGTAAGGGCTTCCATTTTGTGCCCGTCACGCACGTGGTCGACCCGCACGAGGACCCGCATGCCCTGCACCCGGTCGTGCAGGCCGAGGTGTCGAGCATCCGCACCGATCTCGACCGCTTCAGCGACCTGGAAGTCAACGCACTCGTCGCCCACGGCTACGAGGTGGCGAGAAGCCTCCATCGGCGGATCGGCGACCAGGCGCTCAGGCCGGTCGCCGAGGGGCCGCCATGGGAGCCGCTGCCGGGCCGCTCTTCCGTCGTTCCGCGCGGAACGACCTCCGCCGAGGCCACGCACATGGCCGGCACGGCCCGGACGGCGGCCACGAACTCGAGCGCGCTGCTCGCCGCCCGCGTGCGGCGATCGAGTCAGCGGAAGGTCTGGTCGACGCTGCTCGACTGGAGGGACTGGCCCACGTATCTCTATCTGGCACTCGCCTGTCTGCTCTTCGTGTATCTGCCGGTGCGGTTCTACCGGCTCCATCGGCGGGCCGAGATGCTCACGAGCGTGATCGATTCGATCGCCCAGGGCGATCCCGACATCCGCATCGTGCTCGACCTGGTCGAGAGCGATCCCTTCAACGGCTGGCGAAAAATCGACGTCACCACCGCGGCCGCGGCCACGCCAGACGACTACGCCGGCATCGAGATCCTCTCCTACAGCCGGATCAACGATCTGCGCAGCGCCTGGGCCGGCAGCCTGCGGCCCGATGCGGGGGGCCGCGTGCACTTTCGCGACCGGGCCGTACTCAGGGTGAAGGATCCGGCGCGGCGGAAGCGCGGCGTGGTCTTTCGCACGGCGCTCGCCATCGAGGACGTCGACTACCGCCAGCCGAAGAGCCCGTATCCGATCTCCGTGCGGCGCGTGACGGCGGCGGAGCCGGGCGAGTCGCCGGTGTTCTACGAGTTTCACTGCGATCTTTCGCAGGCCCCGCTCGATGATCCGATCACGCTCGAGATCACCGGCGGCGTGCGGTTTTCTTCCCTGCCCCCGGGCCGGATGCCGTTCGTGATGCAGTTCGATGCCGACTTGGTCACGGTCTGGCTCTTGTTTCCGGAGGATCATCCCTACCAGCGGTATGAGCTCGTCCGCTATCCCCGCGGCGACCCGGCCGACGTCGAGCCGCTCACGGCGCGATACACGATCGATCACCCCTACGGCCAACTCATCGGCTGGTCGGTGATCATGCCGCGCCGCGACACCGTCTACGAAAGCCGCTGGACAGCCGAGTAGGTTCCTGGCGCCGTGGGAAAGGCAGGCAGGCTGGGCGAAAGTGAACTTCGTGGCTGGACATGCGTAGAGTTATTCAACCACGGAGGGTTTAAATCATGGATGCCCACTTCAACGAGTATCTGGCAGCGGTGGCGGGAATGGCCGAAATCTATGGCGCCTCGCACGATGATGCCACGTGCGACGAGGCTCACGCGGCTGAGGAGCAGACGGCCGTCACGGCCGCGTAGTGTGACGTTTCCGGTGAAGAAGGCCGGCCGATCCTCTTCAGTGATCTCGCGATCACCGACGTGCTGTTGACCGTCGATCATGCCGCTTTCGGCCGCCTGCTTGGCACCCGGTTCCGTGGCCTCGCCATACGGCTATCCTCAGGAACCCTCGGAGGCGGTGATGAAAGACAAATGCGGCCAGAGGCTCATCTCGGCGGCGCTCACGGTCGTGCTCATGCACGGCGTGGCGTGCTCCGCAGATCTGGCCCGCTTCGAGGCTTTGAGCGGCCTTCCCTTCTCGGAAAACAGGCCCACGCCGGATACGGCGCACACGCTGCGCGACGAGCTGCTGTTCCAGCGGGCGACGCAGACGTATCTCTGGGCATTGCCGCTCTTCAACACACTCGGGATGAAGGTCGGCTCGGAAAAGGTCTTCGGCGCCGGCTCCAACGTCCTGCCGGTCTGGAAGAAACGCCTCGACGCGAAGACCCTGATAACGACCCCCAACTCCGATGTCATCTATGCCATGGGCTACGTTGACCTCGGCAAAGATGGCCCGCTGGTGTTCGAGGCTCCGCCCAACCTGCAGGGCATCCTGCTCGATGTCTGGCAGCGGCCGATTCCGGTGGATGGCGGCAGGTTCTTCGGGGACGTCGGCCTGCCGGGCCCCGACGGCGGCAAGGGGGGGAAGTTTCTGCTGCTACCGCCCGGCTACGAAGGAGCGGTGCCGGAGGATTGTTTTGTGTACCGTTCGGCGACCAACAACGTGTTCGTTTTCCTGCGGGCGTTCTATCAAGACCCGAAGAACCTCGCACCGGCCGTCGCGCTCATCGAACAGTCCAAAATCTATCCGCTCAACGGCCGGGACACCGCGCGGCCGATGCAGTTTCCCGATGCTTCGGGGGTGCCGGTCAACATGCTGCCGATCAGCGACGGCAGCGCCTTCGATGCGCTCAAGAAGCTGGTGGAGAGCGAGGGCACCGCTCTTGCCGACTCCGATTCGCTCGGCATGCTGGCATCGATCGGCATCGCCAAGGGCCGGCCCTTCGAGCCCGACGCCAAGACACGGGCGATCCTCGATCATGCCGCGCGGACGGCCTACAAGATGAGCCGCGTCATCGGCTTCGAGGAGGTGATCGCCGGCCGGTCCCTGCGGATCTATCCCGATCGCCGGTGGATCAACCCCATGGCCGACGCGACCCCCGAGAATGTCGCGGGGCCTTTCGACCTCGGCTGGCGGAGGGTGGCCGGTGGCTATCTCGATCTCGACGCCCGGATCTGGTTTTTCACCAACTACTATTCGGTCAGTCCGGGCATGCTGTCGCAGACGCCCGGCCGGGGTGCCAAATACATGATCGTCTTTGTCGACAGCGAGGGCGCGAACCTCTCGGGCGGCAGCAGCTACCGCCTCCGTCTGCCGCGCGACATCCCAGCCGCCAACTTCTGGTCGGTGACGCTCTACGATGCCGAAAACGGCTCGGGACTCGCCAACGGCCAGCCGTTTCCGTCGCTCGGGTCGCGCGACACGCCGGCGCAGAACGCCGACGGCAGCACGGACCTCTATCTGGGCCCCAAGGCTCCCGCAGGCAAGGAGCGGAACTGGCTCGCGACGGTGCCCGGCAAGGGGTACTTCGCCGTCCTTCGGCTCTACGGGCCGACTGAAGCCGCCATCGCCAAGCGTTGGAAACCCGGCGACATCGAAAAGGTGCCCTGACCATGACACGACTCGCATCCCGGCTCGGCCCGCTCGAACTGGAGAACGGGTATCCGACCGATGCCACCGTCGCGAAGATCTTCGACGACATCGATTACCAGAGGGCGTGCCAGGCCTACCTCTGGGCCCTGCCGCTCATGGCGATGCAGCAATGGCAGAGCGAGCACCTCGCCAGGTTCGGCGCCGGAAAGCTCGACTATGTCGACTACATCACCTTCCAGGACAAACTCGGCCTCCTCACGGCCAATGCCACGACGCCGTACATCATGGCGTTCCCCACCCTGCAGGAAACCGGTCCGCTGGTGTTCGAGGTTCCCGCCGGCCCCACGGCGGGCGGCTTCACCGATTTCTGGCAGCGGCCCATCACCGATTCGGGTCAAACCGCCCC
>Ga0247836_1002010_pt1 | contig 30887 bp, 31 predicted proteins | sample LaCruzMarch2015__4_FD_187116 | JGI IMG/M metagenome (GOLD analysis project Ga0247836, IMG submission 187116) | Freshwater microbial communities from meromictic Lake La Cruz, Castile-La Mancha, Spain - LaCruzMarch2015_14m | ecosystem: Environmental > Aquatic > Freshwater > Lake | place: Spain... | reverse complement strand
ACACCGAATTTCTGGCTAGCTTAAAAAAAACTGCAAAATGAAGTTTTCCCCAATTTGCAATGCACAGAAATATTAAGGTATTCAAATAAATCCTTGCATTTAAAATTTTTGAAATTAAGTTAAACACCCTATATATTATTTCAAGCGCTTTTGAGTGAACCCTAGTTAGGGAAGAATCTACAATACATCGGGAAGTATCTGCATTGTGCACCTTATGGATTGATGACACTTTTGTACCGTTCAATTAACGATACAATTAGTCATGAAAACAATCAACATCTTTTTATTTTTTATCAGCTTAACTTTAACAAGTAATGCGCAAGCTCCTTTAAGGACAAAACATTTTAACCTTAAGAACAGAATAGCAATTCAGGGCTATGATCCCGTTGCTTATTTTACGCAAAACAAAGCTGTAAAAGGCAATAAGCAATTTGCAGCGTCTGTAGAAGGCGTAATTTACTATTTCGCTTCAGCAGTCAACAAAGAAACCTTTAATAAGGATGTAAAAAAATACGAACCTCAATATGGTGGCTGGTGCGCTTATGCGATGGGTGCAACAAATGATAAAGTTGAAATTGACCCAGAAACATTTAAAATTAAAGATGGCAAGTTGTATTTGTTTTATCATACCTGGACAAATAATACTTTACCTAAATGGAATGATGATGAAGCTAATTTGAAAGCAAAAGCTGATAAAAATTGGATTAAAATATTTCAATAAATCTCAAAATTAAATAACAACGTAAATCAAACTAAAAAAATAAAAAAAAATGAAAATCTCCCTAATTATCTCTTGGTTGTTAAGACTTGTTGCAGCTACAATTTTACTACAAACGCTTTATTTTAAATTCAGTGCACATCCCGAATCTGTTGAGTTGTTTACAAAATTAGGGGTTGAACCTTGGGGCAGAATAGGTACAGGTGTTATTGAATTAATTACAGGTATTTTATTAATTATTCCAGCAACAGGATTTATTGGTGCTTTTTTAGGAGTAGGATTAATGTCGGGAGCTATACTTTCTCACCTTGCAGTAATCGGAATTGAATCTAAAGGCGATGGAGGTCAGTTGTTTATGCTGGCAATAATTGTTTTTATTATTTGTATTATCCTCCTAATTATTCATAGGCAACAAGGAATTGATTTGTACAATCAATTTATTAAAAAGAAATAAGAAAATAGTTTTCAAACAAACTTAAAAACTCAGTTTAACAATTTTCAAATAAATATTTATGATTTTTCTTCAATTAAACCAACAGCTTCAATCTCTTAGTAATTTACTATCTGCTTTGAGTAACGAACAATATACAAACCGTATTGAACATTTGGGAAATGCCAGTATTGGCGGTCATACAAGACACATAATAGAGCTTTTGCAATGTGCATTAGATGGTTACGAAACAGGCAATGTAGATTATGTAAACCGTAAAAGAGATTTGCGTTTGCAAGAAGATAAAAAATTTGCTCAAAGTATTATTGAAGCAATTTTAGTAAATGTTAAAAATCCCGATAAAAAATTGGAGATGCTCGTTGAAGAAATTGAAGATGCAATTTCTGATACCGTTACCACTACATTTTTCCGCGAAATTGTTTACAACACAGAACATACCATTCACCATTTAGCTTTAATTAAAGTGGCTTTAATAGAAATGCAGCTAAACCTTGTAGATCAAGACTTTGGAATGGCATATTCTACCTTAAAAATTAAAGCTGCTTTAGCTAATGCTTAATTTAATTAGTAAAAAATTAATATTATGTGCACTGTTTTATTTATTCCAACTAAAGATAAAAAGGTCTTTGTTTCTTTAAGAGACGAAAGTCCGATTAGACCAAGGGCAAAAGCTCCCGAGTTGTACAATTTTCAAGACATTAATTTTTTAGCTCCGAAAGATGAATTAGCTGGTGGAACTTGGATAGGTGTGAATGAATTTAGAAACGTTATAATTCTCTTGAATGGTGGTTTTGAAAATCATCAAAAAAATGAAAAATATGCGCTTAGCCGAGGAATTATTGTAAAAGACTTACTTTCTTCTTCATTGCCCGTGCTCGATTGGAACATGCTGGAAATGGACAATGTAGAGCCATTTACGTTGATTATCTGGAGCGAGAATAAACTGTTTCACTTGGTTTGGGATGGAGAAAATAAACACAGGTTCCGTTTAGACGAAAGCATTCCTCATATTTTTTCTTCTGCTACATTGTATAACAAAGAAGCGAAAGTTAAGCGGGAGGAAGAATTTCAGAATTGGATTGTAATGGATCCACCAGTTTCAAAATTTACTGTTTTGAATTTCTTTAAATCATTTCAAGATATTGAAAACGGATTTTTAATGAATAGAAATGAAATAGTTAAAACCTTAAGTTATTCATTTTTAGAATTGTCGGACGACAAACTTGCCACTCTAGATTATTACGACTTTTCAAAATTCAAACATCACGAAAGTAGTATTACACTAAAAATGAATGCCGAAGATTGCATGTTACCCAATTTTAATTCACCCAAAAAAACAGCTTAATAAACGATATGAAAAACGAACTTATTTTCTCCAAAAAAATTGTAATTACTGCAGGTCCAACAAGAGAAGCAATTGATCCGGTTAGATTTATTTCTAATCATTCTACAGGTAAGATGGGTTATGCAATTGCTGAATATTTGCACAGTTTAGGTGCACAAGTAACAGTTGTTTCAGGCCCAGTAAATATTAAAACAACGCTTCCAAGTTCAGCAATTGTAAATGTTGTGAGCGCAGATGAAATGTTGGCAGCAACTCAGAAACTGGCTTTAGATGCTGATGTAATCATATTTTCAGCTGCAGTTGCTGATTATAAATGCGAGCACATTGCGACACAAAAAATTAAAAAGAAAGAAAATAGCTTGCAATTAAATTTAGTTCCAAATGTAGACATTGCTTTTACCATTTCTCAAAATAAAAGAGAAGAACAAATATTTATTGGTTTTGCATTGGAAACTGAAAATGGAATTGAAAATGCAATTTCGAAATTACGTAGAAAGAAATTTGATAGTGTTGTATTGAACCTGCAAACCGAAGCGGGTAGCGGATTTGGTCATGATACCAATCGCATTCAAATTGTAAATAGTGATGAAACAATTATTCCTTTTGAGCAAAAATTAAAGACAGAAGTTGCAGTTGATATTGCAAATCATATTGTTCATTTATTGGAGAGTAAATTAGCAACCGTTCATTATGCTTAGCAGTCAAATAGGACCTTTTGAGTATGTTTCTATACTTATCTCTTTAATTTTAGGGTTAGGAATTACGCAATTGCTTTCGTCTTATTCTGATTTATTATACAATTATAAAAAAGTAAAATTTTATTGGCCACATACTTTGTGGATTTTGTTCATCCTCTTTTTGCATATTCAAGATTGGTTTATTACTTATCAATTACGCAACAAACCGGCTTGGTACCTTGGAGAATTAATGTTTGTATTGCTTTATCCAATCACCTTATTTATCATCTCAAAAATGCTGGTTCCAAATAATGCAAATGAGGAAAAATTAAATATGAAAATGTTTTATGAAAGTCAGTTTCCAATTATATTTTTTCTGGTTTGTATAAGTGCTTTAATTTCTGTTTTATTTAATGTTATTTTACTAGATAAATCAGTGATGGAGCAAGGACTAGTGCTGTTTTTAATTGCTGTGTTAGCTTATATTTCTTATTTCAAGGTTCAAAATAATACCGTTCACAAAATTATTGCCCTATTAATTTCTTTAAGTTCCATACTTTCTATCATTGTTGAAGAAGAAGTTTGGATAATAAAATAAAGTCATGAAAAATTCAAAAACTTATTTCTTTTTAAGAAGATTAAAAATAAAAACCTTTAGCTGGGAATATTGGCCCATGTGGCTGGTTTATTTGCCAGTAAGTTTGTATTATTTGTATTTAGCTTCAAAGGCGAGGTCATTTTTCTTTTTCTCTGCTGCCAATCCATCTATAGAAACTGGTGGAATGTTTTTCGAGAGCAAGAAAAAAATATTCGAATTAATTCCGCAAAAATACTTTCCGAAAACTTTGTTTTTTAATGAGTCTCTAGAAACAGAAGAAATTTTAAGTAAAATAAATAAAGCAGAAATTAGTTTTCCTGTAATTGCAAAACCAGATAGAGGAGAACGTGGCTGGTGTGTGCAAAAAATAAACAATCCAGAAGAATTAATACAATATAGAAATACAACTAAAATAGATTTCCTTATTCAACAATACATTGATTATCCAATGGAATTTTCTGTGTTTTATTATAGAAATCCCAACGATGCCAACGGAACTATTACTTCTTTAACCTATAAAAAATTATTAACTGTTGTAGGCGATGGTAAATCTACCATTGAAGAATTAATTAGAAAAAACGACCGAGCATTTTTGCAGTTTCATAAATTAAAAAGCAATCCTAAAATTAATTTCAAGGAAGTGCTCTTAACAAACGAAGAAAAAGTACTTGTTCCTTATGGAAACCATGTGTTGGGAGCTGAATTTAAAAACTTTAACCAACTTATTGACCAGCAATTGATTTCAGTTTTCGATACCATTAGCAAATCAATCAAAGGATTTTATTACGGTAGATTCGATTTAAGAACTACCAGTATTGAAGATTTAAAAGCAGGCAAGAATATTTCAATTTTAGAATTGAATGGAGCAGGAGCAGAGCCAGCGCATATTTATGATCCAGAGTTTTCATTTTTTGCGGCACAAAAAGTCTTGGCAGCGCATTATAAAATGATGTTCGATGCAGCAGAAGCCAACAAACAAAAAGGCGATGCTTTTATGACATATGCAAGCTTTAAAGAAACCAGAAATTTAGAAAAAGCCTATAAACTTAAAACTTTACTAGCATGAGCATTATTGGAATTCCTTTAGGATTATATGGTTATATTTTCCCAGGAAACATTAATTTAATGGTGTTAGATTTATATACATCAAAAAAATATAGGTTATTGATTTACATACTGTCATTAATCTTGTTTTTCGAAAGTGTATACTGTTTTGTAACACTTTCATTATTAGAAACTTTTAAGCAGAATGCGGCACTTTTTAAAGGAATTGAAGTTGTTTCATTCATACTTATTTTCATAATGGGAATATGGATGCTTTCTGATACGAAAAAACAAAGTGATGTAAGCCACCAAAACACTTTAAAAAGAGGCATTTTTAGTATCATATTTCATCCACAACAAATTCCTTTTTGGTTTATAATGGGTTTGGTTTTTAATCCATTTATGGGAATGAAATTTTCAATAGAAAGTTCTATTAACTTCCTTGTATTTAATGCTATTGGGACATTATTTGCCATGGGAATTTACATGTATTTTGGAGGTAAAATATTGGGTTATTTTAAACTTAAAATTGGAACATTAAATAGAATAATGGCATATATTTATATTTTAATATCTATTTATTCACTTATTAATTTTTTTATGTTTTGATAAATGGAAAATGCAAACAAATAAATCTAAATCAAAAAGAATACTTTTTAAAATCATGAGGATTATTGGAATAACTTATTTAGTCTTATTTATTCTATCCTGTTTATTTTCCTCCTGCTTTACTTTTATTCTTTCACAAAAGGAAATTGATAAAAGTTTTGCCGGTTTACCGCTTAAACCAAAGCAACATCAAATAGTAACAAACGGAAACACAGTTAATTATGCTGAAATTGGTAACGATACTTTGCCCACAGCATTTTTCGTGCATGGCTCACCTGGAAGTTGGAGCGCTTTTGTTGATTTTATGAAGGATACACAACTCTTGCGAAAAGTCAAAATTGTATCGGTTGATCGTCCCGGTTTTGGAGATTCAGATTTAGGTGAAGGACAAAGCAGTTTGCAAATACAGGCTACGCAGTTAAAACCTATTGTAGAAAAATATAAGAAAAATGGAAAGAAAATGATTTTAATAGGGCATTCACTCGGAGGACCGCTTATCGTTAGAATGGCAATGGATTATCCTGAATTAATTGATTATTTAATAATCGCAGCAGGTTCGGTAGCGCCAGAATTAGAACCCAACGAAAAGTGGTTTCGTGTACCAATGAATTTTTTTCCTATTAAAGTTTTAATTCCCAAAGCATTTATTGCTTCAAATTATGAATTGTTGCACCTAAAACCAGAACTCGAAAAGATGCTTCCTTATTGGAAAAACATTCAGCAACCTGTTACAGTTATTCAAGGAGATAAAGATGTTTTAGTAGATCCTAAAAATGCAGATTTTTCAAAGAGAATGCTTGTTAATTCCGAAAAAGTGGAAGTTGTTATGGAATCAGAAATGAATCATTTTATTCCTTGGTCACATCCATATTTAATCAAAAATGCCGTTTTAAATGCTGCAGCAGATTCTCTATAAACATTCAAAATTAAACTTAGAAACAAGAATTAAAAAATCAGCGGTATTCACTATTCCATTGTTATCTAAATCTTGTTTGCAGGCATTGCAATTTTGACCAAACAAGCCGACTAGGCTTAAAAAATCTGAAGTATTTACAAATCCATCACCATCAAAATCTTCAGGAATACATGCAACAATTTCTAATAATATGTCTGAAATACATCGGGCTCCTAAATTGTCAATGGCAATTATTTGTACGTTAACAGTGCCTAATTCATTCACATTAATTGTATATGTGTAAGGTTCTATGAGATCTGAAATCAATAAAAAATTATCTTTTAAAAACTGCACTGCAGTTATATTGCCGTCAGAATCTAACGCAGAGATGTCTATAATTACTTCACTTGGCGAGGTTATGGTAATATCGAGTGTAGGACTTAATACGTTACAATTAGGAGGCGCATTTGGTGTACCCAATCTTACCCAAATTCTAGGTCTTTCTTGACCTCCATTTCCAGTTAATGAAAATTGACCAGTAATATTAATGTTAGTAAATAACCCTAAAGAATCTGTAAAGAGTGGTGTGTTAGGTGCGTCGCTATTGGATGAAAAACCACCCATATTGCGACCATTTATAGTTAAATTATTAACATTTGCTGCAAGTCCGGAGGAATTCCCCTGAATAAACAAATTAATATATTTAAATCCTTTGCCAATTAAAGATGCTTCAGTATAACTTATTGATTCTTGGTTATCAGCATAGTCTGAATCTCTGTTAAAATCTATATTCCAAGTAGTTGTGCCTGTTAGATAATCATAAGTCATTAAAAAAGTATGAATATCGCCATATACATTTCCATTGCTATTCCAAATAGGAGCACCAGTAGGATTCAAATTAAGAATGCCAGGTTGCCCAGGCGCAGGAGTTGAAGGAGCAGAAAGTGAGCTCTCAAAACCCGAATTTCCATTTCTAATTCTCGCATCAATCTCAAATGCGGGCAATGGATCTGTTGAAACAATTGCTTGAGAAATAGATGTATTTGAATTAAAAATAAGTAATAAATTGATTATAAAAAAAAGGAAATTAGAGTAATTTATTTTCTCATTTCTCATTGAAAAAGTTGATTTATTAAACAACATAATTTGGAATATTTAGATTAAATCTAAAATAAACTTCTAAGTGTAACTGCATGTGAAGGTTATAATATTTTATTGTTAATGAGTTATGTATTTCGAATTGGTTCTAAATGATACAAAGATATATTGTTTTTACCTTCAAACTTTAATTAAAATCTTTTTGGGGAGCTTTCTTAAATGGACTGTATGAAGAAACTTCACCGAGTATGTTTAAGCTTACTCATAATGTAATAAAAATGTCTAATTATTATATGTATCTGATTGACTGTTACTTTGAAGAAGCATTAAAAATTTTAAATCATTTTAACCTTAGTAGGTGTAAATGGCTGTGCGTAAATGTCATATATTTACAAGTACTGAAGAAGCTAAACAGTTAATTAAGCTTTTTCGTCGGCCATAATTCATTGTTTGTCGAATTGTTAAATTATGATTAAGCCTTTATTATATTTTGCATGCATTAGAAAATTATGATGCTAAATAATCTTAATAAAATTAAGAAAATATTATTGAACAGTGTTGAAAAGTACCAAGCGATAATTTGTACTTATTGGGTGAATCATAATTTAATTTAAAACAGAAACATGGCATTTATTAAAATTGACTCAACTGGTGTAATTAAAAATGCGGATTCCGAAATCTTAAAGCTTTTAGGAACCAAATTGAACGACATTATTGATGTGAGCTATTCTGATTTTCAACGTTTGTATCTCAAAGGATTAGATTATGATGGTAAGCAAGCGTCTAAGTATTACATTTCAGCGAACGGGCAGTTTTCTCTACTATACTGCGAACAACCTGAATTTGATGAGTTGAGTAATGCAACCATTCAATTTAATAGCCTATTTGAAAAATATCAAAACAAGGAGGCAAAAAGTGTTTTTATACGCATGCTTCAAAAAATATGCTTGTTTCAAAGTTCAAAAATTGCATTTGTTGATTTGAATGGTGAGACCTTGTGGATAAACAAAGCTTTAGAAGATTATTCCAGAAAACGAATTTCATTTAAACCTAATCAAATACTAACGACAATTCAAAATGAACAAGCATGTTCTTTTCACTTAGATATTTACAAGAGTTGGGTAGAAGGGAGTTCACATTCAGCTATTTACAGAGTAAACTCAAACGCATATCAGCTATTTTTTGAACCCCTAGAATTTAAAAAAAATGCCTTAGCTGGCTTTAAAATTGAAATTAAAGAAATTGTAGAAGAGAAGCAAATTGCTACCAGTGCAAATCTCACTACATTTCCTTTAAAAAACCCTTTTCCTGTTTTTAAGATAAATACTGATGCTCGGTTGATTTTTGCGAATGGCCCCGCGACTCAAAATTTCTGCAGTAAAGAAGGAAAGCTAAAAAGTGATTTTGAAGCTCAGTTTCAAAATATAATTGATTCGTTTGAAAAAAATGATGAATCTAAAGTAACGCGCATCTATTCTAATGAAGCAATCTATACCGCTGCATTTCAAAGAGATGAAAATAATTTTAACGTCTATTGTTTTGAAATCTCAGAATTGGTTGATGTTGAAAAGAAAAACAATAATAATATTTCATTATTGTCTGCTATTGTTAACAGTTCAAGCAATTCAATTATATTGCTTAACAAGCAGAAAAAAATTACCTATTTTAACGTAAAGGCCAAAAATAAATATAGAGAATATTTAGGCAGCCAGCTCATTATTGGAAATGAGTTTCCATATTTTAATGATGTTGAATTTAAAAAAACTATTAATAGGTCTATTGATACAGTTTTTACTACTAAGAGAAAGGTAACTTTCGACATAGCATTAAAGTCGTCCACAATTTCCAGTTTATGGTATAAATTTATTATTTACCCAGTTAAAGATAATGAAGGAACAGTAGATTTGATTTGCTTGAATATAGAGAACATTACGCATGCTAAAAATGTTGAAAATCAAATTAAAAATACTAAAGAATTCTATGAGGCTATCTTAAACAATATACCAGCAGATATTGCAGTTTTCGATAAAAACCAGAATTATTTATTTATCAGTCCAATTGCCCTGAAAGATGAAAAAATGCGTAAATGGCTAATAGGAAAAAATGATTATGATTATTTTAAACTCAAAGGTGTCGATAGCAGCATAGCAGATAAACGAAGAGAAAAGTTTTTGCAAACCATTAAAAACAAAGGGACAAACGATTTAATTGACCATCAAATTAAACCTGATGGAAAATCACATTACACATTAAGACGTTTTTATCCACATTTCAATGAAGATGAATTAAAGTTTGTAATTGGATATGGAATAGACGTTACTGAAATGCAATTAGCGCAGGAATATTCAAAAATAAGCGAAAATAAGTTTAAGAGCCTTTTTGAGAATAATCCAATGATCTTGTTTATTCTCGATCAAAATTTTAAAGTAATAAGTGCAAATAATGCAGCTGATAATCATTTTAATATCAACTTAAACGATTTACAAGATTTCAATTTTATAGATTTAATTGAACCAGATTTTTGCCAGGAATTTGAAGCGAAATTTAAACAGGCATTTAAAATGGAAATGCATCAAAGCCATACCTGTTTATGTCAATTGAATAGTAATAATAATTCATTTACAATTGAATTTTCGGTAACTCCTATTGTATTAGCATCTGGCGAAACTCATCTTTTATTGGCTGGTTCTGATTACACAGAGAAAATCAAGAACGAGGAACGGTTAAGGCTAAGCGAAGAATTTAATCGGAAACTAATTGATAACATGCCAATACCTTTCGCAATTGTTGAATCAGAAAAGATGGTATTTATGAATCAAGCATGCTGCGATTTATTAGAAATAGCAAATAAAGAGGAGTCTGCTGGTAGAAGTTTGCGCGAATTTATAAATGAAATAGATTTTCCTGTTATTAAAAAGAATTTGCAAAATAGATTTGATAAAAAAAGCTTAAATTCAATTGATATAGAAATAAATACACAGAATAATTCAACAAGATTTGTTGAAGTTAAATGTGGATTAATGGAATTAAACAACAATCAAATTACCTTCATTTCATTAAATGACAAAACCCTAGCTATAACTGAAAGCAAAGCGCGTATTTCAGCTGAACTTAAAACAAAACAAATTATTGAAACAGCCTTAGATGCTGTAATAACAATCAATAGTAAGGCTGAAATTCAAATTTGGAATCCAAAAGCCGAGCAAATTTTCGGTTGGAAGCAATCAGAAGTTAAAGGGAGAAATATTAGTGATGTAATTATACCTGAGGGAATGCGCCAAAAGCACATACAAGGTATGGAGAGACATCTAAAAACCGGGAATTCTCAGGTATTAAATACTCCTTTAGAATTATCTGCAGTAAATAAATTCGGAAAAGAATTTCCCGTTGAACTTTATATTACTAGAATGGAAGTAGAAGGTGAGGTATTATTCAGTTCATTTATTCGAGATATAACAGAACGAAAAGCTGCGCAAGAAGCTTTGCTAAATTCAGAAAGAAAACTATCTATATTAGTTAGCACACTTCCAGTAGTTCCTTATACAACATTATTAGATTCCAACTATTCTTTTACTTATTTAAGCGACCGTATCAAAGCGTTTTTTGGATATTCTGCAAATGAAATTTTAAATGAAGAAGGATTTTGGATCTCTCACATTTTAGAAGATGATTTAGATTTGTTAATTCAAAGCCAGAAAGAGCTCTTAGAAATTGGAGAAACTAATGTTCAATACAGAATTAAGAATGCTTTTGGTAAAATAATATGGATTAGAGACTCAAGACGCATCATATTAAATGCTAACGAAGGAGACGCTAACGTTATAACAGGTGTATTTCAAGATGTTACGCAAACTGTGGAAGATGAAGAGCGACGCAAACTAACTGATAAAACATTGTTAGAGATTTCAAGATTAGATGTAACCACTAAATCGAGCCTAAACGATTTTTATGATGCAGTTTTCGAAGTCTTAAATCGAAATTTAAACATCTCGGGATTGTCTATTTGGGAAATGAATAAACACTCAGAAAAGGGCACATGTGTTAGTGCTTATTATAAAGATGAAGAAGAGATTTATCAAAATCTTGGAATTCAAGTAGAAATTAAAGAGTTAATGGGCTGTCTTTCATCTTCCAAAATCATTCATACAAACAATACCGACAGTGCATCTTCTGAAATAGATTTAATAAATAAGGTATTTAAAAAAACAGCTGATAATTCATTGGTTATTTGTTTGTTAAAAGGATTATCTGATACTAGCCAGTTTCTTGCAATAGAATCAAACCAACCTTTCTTTAAATGGGAATATGAACACCTTAAATTGGTGAACTCAATTTCTGAGCTTATCTCAGCAAATATGGAATATTTTCGACGCTTAGATTCTGAAAGTAAATTACGAGAGGTTTACAAAATAGCTAAAATTGGGGCCTGGGAAATTGATAAGGAAACTAATATCATTTTTTGGTCAGAATCAATGTACGATTTTTATAACCTTAATGCTAAAGAAGATAAACCCTTAGATATAAGCAAAAGGCTGGAATTTATTCACCCCGACGAACGTAGTGGTTATATTAGTTTATATTTAGATCTTATTAAGAATTTAAAACCTTTTAATATTGTAACACGACACGTTTATCCCAATGGTGAAATAAGGTACTTTGAAAAGTCTGCAGGAGTTAATAGAAATGCGCTAAATAATATCATTTTTATGGGTGTTACTGTTGATATAACTGAGAAGAAGTTAGCAGAAATAGAGCAGGAAAAGCTTAAAATGAATCAGTTTTTAAAGAATTCACTTGGGGCAAAAATATCTAATGTTGAAAACCAAGAAGATTTATTACAGATATTCTTAGAATTACTGATTGAAGCAAACTTTGTAAAAAACTGCTGTTTAATAGGAGAACTTATTAATTCTGAGAAAGATCCAGCATTCGTTATTATAAAAGTTTTTCCAAACAATAAAATATCTGCCACTTTAGAAAAAGGCGTCCAATTGATTATTAAACAACATTCAGATGTTGATTTAAGCTTTTTAAAAGTAATTACCCGAAATCAGCTATTAGGTCGTATTGATATCTCTGGTAAAGGAAATTACTTTATATTGTTTAACTTCTCTGAAGATGATGATACAATTGATAACAAAACCGAAGTTTTAAGCTCCTTGCTAACTATGGTGAAAGAAAAATCGGAAAGAATATTTTCAGAAGAACAACTGAAACAACTCAATGTGGAGCTACTCGATTCCAATATTCAATTGCGCCAATATTCATTTATAGTTTCTCATAATTTAAGAGCACCTGTAGCCAATATTTTAGGATGCCTAGATATTTTTGATGCCGACAATATCGGAAATGCAGGAAATGTTAAACTTCTTGAAGGCCTCAAAACTTCAGCAAAATCTGTAGACAGAATATTGAAAGATTTGAATGAAATTTTGAATATAAAAGAAAATATAGCTAATCAATTTGAATTTGTTTCTTTCGAAAACGTTCTTCATTTAGTAATTGACAGTATTAGAGAAGATATGAAGGACGTTGATTTCGAATTAAATTCGGATTTCAGTAGGGCAGAGGGTTTTGATTCGTTTAAGCCTTATTTGGTGAGTATTTTTCAAAATATATTATCGAATTCTTTTAAATACCGCGAACCATCCAGAAAACTAATTATTTCTATTATATCTAAATTTGAAAACAATAAATTATTGCTCGAATTCAAAGACAATGGACGAGGTATCGATTTAGAAAAAAACGGAGACAAACTTTTTAAACTATATTCAAGATTTCATTCAGATGTTAAAGGAACTGGAATTGGTTTGAACATGGTAAAAGAGCAAGCCAGAGTGATGGGTGGAGTAATAAATGTGGAAAGTAAAGTAAATGAAGGGGTGTTTTTTACATTAATTTTTACTAAAAAATAATTAAATGACAATTTGGCTAATAGACGATGACGACATCACCAACATGCTTCATAACTTACTCATGCAAAAAGAATTTCCTTCCGATAATACTGTTGTTTTTAATTTGGCAGAAAAAGCAATAGAAACATTATCCCACGGAATTAATTTACCTGATTATATTTTTCTGGATATAAACATGCCATTTATGGATGGATGGGAATTTTTAGAAGCATTTTCCAAATTAGAGAATCCTGCACTTCAGATAATTCAAATTTACATTCTATCTTCTTCTATTGATCCCGACGACTTTTATAGGTCAGTAAATTCAGAATATATCAAAGGCTTCATTTCAAAACCATTGAAGCCAGAAAAGCTTTCGTTTTTAAATAATTAATTAAAATTTGATTTTTTTGTAATAAAAAAAAACAGAAATATCGCATCTTAAATGTGATATTTCTGTTTAAAAGTTTGAGCTTATTAATTAATGATTATTGCATTTTACTGGCATAATCATTAATTATTGCAATGTTTTTTAATTATTCATTATTTTAGGTTTGCGGATATAAACTCTGTAGCATTTTTAAAAGCATCGTCCGCAAAAGCTTTGCTGTATTTCGGATTACTTGGGTTTGCAAAAGCATGGTCAGCATCATAAGGTTTTACAACCAAGCTCTTTTTTGCAGCTTTCATGTTGTTTTCAAAAGTAGAAACCATATCTTTATTAATCCACTGGTCTTGCACAGGCCATACAAATAACACCGGTGAGTTAAGTGTTTTAATACGCTCTACATTTGCTTCAGGAGCGCCGTAATACATAACACAAGCTTTGCTTTGTTTGCCCGCTAGTAAAGCCGCTTGCATGCTCCATCCGCCTCCAAAACACCAGCCAATTGTTGCTATTTTAGCATCGCTGCCAACCATTGCAATTGCGCCATTTATAATAGACTCAGCTCTTTCAGCTTTTACAGCCTGCATATATTTAGCAGCAGAATCTCTGTTATCTGCTATTCTTCTGTCGTACAAATCCAAAGCTATTACATTTACATTTCCCAATGTTTTTGCAATTTTTTCTGATTCTTGTTTAATGTAATCGTTTAAGCCCCACCACTCATGTATCACAAACACATAGTTTTTTGTTGGACTTGCAGCCTTAATTTCGTAGGCATAACTTTCTTTGCCATCCGGAGTTTTAAAACCTACAATTTGTCCAATCGGATTGCTCAATGTAAAAGGAATAGGCGCCAAATGCGTATTCACAAAATTCTCGTCTTGTGTTAACATCGCAAAAGATTCAGTAGCAGTAGATTTTTCGCAGCAACTTTTTTGAGCCATGGCAGCGCTTCCAGCTAACAATGCAATGGCAATTATTATTTTTGATTTCATATTTAGGTTATATTGGTTTTTTGAGTTGATTTTTAACAGAGATAAACTTTTAAGGTTGTAAATGTAAGATTGTTTTTCAAAAATATTAGGGCGCTTTTTCCCGTTTTCGCCTATACGTTTTGTATTATCCCAACACACAAAAAACCAGGCACATACAAAACGGTATTTGGCTCTACCGGGAGCGCGGCATTTAGTATAAAATTTAATTTTTCTCCTTATACTTGCAGCATGATTAATTGCATAGTAATAGATGATGACCAGGTTTCGATCAAGCTGATAAACCACTTTGTATCCAACACCGAAGGATTGCATTTTTTGAGTTCATTTTCTAATCCAATTGAAGCAGCTAATTTTTTACGAAAGGAAGCCTCAGCAGTAGATTTGATTTTTCTAGATGTTGAAATGCCCGAAATGACCGGCATAGAATTGTTAGAAGCATTCGATAATTTACCTCCTGTAATTTTAATCACAACCAAAGAAAAATATGCAGTAAAAGCATTCGAACATAAAGTTTTACATTATTTAGTAAAACCTTTTGATTACAGTAAATTTTTAAAAGCTATTGAAAGATTCTATAAGAACTATGAATCAAAAAGCACGCATAATTTTGAATATATTTTCATAAAGGAAAATGGCCTGCTTTCTAAAATTATGCACAATGAAATACGCTTTTGCGAAGCTTTAGGTGATTATGTAAAAATTCATGTTAATGATAAAATTCATGTAGTAAACTCAACAATGAAAAATGTTGAAGAAAAATTGAAATTAAATAAAAAGTTTTTGAGGTTACATAGGTCTTACATCATAAATCTCGATTACTTAGAAAATTTAGATGCAGATACCGCGGTTGTGGGCGGAAAAATGGTGCCCGTTGGAAATAAATTTAAATCAGAATTACAAGCAAGATTAAACATCATTTAATAGTTGCTTGTCGCTCATTTATCGCTTTAGTCGCTCAAATTATAGCTTTAGTCGAAATGTAAAAGAAGGTTTTAATATTGATTTCTATCTTTAAATAAATTTTAGGTAGATGTTAATTAAATCTTTAAATAAAATTCATCAAATTGATAAAAGTTTAGAACTCCAAAAGGTTTATGTTCAATTTGAAAAAATTTTAAATGAATTGCATTTTAAATGGTTACCGCATAGATTAATAATAGCTATTAACGAAGACATTGATGCACTGAATTCATTTTCTGGTTCAGAAGTTGAATGGAAAAAAAAGTTGAAAAAGGCACAATCAAAGATTGTTAAGTTACTTGAAAAAGAAATTAAGTTTGTGCCAATAAACTATTATCGTAATCATTGGTTAGCTATGGGAATAGCAGTTTTTGGTATTCCTTTAGGTTTCGCATTTGCTACCTATCTTGAAAATATAGCTTTTTTGGCCACTGGACTTCCTATTGGAGCTGCTATAGGTTTACAATTGGGTTCTAAATTAGACAAAAGAGCTTATAATGAAGGAAGACAGATTAATGTCAATATTAAATAATAACATCAATTAAAGTTTATTGCTTGATAAAAGGTAACCTAATCATCGTGTTATTATTTAAGATGCAATGCTTACAAAAAATAAAGAATTAATCGAATAAAAACACATTCATTAAATCGAATAATTTTTAAAACAAAATTGGATTTAAACTTCCACTAAACATTAAGCTATGAAAATAGGAATAGAAGCTGAAAGAATTTTTAGCGAAAGAAAACAAAGAAAAGATTATACTGTGCTGGAATTAATCAAAGCTTTGCAGATAAATGATTCAGAAAACGAATATTACATTTTTGCAAGAAAAGGGGAAGATAATAAATGCCTAAAAGAAACAGCAAATTTTAAGATAATTGAAGTGTCAGGGTTTGCTTATTTTAACTGGAAACAATTTATTTTACCCTTTTATGCCAAAAAATACGAATTAGATTTTCTTCATTGTACAAGCAATTCAACTCCTGTTTTTTATAAAGGAAACACGGTACTTACTTTACAAGAATCTAGATTCTTAGAAAAAAGCAATAAAAAAACTAAATTCAATTTGTATGAAAAAGTAAGCAAATATTTAGAAAATCAGATTCTGTCCTTTTCCATAAAAAAAACCAAACACATAATCGCTATATCAGAGTTTGAGAGAGAAAGAATTATGAATGTTTACGATCTAAAAGAAAACAAGATTAGTGTTGTATATAATGCAATAAGTAATCAATTTGATGCTAACAAGTGTAAACATAATTTAAATGAAATAAATTCAAAGTATAATTTACCAGATAAATTTATTTTCTATATAGGAAATACACATCCAGAAAACAATATATTTATCACAATTAAAGCATATAAAAACTACTGTAAAAAATCATTCGAAAATTTACCATTAGTTATTGCTAATGTTACGGAAGATTACTTATCACATGTTTTAGAATCTACGGATTGTAATGAAATTAGAAGTAACATTTATCTTACAGGCAATGTACTAAACACCGATTTACCGATTATTTATTCAAGAGCTAGCCTTTTCTTATATCCCACAATAAATGAAAGTTTTTGCATTCCATTATTAGAATCGATGGCAAGCGGAACGCCTGTTATTGCAAGTAATTCTTGTGCTTTAATAGAAATTGCTGGAAATGCTGCAGCCTTTGTAGACCCGTTAAATGAAAAGAATATTGGAAATGCAATGACACATGTTTTAACAGATTTTAATAGGGCACAAGAATTAGTGAAAAAAGGATTTGAAAGAATATCTAAATTTAATTGGAATGTTTCGGCAATTAAATTGGTTGAAGTTTATAAAACCAAACTTGCTACTAATCAACTTTAGTTACCGCTGCAATAAGTAAAAAAAAATCGTATTTCTAAACAAGTACAAAATAATATTAATTCAATCATTCGTAAGCGTAAATAAACAAATTCTTTGAATTTTTCCTACTTTATTTCATACATTTACCCGCTAACTATTCTTTAAAATTGCAAGAAGATGTTTTTCAAAATGCAAGTTTAAAATAGTTTTTTTTTTAAAAAAAAATTGTGTAAAACAGAAAATAAAATTATTGAAGTATGTATGGAATTGTAAATAAGGCAATACAAGAACTTGTAATTGAGAATTTTGGAGAAGAGAAGTGGGAGACAATTAAGGAAAAAAGTAAAATTAATGTTGACTATTTTATTAGCAGCGAGCCTTACGACGACGATATTACCTTTAAATTGGCAATTGCGATTTCAGAGGAAATGAAACTTCCTCTGAGCGCTGTTTTAGAAACCTTTGGAGAATGGTGGGTGTTAAGAATAGCCAAAGAAAGATACGGTGGATTAATGGAAGCTGGTGGAAATGGGTTGAAGGAATTTTTGTTGAATCTTCCAGCTTTTCATAACAGGGTAATGCTTATTTATCCAAAATTAACTCCGCCAGAGTTTCGAATAAGCAATGAAGAAGATAATAGCGTTCATATTCATTATTTTTCAAAAAGATTGGGGTTACAAGATTTTGTTAGAGGATTATTAATTGGTTTAGGAAAAATGTATAACACACCAGCAAATGTTGTTCTTATTCAAGAGAAAAACGAAAATAGTGATCATGAAGTTTTTAAAGTAAGTTGGTAAATGCCAGATTCTCTGTTTAGTTTTAATAAAGAAAAGTTTAGTAATTTGTTTCCGTTCTTCATACTGATTAACGAGGAATTGAATATTATTTCTGCTGGAGATTCATTAAAAAAGATTTCTGAAATTAAAATTGATAAACCATTTAGCTTTCATTTTTTAGTTAAAAGACCCGAATACATTAATCCGTCTTTTTCGGATTTAAAATCCTTACAAAAGCAATTAATTGTAATAGAATGTAAAAAAAATAGTAATCTAATTTTAAGAGGGCAAATAGATTATTTGGAAGATAAGAACTGTTTTTTATTTGTAGGCACTCCTTGGTTTGGCTCAATGGATGAAGTGAGAGAATTTAAACTCACATTGCATGACTTTGCTTTGCATGACCCAATGATTGATTTGCTACATGTTCTTAAAACACAGGAAATAAGTACTAAAGAGATAAAGGAACTGTTAAATACTGTTTTCGACCAAAAAGAAAAATTGCGGCAATCAGAATTTAATTATAGGTCAATAATTGAAAAAGCTACAGATATTATTTATAAAACAAACGAACAAGGGTATTTTACTTTTGTAAATGATGTTGCAGCAAATATTACAGGTTATCCAAAAGAAGAATTACTTAAAATGCACTTTACTGATGTTATTAGAAGTGATTTTAAACAAAAGGCATTTTCATTTTATTCAAACCAAGTAGATTTAAATATACCAACAACATATTATGAACTACCAATTATCACTAAATTAAAAAAAGAAATTTGGATTGGTCAAAGTGTGCAATTAAATACTTACGAAACATCTAAAATTGAAATTGTAGCCTTAGCAATTGATATCAGTAAAAGAAAATTAGCAGAATTAAACTTAAAGCTGCAAGAGGAGAAATACAGAAATATTATTGCCAATATTAATTTGGGACTTTTAGAAGTCGATACTGAAGACAGAATCCAATTTGCAAACCAAAGTTTTTGTAAAATCTCAGGATATACTTTAGAAGAGTTAATTGGTAAAAATGCTTCCGAAGTTTTTACTGACCCTCAAGGAGCTGAAACTATTTCCCGTAAAAGAGATGAAAGAAAGATAGGAGTTTCTGATATGTATACAATATCTGTCAGGAACAAAAAAGGAGAATTGCGCTGGTGGATAGTAAGTGGAGCACCTCGTTACGACGATAAAGGTATTTTGGTAGGTTCTGTTGGTATCCACTTAGATATAACTGAGCAGAAACAACTCGAAGAAGAATTGAATCTTGCTAAGTTAAAAGCAGAAGAATCATCAAAAGCGAAAGAATCTTTTTTAGCTACAATGAGTCACGAAATCCGCACTCCTTTAAATGCAATAATCGGTATTTCTGATTTAATGAAGTTAAATACAGATGCGAGAAATATTGACAATATCGATACGCTATGTTTTTCAGCTAAAAATTTGTTGGCCTTAATTACCGATATTCTAGATCTTTCTAAGATTGATGCAGGACAAATTGAATTATCAAAAAATAAAATAAAAATAAAACAATTACTATTAGGGGTAACTCAAACATTTAGAACTGCTTGTGAAGAAAAAAATCTTGATTTAATTCTTGATATTTCAGACAATGTACCAGAAAGTATTTTTGGTGATGAGCTTAGACTTTCACAAATACTGAATAATTTACTCAGTAATGCAGTAAAATTTACTCCAAAGGGCTCTATAAAAATTTCAATTAACGGGACAAAAATACCAAATGGTTTTTTTAGATTTAATTGCGAAATATCTGATACAGGTATTGGAATCAAAAGAAATAAGTTGGTATCAATTTTCGAAGATTTTAAACAAGCTGACGACAGAATTGCCAGACAATTCGGAGGGACTGGTTTAGGTTTATCTATTACAAAAAAACTAATTGAATTTCAGAAAGGAGTGATCTATGCCAAAAGTATTATTGGCAAAGGAAGTACCTTCTCATTTTACATTGATTATGAGATTCATACTCCTGTCACATCTTCTAAAAAAGAAGAGTTTACAACAGTTAAACTTCCCGATTTCGTTAATAAAGCTGTTTTATTAGTTGAAGACAATATTGCTAATCAAAAAGTTGCAGGCTCGTACCTAAAACACTGGGGCCTAGCGTATGATATCGCTAATAATGGGAAAGAAGCATTAGAGAAAATTAAGTTAAATACTTACGATATCTTTTTAATCGATTTGTTTATGCCTGTAATGGATGGATTTGAAACCATTAAAAAGATTAGAAAGATAAAAAAATACGCCGATTTTCCAATAATAGCGCTCACTGCCTCTGCCGAAATTTCATTAATGGAAAAGGCTATTCAATCAGGTGCTGACCAATGTCTTACTAAACCTTTTAATGCCCAGCATTTAAAAGAAACAATTTCAGAACTTTTAAAATATGAAATGAAAAGTTCAAATGAGAATATAAATATTGAAATTGATAAAACTAATTTTAAACTAATCAATCTAAAAAAAATTAGAGAAGCTTCTTTAGGCGCAGATAATTTTGTGTATGAAATGCTCGAAATATTAAATAAAGAAATTACTCATTTGTTGATTGACGCAGAAATACATATTCAAAACAATAAATATGAATTATTTTCAAAAGTAATTCATAAATTAAAAGGAAGCTTACTTATGTTAGGGCTTGAAAGCTTGCGCAAAGACTTAAATATTATGGAGGAATTTCCTGCAAATGGACAAGATTGGGCTATAATTATAAAGTATTTTGAAGCACTTAAAAGCACTTGGACACAAGCTAGTAAAGAGCTTGAGCTGGCTTTAAATGAAAGAGATAAAAAGGTGAAATAACTTAAGATTTTAATTTTTTCTAGAGTTATAGTAATGTTGAAAGTGTACAAGTGCATCAATTGCGGTATTTAAACTTATGCACCCTATAAATCTGAAAATATTTTTTCGCACTGTTTTTCTACCATAAACAAAAAAAGTGGAACCGTAAAAAGTCCCACTTTTAATCTAACAAATTGTATTTTATTATTCTCCAGAATGCAATCCAACAAGATTGCCTTCTGTATCAAGAAAGTAAGCCATATTTCCGTTTTCACCTATACTGGTTTTCGGCATAGTAACTTTTCCGCCTGCACCTTCAATTCTATCAAGCACTAATTGTAAATTTGGGTTTCCATTTAAATAAACGATAGAACCTTCTGTGCTAGGTTTATGATTTGGACTTTTTACCAATGCTCCGCCAGATTTTGGGCTTTGTAATGGGAACGTTTTGTGGCTATCCGAAAGGCCGGACTTTTACCACAAAATTTTATTGAAAAACTAATGTTTGATTAACCACAAAACTGTTTTTGGAACACGAATTGAAAATCAGCAAAGCTAAACCCCGCCTTTGGGGTAGGTGCTTTTAGCTGCAGTTTTATTCAATGTATCACCGCAAAACCAATATGAAAATTACCCGTCTGTTTGTCAACGTAGAGCTCACGATCTTTTTTGGTACCGTGACAGGTATTAGGAGAACAAAATATTGAACCACCAGCTAAGCGAATGTTACCATTGTTTTCGGTGGAAGTAATTTCCCAAACATTTCCTAAAATATTCGCCTTATTTGTAGTCGTAATAGGGCCTTTATTATCAGTAATAACTTTTCTTTTATCTTCTTTGATTAAATCCCAATATTCATTGTATGTTGGAAGTTGTGTGCCTGACCATTTGCAATACGCCACAGCATCATTATAACTGACTTGGGTTACTGGTAAATCTCCTGAATTAGGTTCACTTTTTCCATCGGGCTTTTTCCAATTAGCTCCTTCAACTTTATGAAAATTGAATATGTCTGTTTGCACGATTGACCATCCGAAATTTTCTGCATCTGTAATATAGCCTGTCTTTTTTACAAATTCATTAAACTGATCATAGGTAACTACTTCCAGCTTTTCCTTTGAATTGTTTGATTCGGTTTTACAAGACAATACGGATAACACAAAGACTATAAAAATCGATTTTATATGAATTATCTCTATTTTCATTCTTTACAATATTTACCATCTGCTTACCACTTTAATTTTGGTCTTAGGGTTTTTATCATTATTGGGGTCGATGGCAATATTTTCATTTACTTCCACAAGAATAGGAGTGCCCGCTTGTTTTAAACAAAGGTCAATGTTATTTTCACTATCGCCTAAGTCCGCCAATTTAAAAGGTGTTACTTTTGTTGTATCGGCACCATTAACAAGGGTAACTACAAAATCTTTCATTTCATTTTCTCCAAGTTCTTTGCCATTTAGGGCTCTTACGCCTCCAGACCAAACTACTTTTACCACTGTTTTGGTTTCTTCTTTCGGGCAATCACAACCTCTTCCTTTCTTTACGAATGGGTAATCTTTATCAAAAGTAAAATACTCTGCATAGCTCAAAATTGGTCCATCTTCTAAGGGAATTACCTTAATGCTTTGCCCCTTAAAGTTTTGTCCTGTTCTTGCCATTAAATCTCCTACCACTTCAACTGAAATGGGTGGGTTGTCGGTATGATTACCATATTCACCTATTAAAAGCACCGTCCTCAATTCAAATTCCTCGTTGGCAGGAAGAAAACTTGCAGCTTCTACTATAATAACACTTCCGTTTTTAGTAGTTACAACAAAGTCCGCACCCTGAAGGGTTTTCGGGTCTAGTTCATGAGAAAAGACAAGTGGCATTCCATCTTTTCCTTTTGCTTTTCTATATATTAGGTTGGCACGTCGCGTTAAGCCATTATCCAATCCGAAGAAAGCAGTCAATATTTTTACATCTCGTTGTTTATCTATTTCTGGGATTGATGCTGATAAATAAACCTTGCGAGGACTTCGTTTTTTGCCCTTAATAGCAGCTACGGTAACTACGGCAGTTGGTATGCAGCCAACAAAAATTCCAACAATTAATATTGATGCGAGTATTAATTTAATAGGTGATTTTGTTTTTTTCATTTGATTGATTTTTATTTATTAGTTTATGTTTAGTTAATGCAACAATTTTAGGAGATTTAAAATGCATACCCAATAAAAAAGAGATACCCAAATTCACGCTCTGTATACAAATCATAGTAAACTTCGCTTGTAAATCCAAAGGAAAGCTTTTGTTCATTTTTGAAACGCTTGATTGCCATTAAACCAAAATCTCTTTCATTAGAAAACCGCTCAAATTCAGCTGGGTCTTTAATGAAAAACCATTCAAAGTAGGGACGGATTGTCCATGAAGAATCCCTTTTATACGGTATAGGTAAGTCAATACCAATTTGATATCGTAAACGTCCATAGTTTTGGTGCGTTTTAGGTTCTTCTTCGGTGTAGAACAGTCGCCACTCATATTTTAATTGTTGCCTCAAATTAATATTTCCAACAATTGGAAACTTGAATTGTAAAGCTGTCCATGGTCTAATTTCAAAGAAATTTGATATTTCTCTTTGAAAGGTATAATATCCATTTGAACCAGTAATAAGATTAAATCGCTTGATTTTTCTAATACCAGCAAATGACAATCCCCATCTTCTCCACACAGGTTCATTGTATAAGTGTTTAAAGTTTGCTTCACCAATAAACTCCCACTTTTCATTTTCAACAAGTTTTTTTTCAAGAGCAATTTCATGAAAAAATTCATGCTGGCTGTATGATTTATGATTTATAAGTATGAAAAGAAGTACCAAAAAATTTAGTAAATATCTTTTCCTTACTTTAAAAAATGAGTTTGAAATGTTCATTTTAAAAATATTATTTCTAAGCTCTTGGATAAAGTAATTCTACTCTTTCTTTTAACTCTAGATTGAACTTTTTATACATTGACATCATGTGATATTCAGCCAAAAAGTTCAATAATATGCCATGTGGACCATGTAATCCATCCTCTTGTTTAAACAATGTAGTTCCATTTTGTTTAGGCTCTACTGAATAAATGTGAAGATCCGTTACTTTACCAATAATATCACCTGACCAACCAAATTTTTTCCCTTCTTCATAGTCTGTGCATACATGCTCCAATTCCATTACACCTCCCGTTAAAGGATTTTTGAAATAAGAAACAAATTTTTCTCCTTTGATTAGTTCATTTGTTGAGATGCCAATAAAAGAGGAACTCCACTCTTTTAATTTGTCCCAATCGGTCAATACAGTCCATACTTCTTGAGGCGATGCATTAATTTCTATTTCCGTAAATACATTGTTTTTCTTGTCCTCCATAACTTTTAATATTTTTTTATAGTTCCTTTTTACCCATTTAAGATAATATAATTGTTGATTTTAGTCTTAGAAATGGTGTTTGACATTATGCTATTCAATCCACTTACCACTGCTAGTCAACTCTAATGGTGTAGTCTTTATTTTCTCCATCTATTTTTATTTTTTCAATCGGAATTTCCAGTTTTGTAATTGAAATATGGTTTACTTGAGAAGACTTTAAGGCTTCATATTTAACTTCGCCCTTAATAAGATCTTCGCTCATTTTGGTTGTGAACGACTTGCTTAAAAAGGCCTTAGTTTTAGCATCTATAAAAACGGTTAACTCATCCCCTTTAACATACACATTTTTACCTGTTGCTATGATGACACCATTATTTTCATTAATTTCCGCTTTATCAAAGAAATCTAACAGTTGACCTTTCGTCATATAAGTATAGGCTAAACTGTATTTTATCGCATTGCTAACGTATACTAACTTACTTTCTAAGGCATTCTGTTGCACTTTACCTCTAATACCTGGCTTTGATTCAATATTGGTTTGTCCATCAACAATTTTTATAAAAAGTTCTCCTTTTTCATCAAATTTAAACTCACTGACTAGCATAGTATTGTTGCCGCCTTCTCCAGAAATAAGAGCGTGAAACTTCCAAATGTACTTCTTTAGCTTTTCGGTATTTTCAGCATCTACTTTACTCACTTCTAAGGCCAATTTGTCTTTGTCAATTTGAGCAAAACCTTTAAAACTGAAAACAGTAAAAAGTATTGCTAATAAAATTAAGTTGTTTTTCATATCTATTTTGTTAATTATTATTCTACATTTAAATCAATTTTCCTTTTTCTTTGCTTAGATTAAATCTTATTTATCTTCTAAGTTCTTAAAAATCTATTTTTTTGTTAAACGAATTACTAAACCAGCTCCAAAGTCGGCCTGCAAGAAGTAAGAACTTGCATTAGCTCCAACCCCAGTGCCACCAGTACCCACGTAAAAACCAAAACCATTAAACTGAACAGGTGCCATTAAGCGTCCATGAAGTCTAATTCCTAGCCTATTCGATAAGTAAATATTGGCTCCTCCCTGAAGTGAAAACGATAGAGAAGCTTCATCATAACGCCTTGGCGATGTATTCAAAATAAAATGAGTAAGACCGATAGATACGCCTGCAAATGGAACTATCTTATCCGATGCCATAAACCTTTTTCTTACACCAATCTGATACCAACTTACATTTAAGTTGGATGATTGATTAGCAGTTGGGTCAAGATAATCCCTATAGTCACCCAATGTTGGTTGGTAAAAGTATTCAACTTGAAAAGATACTTCTTTTTTAGCTAAATCAAGTGACAAACCGTAGCTTTCACTGTTTCTTATTTTTAATTCTCCATTTCTAGCATAAATTCTGCCACCAAAAGTATAGTTTACTTGAGGAATGATTTCAAGACTTTGAGCTTGCAGATTAAATGGGATAAGTGAAACAACTAGAAAAGTAATTTTCAAACTAATTTTAATAAAAATGTTATTTTTTTTCATTTTATTTATTTACAATTAATTATGAGTCTATTTGTCTGCTTTCTTATTTTTACTCCTCTTCTTACGCCTTCTTTTTATTAATATCACAACAGCAACCAAACCAACTATAAAAATTATAATGTATGGTAAAAGATTTTTGAGTATTACGATATAAGATTTTTTGGCAACTGTTCCTTGTGCCGAATAACCTTCGGGCATATCTAATACACCTACGTTTTTTGCATAAGCCTCATAAGCAGCCAACATTTTTTGAAACCTTTGTGGCTCTTGTTGGGCAAGGTCATTAAGTTCGCTTGGGTCGTTTTCAAGATTGTATAAATGCCATTTTGTATCACCCAGCGGAATATTGTTTTTCACTATCTTAAATCCGTCTAAAAAATACGCAGAACTTGCCGCAGCTTCCAAGCCTACTCCTTCGTTTACTGCATACACGGGTATAGAGGGATTGTTGATATGTGGAAGCATCGTTTTTCCCGTAATGGGTGCATAACCTTCATTGGCTTGTGTTGAAATCCCAACCATATCGTAGATAGTAGGAGCAATATCGGTAAAGAAGGAAAATACATTTGTTCGTTGGTTTTTCGGAATATCTTTACCGCTAATTATTAATGGAACTCTTAAACCTCCTTCACTTGTATAATATTTAAAATAAGAAAACGGAGATGATACTGCATTTGCAAATTCAGGACCTACGAAACCAAAAAATCCTTTCCCTCCTTTCTTATCAAAATCTGTATGGTACCCGTTTTTTTTTGCCCACAGTAAACCCTGTGTATAGTCTGCACCATCAGGACCATTATCTGATGTAACAATAAAAACAGTATTTTCTATCATGCCTTTTTGAGTAAGATACTCGATGTACCTACCTATGTGATAGTCCATAGCTTCTAGCATACCAGCTGTTACCGCCATATTTGTGCTGTGATCTTCTTTTTCATTTTCAGAAAGATCTTCCCATTTTTTGAATTGAGGAAAGACATCTGTAAACTTAGCATTTTCAGGGATAAATCCTAATTGTTTTGCTTTTTCAAATCGGTTTTGACGTAGTTTATTCCAGCCTTCTTTGTAGGTTTCTTTGTAATGATCAACAAATTCCTTAGGCGCTTGTATAGGTGCATGAATGGCTTGAAAGGCTATGTAGGCAAAAAATGGATTCTCCTTTTTTTGCTCCGCTTCATGAAATTCAATCGTCTTTTCAATATAAGTTTTTGATGAATAGAAATCTTCAGGCAACTCCACCTCTTTTCCATCTGCATACCAATGGGCTAATGGCTTCATCGGCAAGTAACCATGGTTGTCGTAATTACTTGCACCAGAGCCACCCAAAATAAAAGTTCTATCAAATCCTCTTTTTGAAGGCAGGGTTTTATCATCGTGGCCAAGATGCCATTTGCCCGTCATATAGGTATTGTAGTTGGCCTCTTTTAATCTTGTAGCAATAGTCTGCACACGATCATTCAAAACGCCTTCGTAGCCCGGCTTGGTTTGGTACTCTTCAGAAAGAAATTCGGGCAAATTCGCCACACCACCCAAATGGCTATCGGTACCCGTCATAAGCATCGCTCTCGAAGGAGCACATACTGGCGAAGCATGCATATTGGTAAACATTAAACCACCATTAGCGAGTTTATCAATGTTTGGCGTACGTGCCTCGCCACCATAAGCGCCTAAATCCATCAAACCAGAATCATCTATCAAAATCAAGACGATATTGGGTTTCGTATTGGAAGTATTTATTTGTTGTGCTTCTAAAGAAAAAGCAATGAACAAAAAGAAAATAATAATTAAAATTGAATGTTTCATTTGTTTAATAATCATGATTTTAAGTTATCTAATGAATGAACTAGTTGAAAAAAGTCGGATGTTCATTAAAAATTATACCCAATAGAAACCGCATAGCGAAATGTCCATGTCCAAAAATTAAATTCTAAGTCTGAACTATTAAGTTCAATATCCCTATTATTTCCACCTAGGCTAAAATTTCCACTCAAAGCATCCGACAATTTATTAAGTTCATCACTGCTCAATGTGCTGTTAGCATTAAAACTAATTCGTCTAGGCGCATATCCCAGTCCACAAAATTCAAAATCGACTATCCAATTTTTTACATTAATCTGATAGCCAACTAAAGCACCAAAATTCAAAGCTCTGTAGTCAATATTTATTTTTGTTTCAAGATCTACAATTCCAGCCTCAAATTGAGGATTAGAAGAATAATCTATTTTGTTGTATCTCACAAAACCACCAACATAAAAACCATGTGGAGGCTTACATTCGCAGAAATTAATGTAATGACTTACCTGTGCTAATAAATAGCGATTTTGAATGTCTATATTCAAAAACTGTAAGCCAGCATTCTCAGCCAACATAAAATCTGACTGGTCAGCCCTAAAATTTGTACCCAACCCTGCAACAACACTTAAGTTTGGCTTCAAAAAACGCTCATAAGAAATTTCGCTTGTAGCGCTCAGCAAAGGAGGCAAAACATTAACTTTTAAAATATTTTTCAGTTGTGGCGAAGTTGAGGTCTGGCTAAAAGAATTGCTATTACTTATCAAAAGCACAAGCAGAAATAGCGTTATTTTCATCGGATTATAGTAAATAGTATTTAAAAATCTGTTGTTTATTGCCCATTTTTCACTAGTGTTTTCATCATCAATTGGGCAGTTTCATGACTCGAATTTTGATTTTGTCCTGTAACAAATCGCTTATCTTGGTCAATAACTGTAATCGTATTGAACTGATCGATTGGTTTTTCATGACTTGCTTTATAAATGGCCCCAGCTTTTTTTAGTTCTTCTTCAGGATGGTAGGGAGTAAACTCAATTCCGAATGATTTAAGTTGCTTTTGCGTAACTCCAGTCATGGGTCTGCCCTTAACCAAATAGTCGCCATTTTTATCCTTTGCATTGGTAAACGCCAAAGCACCATGACACACGCTACCCAAAATAACATCGGAATTGTAAAAAGCGTCAGACACTTTTGTAGCAACGACATCGGAATTCATATCGTAAGCAGCGCCCCATCCACCAGCAAAAAAAACGATGTCGTAATCCTTTAAATTAATTTCAGCTATAGGAATGGAATTTTTAATTTTGGCTTGAAAAGTTTCGTCTTTCTCAAACCGCTCGTCTTCTTTCGACTCCAGAAAATAATAGAATGATTGAGGGTCGATGGGAACTTCTCCTCCTTTTATGCTGGCAATATCTACTTCCATATTTGCATCAAGGAATTCATAATATGGTATTGTCATTTCAGATGCAAATACACCTGTAGCTGGACCTGTAGTTTCGCCCGGTTTATTCAATACATTGTGGCTAGTAGATACTATAAGTGCTTTTTTCCTTTTCAAATCAAATTTTTCTCCGTTTGGATTATCAGGATGAAATCCACGAGATTTGAGAATATATGGAAGAGAAATGGCGAGAATAGCGATTAAGGCTATAATACCACCAAACATATAAAATGCCTTTTTACCGATTTTCATGATGCATTAGATTTTTAATATTTCTGAATGCAAAACTAATCCTGGCAAGACCTTATTTCACTCAACAAATGTTGAGAAATCCGGATTTTCTAAGATTTTTCGTTTCTGATTCTGCTCAACTGGGTTGGGGTTACACCAATCATGGAAGCGATGAATCTAAGTGGGAATTTTTTGAATAATGATGGGTTGGTGGCAATTAAATAATCATATCGTTGTTTAGCTGTACCATTTAAGAATAAAAGATGGTGTCTGACCAATTGCATCGCTCTGTCACCCATGTATTCGCGAATAAGTATATTGAAGGTTACATTATGGTTTAACAATTCCCTCACATTATCCATTGTAGCAACGAGTAAACTAGATTTTTCCAAAATTTCTATTACCGTTGCAGACTTCTCATTGGTTCTGACACTAATAATGTCCGATAAAAAATTGTTAGACTGAAGCACTTCATCAGTTATCTCATCGCCTTTTTCATTAATGAAATAAGATCTTGCACTACCATTTAATAAAAAGCCAAGATTTTGAATAACCGTATCTTGCTTTTTGAAAAGATTACCTTTTTTGTAAACTTGATGATGGAAAATGGATAAAATCTCTTTTACTTCACCTTCCTTGGCCGCTTTCACTCTTTGGTTAATAAATGTTTCAAATTGTTCTATCATGGTCAATGTTAATTGCAGCTAACATAATCATTTCCTCAACCATCATTTCATATTGTTGCATTTCAATTTCAAACACAGTTTCATAGAATTTTTTTGCTCTTGTAACATCCGTTACAGGAATTTCAAACCAGTTTAAAGCGTTGGTCGCTATGCCTAATTTTTCCATTTTGTTTTTATTTGTATGTTAGTTTATTGTTCTTTTGTCTTCGGATACAAATTTAGCAAAAGCAAGCAATGCGCCTGTTGTCATAATGTTTCTGAAAAAAATTACTAGCTCTAATAAAAGTTGCTCGTTACGCTTAGTTGTGATGTGTTTAAAAGCAGAAAGCACCTTGTCTAAATTATCAAGGTCGTTTCCTAGTCGTTTAGTGATATGATTGCGTAAAACCTCTATCATTTTTTTGTTGCAAAATAGTTATTTCATCCATTCTACCCAAGGAATAACAAATTGTAAAACCAATACCCAAACTATGAAAAATGTCGCCATACCTGATAAGAAGTTTTGATTGTTTTTAAATGCTGGAATGGCAACTACAAAAGCCAAAAGCCCTTGTAAATAAGTTGAAGTAAGAGAACAGGTGAGAATGCAGAAACCGAAATCTATCAACATTGCAAAAAGCCTAAATTTTGGTTAGCCGCTTTTATACGTTCGTGCTCATATCTTTGTAGTCTAATATAATAGATCATTAAAACCGAAGTAGCAAATTCTGTCCGTGCTAGTTACAACTACATGTTGATAATGATGAGA
>Ga0247836_1002002_pt1 | contig 30931 bp, 31 predicted proteins | sample LaCruzMarch2015__4_FD_187116 | JGI IMG/M metagenome (GOLD analysis project Ga0247836, IMG submission 187116) | Freshwater microbial communities from meromictic Lake La Cruz, Castile-La Mancha, Spain - LaCruzMarch2015_14m | ecosystem: Environmental > Aquatic > Freshwater > Lake | place: Spain... | reverse complement strand
TAAAAACTTCAAGGGCAGCAACTAATAGTTGCGCTCTGCGTTCATCGCGAGGTAATCGATTAGTTTTCTCATCAGACACTCTTTAATTCTATTGGAACAAGTGTGAGATTGTCAGGTTTTATAGCTTTACAGTTATATTGTGCGGGTGAGTGCAGCAAAAAGATTGTTATTAGTCCATGCCCATCCAGATGATGAGACCATCAACAATGGAGTGACAATGGCTAAATATGCTGATTTAGGTGCACAAGTAACTTTAGTAACCTGCACACGAGGTGAAGAAGGTGAAGTTTTAGTAAGTGAACTTGCAAACTTGGCGAGTGATAAAGATGACAAGCTTGGTGAACATCGTGAAGTTGAATTAAAAGATGCGATGGCGCAATTGGGAATAAATGATTTTAGATTTTTAGGAGCTCCCAGTAAAAAATGGCGAGATAGTGGAATGATGGGAACGCCAGCAAATGACCGAGGTGATGTTTTTTGGCAGGCTGATCTAGATGAAGCTTCAAATGAACTTGTGAAGATCATTCTAGAAATTAAGCCACAAGTTTTAATTACTTATGATGAATTTGGTGGGTATGGCCATCCAGATCACATAAAAGCTCATCGAGTTGCAATGAGGGCTACTGAGTTGGCAGCTGAGCAAGGTTGGCAGGTGAGTAAAATTTATTGGAACACAATGCCGAGGTCGGTTATTCAAATGGGGATTGAAAAAATGAAAGAGGTTGGATCAGATTTCTTTGGCGCACAAAGTGCTGATGATCTACCTTTTGCCAAACCAGATGAACTAGTTACAACTGTCGTTAACGCCCCAGAGTATGTGCCGCAAAAACTCGCGGCTATGAAAGCCCATGCAACTCAAATTTCAGTAGATGGCCCATTTTTTGCACTCTCAAATAATCTAGGTTTATCGGTTTGGGGGGATGAGTACTACACATTAGTAAAAGGTGAAAAGGCTGCCCCCTTCGATAGTAATGGTAGAGAGTTAGATATCTTTGCTGGAGTAATTTAATGAAGGTAATTCGCTCACTATTACTTGGCACAATAATTGGGTTCTGCGCGATAATGTTACATAACGTATATCCACCATTTGGATTTATTGCATCTATCGTTCTAACTTTTATGGGAATGAATATTGTTAGTAAAACTTTCTTCTATTTAAGATACCAAGTCCTAGCCTCAGCCGCCTGGCTAGCGGTTGTGCTATTTGCTGGAAATCCTGGATCAGGAAATGAAGTATTAGTTTATGGAAATACCTTAGGGAATATCTTTCTCATTACTGGCTTTATAACATTAGTCATCTCATTATTCACACCAAGACGATCTTAAACTAAATCAACCACTCCCAGCTTTGTCCATCTTTACTATCTCTAACTACTACTCCAGATTTAAGTAGCAATTCTCTTAGTCGATCACTTTCTGTAAAGTCACCTTTATTACGTGCTATTTGTCGCTGATCAAACAAACTTTGAGCATCTGATGTTAATTCACCTTTACCTAGTGATGGCTTAAGTAGGTCTAACCCAAATAAATCATCAACACATTTAAAGATTTCATACTTAACTCCATCACTTAAAGTCTGAGCTTTTTCAATACTTCTTAACTTCTGTAGCGCCCTTGGTGTATCTAAATCGGCCGAAAAATCTGCACTGATCTCATCTATAAATCCTTGTGCCTGTTTTTTATCTAATGATTTATCTTTCGCCCAAGTTGCAGTTTTATCTCGCCAACGCTGAATTAATAAATGAGCAGCTTTTAAACTATCCCAACTTAAGTCCATCTGACTTCTGTATCTGTTTTCTAGAAAGCAAAGCCTAAGCGCTAATGGGTCTAAATGCTTTGAAATCAAATCTGAAACTAAAACTACATTTCCAGTACTTTTAGCCATCTTACGTCCTTCAAATAAAAGATGTTCACCATGAACCCAGAGTGCTACCGCCTCATTATTAATAGATGAGTTTGATTGAGCACGTTCATTTTCATGATGCGGAAACCTTAGGTCTATTCCACCTAAGTGAATATCTACAAACTCATCTAAATAATGAAGTGACATCGCTGAGCATTCAACATGCCAACCTGGAAATCCTGGCCCCCATGGTGAATCCCAAATCATTTCGGTTCGACCTGCTGCTGCTTTCCAAAGCGCCCAGTCAGCATGAAATTTTTTAGCACCGTCTTCGGTGTATTCAAAATTATGACCAGGCTTAAGCGCATCTAGCCGATTTCCACTAATAGCGCCATAACTTTGATATGACTGAGCTGAGAAGTAAACACAGTTATCACTACCAACATATGCATGGTCAGTGTCAATTAATTTTTTTATTAAATCATGCATAAGAGGTATACAGTCGCTAGCTTTTGGGTATAAATCTGCGGCATTAATATTTAAAGATTTAAGATCTTGATGAAATCTACTTTCATAAAATTTTGCAACCTCATATGGATCTTTTGCTTCAGCTTTTGCTTGTGCCAATATTTTATCTTCTACAAAATCCTCTGACATGTGACCAACATCGGTAATATTTTGAATGAACTTAACTTGATAACCAGAATGCTTCGCTAACCTGGTGATTAAGTCTCCAAGTAAGAAAGTACGCATATTTCCAACATGGGCATCGCGATAAACAGTTGGCCCACAGCTATAAATTCGTAAGCTCTTACCGTCACTACGTTCTACTATTTGTAGTTTTCGCGATTTAGTATCAAATAGTTGAATTTGATTATTACTCATTTAGGCAGCTCATTTATTTTCCACTACTTTCCACACCGCTATTTTGGCTGGATCAAAGGTAACGATGCTGCCATCCTTCTTTTTCACTGTGTTTTCGCTCTCTAAAATACCGAGAATATCCCGGTAGCCACCAGATGGATCATGCAGGCGGATACTCACCTTTTCTCCGATCTGCGCCGCTGATGGCTGCATCTGCTCTCCTCTATTAAACTCATGCCTTGATCAGGTAAGAGTTACTGGCAGTATTCTCTACCTATCTAGGCAAATACAACTGTAAGGAGAAGCGTGACCTACATAATTGCTCAACCGTGTGTTGATGTTAAAGACAAATCTTGCATCGAAGAGTGCCCAGTTGACTGTATCTATGAGGGTGATCGCATGCTTTATATCCAACCTGATGAGTGTGTTGATTGCGGTGCTTGTGAGCCAGTTTGCCCAGTAGAAGCTATTTATTATGAAGATGATGTGCCATCGCAGTGGAAGCAATACAGTGAAGTTAACACTAAGTTTTTTGTTGAAATCGGATCCCCAGGAGGAGCAGCCAAACTTGGCGCAATTGGTAAGGATCATCAAATAGTTGCTGCACTTCCTCCGCAAGAGAAATAAGTTTTTCTGAAACTGCCAGATTTTCCCTGGGATGTCCTGGCGCCTTACGCAGTAATAACAAAGAGATATCCAGATGGCTTTATTGATTTATCTCAAGGAATACCAGTTGATCAAACTCCAAAGTTTATTCAGGAAGCTTTTATGGAGATGATAACTTTGTCAGAGTGGCACTTACGGCAACTGATGAAAACATTATGAAAGCTAGTGAACGGATTAAATCTTGAGTACTAGTGCAATTTTATTAGTTGGTGGTAAAGGAAGCAGGCTCGCGCCAATAACTAACCAAACACCAAAACCAATGTTACTAGTTGCCGGTGTGCCATTTACCGAGTACCAAATTAGAAAAGCTGCTGATGCAGGTATTACTGAGATAGTGCTGGCAACCTCTTATAAAGCTGAGCTCTTTGAGCCATATTTTGGTGATGGCCAAAGATTTGGCATCAATGTTAAATACGCAGTTGAAAGCAGCGCCCTTGGCACAGCAGGTGGTATTAGAAATGCGGCAGAGTTACTAGGTCCATGTGATCAAGTAATAATTTTTAACGGAGATGTATTAAGTGGGCATAGTTTATCTAGTCAGTTAAAGTTTCATAAGGATAATAATGCAGAAGTGACTTTGTATTTGACTAAAGTAGATGATGCTAGAGCTTACGGCTGTGTTGAGTTAGCAGCGGATAATAGTGTTAAATCTTTTCTAGAGAAAATGGAAAATCCAGTTAGCAATTTAATTAATGCTGGTTGCTATATTTTCAACCGTAATATTATTGATAATATTCCAATAGATAAGGTAGTAAGTGTGGAGCGAGATACTTTCCCTTTACTTTTAAATGCCGGGAGTAAGGTCTATGGCTATTTAGATAACTCATATTGGCTAGATATCGGCACTCCAGCCGCACTAGTTAAAGCATCTGCAGATCTAGTAACTGGTGTTATTAAATCTACTGTCACTTTAGAGCACACCGGAGATAGAATAATTTCAGCTACCGCTGTTATTAATAGTTCAGCTCTGATAAATAATGGATCCGTCATTGATGGTGAAGTTATAGTTGAAAGTAATACCCAGATAAGTGGTTCAATCATCGGAAAAGGTGCGAAAATAGGTAAAAATTGCAAAATAATTGACTCAATCATTGCTCCAGGTGCTCAAATTGATGCGGGAATGGTAGTAATTTCGAATTATTTAGGGTTTTAATTTCCCCAATTTGACCTATCTCGACTTGACTTAATAGAGTTACAAGCGTGTAATTATCCCATTAGCGGGCACACCCTGGCCCTGAAGGTAACTAGTAGCTATCGAGCTTCTAGTACTCAGATTTATAAGGAGAGATATGTTAGAAAAAGTTGCAGCCCTTGCGGCCCTAGTAGTTTCCTCAGAACAGCTTTCATGGCAAGAGCGGGCGCTTTGTGCTCAGACAGATCCAGAGGCATTTTTTCCTGAGAAGGGTGGTTCAACTAGAGAGGCTAAGCGAGTCTGCCTTTCCTGTGAGGTTCGTTCTGAATGTCTTGAGTATGCGTTAGCTCATGATGAGCGATTTGGAATTTGGGGTGGATTATCAGAACGTGAGCGTCGCCGGTTAAAGCGCCGTAGCGCTTAAAATAACGGGTGGCTGAAAAGCAGAGCACCGGGGGCCTAGCCCAAGTAGAAGATCAGTATGTAAGTGCAATTCTCATTACCCACGATGGTGCAACTTGGCTTAGTGAAGTTGTTGCTGCACTTTCATCACAAAAACACCCAGCTGATCAAATAATTGCTGTTGATACTGGTTCAAAAGATAACTCAGTTAAATTACTAAGTAACTCTGGTATTGAGGTAATAAAAAAATCACGAAGTACTGGTTTTGGCGCCGCAGTTAGTGCAGCTGTTGCAAAGTTACCAAAAGGTAATCTTAAAGATGGTGAGCAAGAGTGGCTTTGGATTTTACATGATGATTGCGCACCTGATCGTTATGCATTAGCTAAATTATTAGAGGCGGTAGTTAGCCGTCCTCAAGTTGGTATCGCAGGTCCAAAAATATTAGGTTGGTATGACCGTAAACATATTTTAGAAGTCGGAATAAGTATTACTGAGAATGGCTCAAGATGGACTGGCCTAGAAGATCGTGAATATGATCAAGGCCAACACAATGATGTTGCAACTGTTCTTGCGGTTTCAACAGCAGGTATGTTGATTAAGCGCTCGCTATTTGAAGAGCTAGGTGGATTTGATCCCAGCCTTGAATTATTTAGAGATGATATTGATTTAGGTTGGCGAGCACATATCGCAGGGCATTCAGTTATTTGTGTTGGTGAAGCAATTCTTTATCATGCTGAAGCTTCATCATCTGAGCGGCGTTCAATTGATGTAAAAGATGCAATATTGCATAGGCCTTTACTGCTAGATAGACGCAATGCCGCTTTTGTTTTACTTGCCAACTCAAGTTGGTGGATTCTTCCATGGGTTGCAATTCAACTCTTAGCAACTTCACTTGGTAGATCTTTTGTTTATTTGCTTGCAAAACTTCCTGGGTATGCCGCAGATGAGATTGCAGCAATTGGTTTATTAATCTTTAAACCAGGGGATTTAATTAAATCAAGAAGATATCGCAAACGAAATAGAGTTTTAACTCCAAGAGTAATAAAACCATTCATTCCACCTCGCGGGGCTCAGATCAGAGCAATAATTGAAAGAGTTGCATCTTCGATATTTAACGCATTTAAACCAGGAAAAATAGATGAACCAATTAAAAAAGTAAAAAGCTATTCAGAGATTGGTGTAATTGATGAAAGTTTTGATGAAATAGATTCATTTACTACTCAAAGATTTAGCAAAATTAAAGCCTTAGTTAAGCAACCTTTGTTATTTGGTGTTTTAATTACTTTGACCATCTCAATATTTTATTCACGAAATAGATTCGGTTCCCTTTCAGGTGGCGCACTTGCAGTTGCACCGGACAGTGCGATGCAACTTATTACTTCATATGTAGATTCATGGCATTTAGTTGGCTTGGGTAGTAATAATCAAGCACCAGTCTGGCAGCCAATTATTGGAATTTTATCTTTAATAACTGCGGGTAATCCTCAAATATTTCTAGCACTACTTATGTTTTTAACTCCACTAATTTTGTTTATATTAGCTTATAGAGCAGCTAGATCGTATGCCTTAACAAATTATTCATCAGTTTTTGTTGCTTTTCTTTATGCGTTCTCACCAGTAGTTCTAGCCTCAATAAATCAAGGACGCCTTGGCACAATTGCAGTTGCAATATTTCTACCCGTACTTTTGCAATTATTAATTAAAAACAGATTAGTAGAGAATCTCACTTGGCGAAGAACCTATTTAATAGCCCTAGTTGCGGGCTTAGCTAGCGCTTTTTCAATATTATTTTTATTTGGTTGGATGGTAATACATTTAATTTTTATACTGAATTATTATTTAAGTGGTAGTAATTGGCGGACTAATAAATGGAATGAAATTCTAGAAAATTTAAATAATAATGAGATTAAAAAAAGAAGTAGCCTTTTAATGACGCCATTCTTAATGAATCTTCCAATCTCATTATCATTAATAACTAATCCAATTACCTCACTACGTGAGCCAGGCTTAAGCCTTGCTTCAGGTGATCAGTTATCTGTTTTGATGTTTAATCCTGGTGGATTAACTTCGCCACCACTTATTATTTTTGCGCCATTTCTGATTTATTTATTAGTCACCTTGGCTTCCATTGATCAAAGAAAATCAGCAATAATTGCTCTATTAACCCTTTTATCTGCCATCACACTTAGCTCCTATTACATAGAAGGAAATAGCAGTGAGGCCCAACGAGTATGGAGTGGTCCACTAATCATTTTTGCCCAGCTACTTCTCTTACTATCTTTTTTTGCATTGGGTGAGCGATTAATACCACAACTACGCCGATCAAATTTTGGGTTAAGGCACGTAGCATCTGTTTTAACCACCGTTATAACAATTTACTCAATAATCGCGGTAACGCTTTGGACAACAACTGTGGGGGCAAATTCCTTAGTAAAAACAGATCAGGAGCAAGTAGTACCAGCATTTATCTCTGACTTGGCTAATACCAATGAAAAACCAAAAACTTTAGTGATTCGTAAGAATAAAGAACAATTGCAATATTTCATTACTCGTGGCGGAGATTTGCAATTAGGAAATGCTGATATTGCAGTTAGAACTCCAGAGCAGGTGCATAAAGTGATTGTTGAATTAGTTAACGGAGTTGGATCTACTAGCAGTCAGGTTTTAGGCTTTTACGGTATCCAATATATTTTTATGAAAGACCCAGCAGATGCTGGGCTGTTAAGAACAATTGATGGAATTGGTGGCTTTACCCGTAGCTCTGCAACAAAAGATGGAGTGGTTTGGAAGGTTAATAATGCCCTTGCCAGAGTTACATACCAAAGTAATCTTGGAAAATATTTTGCTTTAAATTCAACAGATAGAGCAGCTACGGCTTATGTTCCAGGACCTGGTGTGGTGATCTTGGCAGAACAATTTGATAAGTCATGGCAGTTACTACTAAACGGAAAGCTAATTAAGCTAGAACAAAATCAGTTTGGTGTGCCAATATTTAAAATTCCAGAGAAAGGTGATATCTCATTGATTCATAATGGAGTTTCACGCAGAGCTTGGATTTCATTGCAATTGATAATTGTTTTAACGGTTATTGTCCTAGCTCTACCAGCTGGACGAAAGCGTCGTGAGGTTCCACTTGAGGAGCTGGTATGAGATTTAAACCATTAAGTTTCAGGGTAATTGCGCTAATTTTAACTATATTTATATTGGCTACTGCTACATACTTTGCCCCAGAAAAAAATGATCAAGTGAAATTAACTTCTACTTATCCCGCAACAGTTTGCCCTGCAATTGGTAATGCAGTTTCATCTATTGCTGCCTTGACTAATTCAAAAGTTAATCGACGACTAGTAGATGGCAGGAGCAAGAAACTTAATCCAGGTAAAAGCAGTGTGATTGTCCTAACGAAAGAAGCAGTATTAGTTGAGGGTAATGCAGGTACAGCAATAACTTTTGCAAATAATGCTTGGAAATCTGTTGTGCCTTGTTCGGTTAGTAACGGAATGCAGTGGTTTGTTGGTGGCTCTGGAGCTTTAACGAGTAAGTCTTTTCTTTATATTGTTAACAGTGGATTTAGTGAGTCTGTAGTAGATCTTGAAATATTTACACCAAACGGCGCTTTAGAGCCTAAGAGTGTATCTATTCCACAGAATTCAACAAAGAAATTATCAGTTGATTCACTAATTCCCGGTGAGGACATAATTGTCATTGGCGTTAAAACTATATCTGGACGAGTTAGTTCATATCTATTTGATGAAAGAAAAAAGGGACTTAAGTCACTTGGTGCAGATTTTATAGCACCGATTGGATCAAGTAGTAAGAAAGTAACTATCTCTGCAGTATCTGGGTTAACTGGGAAATTAGTTTCCCAAGCTAATTCTGCCTCACATTTCATGCGCTTATTAGTACCAGGAAAAATTGATGCAAATATTAGCATCACAATTAATTCAAATGATGGCAACTTTGTGCCAATTGGTCTAGCAGAACTAAATGTAAAAAGTCAGCGTGTGTTAAATATTCCATTAACTTTTGCTCCAACTAATCAGGCATTTTCAATTATTATTGATTCTGATCAACCACTTCTTGCATCAGTTTTTTCAACTTTTACTTACGGTAAAAGTAGTGAGATTGCCTGGGCTACAGCTGCTGATGATTTAGCAAAATGGAGTGTGAATCTAACTGGATCAAGACCAATCTTAGCTTTTTCAGGCAAAAAAATTAATGTTGCTATTAGTGCAACTGGCACAAACGGTAAAAAAATAACAAAAATTGTCACTGGGTCTAACTTCGCTATCTGGAGGCCACCGGTTGGATTAAATCGATTACAAATAACCGCAAATAATAAGGGCATTTCTGGCGGTGTAATCTTTTTACCCGAGGTTGGAAGTATCGGTAGTAGCTACATTCCTATGAATAATGGCGCGAACTTAGAAACAGCATCAGAGCCATTTGCCGATGCCAGCGTAATTACACGGGGCTAAATCCCAACTTTTATAGCAATTGAGCATTAACCTGTTCATATGAGAAAGTTATCTGGACGTAGGTGCTCACGGGCAAGTTGTACTAGTACTGCAATTAAAACCCTTACCTATATCTACTCTGACTCAACTGCAGTTCTTGGTCCACTTTCAACCTATGCAGAACCACATAATTATGATCTATGCGCGGTACATAGTCAGCGGTTAACTGTGCCTGTTGGTTGGAATGTAATTAAAGAAGAAGTAATCGATCATAACAGCGGACCAACGGAAGAAGATTTAATGGCGATTGCTGACGCAGTCCGTGAAGTAGCCAATACAGATTTAAGCAGTAAGTCAATGCAGCCTGAATTGGGTAGACGCGGCCATTTGCGGGTATTACCTTCTAATTAATTTTTAAATTCCTCTCCCAAGGCCTAAGTTAAGAGTCTTATGTTAGAAAAAATTATCAAGGCATATGACATCAGAGGTTTAGTTAAAAATGAAATAACTCCTGATTTTTCCTTTGCACTTGGCGTAGCTTTTGCTAAATTTCTAGAGTATGAACGAGAGCCAGCAACAATTGTGGTTGGTGAAGATATGCGTGAATCCTCACCACTATTAGCTGATGCATTTACCGATGGTGCGACTAGCCTTGGAATGGATGTAATCAGAATAGGACTTGCCTCAACAGATATGTTGTATTTTGCATCTGGAAAATTAAATCTACCCGGCATTATGTTTACAGCTAGCCATAACCCTGCAAAGTACAACGGAATGAAACTATGTAAAAGTGGTGCTCGCCCGATTGGGCAAGATACTGGCTTACTAAAAATTAGAGAATTAATTGAAAAAGGTGTTCCAATTTCAAACAGGCCGGTTGGTTCCTCTAGAAAAGAAAACCTATTAAAAGATTATGCTAATTATTTACTCGCGCAATTTCCCAAAAATACATTTAAAAAGCGAAAACTAAAGGTGGTAATTGATGCCGGAAACGGAATGGCTGGTTTTACTGCGCCAGCTGTAATGGCAAAGTTAGGTATCGACCTTATACCGATGTACTTTGAGCTAGATGGCAATTTTCCAAATCATGAAGCTAACCCAATTGAGGCGAAGAATTTAAAAGATTTACAAAAGCGAGTTAAAAAAGAGAAAGCCGATATCGGTTTAGCCTTTGATGGAGATGCAGATCGTTGCTTTCTAATTGATGAAGTAGGTGGATTAGTTAATCCATCCGCGCTAACAGCGCTAATTACCGCTCGGGAGTTAAAGGCCAACCCGGGAGCTAGCATTATTTATAACCTAATCTCATCTAAAGCTGTTCCTGAGGTCATTGCAGAAAATGGTGGAGTTGGTATTAGAAGCCGGGTTGGGCATTCCTATATCAAAAGCATGATGGCTGAAACTGGTGCTGTCTTTGGTGGTGAACATTCTGGCCATTTCTATTTCAATGATTTTTGGCGAGCAGACTCGGGCATGCTTGCCGCACTCTATGCACTAGCTGAATTAATGGGTAGTAACTCCACACTCTCTGAGTTACTGAAGCCATACAACAGATATATATCTAGTGGTGAAATAAATACCAAAGTAAAAGATGTGACAAAGTCTATTTCACGCATCCGTGATAAATATCATGGTAAATATCAAGTTGATGAGTTAGATGGTTTAACTATTACAGCTTCCACCTGGTGGTTTAACCTAAGACCATCAAATACAGAGCCATTACTTCGATTAAATGTGGAGGCCGATACTGAAAAAGAGATGATTAAGATTAGGGATGCCGTATTAGCCTTGATCTAAAGGTGATAAAAACCTTTCAGGCAGGGTATCTTTATCCCCGAACCACTGATTAAAACCATTGATTAAGTAATCAAATTTATAGGAGAGTAATGAGTACAACGACTGTAATTAAAAGTGATGTTGCTAATCCTGCACTAGCAAGTGAAGGAAAGAAGAAAATTGAGTGGGCAGCGAGAAATATGCCGGTACTTGCTCAAATTAAAGATCGCTTTGCAAAGGAAAAGCCATTCACAGGAATGAGAATTGCTGCGTGTATGCATGTCACAACTGAGACAGCCAACTTAATGTTAGCCTTAAAAGCAGGCGGTGCTGATATTGCACTCTGCGCTTCAAATCCACTTTCAACACAGGATGAAACAGCAGCAGCTTTAGTTTTTGAATACGGTATTTCAGTTTTTGCTAAAAATGGTATTGATCGTGAGGGTTTCTATAAACATTTAAACTTAGCTTTAGACATAAAACCACAATTAGTATTTGATGATGGATGTGATTTAGTAAATGTAATTCACACATCAAGAACAGAATTAATTGAAGGAGTCATGGCTGGCTGTGAGGAGACCACAACTGGTGTTATTCGACTTAGCCAAATGGCTAAAGATGGTGCCTTAAAGTTTCCAATGATTGCAGTCAATGACACTGACACGAAACACATGTTTGATAATCGATATGGAACAGGACAATCTACTTTTGATGCAATTTTCCGCGCGACAAATACATTAATCGCTGGAAAGATCGTAGTTGTTGCTGGATTCGGTTACTGCGGTAAAGGTGTTGCTGAACGGGCAAAAGGGCTAGGCGCAGAGGTAATCGTTACAGAGATTGATCCAACTAAAGCATTAGATGCATTGATGCAAGGTTTTAGAGTTATGCCAATGACAAAGGCTGCAGCAATTGGTGATTTATTTATTACGGTCACTGGTAACCGAGATGTCTTACGTGATGAGCATTTTAAGCAGATGAAGGATGGCGCTATTTTGGCTAACTCCGGTCACTTTGATATTGAAATTGATGTGGCTTGGCTTGAGAAGAATGCAAAAGAAAAGAATTTAAAGATGAGACACCAAACCGATGAGTACGTAATGGCAGATGGCCGCAGGATTCTTCTTATTGCTGAGGGAAGACTTGCAAATCTCGGCGCAGCAGAAGGCCATCCAGCATCAGTTATGGATATGTCATTTTCTGATCAAGCACTTACCGCTGAGTGGTTATTAAAAGCTGGTATGGGCTTATCTGCTGGATTACATGAAGTCCCAGTTTCAATCGATAAAGATGTGGCAAGGTTAAAGTTAGAGAGTATGGGATCTACGCTAGATGTATTAACTCCAGCGCAAGAGCTGTACCTAAACTCTTGGGAACACGGTTCTTAAATGCCATTAGTCATGGTCGTTGATGACGACCAAGACTTAGCTGAGATGCTTAGCATCGTCTTAACTGGTGCTGGCATGGAGGTTGATTTAGTAAATCGTGGAGATCAAGTTATGGATCTCTTTAATTCCCATACCCCTGATTTAGTTTTATTAGATGTAATGTTGCCAGGTATTGATGGAATTGAAGTTTGTAGAATAATTCGTGAAAGTTCAATGGTTCCAATTGTTATGTTAACTGCAAAAGGTGACACTCAGGATGTTGTGTTAGGTCTAGAGGCTGGCGCTGATGATTACATGGTTAAGCCATTTAAACCACAAGAGTTAGTAGCGCGAATTAACACAAGATTACGGCGAAATACCAAAGTCGGTTCACTTTCAATCCTTGATTTAGTTATTGATCAACTTGAGCATAAAGTTATAAAAGATGGAAAAGAAATTGCATTAACTCGTTTAGAGTTTGATTTATTAGCAACTTTAGCGAAAGAGCCTGGCAGAGTATTTACGAGAGAGGCTCTTCTAAGTGAAGTATGGGGATATCAACATGCAGCTGATACTCGGTTAGTTAATGTGCACGTACAAAGATTGCGTTCAAAAATTGAGTCAGATGCAGATAATCCAGAGTATGTTTTAACTGTTCGAGGAGTTGGATATAAAGCGGGAGCTGCGAAGGCACAGCTATGATGATTAGCAAGTTAAGAATCAAGCAATCCCTTAGTCTTAAAGTATTGATAATAAATATTATTTTTGCAATATTTATTGCAACAATAATTGGCATATTTGTTCAGAATAGAGTTGCATCTACTGTAATCAATGAAAAAATAAGTATTTCAAAAGTTGAGGCGGCTGGTGCTTTATATTCAGCACAACGATATTTTAAATTAGCTAGATTTAAAGATGATAAAGAGCTTAATAAAGTTATACAGGATTTTATTGCCTTAAGTAGAGAAGATGGTTTCTTTTCAGGTAGAGAGACTGTGATTCTTCCAATACCAAATTTAACAAAAAATCAGAGTGTTTACCAGACTGTTCCAACCTTACTTGTTCTAGATTCTATTTCGGAAAAATTTCGTGATCAGGTTACAAAAAATGAAGATGTATCAAACGAAAGAATTACAATCAGTTACTCAGACGGTAAAGATTTTCCCGGCTTTATAATTGGGACAAAATTGAATATACCTCGCTCAGGTACTTATGAGATCTATTATCTTTTTAAGTTAGATGCCCAGTATCAAAGTATTGAAAACATTACTTGGACTTTAGTATTTACTGTATTTTTATTAATCATATTAATTACTATAAGCACCAAATTTGTAATTCGACAAGTTGTATCACCAGTTCAAGCGGCAGCTTTAGTTGCAGAGAAGTTTACACGAGGAGATTTTTCAAGTCGAATGGTGGTTGCTAGCAATGATGAGTTAGCAAGTTTAGGTAATTCATTTAATGAAATGGCAGTATCAATTCAGCAGCAAATTTATCGCCTTGAAAATCTATCAATGCTTCAGCAAAGATTTGTTTCTGATGTTTCCCATGAGCTACGAACGCCTTTAACAACCTTAAGGATGGCAGCTGAAGTTATTTATCAAGGAAAAGATAGTTTTGATACTAGTATTGCAAGAAGTAGTGAGCTGCTAATTAATCAAATTGATCGATTTGAATTACTACTCTCTGACTTACTAGAAGTGAGTAGGTTTGATGCTGAAGCAGCATCTATTGATTTAACCACATTTAATATTGCTAATTTGGTGAAAAGAACAGTTGATTACCTCCACCCAACTAAAGCCACAAAGTTAATAATTGATTCACCAAACGAATCTATTCCTATTCAGGCTGATCAACGAAGAATTGAACGTATTCTTCGCAATCTAGTTTCAAATGCTTTAGACCATAGTGAGGGCAAGAATGTAATAGTTCGTATCGCAGAAAGTGATAATGAAGTAGCGGTAAGCGTTCGCGATTTTGGATTAGGTTTTAATGAAGAGGATGCGCCTTTTTTATTTGATCGTTTTTGGCGAGCAGATCCATCACGAGCTAGAACAAGAGGCGGAAGTGGGCTTGGTCTTTCAATTGCCCTTGAAGATACAAAACTGCATCAAGGTCAATTGCTTGCTTGGGGTAGCCCGCACCAAGGTGCTCACTTTGTGTTAACACTGCCAAAAAATCACGGCACGTTAGTTCAATCATTTCCTATTACATTAATACCAGAGGATAAATTATCTACAGTAAAAGAATGATTAATATTTTGGAGTAAAAACTATGTTATAAAAGGTAAGTGCTAAAATCTATACTTAGCCTTAAAGACCTTATTTATCCAAGATTTTGTATAAGTTGTCAGAAGTATGGAGATTTTATTTGCTTAAAATGTGAAGCTAGATGGTTAGTAAAACCTAGAAAAACGAAAGTAGTAGGTATAGATCATTATTTTGTTGAAGATTACAATGAGTATAGCGCAAGAATAATATTAGCCTCCAAAGAAAGTGGCAATAAAATAGCAATTAATCTACTTGCTAACGCAGTAGCGAAATCAATTGGTTTTGCAGTTTCAGAGAAAAAATTTAGAGCTCAGATTAATTTAGTTAGCATTCCATCACAAAAAAATATAATTAGGAGTAGAGGTCGAGATCATATAAGTGACTTAATTTCTCAAGTAATAGTTGCGTTATCTGGAATGGGTTTTACTGCTAACTACCTACCGATTTTGAGTTTGGCAAAAAAGTCTAAAGATCAAAGTACTTTAAATAGTGGTGAGCGATTGGTAAATATGCAAAATGCCTTTATAGTCAATAATTCACTAAATTCCCAGGATGGAATCTTTTTAATTGATGACCTGATAACTACCGGAGCATCAATTAAGGAGGGGGTAAGGGCGTTGACTGAAGCCAAAATCACCGTTAATGGGATAATTACTGCGTGTGCGGTGGGGCGTAATTCTCTAATACGATAAGCCACTCAGTATTTAGTCAATTCAAAATTTAGACACCAGCGGAGGCACCTTGTGGGTTTATTAGACAAAATCTTGCGTGCTGGTGAGGGGCGGGCGATTAAAGAGCTTGCAAAAATTTCAGTACAAGTTAATAAATTTGAACCAGAGATTTCATCCTTAGATGATCAATCACTGCGTGCTAAAACAGATATTTTTAAAGAGCGTTTAAATAAAGGTGAAACTTTAGATTCAATTTTGCCTGAAGCTTTTGCTGTTGTAAGAGAAGCTGCAAGACGCACGTTAGGACAACGTCATTACGACGTTCAGCTAATGGGTGGCGCCGCACTTCATAAAGGAAACATTGCAGAGATGAAAACTGGTGAAGGAAAAACTTTAGTTTCAACATTACCAGCATATTTAAACGCTCTTACTGGTAAAGGTGTTCATATAGTTACCGTAAATGATTATTTAGCAGAGCGTGATAGTGAATGGATGGGACGTGTTCATCGCTTTTTAGGTCTTAAAGTTGGAGTAATTCTTGCAAGCATGTCACCAACTGAGCGGCGAGAGGCATATGCAGCTGATATCACCTACGGAACAAATAATGAGTTTGGTTTTGATTATTTAAGAGACAACATGTCATGGTCATTATCTGATTGTGTTCAAAGATCACATAATTTTGCAATTGTTGATGAGGTTGACTCAATTTTAATCGATGAGGCAAGAACACCTTTAATTATCTCTGGACCAGCCGATAAAGCAACTAAATGGTATGTCGAATTTGCAAATATTGTTGCAAGACTAAATCGAGATACTCATTATGAAGTGGATGAGAAAAAGCGAACAGTTGGTATTTTAGATGAGGGGGTTAGTAGGGTTGAAGAAGCGCTAGATATAAATAATTTATATGAATCAGCTAATACTCCAATGATTGGGTATTTAAACAATGCGATTAAGGCTAAAGAGTTGTTTAAACGAGATAAAGATTATGTAGTGATGAATGGTGAATTATTAATTGTCGATGAGCACACCGGTCGAATGCTGTCAGGGCGGCGATACAGTGAAGGACTTCATCAGTCCCTTGAGGCAAAAGAACGTATTGAGATTCAGGATGAAAATCAGACCCTAGCCACGATTACTCTACAAAATTACTTCCGCCTCTATAAAAAGCTAAGTGGTATGACGGGTACGGCTATGACAGAGGCCTCTGAATTTATGCAGATTTATAAACTAGGTGTGATTCCAATTCCAACTAATAAAAAAATGCAACGTATTGATCAATCTGATTTAATATACAAATCTGAGGTAGGTAAATTTACCGCTGTAGCTGAAGATATTGCAGCCCGTCATAAAAAAGGCCAGCCCGTTTTAGTCGGAACAGTTAGCGTTGAAAAATCTGAGGAGTTATCGGCAATTCTAAAACGCCGCGGTATCGCTCATGAAGTATTAAATGCTAAGCAACATGAACGTGAAGCTGCAATTATTGCAAGAGCTGGAACAGTTAGCGCTGTAACTGTTGCAACTAATATGGCAGGCCGTGGTACTGACATTATGCTGGGTGGAAATCCTGAATTTATGGCTGATTTTGAATTACAACGCCAGGGATTAAATCCTGTAGAAACTCCAGAAGATTATGAAAAAGCTTGGCCAGCTGAAATCACTAAGCAAAAAGAATCAGTTGCAAAAGAACATGAGACGGTAGTTTCATTAGGCGGACTTTATGTTTTAGGAACAGAGCGCCATGAATCTAGGCGAATTGATAATCAGTTAAGAGGTAGATCTGGTCGCCAAGGAGATCCTGGTGAGTCAAGATTTTATTTATCATTACAAGATGAACTAATGCGCAGGTTTAACTCTGGATTAGTTGAGCGATTCTTAGGAGCAGCTGGTATGCCGGAGGAGACTCCATTGGAATCAAAAATTGTTAGTAATGCAATTAAATCCGCACAGACTCAGGTTGAATCACTAAACTTTGAAATGCGCAAGAATGTTTTAAAGTATGACGATGTAATGAATAAACAGCGAGAAGTTGTTTACTCAGAGCGCCGTGAAGTACTTGAAGGCGCTGATATTAAAGACTTAGTGCGTAAATTTTTAGATGAAACGGTCACTGCTTACGTTGACGCTGCGACTGCTTCTGGTGTGGCTGAAGATTGGGATCTAGAAACTCTATGGGTAGCTCTAAAGGGATTATTTCCAATCTCATTTACTGCAGAAGAGTTATTAAATGAAATCGGTGGAGCCTCATCTTTAGATAGTGAATTCTTACTTGATCGGATCTTAACTGAAGCTAATTTGGCTTATGAAAAGAGAGAGAATGAACTTAGTTCAGCAGTAACGAGAGAGCTTGAGCGAAAAATATTACTATCTGTATTAGATCGTAAATGGCGAGAGCATCTTTATGAAATGGATTACCTGCAAGAAGGAATTGGTTTACGCGCTATGGCGCAGCGAGATCCACTTGTTGAGTACCAGCGAGAAGGATTTGATTTATTCTCAGCAATGATGGACGCAATTAAAGAAGAGTTAGTTAGTTACTTATTTAATGCAGAGGTACAAGTTGAAGGTGATCAGGTCGGTGCTAAGGGACTTACCCCAACACCAGCACCAGTTACTCAACTTCAATATTCAGCTGCTGAAATTGAATCTACACCAGCAGGTGGAACCTCTAAAAACGCACCTTGTCCATGTGGTTCTGGTAAAAAATATAAAAGGTGTCACGGACAGGTTTAAAGCAGATTTAATTCAGTACAAACCCACCTTTTATCAACTCCTTCAAATCTTAAAATAAGTGATCGTACTCTCTCCTTAATTCTAAGTGTTACCGTGGCTTCAATTACTCCTTCAATAGGTTGATTTAAATATATTTTACGAATCCGACAAGAATTATCTAGCTCTTTTCCTTGCTTAATTAGTTTATTAATTACAGATCTATGGCAGTTATTTGCTAATTGCATTACACCTCTTCTACCTGACCAAATTTCAATAATTGTAATAATAAAGCTTTCACTCCACTCATTAATATCAGGAAGATCAGTTAGATTCGATGGCGTAGAAGAAAATTTTGGATGTGACCATTCATTACCAAATTCAGTATCGATAGTTGGTACTAAATATAATTTTGTCTTGTTAGCAAATATTGGAGCTTGCTTAGGTTGATTAGTTATCATTTGCTAACTCTGCATACTTAATCAGAGATATATATCATCCGAACGGATGATCTTTAATAATATAATCACTAGTAAATAAGTGAATATGAATATCTCTAATCTAGATATCCTCAAAAATTCAAGGTTAGCAATGGGGCTAGCATTATTTGTTATTGCCATCGGATCGGGTCAATTAATAGCCAAGGAAGCTAATCGCACCGTAATGGTCTGGGCAACCCAAGGTGACCTAGCCCCCGGTCAATTAATTACCCAATCAGATATTAAAGCTGTTTCAGTGCTACTGCCACAGTCGGCTAAGAATTATTTATCAGCAAAAGCTGAAATAATTGGAGCATTAGTTTTAACCCATATAAGTACTGGAGATTTAATTCCTACATCAGCAATTACTTCTTCCTCGCAAGTACTAGATCAAAGATTTGTTCCACTAACTCTTGAACTTACTGATCTACCAGTTGATTTGATCCGTGGTGAAATAGTTGATATTTACGCGATTCCAAACCGTGATTCTAAAACAATTACTTCACCGCAGTTAGTTGCAGAAAATATCTCAGTTTCAGCTGTTAACGAACGAAATAACTCAGGCAGGGTGAGTGTTTTAGTAATATTAAAAAGTGATTTAGTTATATCGACTCTTGCAATGCTTGCTGATAGTAGGTTTATTATTGTCCGAAGCATCTGAATTAAAACTTAACCTTATTACTGCCATAAGTAGTAGTGATCAAGAGGAGATTGTTGCATCACTACTTTATTCACAAGGCTGCAACATAATATATAGAGCAATTACTCTTGATAAATTAATCAATTTTCTAAGTGAACTTAAAACCCTAGTGAGTATTTTGTATTCAAAAGAGTTTGCAAGTCAAGCTGATTTAGTCAGATTAATCAAAACCTTTAAGCAACATAAATTTATTGAAATAGATGACAAATTTAATCCTTCTTCTCTAATCTCAGATCTTGCTCAAATTGCCCGCCCTGCGTTATTTCACCAATTAGCCAGGTTAGATAAATTAGCGACTGTAGTTGGATCACCTGATTCACCTGGAATTTCAACAATCACAAATCATTTGGCTAATATGCTTTCAGCTACTCTAATTGCATCAACTCATCATAATTTAAGACCTTTGGGTTTAAGTAAAGTAAATCAAATTCCAGCATCGCAATTAGGTAAAAAGATTGAGGAGTTTGGTGAGGATCAGCTAATAATTGATGGCGGCAGTACTACTTCACTTACTAAAACGCTGGCAGATAGAAGAGTAAATGCGCAGTGGCTTAGTCAAAGCATTAGCTGTAGTCGATATTTAATTTATGTAGTAAAATCTGAAGAAAATGGCATTGCATATCTATCTGAATTTATTTATGACTTCAATAATTTAGTAAGTGCTCCAACTCTGATCTGCGTACTCAATCAACAACGCTTTGATCGATTTGGGCAGCTAATCCAGAAGCGCTTTACTGAGCTAGCAACTTCTTATCCCGTAGTGGCGCTGCCATATGACATAGGCGCTATTAGGGCGATGAATTCACCGCAAAGTAAGTACCAATTTTGGCGCAGCAATGCATTTAGTAAACAGATAGCAAAAATTGGTAATCAACTCAAGTAGTACTGCCTCTACCATTGGCCCATGGCCACCTTCATCGAGTTAATCTCAGAAAACTCTAAACTAACCCCGGATCAAGTTGAACATCTTGAGCAATTAGTTGCTGAGTGGCGCTTGCTAGCAGATTTATCTTTTGCAGATTTAGTGTTGTGGCTACCAATTAGAAAAGATGAAAAATCTTGGCCAGATGGTTACATTGCAATAGCACAAATACGACCAACTACTGCCGCTACTGTTTTTAGTAATGATTTAATTGGATCGACAATTGATTGGGGAATAAAACCAAAGATTGATCAAGCTTTATCAGAGGGTGAAATAGTAAGAGATACTGCCCCCGAACTTGTTGGCGAGATAATGATTAAAGAAGAAAGTGTGCCAGTCATTTTTGAGGACAAAACTTTAGCTGTTATATCAAGACACCGGAATGCAGATCTAATGCGATTGCCATCTAAGCTTGAATTAAATTATCGCGAAATTGCTCACAAAATATTTCGGATGGTTACCGAAGGAAGTTTTCCAATTCGCAATAGTATTTATAACTCTGAGTCAACTCCCAGAGTTGGTGATGGATTAATTAGGTTAGATGCCAATGGAATAATTTTTTTCGCAAGCCCAAATGCACGCTCAGCATTATCTAGAGTTGGCTATCAAAGTGAGATTGAGAAGCAAAATTTAGGTGAGGTATTTGCAAGCCTTGCTAAAGGTAATACCCAACCAACTGATGAATCTTGGCAAACATTACTTAGTGGAAAGTTTTTACGTAGAGCAGAGTATGAAAGTACTGATGGCGTACTTGATATTTTAGTAATCCCATTAATAGAGGCGGGAGATCGAATTGGTGCAATCGTTTTACTTCATAACGTTACTGAGCTACGAAATCGCGATCGAGCATTAATTACTAAAGACGCAACAATTAAAGAAATCCATCATCGAGTTAAAAACAATCTACAAACAGTCTCAGCATTATTGCGCCTGCAATCTAGGCGGGTGGAGGATCCCGTGGCTAGTGCTGCGCTATCAGAGGCGGTAAGAAGAGTTGCCTCTATTGCACTAGTTCATGAAACCTTATCTAATCAATCAACTGAGTCAGTGGAGTTTGATCAAGTTTTTGATCAGATAGTTAAGAACTCAATTGAGCTAAACCCAAGGAAAATTAACTTCACAAAAATAGGCAGTTTTGGAGCTTTCGATTCTAAAGTCGCAACTGCTCTCTCCTTGGTAGTAACTGAATTAATTCATAACTCACTTGAGCATGGATTAAGTGAAGTGGGCGATGAGCTAAGTGTTGAAATAGTAAAAAAGGGTAATAATTACACAGTCGCAGTTTGCGATAACGGAGCTGGCTTACCCACTGATTTTAATCTTGAGAAATCCGCTAATTTAGGTCTTCAGATTGCAAATACACTTACCAAGAATGAATTAAATGGAAGTATAAAATTATTTAGAGATGGTGATTTAACAAAAGGTGAATTAACTTTTAAAGCTAATTAAAAAGTATTTTGATTTTCGATCTGCCTTGCTCGATTACGAGCAGCTCTTCGTTTCATAGCACGTCGCTCATCTTCAGATAAGCCTCCCCAAACACCAGCATCTTGACCACTCTCAAGTGCCCAAGTAAGACATGGCTCTTTAACTGGACACCTATTACAAATCTTTTTAGCCTCTTCAATTTGGGCTAACGCAGGACCTGTGTTGCCGACTGGAAAGAAAACCTCTGGATCCTCTTCGCGACAAGCAGCTTCATGTCGCCAATCCATAGGGCAGTCAACTCCTTCATGAAAAAAGTAGATTTGTTAAAAACCAGATTTACCTGGGTATTCTCTCCTTAATTTAATTAATACACAAGGATATTTTGATGTGATGTATAAATTTTTTTTAGAATTCATCTCATTATGAGTAAAGATGTGCCCCCGGCAGGATTTGAACCTGCGCACCCGCCTCCGGAGGGCGGTGCTCTATCCCCTGAGCTACGGGGGCTAAATTAACAGCCAACAGATCAAAGGTTATCAGTTGCTTATGCAGCAATATTTTTCTAGTACTTTTGAGATTGCACACATTTAATTTATGAGAGAGAATTAGCAAATGAGCCACACCGCATACTTTGCAACTGGATGTTTTTGGGGTGCAGAGCGAAGATTCTGGCAATTAGCTGGAGTTATTCAAACTTCCGTTGGATATATGGGCGGTAATAAACCTGATCCAACATATAAAGAAGTTTGCACTGGCACGACAAATCATGCCGAGATAGTAGAAGTTATTTATGATCCAGATCAGATCTCTTATGAAAGACTACTAGCTGAATTTTGGGTAATGCATGATCCAACTTCACTAAATAAGCAAGGTGGAGATATTGGAAGCCAATACCGTTCTGCCATATTTACAACTTCTCCTCAGCAAATGGAAAAAGTAATTGAGAGTAAAAGTATTTACCAGGCAGAGTTAACTAAAAATGGTATGGATGAAATCGTTACACAAATCTCACCGGCATCTGGTATTACCTATTGGTTAGCTGAGGAGTATCACCAAAAATACTTGATAAAGAACCCAAATGGTTATGACTGTCACTCCTCAACAGGCGTCGCCTATCCTCTGCTGACATCTAGTACTAATGAATGAGATAACACCGATTGATTCAAATGGGAATCCTTACCCAATTAAAGTTAATGAGGATGAATTAAAAAAACGAGTTGACCCACTTTCATATGATGTGCTGAGAAAAGCAGCTACCGAGGTTGCCTTCACTGGTGAGTACACAGATAGCGAAGAAATTGGAGTTTATAAATGTAAGGCATGTAATGCCGAACTATTTCGATCAGAAACCAAGTTTCATTCTGGTTGCGGCTGGCCTTCATTTTATGCACCGAGTGAAAAAGATGCAGTTGAACTAATTGAAGACCGCTCACTTTTCCCAAGAGTACGGACCGAGGTTAGGTGCGCAGGCTGTGGTTCACACCTTGGCCATGTCTTTACGGGTGAAGGGTATGCGGTCCCAACCGATCAAAGGTGGTGTATTAATTCGGTAGCGCTAGTGCTGGAATTGAAAAACTAGTTACACCCTAATGAGTTAGGCTCTAACCTATGAGTAACGATAATGATTGGGAAAAGTTAACTACCGAATCTAAGGTTGTTTCTGTAGGTAGGCCAGTTAAAAAACCAGACGGCGGTCTTAATCCACCTATTGCACTCAATTCAACTTTTCATACTGGTGGCTCAATTGGTTACGCAAGATCTGGAAACGAAACATGGAGTGCACTAGAGGATGCAATCTCATCCCTTGAAGGTGGAAAAACTTTAATCTTCTCATCTGGTATGGCAGCAATTGGCGCCATACTTTCAATATTACCAAATAAGGCAATAATTGTTGCAGCAAAAAATGGTTATCAAGGAACGACTACTTTGTTAAAAAATCTACATGATAATGGAAAACTTACAGTTAGGTTTGTAGATGTTGCTAATACCAAAGAAGTATTAGCTGCCATACCAGGTGCAAAAATAATTCACTTAGAATCACCTGTAAATCCATTACTTGATGTCGCAGATTTGCCACAATTAATTAAGTTTGCGAGAGATTCCAGTTGCTTGGTATCTATTGATAACACTTTTGCAACTCCAATGAATCAAAATCCACTAGCGATGGGCGCAGATATTTGCATGCATTCTGTAACCAAATATTTATCTGGCCATAGTGATGTGCTTCTAGGTTCACTTAGTACGAAAGATTCAGAACTTTATTCAAGCCTAGAGCAGGCTCGAAAATATGGTGGCGCAATTGCTGGTCCATTTGAGGCTTGGCTTGCACTTCGCGGAATTAGAACCTTCGCTATTCGTATGCAACGCTCGCAAGAAAATGCACTAGAACTTGCTAAGCGATTATCTAATGATTCTAGGGTTAGCAAAGTTCGCTATCCAGGCTTGGCTAGCGATCCAAATCACGAATTAGCAAAATCATTTATGAAAGGTTTTGGCGCAATGATTTCATTCGAGCCAATTGGAACCCCTGATCAAGTTGATCTAATGTGTGATTCAGCTAAATTAATTACTAACGCAACCTCTTTAGGTGGTGTTGAATCTATCTGGGAGCGCCGGCGTAGGTGGGCGACTGAGAGTGAAACAATTCCAGAGAATCTAGTTCGTTTTTCAGTTGGAATCGAAAATGTTGATGATTTATGGTCAGATATTAAATCGGCCTTCACTGCCGCAAAAATTAGCTAGATGTCAGTAGTAATTCGACCTGCCACAGCAGTTGATCTGGCAGATATATTTCGATTTATTCACGCCCTTGCCGATTATGAAAAAGCACCAAATGAGGTGCTTCTTTCAACTACTGATTTAGAGCAGTCATTTTTTGGCGTAAACCCACAGGTCTACTGTCTGCTTTCTGAACTAGATGGAGTGGTAACTGGCATTGCAATCTGGCACCTAAATTACTCAACCTGGCTGGGCAAGCACGGGATGTATTTGGAGGATCTATTTGTTGACCCAAAGTATCGAGGAAGCGGCCACGGCAAAGCATTACTTGTAAGGCTGGCACAGATTTGTATTGAAAAGGGTTACCCAAGATTTCAGTGGTGGGTTCTTGATTGGAATGATCTAGCAATTGATTTCTATAAATCACTTGGGGCCCAACCTATGGATGAGTGGACAGTCTTTCGTCTTACTGGGAATTCACTTAAAAAACTGGCCTCCGAAGGTTATTAGTTAGCACCAGCGATAAATAAAGAGTAGATTTATCCCATGATAAAAGCCTTTAAAAGACTGATAGCACTATTTGCTGGTGTGTTAGTTGCTTTTGGCGCAATCAAAACTTTATTTAATTGGTTAGCCCGCACCGAAAATGATGAATACGAAGTGTGGAGTGATGAAGAAGAGCGAGAAGACGCTTAATTGAGTAGTGAGTACATTCCCGGTAGTTGCAACATTGGTACTGGAGAAATAAGACGCAGGCAGGCAGTAGCACTTTTTGGACTTTTCTTAACAATATCCTCTATAGCAACTCTTTTAGCAACAGATTCAAATAAATCTGCCCGTTTATCTATATTCATTCCTGCAATGATTTTTTCAGTTGGTTTTATTCAGTCTAGATCAAAGTTCTGCCTTGCATACGGCCTAGCTGGTACTTTTAATTTTGATCGGCTAGGAAAGATTTCAAAAGTTGGATCTGCTGAGGATCGCACGGCAGATAGAAAAACAGCAGTGCTAATTTTAATTAAAGCTGCTGCGTTAGCAGCCTTAATTACAGCAGTATTTTTTGTAATACCACTATAAATCTTCATAACTTGATGGCAATTCACCAACATTTAAAAACTTTAAGTATTGCTCAGTAATATCTTCCGGTTTTCCTGAAGCGAGCATTTTACCTTTATGTAGCCAAATTGCTCGATCACATAATTCATTTAGGGATGAAAGAGCATGTGAGACTATTAATATAGTTCTCGCCTCGGCGCAAAGCTCGCGCATTCGATTAAAGGATTTTTCTTTAAATGCTGCATCCCCTGCGGAAAGTGCCTCATCTAATAGCAAAATGTCAGGTGTCATATTTACAGCAACTGCAAATGCAACTCGAGAGTACATTCCATTGCTATAAGTTCGAACTGGCATATCAATAAATCCTTCTGGTAAATCTGCAAACTCAGCTATGGAATCTGTTTGTGACTGGATTTCAGCTTTGCTCATACCAGCTGCTAAACCACCTAAAATAATATTATCGCGGCCCGATAAAGCTTTATTAAAGCCAACTCCTAGAGCTAGCAGAGTAGAGATTCTGCCGTTAACTGTTATTTGCCCACTAGTTGGCGGCAATATGCCTGCAATTGATCTCATTAATGTTGATTTTCCAGCACCATTTGCGCCAACAATTCCAACAACAGAACCATGGGGAATATCTAAACTTAGGTTTTTAACTGCTTCTACCGTTCTAGTTCTAACTCGTTCACCTTTACTAGCACGCATGATCGCATTCTTTAAAGTTTTTTTAGACTCAACATTAATTTTATAACTTATAGACAGATCATTAATTCTAATTGCAAGGTTATCCGGCAATGAATTAGCAGATTTAGATACGGACAGCAAAATCACGCTCCCTTGATATGAAAAAGTATGAACCCATTAAAAATGAAATAAGAGCCCAACTTATGCAACCTATTAATTGAGCCAAGGTTGGCAGTTGCCCATCTATCCAAATTCTAGAGTTTGCAGACAAAATTGGCCCTAGGGGGTTTAGATAAAGAATTATCCGATAGCTAGCATTTAGCATTTCTGGCTGCCAGAGAATTGGTGAGGCATAAAGCCAAATTCGCATGATGTAGGAGAGCAGCTTAGTTGTATCCCTAAAATAAACATTTAGGGCGGCAAATAAAAGTGATAATCCAAAACTTGTTATAATTAAAAGTAAAAAAAGAATTGGCAGCAGCAAATAGTTCAAGGAAAGTCCTGGTAGTGAAGTATCATTTAAAAATATTTTCCCACCAAGTACTATTAAAACATAGATAGGTATTGTTGGAAGAAACTGCTTTGCTGCACTTATCGCACTAGATAACGGTAGTAGTGATCTTGGGAATGCTTGATTTAAAATTAGACTTCCACCTGATGTAATTGACTGCGCACCTAAGAGGATACAGTTTTGTGCAAAATAGAAGGTAAATAAACCAATTAATATATGGCACAAGGTTGTAAATCCACCACCTTGGCCCCCACCACCTTGAATAATTGTTACAAGTAAAAAGTAAATAACAGCTAGAAATAATGGATTTAAAACTAACCAAACTTTTCCAAGTTTTGAATCCAGATATTCAGCCTTATCGGAAAATTTTGATAACTCAGTAGCAAATTCGCGCCGGCGCCAAAAATCTCGGAAATACGGTTTAAGCGGAGGAAGAGTTGAGCGATGAGGCTCAAAAACTTGAATCTTATTAATACCCTCATTCATGAGGGCTATTCTGCCACCTTTGATTTAGAACTTACGACCAGACTTGCGATTGCTGTAATCGTAAGCGTGCCAATAATGAATGTGAGTGAGAACGGCAATGAGATTTCTGGGATGTGAAGACCAAATAAGTCATGGATTCCAACACCGTGAAATGCCTCAATAATTAACTTAACGCCAATAAATCCTAAGACGATTGAAAGACCTTTAGTTAGATAAATTAATCTCGACATTAGTCCGCCAATTAAGAAGTAAAGTTGGCGAAGTCCCATTAGCGCAAATGCATTTGCAGTAAAGACGATATATGGATCTTTAGTTAATCCAAATATCGCAGGTATTGAATCTAACGCAAATATCAAATCTGTAACTGCAATGGCAATCAAAACAATTGTTAACGGAGAGGCACCTTTCTTTCTAAACCAGCCAATTAACTTGCCCTCTTTCCACTCTTTTTCACCAGACTCATTAATTAATTTAAAGGCTGTATAAAGTAAGAAAGCACCAAATATGAAAAATATCCAGGTATATCTTGAAATAGCAGCAGAGCCAAGAGCAATGAATATTCCTCTTAAAATAAGTGCCATGATTATTCCAACCAATAAAACTAATTGCTGCTTTGTTTTATCAATCTTAAATCGAGCAAGAATTAGGATAAAAATAAATAAATTATCTATAGATAGGGAGTACTCAGTAATCCAACCAGCAAAAAACTCATTTCTAGCTTGTGTGGTGTTCCAAACACCTAGAGAGTAGCCAAATGCAATTGCAGCGCTAACGTAAAAAATGGTCCAGGCAGTTGCCTCTTTAATAGATGTCTCTTTGTTGCGCCTGATGACAGCGAGTGCTAAATCAAAGGCCAGAACAGCTAGTAAAACGGCAATCGTTACTTCCCAGACGGTAGCGCTCACTTAGTTAAAAACCTTTCCAGAATTTGTATGTTGTTTGGATCTAATGTTAGTTCAATTTGAACTGGAGTTAAGTCAACGCGCTTATTCACCATTGGTAGATCATACCTGTAATAAATTTATAGATATTTATGCTTAAAATTCAACCCCTTAAGTTTTAAATGAGAGTTTAATTATGCGGTTCCGTATGTATGAAAAGTCACAATAATTTTATAATCACAATAATCTACGCATGAATCACAATAGTTGATTTAAATTATTATTCTGTTAAACTCATGAAGTAACAAACCTAGACTAGGAGAGTGTTCTTTAATTTCGGTTCATTTAGAACCATGTTAAGTACAAAGCCGCAGTGAAAACCCAAACGCATCATCCTCAAACATTTCGCTCAGTTCCAACACATTCAAAGCCATTATATAGCGCAAGATTAGAAAAACTTTTACAACAACAATTAGATTTATATAAAACAAATTTACTTAGCTCAGGTCTTGAATATCAATTAGCTGTGCAAAACATTCCATTGGGAGCTCATTCAAGTTTTCAATCATTTGAGCCGTATCCAATCTCAATTGCATCTGCTAAAGGTGCATGGATGACTGATGTGGATGGGCGCAAGATGCTTGATTTATCCATGGGCTTTGGCTCAATGTTGGTGGGCCATCTAAACCCAGAGGTTGTCTCTGAGGTTCGCGCCTCACTAGATGTTGGAACTTTATACACCTCTCCATCTCCAATTTCTCGAGATGCTGCTGAGAGATTGTGCCGAAGATTTGGAATTGAACAAATACGTTTTACCAACTCAGGAACTGAATCAACTATGTATGCAGTTAGAACAGCAAGGGCGCACACAGGTAAAGAGGGAGTAGTTAAGGTGGAAGGTGGCTACCACGGAAGTGGTGATGCACTGATGGTCTCAACTAAACCTTCTCTAGATAAAGCTGGACCAGCTGATTCACCTAACTCAGTTATTGGAAATGCATCAGTACCTGGTGAGTCATATGTTGTTCCATTTAATAATATTCAAGCGCTAGAAAATGTATTTAGTAAGCACTCTAAAACAATTGCATGTTTTATCGTGGAGCCTGTCTTAGAAAATATTGGAATTGTTTTACCTGATGAAGGTTATTTAGAGGCGGTAAGAGCGCTCTGTGATCAGTACAAAATTGTTTTAATCTTTGATGAAGTTAAAACTGGTTTAACTGCAGGACCACAAGGTGCTGCGCAACGTTTGGGCGTAATCCCAGATTTGATTTGTATGGCTAAATCAATTGGTGGCGGAATTCCGCTTGCAGCTTTTGGTGGTAAGGCTGAATTTATGCAACCAGTAACTGATGGACGTATGCCACACCTTGGAACATTTAATGGACACATCATGGCAATGGCTGCAGTAAGAGCAGTAGATAAAGTTTGTACACCAGAAGCTATTGAAAAAGCTGAGTCATTAAATATTCAAGCACTAACTCGTATTCAAGAAATAATTAATGAGTTTGAATTACCAGCTCACACAGTTGGGTTTGGTGTAAAGGGGTGTGTTACTTGGTCTGATAAGCCAGTTCGTAACTACCGAGACTATAAAGCGACTGATTTTCAAATAGCAGAGTTATCATTTTTATGGTCACTAAATCATGGAATTATGACGCCACCTGGATTAGATGAACAATGGCTAATCAGCCTTGCTCATGGTCAAGAAGAGGTTGATTTTATGGTTAATGACTTTAGGGAGCTTGCAAAAACATTACGCGGCTAATTTAGGTATTTTGCGGAAATCCTAAATTGATTCCACCATGGCTTGGATCTAACCAGCGAGATGTAACAACTTTTCCTCGGGTAAAGAAGTGAACACCCTCAGTTCCATGTGCATGTGAATCACCAAATAACGAGTTCTTCCAACCGCCAAATGAGAAGTAAGCCATAGGTACTGGAATAGGAACATTTATTCCAACCATTCCAACTTCGACCTCATTTTGAAACCTTCTAGCAGCGCCACCATCATTAGTAAATATTGCAGTTCCATTTCCGTATTGATGATCATTTACTAACTTAAGTGCCTCATCATAAGTTTTAACCCGAATAACACTTAGGACTGGGCCAAATATCTCCTCTAAATATATGCTCATATCGGGCTTCACATGATCAAATAAGGTTGGTCCTAGCCAAAACCCATCACCGGCCATTTCAACATTTCGCCCATCAACTACAACCGTTGCGCCACCCTTCTCACCAGCATTTATATAGGAAGCAACTTTGTCGCGATGAACCTTAGTTACAAGCGGTCCCATATCAGCATTGGTTGTGCCATCACCAGTTTTAATCTTTAATGCCCTGACTTTAATTTTTTCAATTAACTTATCAGCGATTGGTTCTACCGCAATAATTGCTGAGATTGCCATGCATCGCTCACCAGCTGAACCAAATCCAGCGTTTATTGCAGCATCTGCTGCCAATTCTAGATCAGCATCAGGTAGGACAATCATGTGATTTTTTGCTCCACCTAACGCCTGCACTCGCTTACCAGCTTTTGTGCCATACTCATATACATACTTTGCAATTGAAGTTGAACCAACAAATGAAATTGATTTAATGCCTGGGTGCGTAAGGAGTGCGTCAACTGCAACCTTGTCACCGTGAACAACATTAAATACACCATCAGGTAATCCGGCCTCTTTTAGAAGATTAGCAATAAACATTATTGCACTCGGATCTTTTTCTGAGGGCTTAATAATTACAGTATTTCCACACGCAATTGCAATTGGAAAAAACCACATTGGTACCATCGCTGGGAAATTAAAGGGTGAAATTATCGCAACTGGTCCAAGTGGTTGGCGGATTGAATAAACATCCACGCCAGTTGATACTTCTTCTGAAAAACCACCTTTAAGTAGATGAGG
>Ga0247836_1001963_pt1 | contig 31369 bp, 27 predicted proteins | sample LaCruzMarch2015__4_FD_187116 | JGI IMG/M metagenome (GOLD analysis project Ga0247836, IMG submission 187116) | Freshwater microbial communities from meromictic Lake La Cruz, Castile-La Mancha, Spain - LaCruzMarch2015_14m | ecosystem: Environmental > Aquatic > Freshwater > Lake | place: Spain... | reverse complement strand
CCTCGGAAACGTCCCCTCTAAAGCCTGTCGGGGCAAGCTTTCGGGGCGCAAACGCCCCTGCAAACAAGCCTTCTCCTGCCCACTCAGAACGTCGAGGAGCCATGAAAAAGGACCTAGCCTACGCCGTGCTCGGTGCGGCGACGGAAGGGCATCGCGAACTTTGCCGCCTCCTCGTTGGCATACAAGAGCCTGATTTTGAGCCGGGGGAAAATCTGCGCAAATCCTGGGAATCTGCGGTTATCCCACCCGTCCCCGGAACCACGCTTGACTCATCAGTAGTGAAGATCTTTGGGCAATGACCTTGATTTTATTAGCCTTTACGGTCCTCCAACAGCCCCTGTTGAGAAAGTCGGGCTTAGAAGCTATCCCGAAACCCCGTGGGCCAGCGCAGAGGTTTGGCGGGCTGTCGGCAAGGCATGAGGAGGGAGCGGGTCCGTTGCGACCCGTGACCGACGAACAACGCCGTCCGGCAGCCCGCCAAGCCTCTGCCCATGCGGGTTGCGGCGCTTTCGGTTGGATGCCGCGTCGCTGCGCTCGGGCGGGATCGCATCGGATCCAGCCTCTCGCTCCCTCCTTGCATCCAACCGAAATCGACTCGCAACGCTGGCTCACGGGGTTTCGGGATAGCTTCTAATGTCCATTGCGCCTCCGGCGCACAAAGCCTCGCAAAAGTCGGAAGCCACAGCATAAGCATGAACTTTCCGGATGATCCCGGTTCATCCTTGATTCCGAACGATGTTTCGGCATTCACAAATACATTTTTCTCAATGTTCTACCCGGAACCCATTTGCCTTCGATCTGGGTGGAAATAGGGGTTTCCGGGATGCCCACTTCTCTCCGGTTAATCATTTGGACCAGAACGTTGACAGCCTGTTCACCGACGACCTCACTATTCTCGTCCAACCCGGCACAGCGGGGATCAAACTCGCGATGCTTTGCGCTGAGCGCAAACCCGACATCTTCCGGGACCTTGAGTCCCATGGCCTCCATCCAGGAAAGTACATCCTCAACGTGTGAGATGACGACATCCGGACGGTATCGCAGATACCACTTCTGGAAGGCGGCGAGCGTCCATGGATCTTTCATGAAAACCGGAACCTGCTTATTGATGGGTAACGCTTGATAGGTCGTGAAGGCACCCAGCCATTTCCGATCGGTCGATTCGTGGATTCGCGGCATACACGCAAACCCGGGACGCCGGTAGCCCAGTCGCTTAAGTTGTCGCATCAAAGTCGACATCGACCGGAAGTGGTTGCTGTCTACACTGTGCAGCACCGGAATTGCCATGGTGTGACCGAAGGTCACTGCGGAGAATTTACTCCAATCCAACCTCAAATGAGCTCGGGAACGGGGTTGTGGAATAAACAACAGACCTTGAATATTCCGTGCTAACAGAACTTGTGTGGCCCGGCGCTGGGTCATCCCGGGTTCATTTAGCCACACCTCGTCGATCTGATATCCCAGACTTTCCGCACGTCGTTCGGCTCCGCGAAAATAGCCGGTCTTTTCGAATTGTTTCCATCCATCCCTCGTCGGATAATTCGTGATCCAACCCAGGGCAGACTTGAAGGCTTTTTTGGACTTCTGGTGGCGATAGGCCATCAGCGCGGAGAGCATCGGATTGGGACAGTAATCCAACGCCTTCGCCGCGGCTGTAATGCGATCGATTGTTTCACCCGATAGCCTGCGGTCACGCCGCAAAGCCCGCGAAACCGTACTGTGGTGCACGCCGACTTGAAGCGCGATATCGCGGATGGTGACAATCTTCGAGCTCATGCACCAATGAGCATCATCTTGTTCTCGTATCGGGTCAAGGCGGTAAATAGACGAATGAGTGTACACCCACGTTGCTCTCTCTGAACATCGACGCTATTCCCCCTCAAACCCGATGAATATCCGTAGTGCCTCTTCTCAGTTGCAAGTGAATGACCGGGGCGATTTCTCATTTTGTCTGGAGGGCGAGCATATGTGGCGGGGAACCGGTCAGATTTTGATTTTGCATTACTATGACCGTCAGCATCCGCGGGCGCAGCATGTGGCGGTCCCCATGTCCCACCGTTACGCCTTTGGAACGGCCGGAACTCCCTCGTTGAGTGCGACTGCAAAGATGAGCATCGAATGTCAGAGTGAGACGTCGATGCGGGTGCATGTGGATTTTTCGAGCATTGCCATCCGGATCAGTCTGACGATTACCATGTTGGCGGAACGTTCTTTTTCCATACGAGTTGAGGACGACGACCTTAGGGAAGGGAATCCGCAACTCTACCGGGTTCTTGGTTTGGAAGTCCTGCCGGGCTTTGGGGGTGCGGGAACGGGAGAGAGCGGATACTTAACATTGCCGAACTGGAGCGGGAGCCAGACATTCTTCAACAAGAGTTATCCCCGCGAAGTCCGCCAAACCATCTACAGCAGCAATGATCAGTGGGAGCATGTGTGCAACATGGCGGTCTTTGGGATCACGCGCTCGCAGGGGACACTTTGTGGAGTGGTGGCGGGAGGGGATTATGACGCGCAGCTTGTTTGCCGTGTCCACTGGGAAGAGCAACAGTTGAACAGCACCCATCTTTACTGGGTCTATCGCTGGCAACAGGAGGATGAACTGGTCTCCGGGGTGAGGGAACTCCGCTACTGTTTTGCCCCGCCGCACGAGGAAAGCGGCGAAGGCTACGTGTTTTGCGGGAAAACCTATCGGGCTTTCCTGCAGGCAGAGCGGGGGCTGCAAACCTGGGAGCAAAAGGCAGTCACTCGCCCGGCAGTTCTGGATTTCAGGAACCGGTTCTTTTTGAAAATCTTCATGGCATACAAAGAGCCACAAGCCGACGGAAAGGGAGCTTATCATGTCACCTGTACTTTCGAGAATGCCCGCGCGATTCTCGAGGACTGTTTGGCTCAGGGGATCGAAGAGTTGGCGGTGATTCTTGTAGGGTGGGGGCAGGATGGTCACGATGGCATGCCTCCCACCAGATTCCCTGTCGATGAGCGTCTGGGGGGGGAGGCCGGATTCCAAAAGCTCATCCATTGGTGCAAGGAGAACCACATCCTTCTGGCGGTTCATGATTCCTATGGCGCGTATTATTCGTGCTCCCCGGAGTTCAACACGCACGATTTGATCCGGCACCGCTCGGGAGAGTATTGGGAGAGCATCATCTGGAGCGGCGGACAGGCCCATATTGCCTGCCCGAGCATTTGGGTGGACAAACACGTGAAGCGGGATGTTCCAGCGGTGCGCGCCCTGGGGGTTTACGGGCACCATCATATTGACGCGGTGGGAAGTTTCATGACCTGCTATTCCAAGGAACATCCTTTGGAAAGCCGGGCAGAATTTGCCGGGGAAGTGCGGCGGATGTTTCAGTTTGCCAATCAGCAGCTGGGGAGCGTCTCGACGGAGATGCCATTCGGGCCGTATTTCGACGTGGTGGACGGGTTTTACCACACCTATACGTCGCCTTTCCCGTGGCACCGGTCTTCCCCGATTGGTCGGTTTTTCCTCGACCGTTCTGTGCCACTCGTCCCTATCGTCATGCACGGGAGTGCGAATTGCTATGAAAGCGTGGGACACCATGCTGCCGAGCCTTGGTATTGGCTCGACTGGGGGCTCATGCCTCAGTGGGAGGTGTGTTGGAATTCTGCGGACGAATTTGGAATCGCGTCCTATTCGACGGCCTCCGAGACGCTCGTCCGAATATGGAAACTCTACTACGGACCCGATGGGCTTGTCCGCCAACTGAACGATGCAACAATCGAAGGTCGTTGGGAACTCGGGAGCGGGGTCTCCAGGACGCTGTATTCGAACGGCTTGATGGTCGCGATCAATGCGGGAAGCGAGACCTTTCACAATCTCAAGCCCGGTGAATACGAGATTCACGAACACGGAGCGGCGCAGGTGCGCTTCGAATAACTTCTATTAGATGAGAAGCATTGGATTTGGTTTCTTCTGCCTTTTGCTCGTTGGATGTGGTGATTCAGCACGTTCCGAAGATCCTTCTCCGGGGAAGCTTCGGCCCCCGAAGATCTACGGACATTACATGGGGTGTTTCCCAGCAGCTCGCGGGGCGATGTCTCACTACCAAAAGACCCAGAATTCCAAGATCAGCCACCTCTCGACGATTCCCGAGTTAAGGTTGGCTGGAAGGTTCAGAGCGTGGCCTTTGGTACCACCAGGATTGGAGCTTGCTGCCGTGGCGGATGCTGATCTTGAAATCCGGAGAGCGATCCGAGCGGGCTTGGATGGCTTTGCCATTGACGCGTGGGCAGGCGGGGATGTGGCCAAAGCGACACTCGACGCCTTGTTCGCAGCCGCCGAGGCCGGACAGCATCCTTTCGAAATAACCATTTGCCTGGATCCCTCATGTCTTCCGGATGGACTCGAAGGCTATGCTTCGGCCATCAACTACCTTCTGGAGAAGCACGGGAAAAGCCCCAACTTGGCCCGCAGAGACGGCAAACCACTCATTTTCGGTTATGCCTCGCAGGGGATATTGCGTGGTGAAGACAAAACCCAAGCGGACAAGGAAGAAACCTGGGCTCTCCAGGGCAGAGCGTACGAAGACTTGGAGAGAATCGTCGGTCAGCCCCTGTTTTTCATGTACGATATGTCCAGCTTTTTCAGTCGCGTGGATTTCTCGAATCTGCCCGGCTCCCGTCCTCCGCATCAACCCGGCATCTGGTCGGTGAAAGCAGCCACGGCCCTTGCCAAGGACTTTGATGCGGTGGGGCTGTTTCTGGACTCCAACTTTATTCCCGAGCTTCAGGAAATGGGAAAAGCGGTGATTGCGGCCGACTCCGAGTGGTCGCCGCCGATCTGGGTTCAATACGATAACTTTCAGGGCGAGATGCATGCGCCGGAGGGAACCGCTCTTCTCCGGGATTCGTGGGAACGCGCCCGCACATACGGAGCAACCTTGTTGCAGTTTGTTACGTGGAACGACTATGGCGAGCACACCAGTCTGGCCCCCACAACTGCCACGGGATACGGATTCGGAATTCTGAATCGCTACCTTGTGGATTGGTGGAAAACCGGGAATCCACCCGAGCCGGACCGGGATCAGGTTCTTGTCACTTACCGCAAGTATCCCTCCTCCGCGAAGACCTTCCCTTTTCGCAAAACCCGTTCTGCGCCTGACGTAATCGAAGTGCTGACCCTATTAACCGCCGAAGCCCTAGTCTCTGTTCCTGGTCGAGGCGAGAACGGAGGACCTTTCGAATATCAGGCGCCTGCGGGATTGTTCATTCAAAAACTTCCGCTCACACCCGGACCCGTCGCAGCAGTTGTCGCACGAGGGGGCACGATTGTCGCTCAAGTCCAATCCCACGAGCCCATCACAGATAAACCCTTTCGCATGGATAACACATTGCAGTGCGCTTCCTCGGAGGATGAAAGATTCTGGAATGAGGACTTTCCGGGCGTTCCCTATCCTCGGGTCTCAGAATACGGCGATGAGGATGGGGATGGTCTTCCCAATTGGTTCCAATCTTATTGGTTTGCAAAGCGAACCAACGCCGCGAACGCGACTCCTGCCGATCCGAAAGAGGACGCCAATGCAGATGGGCGAACGAACCTGCAGAACTATCAAGACCAGACGGATCCTGTAAACAAACCGGCCGCCTATCCGGTGGGAACAAAGTGGGAGATTTCGGAGGTGCTCCGCAGGAAGGTCACCTTTAACCCTGACGAGGACTCACAAGGAACTGCAGTTTGGTTCTATCTCTACAAGTTGGGAAATCAGACCAACACACGCGATGGGCAGTATGTCCCAACCACGGTCAGCTATCAACTGACTCACTCAGCTCCCTCCCGCCAGCCCGGATTTGAAAACCTCGGCGGAGCCATTTCCTGGATCTCCCCAACGCCGGAGCGTCCCGTCCCGCTTCTGCAACTGAGATCCCGTACGCAATGCCTCATGGTGCTGGCCTGGCAAAGTCCGGTGAACGGAATCATCGATGTCAATTGGAAGGTATCGCCCGTTAAAACCGATAATGGAGTGACATTGGACATTCAGCACTCGAATCCGCAGCAAAGTCTGTGGAGCTGCGTTTTTCGCCAAGGCGATTCCAGCGAGGAGTCACTAAAGGGCCTCCGTGTTCAGAAAGGGGATAGGATCTATTTTGTTGCTGACTCTCAGCCGGGACACGATGGAAACGAATCGGTTTCCTTCGAGAGAATATCCGTAACACTTAATTCCCTCTCCCAATGATGCACTCTGCTTTGCAGGTTATGTTAAGTCCTCTGTCCAAGTGGAGAAGCCAAGGAAGACGCTACTACGTCCCATTCCATTGAGAAACTCTACCATGAAGTTCCAACATAAATTATTCTGGGGACTCACGGCGCTGTTCATCGCATCTTCGAGTGCTCTCGACGGCTTTTCTCAAGAAACGTTACCAACCCCAGTTTATAAATTCCTTTGCGATTCGTCAGAGTTATCTAATACAGGGACTGTTGGGGGAAGTGCGGAGATCCATCCTCCATCTGCCAACGCAGCGAGCGTCACCAACGATCCGGAGCGCAAAACCGACGTTCTGGTGTTCCCCGCTTCAGAAACGAAGCTCGGTTCATGGATGGAATTCCCGGAGAGCGCGGACAAACTGCGGTTGAATCAGAGCGGTCAGGAAATGACGCTTTCGGTATGGATCCGCTGGAACGGCCCGCTTCCAGGTATCAACCGCCAATGCATTGTCACCACGATGGGGTCAGCACAAAAGGAGGGTTGGTCGCTCTCGATCGGGACAAGTGGACGTTTGGTTTTTAATTGGCAATTGCCCAGTGGGACTGGAGGAGAGCGAATGCCAGTGGAAAGCATTGAGGTTGGGCAATGGACCCATATCGCATTGGTCTGGCGCAACGACAGCAAACAGGGACTGGCCTTTTATATCAACGGGGTACCTGTTGCCAGTGAAGGTGGGCCGGGAGGAGGGCCTCTCGTGGCTGGAAATGACCCTATCCGTTTCGGTGCGTTTACGAACGGCACAAACGGTTATGCGCCGCTAAACGCAGCCGTCTCGGATATCTCGCTCTATGACATCGCGTTGGACGAAATTGCGGTCCCCGCGCTGGCAGTTCCAAAATAGCCTGATTTCAAAATGAGGATTTCCGTGCTTATGAAAAGGGCCAACTTCCCGGCAAACCAGTCTTCGGAGAGACGTATGGAGTCGGGGTCTCTGCGGCCCTCCACGCGAGGGCTTTTAATCATGACCCGAGGCTTCTTGATTGTTTGGCTTTTTGTGGCGGCAAGTGTGATTCACGCGGCGACCGACGAAACCGGCGCCGAAAACAAAAAACTGGTTTTTGCCCACTACATGGTTTGTTTCCCAAACTCCGTGGATTTTTACAAACGGGAAATCGAATTGGCGCAACGAAGTGGAATCGACGGCTTTGCGTTGAATTGTGGAACTTGGTTGTTCGACCCGAGGTTCGCTCGACAGGACCCGGAGGGCTACGTGGAATCGGCGACAAGAATTTATCAGGCAGCAAAAGAGCTGAATACGGGTTTTCGCCTTTTTATGTCGCCGGATCTCGTCACCCTCAAAAATGTCCCGGAGAACATGGTGGATATGGTGCAGCGTTTCGCCGCCCATCCCAACCAGTTAACTCACCAAGGCAAACCTGTTTTATCCTCCTACTCGGGAACGGCTGAAGTTTTTGCTCCGATTATTAACCAGATCGAAGCCAAGGGCACCGACGTATTCTTTGTTCCCGGCATCCTTAAGTTCCCATTTTCTTCCAACTGGAGCCCGCGGCTGATCCGTTCATTTTTTGATGGGCACTCCCACATGGACGGGGTGTTCTTCTTCGGGCCGGATATGACTGTCGCGGAATATCTCCGCACAAATGCCAGCTTGGGTCGGATCACAGGTGAACTCGGCAAACTCTACATGGCCGGCATTTCCCCGGCTTACAACAGCCCGAACCTCAGAGATTATCATGGAATCAAAGGCTATGAGACGAAGTGGCGCGGGATTATTCAGGATGGAGCGACATGGGTGGAAATCGTCACATGGAATGACTACAATGAGGACTCACATCTCATGCCTTTTCATTGGGATGCAAAGGCTCTTGGGGGGAGACAATACTTTTCGCATGACGAGGCTTTCCTCGACGTCACTCACTATTATGCCACGTGGTTCAAAAGTGGCAAAGCCCCAGCGGTCCTCCAGGACAAAATCTATTATGTCTATCGCAACCGCTCTAAGCATCTTACGACGGCTTGGAATGCTAAAAAGCAGGCTTGGGTTGACCTAACGCGTGAGGGAAATCCAGTTGATCAGATTCACGATGATGTTGAAGACAATATCTATCTGACGGTTTTCCTTACAAGTGCCGCGACTTTATCCGTTTCTTTAGGTAGCGAAAAGTGGAGCGAGAATCTGCCTGCCGGCATTTCTCACGTTGCGTACCCCCTCTCGCCCGGTGTGCCTCAATTTACACTGCTTCGGGAAGGGAAACCTGTGCTCAGCTGCCAAGGCGGCAAAAGCATCATAGGCAAGCCGACACAAGAAAACAGCCAACAAGGCGCTCACTTGGCCAATCGCTCATGGACCGGCGGAGCCGCCGCCGGGGAACCCATTCCTTTATCCGTTCCCAATCAGTGTTTGATCAAACCTGCTGCTGCAGGCGATGCCGGAAGCGGATCTCTCTCTGAAGCGGTCTTCCCGGTCAAAGATCTTAAAACAGGTCGCTATAACATCCGGATCACTTACCGGAATTCGGGACACGAGGATGCGCGGATGACGCTTTTTGCTGATGGATCTGGCTCCGGGAATTCGACGACGCAGGACAACTTTTTCCCGGTCTCGTTCCCGCCCACCACCGAAGCGCCGGGAACGGTTTCGTTTTTCTGGTCTCTGTTTGACTCCACCACTCGTCTGAGACTGGCGTCCGTGCCGGCCAATCAGAACGCTGACAATCGTGGAGAATCATTCGAAGGGGATCGTGGGAGCGTCGCCATCGAGTCGATCCAAATTGTTCCCGTTCTGACTGCTGTCGCTCGAGAGCCCGCCGCAGAAAGTGTTCCCGAAATGGTGAGGGTTCCGGGGGGGAGTTTTGAGATGGGAAGCCGCCATGGCAATCCGGATGAGCGCCCGGTTCACTCGGTGGCCGTGGCCCCGTTCTTCATCGGAAAATATGAAGTAACTAATGCTCAATACGAAAAATGTGATCCGGCGCACCGGCGTTTTCGAGACGAGTATTCTTGGCGGGATTCGGACCCCGTCATCTATGTTTCCTGGAACAATGCGATCCGCTATTGCAACTGGCTGTCGCTCCAGGAAGGCCTCACTCCGGCATACGATGAAAAGGATGGGAAGAGGGATCCCGCAGCCGACGGGTATCGTCTTCCCACCGAGGCGGAGTGGGAGTATGTCGCGAGCGGACGAGGGGAAGGCAGGATCTTTCCGTGGGGAAACGATGCTCCCACACCAGTTCACGGGAACTTCAGCGGCAAGGCCTCCCTGGACTTTGAACCAGCCCTTCGAGGAGTGGGCCACACGGGAAGCGTCCCAGTAGGATCTTACCCACTGGGCGTAAGTCGCGATGGGGTGATGGATCTCGCCGGAAACGTTACGGAATGGTGCTCGGATGTTTACAGAAAGTATCCTGAGGGTGCTACGGCAAATGAAAGCGATAAAAGCGACATCTATCGGAGCATCCGCGGCGGTTCCTGGGGTTACTACAACTTAAGTCAACGTGTTTCCGACCGTGAATTCAATCGCCCGGAATACGGCGGGTACGTCTACATCGGCTTTCGGATCGCACGTACGGACCGCGCGAGAGCACCAACGGAGTAGGTGTCGATGCAAAAGAGCCAATTGGACCCATCGGAGCTCGGGAGCATGGAACCAATGTCACCAATGTGGCACCGAGAATGTCGTCGTTCTGTATGTCTTCTGAGGTCCTATCCGCGACTGTTACCAGACGATCATTATCTGATGGTTCGTGCTTCGACCCTTCCTGGTCGTTCTTCGGCATCAGGCACTCCGTGGTTTTCGCTATGAACTATCACCAAGGACTCCTGTTTCTTTTTATGACCAGCTCGATTTTTGCCGGGGAGTTGCCGTCTTTCTCTTCGTTCGATCAGCGCGCAAGAGCCGGCAGCACACTTGGGGTGGTTTTTTTAGGAGGAAGCCTGACATGGGGCGCCCAAGCGACGGATCCGCAGAAGACATCATATCGGGCACGAATCCAACGTCGGCTGACGGAGGCCTATCCGCGTGCGCGGTTTGATTTTCACGATGCGGCGATTGGCGGGACGGGATCTCAACTCGCGGCTTTCCGGCTCCAGCGGGATGTGTTGGCGTATCAACCGGATCTCGTTTTCCTGGATTTTACCATAAACGACGATCCGTACATGGCACCGAATCCCCACCGTTTGGCTGCGTACGAAGCCATTGTCCGAAGGCTCATCGACTCTGGTGCCGTAGTCGTCCAGGTGATTTTGCCCGCAAAACAGGATACGACGAGCAATCCACGGGCACGTCCTCTGGATCAAAAACACAAGGAAATCGCCGAAGCTTACGGGCTTCCTTCGGCCGATGTTGTCGGACTGGCCAAGGAGCGAGTTTCCCAAGGCCAGACCAGCCCGGATGCCCTTTGGGATTGGCCGGAAGATCAAGTCCACCCCGGCGATGCGGGCTACGCACTCTATGCGGATTCCGTTTGGGAGACCTTTGAAAAAGCGGCGGTTAACGGGACGGTTTCCAAGATGCCCGAGCACATGCTCCATGCGGACACCTATCTTAAAGTGACCCGGTTCCGTCTTGCCGCCATCACCGAATTACCAAAGGGTTGGACCGTCGGCAAACCTCATCGTGGAGGTATCGCCTACGATTTTGTTTGCTCCCGTTGGATGGACGACGTCCTTGTTGCCCAAGCGCAGGCGGAGCCCCTAAGGTTGCTAGTTAAGGGCGCCAGCATCCTTGTTTTTGGTGAAAAAACCAAGAAGTCCGGCAGCTTTTCGGTCAAGATCGACGCCGGAGAAGCGAAGACGTATCGTGCAAAGAATGAGGAAGGCAATATGTGGCTCGTGAATACCATTGCTGAGGGGATCGATCCCTCCATCGAACACCGAATCGAGATTATACCTCACTTGGGGCCCGGCGAGGAGTTAAGGATCGAGAGCGTTTGCGTAGCTGGCGGCTCTGCCTCGGTCGGCGTTGCGAATTAGAAGCTATCCCGAAACCCCGTGAGCCAGCGCAGCGACGCGGCATCCGACCGAAAGCGCCGCAACCCGCATGGGCAGAGGCTTGGCGGGCTGCCGGACGGCGTTGTTCGTCGGTCACGGGTCGCAACGGACCCGCTCCCTCCTCTTGCCTTGCCGACAGCACGCCAAACCTCTGCGCTGGCCCACGGGGTTTCGGGATAGCTTCTAAGGGCCCGCCGCGAATCGCACAGCTTCAGAAAGCAAGATTCGTCGCATCGTCGTACTTTGCGCTACGGCGCGGTATACCGGGGATCCCAATACTTCCGCGCGGGCAAGTCCGGATGAGATTCCGGGGTGATGGAAATCACGGAACCATTGGCCAGCAATGCAAGCGCCCCCTTCCCCTTCTCCTTGCGCGGGATCGCACAGCTCGCCCTGGTCCAGTCGGCGTCAACGTTCGGATAGAGGCCACTCCACTTGTTCAGGCATTCAATGAGGAGAATCGCGGAAGAATTCGTGATGCCTCCCATCAAACGAACTCTATCAATGGTCCCCTCAATGAGGCTATGAGGACGTCGCCCGTAATTGTCCCCCCAGAATGTATTGATGGCATAGCTGGATGTCCACGGAAACGGAGCACTGGTCCAGGCCCAACGGATCCCCTGATTGGCCTCGTTCGCCGGTGAAGCCAAGGCATCGGAGACCAGACAATCATACCCATCCCGTTGGACTCGCTTCACCGGGATGTAACGTTGAAACAACAGGGAATAATACCAGGCTTGATCGCCATACTGGGATGGATCAAAGGGATTCTCGCGATTGAAGCTGGGCCAATAACCAGAGTCCGCAGCGTAGCTTGCCATGCCCGCATGGAGAGTCCGCAAATTGCCCATGCTCTTTGCGTTGTTGGCTTGACTCAAAGCCCCCTTTAAAGCCGGCATAAGAAAAACTGCCAGAATGGCCATTACGGCAAGGATTGCCATTAGTTCCACCAACGTGAATCCCTCCTCCCGGTCTTTGTTTTTAGGATGCCTTGTCATGGCGCTACACAGGGAAGCCGTCCCGTGGATTCCTCCGTTTGCCAGAATCGTGCGAACGCTCCAGCATCTGCTTAAGTTGCTGCATTGGACCGCCTCCGGCCATCTCACCCGCCCCACAGAACTTTTTCCGCACCCGTTGGAGAACGTTTCTCAGATCACTGGCAATCGCCGCCGGAGCGGAACTCAATAAAAATGGAACTGTGGGGGGAAACATGAGAACAGATTCAAACCGTAGCCTCTCCGAAAGGTTCCATCCAATGCAAACACGTGCACATTGTCGCATACGTCTCGGTCTCCGATGGAAACAGGACAACATCACTGCGGACAGACTGCCCCAGTGTGCAGGGTGTTTTCATTGGATGCCGCTCCTGTGCGATGCGTAAGATGCCATGATGACGCCGCACCTATCCATCACCAAGAAGCTGCAGAGAATTCTTCAAGGGGTGGTTTCACTTCTACTCCCAATGTTGCAGTTACAGAGCGTGATGGGCGGCGATATCTATGTGGATAATCTGAGAGGTGATGATGCGAATGCGGGCACGCAAGAGAGTCCTTTCCGATCGATCAAGGTTGCGGCAAAAGTATTGAAGGGTGGAGACACGCTTCACATGGTCCCGAATACGAACCCTTACACGCTTGAGGACACAGTCGAACCCGGCGCTGTCGGCCTCATTGAGTTAGTGTCTTCACAGGCTGGCACTCCGGAGAAACCCACTATCGTGGATGGCCATGGTTCCAAAGTTCTCGGCCTTTTTCATTACAAATCAGAAAAATGGCGGGACGAAGGTTCTTCGGTGTTTAGCATGCGACTTCCGAACAACACAGTCACGATGTTTAATCTGGGCTACTGGGCTGGAGTGATTCCAATCGTCTTCTTTGACGGTAAGCCTGCCCAGTGGGTGAAAAGCCGCGAGGAGCTTGTGGATGGCAGCTTCTTCCTGGTTAAGAAACTCGCAAAGGAAGAGCCTCCTAATAACACGCTTTTTGTGAAGCTGGCCGAAGGGAAGACCCCTGCCGACATTAAGATCACAGCCCCGAGTAATGTCACCATTCAGTCAAACACCAACCACGTAACGTTCAGGAACATCGACTCCAGTTATTCCTCCTTCGACGGATTTGGAAGTTTCTGGGGAAAGGGTCTTCTATTTGAAAACCTTCGCGCCAGCTTTTGCATGAACCAAGGGATCAGCCATCACAGTTCCGCTGGAGTATTGGTGAAGAATTGCCGCTTCGACCACAACGTGGACTGCGGGGTGCTCGATGTCAGCTTGGGGGACGCAAAATCCGGTGATGAGAAAGCGGCCACCCGTGCGCGGTATGAGAATTGCCTTGTGGACAACAATGTCTGGCTGGGGGGTGTTCGGTTCCAGAACCGTGGGGAATACGAGATGGATTCGTGTATCATCAGGGACAACCACGCAAAGACCGCAGTGGTTTCCGTCGCGGGCAACACTTCATTGATCCTTACAAACTGCCTCATTGTCCGCGGTGACGCGAATGCCAAGACAGGCATTATGGCCGAGGCGAACAGCACCCTCGAACTGCGGAACTGCACCATCGTCGGCTACCCAAACGGCCTCATCGTCCAAGGCGGAGCGAAGGTTTTGGTCTCTAACAGTGTTTTCATCGACTGTGAGACAGCGATCTCGGTTCCCTTAGACCCGGCTCCAAGGCGAATCGAGAGTGACAAGAACTGCTTCATAGGAAAACCGTCGTTCAAAGTCGATCAGCAGACAATTGGCAGTCTCGAGGACTTTGCAGAAATGAGCGGGTTGGACGTCAACTCTGTGGACCTCGAGAAGGAATCCGAATTGAAACCGCAAGCTGGCCGTGTTTACGGGGCAAATGTTAATCCCGATAACGTCGGTTTGAAAAAATAGCCCGGTTGAATTGAAACGGGGATATCTCTTCCACTGCGGAAGTGTGACTTGGGTTTTGTGTCGAAATAGCCTGCTCAGATTGTAAAGCTGAACCCATCCGGTGAGCCTTTCAGCTACCCACAGTTTCAACCGAAAGAAGAACGCGCTGCACCCAATACGTAACCTGCAAAATCACTCCGCTTCCTTCGTTTATGAGCGCAAAACAGCGATCCGCTCCATGGCGCATGCCTTTTTCTAGTATAAATGAGAATCAATCTCAAAATTGGGTTGCGTTGTTTCGCGATGCAGATTTATTCCGTTGCTCCGCAACTCCGCATGCACCTCTTACTTGTCGTCGTCCTTTTGTGCAGTTCTCTCGCGAGCCCGGTCCTTGGCCTATCGGCTGATCGGGTTGTCGTCGCGCTGAAGCCGGACAAAAATCCGGATGCCATGTTGGCGGAGCGGAAGGCGTTGTCGGAAACGCTGTCGAAGCGGCTAGGCAAGCCGGTGGATGTGATTGTGCCTCTTTCGTCGGCCGTGATCACCGAGGGCCTCGCGAACGGATCGATCGATCTGGCGTTTGTGAGTGCGACCGACATGGTAAAGATCCGCGATTCGAAGTCCGGAAGCCTGCTCCTGGCGGCGCAGGAGAATGGGAAAACGGGGTACGCCAGCTATTGGGTGACCCTTTCCGATAAGCCCTACCGCAACGTGGAGGAGCTCCGGGGTCGGCCCATCGCCTTCAGCAGTAAATCGAGCACGTCCGGCTTCCTGATCCCGCTGCTCGACTTGCGGACGCGGGGGTTGGTGAGAGATGGGGATGCGCCCGAGGTGTTTTTTGGCGAAGGAAATGTCTGGTACGGAACGGGATATGTTTCTGCAATCGAACGGGTACTCTCCGGTGAAGCGGAAGCAGCGGCGGTTAGTGATTATGTGCTGAACAAAGACAAGCATCTCACGCCGGAACAGAAAGCCCGACTGCGGAAGCTGCAGGAGCAGGGACCAGTCCCGACCCATGTGCTCGCGATCTCGTCGCACCTTTCGGAGTCCGATCGGTTGGCGCTGCGTGGTGCGATTCTGGAACTGAAGGGAGCCGCAGGGAGTGCGTTGCCGGTCGAGTTCGTGGAGGTCGATCCGGCGGTTCATCTGAAGCCCGTGGACGAGGCCCTGATGCTCACCGGCGTACAACCGCGTTCCTGATGCGGTCGTGAACCGTCCACGACCGCTCGACCAGGTAGAATTAAGCGCGGTGTCCGTTTTTCGGAACGAATGCTGCTTGGTGTCGAATCTCACCGCGACTGTCCCTCGCGGATCGTTTGTGGCGATTGTGGGTCCGTCCGGAGTAGGGAAATCCAGTTTCCTTGCGTGTCTTTCCGGCATGCTCCGCCCCGGCAGCGGCTCCATAGCCTACCGGTGCGGCGAGGGCGGATTTTCCCCGATGCAGTTCCAATCCCGGCTCGGCGTGGTCTTTCAGCATCTTCGCCTGGTAGCAAATGCAACCGTGATGGTGAATGTCCTGTGCGGAGGGTTGGGTCGCCACCCCTGGTGGCGAACGCTGTTCGGCTTTAGCGCTGCGGACAAATCGGATGCCGGTGAAATCCTGTCCCGCTTGGAACTCGACCCGTTCTCTGCGACGCGAGTGGGCAAAATCTCCGGCGGGGAACGCCAGCGCGTGGCCATTGCCCGAGCCATGATGCAGGACCCGGAGGTGATCCTTGCGGACGAACCGGTCTCCAGCCTCGATCATCGTCTGGCCCGCCTGGTTCTCGGAGAGTTCCGCCGCGAATGCCGGTCTCACGGTCGCACAGTGTTCTGCGTGTTGCACGATCCGGCGCTCGTGGAGGAATTTGCCGACAGCGTGCTCACGCTCTTGGATGGCGATTGGAACTGGCGCGCCGCATGACGTCCCCGTCGCGTCCTCCTGCGTTGAACGCATTCCGTGTGAGTCTCCTGGTGGCGGCCCTTGCGGTGTTCTTTTCGCTGCCTAGCCTCCGTGGTTCGGGTCGGAACCTCGATTACGGCGCAAACCTCGGTCGCTTCCTCGGCCGTTTCTGGCCACCAGATTTTTCCATCTGGCCGCAGATCGGTGTCGCGCTTGTCGAAACGATCCAGATCGCGGTCATGGCGACGCTCTTCGCATCGCTGATCTCGATTCCCCTTGCGCTCGCCGCTTCATCTAACGTCGCCCCATGGTGGGTCGTCCGCGTGACGCGTTTCCTGCTCAACGCGATCCGGTCCATTCCCAGCCTGATCTGGGCGCTGCTTGCGGTCGCGGTGGTCGGGGCCAACTCCCTGGCCGGAGTCATCGCGCTCGCGTTCTATAGTATGGGTTATCTGGGCAAGTTTTTCAGCGATGCCTTTGAGAGCGTGGATGGGGAGGTGGCGGACGCCTTGCGTTGCGTGGGAGCCGACCCGGTCCAGCGCTTTCAGTTCGGAATCTGGCCGCATGCCGAGCCACTAGTCTGGAGCCAGACATTGTGGATGCTCGAGTATAACATCCGTTCCGCCGCGATCATCGGTTACGTGGGAGCCGGAGGAATCGGCGTGTGGCTGCACACGTATCAGGAGTTTTACCAGTGGGACCGTTTCTGTGCGGTGCTCTGTTTGATCCTCGCAATCGTGATTGTCCTCGACGCGGTCGGGGAGCGGGTGCGACAGAAGTTTGCCGGATCAGGGTAGATCGCGCAGCGGCGCTGCGGCGCGGCGGACGGGTGGGTCGTGCGGAACCGTGGGCGGGGCGGGGGACTAGATTCGAGGGACTGTGATGCCGCGTTGACCCATGTATTTGCCGGCGCGGTCCGCGTAGCTGGTTTCGCAGGTGGTTTCTGCGAGGAAAAAGACGACCTGAGCCAGGCCTTCGTTCGCGTAGATTCGCGCGGGGAGGGGGGTCGTATTCGAGATTTCGAGGGTGACGTGACCTTCCCATTCCGGCTCGAAAGGGGTGACGTTGACGATGATGCCGCAGCGGGCGTAGGTCGATTTTCCTACGCAAATCGTCAGAACCTCCCTCGGGATGCGGAAGTATTCTACGCTGCGGGCAAGAGCGAAGGAGTTCGGCGGGACAATGCAGACGTCGGTCGTCATGTCGACGAACGAGCGTTCGTCGAAGCCCTTGGGGTCGACCACCGTGTTGAAGACGTTGGTGAAGACTTTGAACTCGTCGGAAACGCGGAGGTCGTAGCCGTAGCTCGACAGGCCGTAGCTGATCACGCGATCGCCATTCTCCGCCTGGCGGACCTGACCGTCCGTGAAGGGTTCGATCATTCCGCGTTCCAACGCCATTTTGCGAATCCAAGTGTCCGAGCAGACTGACATGGCGCGCATGCTGCGTGAGTCCGGCGGCGGGCGCAAGCCTCGGGAGATGCGTGTTAACGCCAGATGACCAGCGAGACCGCGTAAATGATGAGGCCGCACATCCCGCCGACGAAGGTGCCGTTCAGGCGGATGAATTGCAGGTCGCTGCCGACCTGAGGCTCGAGCCTCGCCACAACCTGCTTCGCATCCCAACTGCGCACGGTCTCGGTAATGAGGTCGCCAACCGCGTGGCCGTGCTTTTCCAGGACGGAGGAAACGGACGTCAGGAGCCACCCCTCCATGCGTTCGCGGAACTCGTGGTCGGTTTGAAGGCCCGTTCCCACCGCCTGCACAAGGGTCCGAAGGTGTTCGCGAATGGTCGAGTTTTCGCTCGCAAGGTCCGCGGCAACCTCCTCTTTAATCGCGGCCCACAGGGTGTCGATCGAACTTTGGAACGCGGGATTGTCGACGATTTGATCTTTGAAATGGTCGATCGTTGACATCACCTCGGGCGTGGTTTTGATCCGGCCGATCACTTCCGCGGCTTTTTTGTTCAGCGAGAGACGGCTGGGATGATCGGGGTCATGGAGAGCCTCATCGAGGACGGTCTGCGTTTTTTCCGCGACTTTGACGGCAAGCGCGTGCGCGAGTTGGCTCCGCAGGCTGAGGAGGGGTTCGCGGAAGAGCGGGAACGCGTCAATTGCCTGAGTGTAAACGTGTGGGAATTCCGCTTCGATTTTCTCCTGAATAATGCCGACGTTCTCGGCGATCAGCGAGCGCGCGATTTTGAGGCCTTCGGTGAAGAGTTCCTGATGTCGACCCTGCGCGATGTAGGTTTCCGCGAGGCGGCCAATGAGCGGGGAGAGTTCCAGTTTGTGAATTTGGGCGCTGACGTGCTGGCGGAGAAAGGCACGCATGCCTTCGTCGTTCAGGGCATCGAAGACCCGTGGAATCGCCTCGCCCAGCCGGTGTGCGATCACTGCGGCATTTTTGGCGTCCGACAGCCAGAGGGCGAAACGATTTCCGAGGTCTGCCTCCTTGAGTTTGGCCATGATGCGTTCCTTCGTGAGGAACTCGGTTTCAACCAGGCGAGCCAGGTTGGCGCCGATGCGGTCTTTATGTCGGGGAATCACCGCCGTGTGAGGAATCGGGATGCCGAACGGATGACGAAACAACGCGACGACGGCAAACCAGTCCGCCGCTGCACCGATCATTGCTGCTTCTGAAAAGGCGCGGAGAAAGCCCCATTGCCACGCGACATTCTCGAGAGTTCGCGAAATGCAGTACAAAACCATCGCGGCGAAAAAAGCACCGGTTGCAAAAAACTGCATACGCCGAAACGCGTGCTCAGAATCCTTCGAATTTTCCATGCGATGCGCGGGACTTTACGGATTGCCCCGGGGCGGCGGAAGCCGGAACGCATGACGATCGGAAAAAAGTAGCTTCCTCACGGGTTGGAAAACCCGTGCTCCTTTTCCTCACAGGAGAACGGGTTTTCCTACCCGTTCTTCTTCATCAACTCTCTCGGTCGGGTCGTTCACGCCCTCCACGCTCTGCGCGTAGTGGATCAACTCCATCTTGCCGTCGAATTGTTCGACGATCGCCGTGCAGCTCTCCACCCAGTCCCCAGTATTGTAATAGGTAACCCCGTTGATTTCGCGAATCGAGGACGTATGGATATGGCCGCAGAGAACCGCGTCCACATCGTACTTGTCCGCATAACGCACGACGGCCTCCTCGAACTGGCCGATGAAGTTGACGACATTCTTTACCTCGCTCTTCACGTACGCGCTAAGCGACCAGTGTCCGAGACCGCACGCACGACGCGCGAGGTTAATGATCCAGTTGCAGCGGAGCAGGAGCCCGTAGCCAATATCGCCGACATGCGCGAGCCAGCCCAGATTCTGTACGACGGTGTCAAGTTCATGCCCGTGAATCACCAAAATCCGACGCCCGTCCGCCGTCACGTGGATCGCATCCTTCTGAAGGGAAACGCTCGCGTACTGGCCGAGATAGCTTTGTAAGAATTCATCGTGATTTCCGATGATGTAAATGATCTCCGTCCCTTTGCGCCCCTTGCGGAGAATCTTTTGTATCAAATCGTTGTGGGCCTGCGGCCAGTAGATGCCGCGACGCAGGGCCCAGATGTCAATCAAGTCTCCCACGAGATACAACGTCTCGAAATCGTTATCCCTTAAAAATTCAAGCAGCGCATCTGCGCGGCTTCCCTTCGTTCCCAGATGGACGTCGGAAATCCACCCCGTTCGATAATGCCTCATGAGTTATTCACATGTTCTTCACAGGCGGAAATGACTAAAGTTTGCGATTGTTACAATTTGGTAACAATTCAATGAAGGCGGCGATTCGAGGGCCTCAGCCGTTGATTACTGCCCGCATGCGGTCGAATCCCAACGCCACGCTTTCGTCACTGGCGGGCCGGTTGAGAATCTCCTGCGTGCTCCCATGCTCAACCCCGTCGCCCTCGATTTCCTTAAGGAAAGGGCTGATTGTGCACGCGACAGCGCTGCCATAGCGCGTGCGGTGGGTGCAATGCAGAATGGTCAATCGACGCATCGCGCGGGTGAGGCCGACGTAAAGAAGCCGTCGCTCCTCGTCCATGGTTCCCTCCACCTTGGATCGTTCGTGCGGAAGGATGCCGTCCTCCGCGCCAACGAGATAAACCTCCGGAAACTCCAGCCCTTTGGCCGCATGGAACGTGATCAGCGTGACGCCGGTCCCACTGTCATCTTTCTCTTCGCGGTCGCGGTCGAGGCTCATCGAGTCCGCGAAGCCCCGCAGCCCTTCCGTGTGCCGTTTTTCGTATTCCGCGAACGTCTTCAGCAGGTCCCGCACGTTCTCCTCACGCCCGTCCGCCTCCGCTTCCGTTTTGCAACTCTTCCTCAAGTCTTCCAGGTAACCGGTCGCCATGAAGAAATCGGTGAACGTCTGCGCCTGGCGGGTCGGCCCCATCTCCAGTTGCCCACGACAGATTTCCAATTCCTCGCGAAAGCGCCGAATCGCCGCCGCGGTCTTCGTCGCGCAACGTTCAAGGAATTTCGCGGATGTCAGCGCCCGGTACAGACTCGAATTTTCCTCGGAACTCTGGTCCAGCGCGAGCTCGGTGGTCGTCGCCCCGATCCCGCGGGGAGGGGAGCCCAGCACACGGAGCAGACTCACGTCGTCATCCGGGTTGAGCAACACGCTCGCGTAGCCCAAGAGGTCCTTGACTTCGCGTCGGTCGAAGAAACTTTTGCCGCCGATGATGCGGTATGGAATCTTCAACTCGCGGAAGGATTCCTCCAAAATGCGCGATTGGGCGTTCATGCGGAAGAGCACGGCGAAGTCTTCCCACTTTCCGGAGTTCTCGTGTTTGAACTGCAGGATCTCGTTGGCGACGAATTCCGCCTCCTGACGATCGTCGTCCGCCCGGAGGATCCGAATCGCCTCGCCGCCCTTGGTGGCGCTCCAGAGATTCTTGCCCCGTCGCCGCGGGTTGTTGCGGATCAGGCGGTTCGCCGCGCCAAGGATGATGTCGGTGCTGCGGTAGTTTTGCTCGAGCTTAATGACCGCCGGATTCGGGAAATGGCGCTCAAACTCGAGGATGTTCGCGACCTCCGCGCCCCGCCAGCCATAGATGCTCTGGTCATCGTCGCCCACCACGCAAACGTTGGGTTCCAGCGCCGAAAGCTGGCACACGAGCTCGAGTTGGAGTCGGTTGGTGTCCTGAAACTCGTCCACAAGCAGGTATTGATACCGTGAGTTCCAGTAGCTCCGCGCTTCGTCGTGGTCGGTAATCAGACGGACGGCATTGACCAAAAGATCGTCGAAATCCATCGCATTGAGCGATTTGAGTTCGCGCGAATAGCGGGCGTAAACGGCGCCGGCGAGCGTTTCATCGTTCTCCGGCGGGGCGTGGCCGAGGCTCTTGGCTTTGCTGATGAGGTTTCGAACGAGTTGATGATCGAGCTTCTCGTCCTTCGCCGCGGTCCGCGCGATGATTTTTTTGACGAGCCCGATGGTGTCGGATTCGTCGTAGATGCTGAAGTTTTCCTTGTAGCCCAGCAGCGACGCGTGCTGGCGCAGGATGCGCACGGAAAGCGAATGGAACGTGCAGATCGTCAGCTTCTTGGCGACCTCCTTCTCGATCATGCGGCCGATGCGCGCCTGCATCTCGCGTGCGGCTTTGTTCGTGAACGTCACCGCGAGGATCCGCTCCGCAGCGGTGCCCTGTGCCAAAAGCCACGCGATGCGCGAGGTGATCACACGGGTTTTGCCGGATCCCGCTCCCGCGAGGATGAGCACGGGTCCATCGCCGTGGGTGGCCGCCTTGTACTGCTCGGGATTAAGGTCGAAGAGGCGGAAGTCAGACATGATGGGCAAACCTCGTTGCAATGACGTGCGGCAGCAGGTGGTGCTCGGCCTCCTGAATGCGGGCATGGAGCGTTTCCGGCGTGTCTCCGGGAAGGATGGGAACCTCGGACTGCGCCAGGATTTCCCCCGTGTCCATCCCCGCATCGACCAAATGAACCGTACAGCCCGCGACAGAGTCTCCGGCGTCCAACGCCTGCTTCCACGAGGCGAGTCCCGGATGGCGGGGAAGGAGCGAGGGGTGAATATTGATGATGCGGCCCGGGAAAGCGTCCAAAAGCGGTTGGCGAATCAGGCGCATGAAGCCCGCAAGGACGACGAGGTCGGTGCCGACTTCAAGAAGTCGTTCGGCAAGGCGCTGTTCCTCCGGCTCGGGCAGGCGGGATCGAAAGGTTCCGCCATCGATTATCTCCGCTGCAATCCCGCGAAGCCTGGCACGCTCGAGAATAAACGCTTCGGCATTATCCGAGAAAACCCCTGTGACCCGCGCCGCGAGCGCGCCGGAGTCGATCGCATCCAGAATCGCCTGGAAATTCGATCCGTTTCCAGAGCCGAGTACACCGATCGCAAGCATGTGGGGTGGGATGATGGTGCAAATCTCCGGCGGCGCAAGGCCGGGTCGGAAAAAACATACGCGTTTCGCGCGTGCGCCAATCGCATCACTTCTGGTACTCCTTGAAACCTAGGGCTCATCCCTCCATCGACCCCGCCAGGAACAAGCTGATTTTACCATGAAGAACACGAAGAGCATGAAGGAAATGGCTACAAAGAGGTCAGAACATGTAAGTCATTCATCTTCATGCTCTTCATGCCCTTCATGGTAGCCTGAACCGAGTCATTCAGATTGATAAGGATGGAAGCACGATGAAGCCGCTCCGCGCGCTTCCGGTCATCGAACTCTCTCCCGCGGTGCCGGAGAGTCGGGGCGGGGTGGGTCTTGTGGCGGCCTTCCTCGCGCTCGCCTTTGCGGCGGTCGCGGTGGTCGTCACCCAGGTGCTTTTTGGTGGGTACGGATTCCCCATTTTCAGTTTTCCCGGTTACGCCTCCATCGCCGTGGCCGGTGTGTTGGGCGGCGTGGCCCTGATCCTTCGGCCGCGATGGGCGGTCCGCGCCTCGTGTCTGCTCTCCGCCGGATGCCTCTGCGCCTATATCGTTTGGAGGACGGTGAACGCAGAGAACGCGTACCCGGCGTTCGTCTGGGGACTGCTCTTCTTTGCCTGTGTATTGGTCTATCTTTTGATGGCGTCGCTCACCGATCCCCGGGCACGGTCCCTGTTTTGGTTTCTGTTTTTCGGCGTGGTTTTCGCTCAGTGCTTTGTGGCAATGATTCAGGCAATTCGGGACCCCTCCTTCGCGCCGGTGGCGTTTCTTTCCCCGCGCTACGCGGAGTGGACCCAGCGTACGTTTACGTTCCGAACATGCGGGTTTCAGGTGAACCCCAACGCCTTCGCCTGGTCGCTCAATGCGGCGGCGCTGATGAGCTTGTCCATGGCGTGGTGGGGTCGGTGGTCGTATGCGGTGAAGATTCTCCTGTTTTACCTCGCCGCCATGAGCATCGTGGGAACGGTTCTCACGGCGAGCCGCGGGGGGATGCTGGCACTGAGCGCCGGAATGACGGTCTTCCTCGCGCTGAGTATCCCCGCGCTTTTCACGGTGGCCCGACGCCGGGGTGCGGCGTATTTTTTGATCGGGGTGGCCGTTCTGCTCTCCGCCGGCGTCGCTGCCGGGTTCGTCTACTCGCAAAACTTCGCCATCCAGGATCGGCTCGCCAAGATCGTCTCCGATTCCTGGCGGGTCGAGATCAGCGGGATGGCGTTCCGAACGTTTCTCGATCATCCATGGTTCGGCGTAGGCCCGGGAGGTTTTCTGTACGCCGTTCGCGGATTCCATCGCGGCAATCGCGCGGAGTATGCTCATAACGACTGGGCGCAACTGCTTTGCGACTACGGGTGGGTGGGATTTTCGATCGTGATCCTTGCCCTGTTGCTCCATGTCGGGAACGGACTCCGCGAGCGCCAGCGCACGGTTCGTGAGAAGCTCCGCGGGACGTCGACGGGTCGGAGCAATGCGTTTGCCCTCCTGGTTGGCAGCATCTCGTTTGTGGCGGCCGCGGCAGTGCATTCGTTCGTGGATTTCAATACGCAGATCAGCGGGAACGCTTTTCTCCTCGCCGCATGTCTTGGCGTGATGGCCTCGCGCGAGCGGGACAAACAACCGACTCTTGCGGTTGGGGTCTCGGTTCGACTGGTGGGGTTGTGTCTGGTGGCGGCCTCGATTGCCTTCGGTTACGGATTGTGGAAACTCGCCCCGGGCCAGTGGGCGCTCCTGCGAATGGACAATGCGTTGTACGGTCAGGGGGATCCCAAGGAAGTGGAGGGCGCGGCGGCACGGGTCGTCACGGCAACCGTTCCGGACGCGCGTCTCCTTTTCCTCCTGTCGCGAAGCGAACAGCAGCACGCTCTGCTGCTGGCCGACGCCACCGCCTTTGCGAACGAGCAGCGGCGCGTTCTCGAGCGGTTGAATGCAGCCCATCGGTTCGAACCGGACGACGGAGTCTATCGGGCGGACCGGAGTCGGGTGTCCATCCAGCTCTCCGACGACGCCGCGGCTTTCCGAGATGCGTTTGCTGCGATCGAGGCGGAGCCCTTTCAACCCTACGGCTACGAGGCATACGGCGCTTGGCTGGAGGCGCAGGGTCAGTTGACTGAAGCTGTACGCATGTACCGCATTGCTGCCGCCTGCGGCCCTGCTCCCTTGGCAAAAAGCCGACTGAAGGCGCTCCCTGGCAAGCCATAGCGGTTCCTCACGGAGCGGCGGGTTTTTGTGTTGACGCTTGCGCGTGCCCGGGGCATATTTCTACAAAATATGAAGCCGATTCTCACCCTCTCTGCGCTTATCGTCACGGCCGGAATGGCGTTAGCCCAGTCGGGCCCGAGCACCTCATCCGCCAGCAGTTCGTCCAGCGGCGGGGGTGGTGGGAACACCGCAACGACGCCATCCGTGAACAGCAGTGGCACCGACGCTTCTGATATCTCCACCGACTTGGGAACTTCGAGTTTGACGCCGCCGACGACCGCGACCGCTCCGCTGACGGCAGACGAGTCGGCTGCAGTAGCGCAGGTGGCGAGCACGACGACCACTCAGTCGGATGCGGAAGCGACCCAGAAAACGGCGGCACTCGTTGCGGAAAATCCCTCGAATGCGCCTCAGATTGTCGCGGCGGCAGTTGCTGCGGCTCCAACGGCTGATCGGGCTGCTGCATTGGCCTCCGGTGCAATGACTGGTGCGACGAGCAAGTCTACCGGAACTGCTCAGGTTCAGGCTGCCGTGGGGGTTGCGGCGGCTGCGATGACGAATGCCAAAGCAGAGTTCCAGCCGAGTGTCGCTGCGGCTTTGGTTTCTTCTGCTCCAGCCTCCGCGAAAGTTTCGGTGGCCGCCTCCGCGATTGTGAACGCTGCCTCAGGTTCGACGTTCGCAGCAACGGTCGCTGCTTCACTTTCTGGTCTCTCGCCGTCTGGAGTGCTCGCTGCGCTCTCCATGGCCATTAAATTTAACCCGACCAACGCGGCTGCGATCGTCGCTGCAGCGAAGGCTGCGTTTAAGGGGAATGCTGACATGACCAGCAAAATTGATGCGGTCGCGGCTTCTGCCAGCGGTACGGCTCCCGCTGCCTAGGCTTTCAGGTCGGTAGGCTGAGACGCGGTGGCGCGATGGCGCGATGGCGGAGCAGGAGGGCTTCTGCAGAGGGTCGCTTGGTTGACTCTCCAATCTCTATCGTGCATCTCAATGGGTGGGCGCTTTTGGATCACTTTTTCGTACTGCCAAGCGATTTAGATCCGGATCGCATGCTCCGGTGGACGTTGTCAGAGAATGTCCGTTCGTGCAGTTGCACGGTCGGTTGTTGCAGGATGTGTTCGGCGCGAGTCATACGTTCTATCACGTCGAGGCCCCACCACTCAACGCAGCCTCTATCGTTCAACTGTGCTCGGTCCAGCAGTGTCTGACCGGGCTTCTCGAGTTGCTCCCGGATTCGATTGCCCAGATCCAATGGATCCAGCTTCCAAGGCTCGACACGGACGCCCAACTCGCCGAGTTTGCCGCTTTCAAATCGCGCTGTCCCGCTGTCGACACGCTCCGCGCTGAACGGCTCGCACTCATTCGACACGAGGCCGACGACGAATTGCGCCCGGGTTCCGAATGCGTGGTTGTGCTGTCTTGGCTGCCACCGGAGGCCTGTCCTTCCGACCCCGGCAGGTCGCCGTCCCTTTGTGCCCTGAGTGAGGCCTCGAGCGATGCAGCCGCTGACTCCCTCTCCGTCGCGGAAGCACTGCTGCGAGAGCGATTGTCCACCATCGCCGCCCGCGTTCACTCCATGGATGAGCGAGAGATTGGCGCGTTTTTTCACCGAACGTGGAATCCGGGATGTGGGGATGCCGACCACGGATTCGACCCTGCCGCGGATCCTTTCGTCGATGCGTGGATTTGTAGCGACTGGACGCTGCTGCCGGACTGCTGGCGGATCGGGGAGTGGTTCCATGGATTCGTCAGTCTCGAAGCAAAACCGCGATGCAGCTTTCCGCGAATCATCGAGCGCCTGACGACCCGGTGCAGCGTTGCGCGTAAGCGGGTCATCCTCTCGCTGCGGCGTCCCGAGCGGCAGCAAGAACAGGCGGAGATGCGAGCGAGGCGGGATCGAGCGCTCCGCCGAATGCGCGAACCGGGGTCGATTCTCGATCGCATCATCCGCCCCGAGGCGTTGGAGTCTCCGGAGTTGGCGCATTGGCAGATCGAGGCGCGTTCGGAGGTCGAGGAAGCTAACGGCATCCTGGAGGAATGGCGAACGGGCGCCGAGGTGCCTTGCGTGGGCCAATTGGTGGTCCATTGTTGGGCGGAAAGCGCTGCGGACTTGCGAGGCGCCCGGTCGACCATTGCGGCGGCCATCGGGGATATGGAGCAGGCGAGGGCGGTATGTGAAACCCATGGAACCCGCGAAGTGTTCCGAAGCACGCTCCCGGGGTCTCTCTGCGGACTCCCGCGATGGTTGAAAATGCGCTCGCGGATGGCAGCGGACCTCGTTCCGCTCCATCACGGGTGGCGAACCGGCGAGCGGCCCCGGGTGCTCTTGCGGACGGTCGAAGGGAGTCTTCTGGCGATGGATCTCTTCGATCGAACCAATGTTCAGGCGCCGATGGTCTTCGTAAGCGGGCGCTCCGGGTCGGGCAAGAGCTTCCTGGTCAATCAGTTGCTTCTTCAAAACTACCTTGAATCCACCCGGGTCCTCATTTTGGACATCGGCGGCAGCTACGAGAAACTGACCAGACTGCTCGGCGGAGACTACCGGGCATTCGACCCAGCGAGTCCCCTTTCTGTGAACGTGATGACCTCGTTAACGGCGGGTTCGCAGGACCGTGGTGACGTTGTCCGCGTGCTTTGCGAGATGATGGAGTGCACGGCGACGACGACGTTGTCGGCCGAGGTCATCGCCGCGGTGGATGGCGCCGCGGAGAAACTTGCCTTCGACGTCGCTGCCAGTTCCCGTGCGGCGACGCTGGATGACCTGCGGGACATTCTCCAGCGGCGGGGTCCGGCAGGTGCGGAGGCGGCTGCGAGGCTCGAACCGTTCACTTCCGGCGGTCGGTATGGACCCTGGTTCCGTGCGGCGGGGGAGCTCGATTTTTCGAACCCGTTTATATGCATCGACCTCAAGCGATTGCTGGATGACCCCGTGCTCTCGCGAGCGATGGCGGTCGCAATCCTTCATCGAATTCACCAAATGATGCGGGAATTCAAAAGTGATCATAAAATCATCGTAATGGACGAGATGTGGGACTTTTTACGGAATAAACGGATGTCGGAATTCGTGGTTGAGGCGTGGAAGACCTTTCGGAAAGAGAATGTCGTCGTGCTGGGAATCAGCCAGAGTTTGGGCGGTGATGTGGCATCCCGGCCTGCGATTTCCTCTGCGATCCTGCAGAATACGGAAACGTGGTTTTTGTTCGATCAGGGCGGCCCGGATGAGACGTGCCGTACGGCGGAGTTGCTCTCTCTGACGGAGGGTCAGCGGGAGATCCTTCAGGGCTTGAGCGCAGGGGGTTCTGGTGCACGGCGTGCATTGTTCATTCGTGGGCACCGGGGGAATGTGCCGGGATCGACCGAGATTCGCGTGGAGGCCTCGGCCAAGGAGTACTGGCTGGCGACAAGTGATCCTGCGGATGCGGCCAAGTTTGCCGATGCGCTGCGGTCGTCAGACGGCGACGTGTTGACTGCGCTGGACGCGCATGTGGCCAAAATCGGGAGGGTGCTCGCGTGACGAACCGGTCTGGGGCGGTGCTGCTGTCGTTCGCCTGCCTGTGGACGCAGCTGGCCTGCGGTGAGCAACTCGAAATCGCAGGTCGGCTGCGCTTCGATCGCGCGGTCAGTGTAGATGGCAGGAGTGCGGTTCTCGCATTTGCCGGAGGGGCGTACGGCGAGCACAACTCTTTTGTCACGCGATCCCTGCTGCGTGCGCTTCGGAGCGCGATGCCGACATTTGTTGCCGCGGTGCGGTCGGACCCGCAGATTCGTCTCGCAGTGGAGCAAATCGCTCCCGCTGCGGGCGTATCTCGTGGCGACATCCGCCGGTTGCGGTCCGACGACAAGGTTCTGGCCGCGGTGCTGCTCCGCTTGGCAGCAGGCGGTACCCCTGCAATCGCACTGGTGCATGCGATCGCAGTCGCCGAGGAGAGTCAGCCCGGGGGCGAGGCCGCAGATGCCCTCCGGAAGGCGATGATCGAGACGGCAGACGACGCGACGTGGAGCGAATTCCTCAACTGGCTCCGCGAATGGAATCCCCTCCGGCAGGCATGGACACGGCTGCTTGAACTCAGCCTTGCCCGCGACCGATTGGCCGTGGTCCGTTTGCTTTCCGAGATCAGCCGGAATCCGGCGACAACGGTTCACCAAGGAGTGGCGAATCTGCTGCGGGAGGGTCGGTCAGAATCGAGTTGGTGTGCGGATCGCGACACGTGCGACTTTTTGTTTTGGCACCTGACCCGCGCGGCGGAGCCGTCCATGGAGGCGACGCAGGCGGCCTTGATGGACATCTGGCACGAGAATTCCCGGTTGGCGGCGGAGTGCGGAGTGGACGTTGGTCAAGACTGGCGGGATTTGCTCCTCCCTGGAAAGCGCAGTGATTCGGCGATTGCGCGGTCGTTTCGGCTGGCGGTAGACCGTGATCCAGTGTGTGCCACCGTGTGGGCGGCGATGGTTTCCAAGGTGGATTCGTCCCTGTGCGAGGCGTTTCTCGCGCAGCATGAAGTCGAGGAGCACAAACGAATCCCGCCTGCCGATCTCCTTGCGATTTCCGAATCCGCCGCCCTTGGGGGTCAGGATGGACTTCCCGACCTCGCGGATTTCCGCGTGAGATTCGTCGCGTTTGCCGAATCGGATTCGGGCTGGATGCTGATCCGCCGACGTCTGATCGAGGAAGTCGATGGGCTCGGCAGGATGCTTCGCGAAAACATGCGGCGGGAGTTGCAAGGTGAAGTGCTCTGGTCGGTTCTTCGCGTTTCGGTGGAAGCGCCCGGGGTGAGGGATGCGGTGCGCAGTGCCGTGAAGGAGAGTGGGCTTCCAGATGCGCTCCTGCGGCAACTTGGATCGAGGAGAACGGCGGCATCCAGCGGGGTGTACGAAGAGTTCCTCTTGGATCGTCGTTTCGCAGCGGCGATTGCGGAGGAATCGTTGAGCAACGTCCATGTCGATCCGGATAAACCGTGGATCATCGCCCGTTGGATCGGCGTGCGCCGCGACCTGATGCCCTTGTGGAATGAGGCCGTCGAGGCGTGGGCGATGGGCGTGGGTCGCGAGTTCGCGCGGGAGATGCGTCTTCTGCCATCGGCGCTCACGGAGCCGTTCTTCGACTCCCTGACCCGTCGCTTGGTTGAGAATCGCCTGCTGTTCGAGCACATCATGACAACGGCGGAGACGGAATGGATGCGACGCTGCGAGCGTGTTTTTTACGATTGCTTCGGTCGATCCCTTTGGGGGAATCGGGGGAGATGAAGCTTCGAGTGGCGGTTGGGGTGGCAACGCTGGCGTGCCTGGTTGGGTGCCAGGTTCCGGATTATGCGAAGCAGGAGAGCTCTGCGTCGATGATCGGCAGTTCGCTCGTGCGCTATGGAACCATCGCGGGAGCCGGTGTCGGCGGGTTTTTCCTTGGGCGTGAGCTGACGGGTTCCGATTGGGGTGGGGCGGCGGCGTCGGGGTTGGCTGCCGCGGCCACCTGGGGCATCCACCGCTTCTTTGATTGGGGAAATGAGAAAGCGTACCAGGCGGGTCGGGAGGCGGGTGCCGAGGCTGCGAGGGCGGAGTGGCTTCGCAATGAATGGCAGACGAAAGCCGTCGAGCGTCCGGGTGCCCCCACGGAGTTCACCGTGCGACGTGTTTTTGTCCAGGAGAGGGAGATCAACGGCGTGAAGTATCCGGCGGGATTTCAGACCGTGCAGGTGGCGAACTGAATCGGGACGTCCGGGCACCATTTTAGGTTGCACTCCTGGAAGAAAACCCGGATGACAGCAGTCATGGATCGCTACTCCAACATGCGTTATCGCCGATGCGGTCGAAGTGGCCTGCTGCTCCCTCCGATGTCCCTCGGACTCTGGCACAATTTTGGAGCCAGCGACAATTTTGACGAAGCACGGCTGATGGTTCGGGGTGCGTTCGATCTCGGGATCACCCATTTCGATCTCGCCAATAACTACGGCCCGCCGCCGGGATCTGCCGAGGAAACCTTCGGTCTCATTCTCCGCGAGGGTCTGATGCTCCATCGCGACGAACTGATCATCTCGACCAAGGCCGGGTACAGAATGTGGCCGGGGCCGTATGGCGACTGGGGATCGCGCAAGTACCTCATTTCGAGCCTCGATCAGAGCTTGCGTCGGATGGGATTGGATTACGTGGACATCTTTTACAGCCACCGGCGCGATCCTTCCACTCCTCTCGAGGAAACAATGGGTGCACTTGCCGACGTCGTTCGTGCCGGTAAGGCCCTTTATGTGGGAATCTCCAACTACGACCCGGAGTCGACCCTGGAAGCCGCGTCGATCCTTCGGGATGCAGGGGTTCCGCTGACGATTCATCAACCGGCTTACAATCTCTTTAATCGCACCATCGAGACGCAGGGGTTGCTCCCGGTTTTGGAGAAAGTGGGGGCCGGGTGCATCGCTTTTTCGCCGCTTGCGCAGGGGATGCTCTCGATGCGGTACCTTGAAGGGATCCCGGTAGATTCGCGGGCGGCAAAGCGCAGCGAGTTTCTTCGTCCGGAAAATGTCACCGAGGAGAAGCTATCCAAAGTTCGGCAGTTGGTTCCCATCGCCCGGGATCGCGGTGTCACCGTGGCGCAACTGGCGATTCTATGGATCCTGAGGCATACCGGGGTGACGTCTGCGTTGATGGGGGCAAGCCGAATTGACGGGATCGCAGAAATCGCCGCGTGTGCGACCATGGAGCCGCTCGCCGTCGAAGAAGTGGATGCGATTGAGGCAATCTTTGCGGTCGACCCCATTTCGCGTTGATGCGGGGTCCGCATGGATGAAGCGCGTGTATCGCGGGGGTAAGGCGGCGGTGTGTCGATTGACTCCGGTTGTCGGCCAGAGTGGAGATCGATAAGGTCAGGCTTTGATCAGGGCTTGAGCAGGGG
>Ga0247836_1001960_pt1 | contig 31374 bp, 16 predicted proteins | sample LaCruzMarch2015__4_FD_187116 | JGI IMG/M metagenome (GOLD analysis project Ga0247836, IMG submission 187116) | Freshwater microbial communities from meromictic Lake La Cruz, Castile-La Mancha, Spain - LaCruzMarch2015_14m | ecosystem: Environmental > Aquatic > Freshwater > Lake | place: Spain... | reverse complement strand
TGCTGTTCTCTTCCAGCACATCGAGGATCTGCCGGCCCGCAGGGATGTGCAAGGTGAGCCCGCGGCGGGCCAACACCACATCGAACGGGCGGCTCTCGGTGATGTCGAACACCGGGGCGCTGAAGTACTCCCGATGGATGGTGTCCAGCGGCCAGCCCAAGCCCAACGCCTGTGAGCTGACCCAGTCCATGAAGCCCGCCGGCCCGCACAGGTACAACTCCGTCCCGGCCTGCCAGGTGCCCAGAGTCGAGGTGGGGGACAACGCGGTCCGGCCCGGACTGGCGTCCAGATGCACCGAGATCGCTGGCGCGAACGGCAGATCCATCAGCTCAGCGCCGAACGGAACGGCGTCGCCGTCTTGGGCGCAGACGTGCAGTTCGAACGGAGTGCGCGTCGACCACAGCTGGTGCGCCATGGACAGCAGCGGGGTGATGCCGATACCGCCGGCCACAAGCACGTAGCGATCGGCGGGGATCAGCTCGAAGTTGTTGCGCGGTGCGCTGATGGTGACGCACGTGTCGGTCTGCAGCGCCTCGTGGACCTCCAGTGAGCCGCCCCGGCCGTTGGGCTCGGGCTTGACCGCGATCTGGTAGGTCTGCCCGGGGGCGTTGCACAGCGAGTACTGGCGCACCCGGCCGCTGGGCAGGTGCACCTCGATGTGCGAGCCCGCCGTGAACTCCGGCAGCGGCTCGTCGACGCCGTCGAGCACGAACGTGACGATGCCGGCCCCGCCGACCTCGCGGCGCTGCACCACCCGCGCGGTGTGCACGGTGCCGCTCGCCCGCTGCGGCATGTCCACCAACGTCGGCCCCCGCAGCAGGGTGCGCTCGGGAATGCCCTGCCGGGTCAGGATCCCCGCACCCAGATTCCACATCAGGTGGTAGCGGTGGTACGGAATGTGCGGCATGGCGTGGTGCATGCAGTGATCGGTCTGACCGAGCCAATACACCTTCGACAACGGTTGGGTGTTGATCTTGACCGTGGACTGGAACGGGGCCTCCTCCCAGTTCGCCTCCTCCGGATGTTGAATGTGCGCGAAGACGTACACCAGCACCATGGTCGCGATCTTCTGCGGGATCAGCCACACCAGCACGAACTGCCAGGCGTACGGCGAGAGCAGGAAGCCCACCTGGATGCCGACGTAGAGCGCCAGCGCGCCGATCAGCATCGCCCGCTCGCGCTTCGGCCGGGTCGACCACATCTTGGTGACGTACCAGTGCGCCCACACCCATTCCGGCGCCATGCACACCAGCGGCAGCAGCCACTTCGGCGCATCGACGAACAACAGGTCGGGGTCGCGGTCGGGGTCACCGACCCAGCGATGATGTTCCATGTGTAGCGCCCGGTACACCGTGGTGCTCAGACCGGGGATGAAGATCAGCGCCGAGACGGTCCCGATGACGTTGTTGAGGTGTTGATTGCGCGACGCGGCCTCGTGCACGGCGTCATGCAGCGGGGTGAAGCTGGTGTAGATGGCGAACTGGTTGAGCACCATCATCAGCAGCAGCGGGATGTGCCCGCTGAGGTAGGCCCACGTGGAGGTGGCGAATACCCCGTACGCCATCACCACCAACCCGATGTGCGGCCACGACAGCAGCGGCCGGCGGGCCAGCGCCGGATACTGCGGATCGGCGACGACCGCGGCCAGCACCTGACGCACCGAGGGGTTGTTGGTGATCGTCACGGCATCCTCTTTCCCGGGGCGCGACCCGCGGCCTGCGGCGTTGGGAAAGGATACCCGCACGGATGCGGCTGATGGAGGCGACGGAGACTGCGAGGCGGCGGTGGTGTTGCAGGTGCCAGGCGATGGTGTGAAATGCGTACCCCCTATTCCCATTCCATCGTCACTTTGATTTGCAACCCCAGGTCCACGCGCTGCTTGGAGATCCTTCGGGGATGCCTCAGGGGGTCAGCTACTGGTCGCCGTCCTCGTCATAGTCGCCCATCATCAAACCGTTGCAGCACCCGGCGACGAACGTGGCGAGGTTGACCCACGTCTGCGGACTGTTGAGGGCATCGTCCTTGGGTGCTGCGCCCCCCAGCGTCTGCTCTCCGGCTGGCCCAAACTCCGATGCGGTGTATTTGATTTCCACATCGCTCCCGTTTTCCCAGGAGGCTTCTCCGGTGAACGGGGAACTTGACATGACCGAAAGTCCGGGGTTGTCGTCACTGATGTCGTAGAACCAGTCGGCTACCTTGCCGCCGCCCCAGTTGAAAATGACGTCGTGTGCCATCTGATCTTCCCCCCCGAGATAGAACCAGAGTTGGACTTTGATTCGACCCGGCGTGATCACATCGGGCATTCCCTCGACGGGGTCCTTGTTCCACGGCGCCTCGGGATCGTCCTCGTCCATGTCCCACGGGTCGATGTCGGTCATGCGATTTCCCCTTCCGAAATGATTTGGTGCAACTCCTGCGCCGACCAGAGCAGCTGGTCGAGGACCAGCAACGGCAAGTCGGCTTCCTCGGCCGCCGCCTTGGCGATGATGAGCACAGCGTGGTCGCTGTCGTGGGGGACCGAGAAGCCCAGTTTCTTCAGCGAATTCTTGACGCGAACATCGACTTTCAGAGTGTTCGCCCCGGAGCGCATCCGCATGTACGACCACAGGGCTAGGCCGATTCCCTTCACAGAACCGACGACCGGGTCGAGGCGGTGCGCGTGCTCGAAAGGTCCGTAGCGCTCAGCCCACCGCAGACAGAGCTGATCTTCATCAGCCGTGGCGGTCAGTCCTTCCGCTTGGGCGAACTCCCGGAACCGCTGTGCCACGGTAGCTATCGTCTCTACTTCTGCTTCCGACAGGCCGTACTGTGCGGCGTCAAGGCGATTCGCGGCCAGCGCGGCGATGGTGGGCTCCGCGTGTGCGGCCACCCAGGCGGCCACCATGGGCCTGACCCGCTTGGTGTAACTCCGCTGACGGGACGCGACGACGTCGATGATCATGGCTCCGCGGCGACCCGCATAGACACCTACGTAGTCCGCGGCAGCTGCCTCCGCCTGTGCGCAGCCGGATTGCTTCAGTTCCCTGAGTCTCGCCACGGCCTGTTCCCAAGTCGCGTCAGCCCGCAACAGTCCCAACGCGTTGTCCAATGCCATTCCCTCCCCGAAGCATGGCTTCACCGCGAGGTGGGCCCAAATTTGAAGAATAGGGGTGGGGGCTGACAGCGGGGGCGGTTCGGCCTTGGATTGGTTTCCTGTTGATCGGTGGCCCCGCTGCCGCAGAGGCGGCAACGGGGGGAGGGCTCCGGGGGACAGGTGCCAAACATCGTGTGTTTGTCGGTGTGCGTCGCTAATGTGGGAACCCAGTAAGGGGGTCAAAATGCGATCGGACAAGGCACTTCGGAATGCCTTCCGAAGGCTTCAGCTCTCCACAGCAGACGATCCCAAGGTCGCAGTCGGAATGCTCCTTGCTGCATTGCCAGACGACGTCAGACGCGGTTGGGATGCGTTGGAGTTCGATAACGAGGGGCGAGTGGCTTTTGCCTACCAGCATCCGCAGTACGCCCACTTACTTACTGCGGGATTCACCTGCCCGACTTTCCGTGAAGAACTTGAGTGGATCCTCGCGCAATTCGAAGAGGGTCTACCCGATGGGGATGTCCTCGACATTGGGGCGGGAGCCGGTGTGACCGCCGCCGTCATTGCACTCGCCACCAAGCGGTCGGTCATGGCCTGTGATCCTGCCGCCGGCTCGTCGGAAGCGGTTGAGCACGTAGCGGACACTGTCGGCGTCCAGGTGTGCGCTATCGAGTCCTCCGTCGGGGACTTAGCAAGAGAAGTCCTGGAGAATACGGCGGTCGTTATCGCGCAATCTGTTCTGGCTTACTTCGAATTCGAGGCCGAGTGCGACTGCCGGGTCGAGGAACGCTCGGCGTTCATTTCCGCTCTCTCCACCGTGGGGGACGTCTTGGTGATTGAGCACGCGACTAACGTCTCGCTCGACGACGGTAGCGCTACTTGGCGGGCGTTCACCTCTGCGATGTCTGATGCTGGGATGTATCCCGTATGGCAGACAGCGTCAATCGCTAGCGGCTACAGCGTCATGATTCCGGATGTTCCCGCTTATCAGCGGCCGATGTATGCGCGCCCGAAATTGTGCCTTAGATTCTCGAAAACAGGAGATCCGCGGGGGACTGAAATGCGCCTCGAGTCGCTTCTTGCTGAAAATCCGGTGGGTGCGGGCTTGGCTGATTGACGATCAGTCTTTCCACCGCGCGGCCTCGGGCCCGCAGCTCCTCGGCGAGGTCGCCGGTGACACCCGACGGGGAGGAGACACTCTCGAGACCCGTTGAGGTCAGTTGTCGAGTGGACCATCCCATTGCGGGGCCGGCAGGGTGCACGGCTGGATGGTCGCCGCGCCGGCTTCTTCGAGTTCGGCTTCGTTTTCACGGATGGCTGCGAGCTCCACTTCGAGGTCTTTCCTCGGGAAGAACTTGAGGTTTCGGTAGCCCTGTGTAGTCGCCTCGTATCTACCGATGAGGTGCTTACCGAACCCAAACACCTCACGCCGGTGCCGTACTGCTTCTTCTATGTAGACAATCTCGGTGGCTTCGATGAATTCCGTCGGCCCTAGCGCCTCCGCGGCGGGGTCGTTGTTGGGATCTGAGGCGAAGTCGGCGTGGGGCCGAGGTAACGGCTGCACATCTCCATGAGCAGATTCGGATTCCGTGCCGGCAGGTCCGCTTTCGAAAAGTGGATTGCGACTACCGTTGCGGGCCCATAAGGCATTGCGCTCGTGATACGGGTGATCCCACCTTGCGGGATCTGATAGCTGTGCGCGAACAGTCCCGCCGTCATTTCCGCGAGATAGTCCATGTAGGTGGTTTCGGAGAGCACCAGGTCGGCGTCCCCGAGCGCGGCGATGAAGGCTCGGAGGAGACTCTGTGGGCCATTTTTTAATGGTCGGAGAGCTTGTATCTAGGCCCAACGCCGCTAAAACGGACCGAGTTCTCATAGGGTACTACCGGAAGACCGTGGGCCCGCGTGGTGCGCGATTCAACTTGGATCGCTCACCACGGCGCCGGAATAAGGGCAGGGGAGTGATTCGTGGTAGCACCAGAGCAATTCATCGTCGACAACACCGCTGATGATTGGAAGGCGCTCCAATATGTTCGGGAATGGTGTGCCATCAGCTCGGCGATGGACATCGCGACCGGACACTTTGAGATCGGTGCTTTTCTGGCGCTTGATGGCGAATGGCAGAAGGTCGACAAGATTCGATTACTCATCGGCGGTGAAACGAGCCGCGCAACCGCAAACGCAATAGCCGCCGCGCTCGACAGGTCGATCGTCGTCGAACGTCAAGATGGCGATGCCTTCCTTACCGGAATCGATGCGGTTGTGGAAGGAATCCGAAGCGGCAAGATTGAAATTCGCGTATACGACAAGAAAAAGTTTCACGCTAAGGCGTACATCACGCACAGCCGGCTGAAGGTCGTGGGTTCGGCGGCCCTTGTCGGTTCTTCGAACTTTACGCGCCCCGGCTTGACGCAGAACGTCGAGCTGAATGTTAGGTTCCAAGGAGCTGAGATCGTCGAACTGCAGGAATGGTTCGAAGAGCACTGGAACGAAGCCACTCCTGTTAACGCGGAGCTGTTATCGGTCCTGGAGCACAACGTAAGGGCGTTCTCGCCGTTCGAAGTTTACGCAAAGGCACTTCACGCGCTTACCGCCAACGTCGACCCCGGTGACAAAAGTTGGGAATTGTCTGAGTCGGCCATCTACCCGATCCTCGCACCGTATCAACGAGAGGCCTTTCATGCCCTGGTTGAGATGTCAACGCGGTGGAACGGAGGATTTCTTACGGACGGCGTGGGGCTCGGCAAGACCTTCGTTGGGCTGATGCTCACTGAGTACTACGCTGTCAGGCATAGAAAAAACGTTCTCATCATGGCAACAAAGACTGGCCAAGACGCGGTATGGAATCCCGAGTTGAAAGAATATTTGCCTGGACTTTTTGGTGAATTCACCAACGTCATTGTTAAGGCGCACACTGATCTTTCGACACAGAATGGCGCTAATGAAATCGAGCATCTTGCGCGGCGCGCCGATGTTGTAATAATCGATGAAGCTCATAACTTCCGTAATCATGGCAAGAAGGCGACCGATGAGGACCCATTGGGCTCTCGCTGGTGGCGTATGCAGAAGATCTGCAAGGGAAAAATTGTCTTCTTACTTACGGCGACTCCGATCAACAACACCATTTTTGACCTAGTCCATCAGGCGGAGCTTTTCACCGGAGTTGAATCAGATAACTACTTTGGCAGCATCGGTATCGGCAGTCTCCGAAAGTACGTTGTTCAGCTGGAAAAGCCGTTCCAAGGTGAGGTTCCTGATCATGCAACGATTGCTGCGCTTATGGCGGACGATAAACTCTTCCAATCGATTGTGCACCAAAACAGTCGTCGCTACGCAGTCGAAAGCTCGAAAGTAGCGGTAGTCGAGGATGTGTTATTTCCGGAAACTCAAACTCCGCGCGTAGTTCCATATGACTTCGGTATCCTGTACTCTTCGTTATTCGCTGAGCTTAAGAGTGCCTTCAGCAAGCGCACACCTCTGTTTGTCTTGCCGATGTATTACCGCCTGGCGTTCTCCAACGACACTAATGTTGATACAGTTGCCGAGAATCGTCAGAAGCAGGTAGTTGCGCTAATTCGTACGATTTTCCTGAAGCGCTTCGAATCGAGCCTCGCGGCATTTGCTGGTTCTTGTTTGGACCTTTCGGTCAAGATACTGGACTGGCTCCAAGTGAACACCAAGATCGACACCGAACAAGAAGCGAGACTTGAAGCTTGGCGATCTGCGCACGAGTCGACTCTGCAAGCAATACACGCCAAGTATCGCTCCACCCTCGAGGAGGGCTGGCACGAAGAGGACCTCACCGAAGAGGAACTCGGCGAATTGGAGTACAACCTGGTCGGTGGAGACTTCAAGCTCCATGAAATGATCAGTGCCGCATTTGAGGACCTCGATCAGCTCAAGCGGTTCATGGATATGATCTTAGAGGGCGCCGGAGTTGACGAGAAATATTTAGTTTTACGTGACCTGCTCACTGGCCCCTCGAAGGATCGTAAGAAAATAATCGACACGCGCGTTTTCACACCGGAATTCCGTGCAGAGAAAGTTATAGTTTTCACCGAATTCGCAGACACGGCCAGGTATCTTGAAGAGCGCCTTAACGCAGACGGCGTTAGTCACGTCGACCGTATTGACGGTACTCGACGCAACGATCGGTACGCCATGATCAAGCGATTCGCGCCATTTTATAATAAGGTCTCGGCCGAAGATCGAAAATCACTGAGACCGTTGCGCGTCTTGATATCGACCGACGTTCTAAGTGAAGGAGTAAACCTTCAGGACGCAAGCCTTATCGTCAACTATGACATACATTGGAATCCGGTCCGTTTAATGCAACGGATTGGTCGTGTCGATCGTCGAATGAATCCGAAAATCGAAAAACAGCTTGTGAAAGAGCAGCCGTCTTCGAAGAAGACACGCGGGCACATTCAAATTCGAAATTTCCTCCCGCCGAGTGACATCGACGAATTACTGAAGCTTTACGACCGCGTACACAAGAAGACATTAATGATCTCGCACACTCTCGGGATCCCAGGCGGCAGATTATTCGATGAAAAGGACATGTACGACGACGTGAAGGTGTTCCAAGCTTTCAAAGATGAGTATGAGGGTGACGTCGCGATTGGTGAGCAGCTGCGGCTGCAGTGGCTCCAAATGGAGAGAGATAACCCCGATTTGGCGGAGCTGGTTGCGCGACTGCCAGATGGCATATCGACCGCGAAGACGGGAAAGCCGAATGGGATTTTCATCTGTCGCCGAACACCGGTTCTAACGAAGACGCACGATGAGGGCGACGGCTACGAGTGGAGCATTGAGCCGGGGGATATTGAGTGGGCACTGCAGACAGCCGACGGCGTCGAGTATGCGCTGAATCTCGTAGATGGCGCGATCGCTTCTGTCCCCGGCACACCGACGGTCAGTTTCAGCAGCAGGTCGAAACTTCGAACCGAGCTCCGGAAGTTTGAGGCAGCGGAACAGACTCGGCTCGTAAAGCAGACGCAGATGCCGCTCGATGCGCCGGCTGCAAGAACTCTCTGTTGGATGGAAGTGCGATGAGTGTTGTGGAAGAGCGCCTTCGCCGGCTGCTTGAGGCTGCGCCAAAGTCCGCGGAGAACTTGGTGGACCTCTTGCAGGAAGGCTTGCACTGGCCAATCCGCGACGGGCTTACGTGGGATGACATCAAACTTGATTGGGCTCCAGAGGAACTCCATCTTGACCCAGACAAAGTCGCGAAACTCAGAAAGATCTCCCAGATCCGTCCGCTCAAAACGGGGCAAAAATTTGGCGCATTCGTTCTTGACTTCGACGGTGGACGGCTGCCAGTGGGGGCCATCCGTCGTTTAGTGCAGCGGCTGGTTGCCAACGAGCGCGGGCGCACGGGCAGCGGTACGCATGCTCAGTGGGCTCTTGATGATCTGTTGTTCTTCTGTCTGTCGCACGAGCGCGAGCACCTACTGCATGTTGTGAATTTCCGAGAGAAGGAAGGCAAACGCGTACTGCGCGTTCTATCTTGGACCGATCAGCCAACAAGAGCACGGCTAGACCTGCTTATTCAGCGCGGTGTTCCGGATCTCGCGTGGATGCCTGCTGGCGCGCCACGGATCGCCCTTGGTCCTGAATTCGGCAAGAGTCTTCATGGCTACCGTGAGGGCATCAAGTCGGCAGCAGCTTTATCGCGACGGATGGCCGAGGTAGCACAGGATTTGCGCGATGAGGTTCGGGCACTACACGAGGTTGAGACCGACGAAGGGCCTATGCGGCGCCTGTTTAAGGATGTACGTGATCAGCTGCTCGGTGATCTGACTCCCGAGCGGTTCGCCGATGTGTATGCCCAAACAATGGTTTACGGCCTCTTGACCGCGCGGATCGCGCATCCAGAGCAGTTCAAGGCTCAACAGTCGACATCGGCAATGCGGTTCGATAACGAGTTTCTTGACGCCATCTACTCGCGGTTCCGCGCAGACTCGGACAGCGTCATAGACGTCGATGAGCTTGGCTTGGACGAGTTAGCGCAAGAGTTGGCGGCTACCGACATCGAGGAAGTGCTGGCGGACTTTGGAAGTGAAAACCAGCGTGACGACACTGTGGTCTATTTTTATGAGGAATTCCTGGCGCAGTACGACTCTGACCAGCGGCGCGATCTCGGCGCCTTCTACACTCCGCTCCCCGTGGTTCGATACATCGTCAAGACGGTTGATGATGTTCTGAAGTCGTTTGATCTCCCCCTCGGAGTCGCCGACTCGACTTCGTGGGCTAAGTATGTGAAGAAACACCCGGATATCGGAATTCCGAAACTCGCAAGCCCGCACCAACCTGTTGTCTCAATGTTCGACCCAGCCAATGGAACGGGCACGTTCCTCGTCGAGTGGCTTCGGCAAGCGAAGCGGAACGCCGGAGAGGTCGGTGAGGAGTCGGCGCTCGCACATGCGTCCGCATGCGAGATCTCGCTGGCGTCCTACGCCGTAAGCCACCTGAAAGTCTCGCTTGAGATTGCGGATCACCTTAGGGACAAATGCGACCGCCTCCCGATCTATCTTGGAGACACTCTCGGCCCAGAACATGCCCAGGTTCTCGAACTGATCAGCGACCCAATCAGCACCGAAGGCGCTCGGGCGGACGAGGTGAAGTTCAGATGGAACCACAATGTCCTTATCGGCAATCCTCCATACGATCGAGTGGAAAGCAGTGGGACTGGCGGATTCATCACCGCGCCATACGAGGGCTCGGCGCGATCCCTCTTCGACGACATCTTCGATGATGCAAAACAACACGTCATATTTAGCGCGCACGCCAGCCTGTACAACCTGTATATCTACTTTTGGCGGTGGGCCATTTGGAAAGTCTTCGAAGTGAATCCGGGTCCCGGCGTCGTTTCGATGATCACAGCTTCCTCCTGGCTTGAAGGGCAGGGATTTCTCGGATTGCGCCGGCTTGCGCGTGAGCTTGCCGACGAAGTTATCGTAGTCGACCTACATGGGGACAATAAAGGAACACGGACGGACGAGAACGTGTTCGATATCGAGTCGCCGGTAGCCATCGTGACCCTCGTCCGGAACGGTATTAGTGATCGGACGAAGCCAGCGATCGTGCGATACGCAAGCTATCGCGGTACCCGAGCAGAAAAGCTCATGGCGCTCTCCGAATTGGCAGCCGGGAAGACAATACTTGAAACAAAGGAAGCGAGTGCCGAGTGGCACGCGCCGCTTATTCCGGTAGCAGGCGATTCTAATTGGGCCGCGTATGTAAAACTGACGGACCTCTTTCCGTGGCAGCAACCGGGCGCCATGATCAGTCGTACGTGGCCAGTTGCGCCTGATCGGGGGACATTAACCAGGCGATGGAAAAGGTTCGTCACCACAGAGGTTCCTGGTGAGCGATTGCTTTGCTTTTCGCCTTCCAAGACAGGACGAACTATCACTACCAGAGTCCCTGGAATGAAACCACTCGTCGAGCTTGGTCAGGACGATCCGCATCAACCAATTGCTCGTTTCGGGATGAGATCCTTTGATCGCCAATGGATTTTTGTTGATCCACGGCTCGCGAAGACCGAGAGTCCCTCCCTTTGGGCCTCCGTTTCAGCTGAGCAAGTATTTCTGACAACGATGACCACGACAAGCCTCGGTCGCGGCCAAGCCGCTACCGTGACTACAGCTGTTCCGGATAAGCACCATTTCCGCGGTTCGTATGGCGGTAAGGACATCATTCCGCTTTACCGTGACGCTATGTTGACTCCGAATTGCGATCCGAAGGCTCTCGCACTACTCAATGTTGTGTACCAACAGGCAGACGCTGGTGCCAGCGCTGTAACTATCGAGCGTTTGTTCGCCTACTGCTTCGGAGTTCTTGCCGGCACTGACTACACCGACCGCTTTCACGAAGCGCTGGAAACACCCGGTCCGAGGATTCCTTTAACTGCAGATCCCGACCTCTTTCATCGGATGGCGTCCCACGGTGAAAAACTGATCTGGCTGCAGACGTTCGGTGAACGCTTTGGTAGCCGCAAGTCACCTGCAGCGGGCGTGAAGTGGAAAACGCAGCCAACGCGGCTCCCAGAAGGTGCGGCAGAACTCGACTTCGACCCGACGACGGAAACTCTTCGCGTCGCGGACGGCGTGCTAACCGGGGTATCCGACTCTGTTTGGCAGTTTGAGGTCAGTGGAATGGACGTTGTCAGGAAATGGCTCGGCTACCGAATGGAGAAGCCGGCGGGAAGGGCAGCTTCCAGTACTTCACCGCTCGATCAAATCCGGCCAACAACCTGGTTGCCTGAGTGGAGCACCGAACTCGTCGAGGTGGTGACCGCAATCAAGGAGAGTTTGGCGATGATTCCGGATGGGATCGCGCTTCTCGAGGAGATTGTTTCCGGACCTCTCATCGACGGCGACGAGCTCCCAGTCGCCCCCGAAGCTCTGCGCAAACCGCCTTCGGTCAAAGCTGGTAAATCGGGCGAGCTTGAGCTTTACGGGGAGGATGAATGAGTTTCAAGCCGAACCTTTCGGTCAAGGAGGGCCTCGACCATCTCGCCAAGAGGCTGGACCCCATCATTGCGTTGAAGTTTACGGGGGATCTCGGTGGCCATCCGTGGACCGTGGTGCTGGAGATTCTGGACGAAAAGGGTGGCTATTCAAGCGGTTACAAGTACTTGACCGACGATGTCCAAGCCCGACTTAGGATGCTCACGGACTTCCGTGGTTGATCTTACGAAAGGGCGAGGCGGCCAATTGAATATTGAGGCAAATCCCGAAGAATCGGCTGCTGCGCTCAGGCCGGTGCACTACCTGGGCAATAAAAGCCGTTTCTTAACGCGCATAGAGACAGCTGTAGCGGATGTATCCACGCCAGATTCTTTGGCCCTGGATCTGTTTTCTGGCTCTGGAGTGGTCGCGCGCAAACTCGCGGAGAGTCGTCCCGTCATTGCCGCCGATGTCCAATGTTATTCAAGCATACTGGTATCGGCCTTAACCGCGCCTAATCCGCCCGCCAATCTCGATCCGATTCTCAGCTCCGTTGAGCGCCGCTTTGATTCACTGCCTTCGAGCGTGCTTGACCTTATGTTTTTCGAGGAAACTGCGCTCCGGAACCAAGATGCCGGGACCCTCGCAAATATTGTGGAATGCGGCTCTATAGCCGCAGGAATACAGCCAAGTGCAAAGGCATTCAGCGAGCTGAAAGAGAGGGCCCGGCTAGACCTTTTTGGGCACGGCGAATTAACTCTTTTTCGCCACTACGGAGGTGTCTACTTTTCGTATCGACAAGCTCTCGAATTGGATGCTATAGCAACTGCAATCAATTCTCTTCCAGAAGTGGAGCGGAATACCGCCTTAGCGGCGCTACTGGGAACTGCAAGTGACGCCGTTTCCACGGTTGGAAGCCACTTCGCGCAGCCCCTACGCCCGAAGGACTCTAAAGGGCAGCTGAAGATCAGCTTCGTCCGAACGCTCACGAAAGCGCGACAGCTTTCGGCCCAGGATTTGTTCAGCGGGTGGGTCAATAAATACGGATTGCTCAAGCCCTCTCCATACCCGTGCAGTGCAGTTATGGATGATTTTCGTAACGTGCTCAGCGCCGTGGGGGAATCGGCTGGAGTAATTTATGCAGATCCGCCCTACACGCGGGATCATTACAGCCGCTTTTATCACGTGTTGGAAACGATAGCCCTGGGCGACGAGCCAGGAGTTAGCATAACGAAGGTCGGGTCCGAAAGCGTTGCGAGTCGCGGACTATACAGAGTCGCCCGACATCAATCGCCTTTCAGCATTAGGTCCCAGGTTGTCGATGCCTTCTCACTTCTCTTCGCGCATTGCGGCGAGTTCGGGACACCCCTAGTGCTGTCATACTCACCTTCGACCCTTGGTACGATCGCGCGGCCGCAGACAAGAATGATGACGGTATCTCAGCTGTTAGATCTAGCTAAGCATTACTTCCGAAATGTCTCGATTTTGTCGACGGACCACCTAGCTCACAGTAAATTCAACCGGCAGGAGCTCAACGCCGGCGTGGATTATGACGCTGAAATCCTCATACTCGGGACTCATTGATAGTTTCCAGTTTCACAGGGCTGGCATGGTCATCATCCACATAGGCGATTGCGGCCAGGCTTCCCACAGCTCAGCTGGGCTGCACTGAACCCGACGCACCTGGCGGTTAGGTCCTTGCCACTTGGATGTAAGAAACTTTTCAAGTGTTGAGTAGTCAGACTCGCCGGGTAGTAAAAGGGAGTACCAGAAATGCCCCGTAGAAAGACGTAGGAAAACACCTACGGGCCGGCCGTTCGGAGGGTAGTCAATACCCGCTGCGGCCGCGATTTCGAATCGATAGTTTTCACTGATGACTTCGACGCTCGGACGAGATTCGAAGGACCCAGCGACACCGCGATCATCTACATTCTGGAGGATGATTCTTCGTTGGGAACCAACTTTTGCTCCGAAGAACTCCTCATAAATTTCGCGGGTGAAATTAGCTTGTGACCACCTGTTTCCAGATTTGGGAATTTCTGCGACGAGAACAGCTTCGGCGGCGAAGAAGATTTCTGGCTCTTGCGGAGTCGGTGTATCCTTGCCTCGAGTAGAGCGTTCGTTCCCAGTGTTATTCTGAACGAGCTCGAGTACTCGTGGATCGTCTATCGGGACCAGTGTGCGCGCGTTCTTAGTGAGAAATTCCTCGATAGTTTGGAGCACGCTGATAGCATCTTTCCCCTTAAGATGCAGCACAGTGAATGCTTCCCAATTTGATCGCAATCCTCCCATGGTGAGATTCCCGGAACCGATAACTAAGCTGAGGTGATTGCTGTGCTCGAACCAAGTCATCTTCGGATGGAATAATTCAGCCCCGGGATTGAGGAAAGCCCTTACGTTGAGCCTCGGGTTGCTAGTAATTAGTCGATTTAGTGTAGTTACGGCAGATGTGTCCGTGACCATGTCCGTGCCAACAAATAGGCGAAAATCACCAAATTTCAGAAATTCCTGAAAAGTAGGGTCCTCGATCAAAACTTGAGCGCCGGACGAGCTGGTCCAAGCAAATATCCCACCTCCGCGGTCGGCGCCGATCGACTCGAGCAGCAAGTGTTCGAGTAGGTAACCACCTTGTGATCCCGCCTCCTGTAGGAAGAGCAATGAACTTCCTCTCTACGCCTTCGATCTCGCCGAGACGAAATGGTACGACTCGTCATGTTGACTCACGCACCCACGCCCTCCGAGCCTGTGTCCGGCTGAATGAAGTGAGCGTAGGCGAATCCATGGCCGCCGTAGGTTTCCAATTCTTTCTGAAGGCGGGGAATAGCAAAATCGCGAACCGTTCGTTCGCTGACCTCTATACCGATCCATCTTCGTCCCGTACGTTGCGCCGCGACCGCGGTGGTGCCCGATCCAAGGTAGCAATCGAGGATCAAATCGTCCGGGTCCGAGCCAATCTCAATGATGCGCTCGAGCAGGGCCAGCGGCTTGGGAGTTGCGAACGCTGAGACGCTCGGAAACTCTCGTAGCAAGTCCTTCTTCGCGGATGCTGTCGTACCGACTTCATCAGCGGACCAGATTGTGAATGGTGGCAAGGGAACAGCTTCGGAGGCGTACTTCTTCAATCGAGGTTTCCCATGGCCGCCGCGAGGCCAATAGACCCGACCGTCGGCATCGAGTGCAGCGAGGCGTTCTTTTGTGTAGGTCCAGCAGCGGCCGGCCGGCGGGTCGTGCAGGGTTCCTGACGGTGTCGCGACCGTGTAAAGCTGGCTCGCTGTGCCATGTCCACCTTGTGCACTCATGGGCACTGACCGCCATGGGCCCTTAGGATCGTTATCAGGGTTGGCGAAAGCGCCGAGGTCGGGTACCCCGTTCCGAACTTTTTTCCAAGCGAGGGGGCCGGCAGGCGCATATACGTGAATATAATCATGCATTGAGCTGAAAGCCTTGCGGCTATCTCGTGTCTTCCGTTTTTGCCAAATTATCGTGGCGACGAATGCCCCTGCGCCAAAGATGTCGTCGAGAAGGCACCTTGCGCGGTGTTGTTCCGAGTCATCCAGATGTACCCAAATACTGCCGTCGTCGGCCAGGATGTTTTTGATTTTCACAAGATGGTCACGGAGGTTTTCCAGCCAAATTGACCGATCCAGTCGGTCATCGTAGTGCTCGAAGCGTTCCCCAGTGTTAAATGGAGGGTCGATGTAACAGAGTTTGACCTTTGGTTTTCCGCCGTCGCATTTCGCACGTTGGCCAATGGCGTCGAGCGCTGAAGAAGCATCGGCGTTGATGAGTAGATTGTCCGGACTCCGGCCAAACTCCCGATTTAGCACAAGGGGAGATTTGTGAATATCGTTTTTAGTGCGAGCGAACTTATCGGTGCGGACTTCGCAGCCAGTCTTTTTCCGCGCCGCAGGTGAACGACTGCTCAACTGTGCAACCTCCTAGGTTCTGCTTCGTGATTAGGTTGCCAGCTTGGTCCCACCCCGTGGCGCAGAACATACCGTGAAACCTGATCTTTTAGCTCCAAGGATTGCGATTGTTTCATCCCCCTCTGACAAAAACGTCCTCTTCCGTAGTCGTCCACGTCCCAAATCCGCGAGTCTGTTTGCTTGCGTAGCGCGCGTTCGCCGCGGCAGTTCAGGCGACGCCCCTAAACACCCACATCTGGTCTTTCGCCCGTGATCGCTGCGCAAACGATTTACCGAGGGTGGCCGCTGAGGCTTGGATATCTAAAGCTCAACCGGCCGCTCGACGGCCGGGTTTCCGTTCCGTCCGAGGAACAGCAATGAGCCACCGGTGACCTCGCGTCCAACCGCGTCACGAATCGCGCGAGCGTAGGCCTGTAACTGGGGGCGATACCGATCGACCTTCGCGTCAAGGTCCGCGACGGCGCTCCAGGCATCGGTCTTGTAGTCGACGATGTGCAGACCGGCGTCATCCTCGAAGAGAAGATCGATGTAACCCTCTAGCACGCGACCGCCGTCGGGAACCCCGACGTAGACCTCCCTCCAGTGACGACGACTAGCTGCCCGCCGAATAACGTCGGAATCGAGAGCCGAACGGCACAACGATTCGATGACCGCATCCTGGCCGGATACACCAGCCGTCGTGGCCTGCGCGGAGCAGCTTTCGGCCAATCCTTCGCCGGTGCCAAGGTAGATTGCTTGCATGACGGCGTGAACGGCGCTTCCGATGGCAGCGCCGTAGCCACTACTGGGCAACAACACCAGTCGCGAGTCCTCGTCATCGGTGCGTGGTGACGCCCCTTCTGCGGCCAATTGGGTCGCCGAGACCGCGACGGGTTTCGCCGCCTCGCGGAGAGCATCCTCGTGCGCACGACGCCAGTCCTCAAGGATGGGCAGTGGTCCGACACCCGGTCCGGTGCCGACGGGCTCAGTTGTTCGCGGAAGGCGCTGCTCGTCAGCACACTCGATCAACTCGACGATTTCCGGATTCCAACCAGCCTTGTACAGCACCTCCGCGCGAGTCTTTTCCGCTTCGTCGCTTGTCTCGCGGTGCACCGACACCACGAGGTGGTCCCGAGCGCGGGTCGCGGCTACATAGAGAAGCCTAAGTTGTTGGGCGTGGTTCCGCTGATCCTCAGCTTGTGTCGTCTCCTCGAAGTTAGTTGTGCTGAGAGTCTTGGACAATTTGATTGCCCAGCTATCCGCTGTCGGAAAGCGGACTTCCACGCCGCCGGGGTTCCAATCCATCTCCGAAGTGAGCCCAGACATCACCACGATGGGAAACTCCAAACCCTTGGCGCCGTGAATGGTCAGGATCCGTACCGCGTCGTCATCGCTCTCCGGCAGCACTGTCTCTTTGGCACGTGTCCCCAATGCTGACTGGCTCTTCACCCAGCTTAGATATTGACGAAGGGTGACGGGGCCGGTGCCTTCCAATGCCCGGCACTGGTCGATTACGAACCGCAAGCGTCGCCACAAGTCCCGCGGTCTGCGCTCCGAAATCCCTAGTTCGAAGAAGCGTAGCTCCCGTGCGATGGACTCAATCACTTCGCTTGGAGCCTTCCATATCCGCTGTTGGTGCAGATCGCGCAGCCGGGCAAGGCCTGCGGCGACCTGATTGTCGGCCGGCACGTTGTCAGGTATTCGGTAAAGGTAGTCCCACTGTCCGCCGTATCCCTGCCTCCAGGTAGCTAAATCGTCATCACCACAACAGAATCCGGGGGTGCGCAGGGCCGCAACCACGGAAAGTGAATCGGTCGGGTCATCGACAGCCCGTACAACTGTCATAAGGTCGCGAACCTCGCGTGTGCCGTAAACCAGGGATGACGCTTCCACGCGATAGGGAACATCAGCTCGTTCGAGGGCACGCTCGAGTTCATCAAGTGAGGTTCGACTTGGCACAAGAATCGCAATATCGGAAAATCGGGCCGCTCTCCACGCTTCGGTGTCATCGGGCCGGCGTTCGCCTACCGACCATTGCTCGCCTATTGCCTGTTGGATCACCGCGGCGACATCGCGTGCCTCCGCGTGCCTCAATGCATCAGCGTCTGCATCCTGGTCGTGTTCGGTTCCGATGAAGGCCACGGGTGGCCCAATCTCGGGTACACCACGAACATGAACCAAAGGCGTATAGGAGGGTTGAGATTCGGCGGCCTCCACGATGAGTCCCGCGAATGTCGCATTGACCCAATCGAGAATTGGTCGCACGGTCCGGAAATTCCGGGTGAGGGATAGTGCCTCACCGACCACATCGTCTCGGGTATCGAGGAAGGTCGCGATATCGGCACGTCGAAATCGGTAGATCGACTGCTTGGGGTCACCGACGAAGAACAACCGACCAGGCACGATCGGCACTGACCGCCAGTCCATCTGACCGGCGTTGGGATCGTCCGAGGCGATCAACACAGCAAGCTCAACCTGGATTCGGTCGGTGTCCTGGAACTCGTCGAGCAGCAGACGCTGATATCGCTGAGCGAGTGCTGCCCGAACCGGAGGCCCGTGGTGGGGGTCGCGCAGGGCGGCCCGAGACATCACGAGGAGATCTTGGAACGTGAGTTCGCCAGCAGCCTGACGGTCGGTCGCGCCGCGAAGAGTGAACTGCGCTAGCGATGATGCGATTACCTGCAACACAGCGTCCTGGATGTCCGCGCGCAGTGTTTCGCATGCGATCTGCAACTCGGCGAGCCTGTCTTTGACGCTTTGTGCGTCGTTACCCCAGTTGCCTTTCTGTCCCAGATTAGTTTTCAGCTTGGCACCGGCGATGATTTGAAGTCTGATGTCTTCTTCGGGGACGTCTCGCAACGTTGAGTGAAGATCAGTCACGTAATTAGTAATGAAACCGAATAGTTTGTCGCCATCCAATGTGCAGTTGTTCGCTGATTCGATCACTTCCTCCAGACCGGCGAGTATCACCGAGACGTCTACGGGCGGGATCGGCGGCGGCTGCCTATCGCGTCGGTCTTCAAGCAGGTCCCAGTTCGCTTCAAAAAACTTTGCGACACCGCGGAGTTGGTCTAACTGACCGCCGAGGGTCAGCAGAAGCCGTATCGGTAATTCCATCGCCGGGTCTTCGAGTAGCTCGTCGAGGTAGTCCTCCCACCGAGCGTTGAATGCTAGGTCGGCGGCGATCTCCTCCATAACTGTTACGCGAGGTGGTAGACCCGCTTCGATCGGGTGTTCGGTGAGAATGCGCTGGGCGAAAGCGTGGACCGTGCTGATGGCGGCGCGATCTAGAACTTTCAGAGCCTCGGCACAGGTGGCGTTTCCCTGTCGCGCATGCCCTTCGAGTCTCTCGCGGATTTGGACCGTGAGTTCGGCTGCGGCTTTTTCGGTGAAGGTGATGGCGGCAATGGCGTCTGCGCTGATACCGGATTCGACGAGTGCGACGAAGCGGTTGACCAAGCCGGAGGTCTTTCCCGAACCAGCACCGGCTTCCACAAACAGGGTGCTGTCGAGGTCCTCAACTATTGCGCGGCGAGTTGCAGAATCATCTGAGTTTTCCATATGGATCAATCGACCGTTTCTTGGTCGATGAGAGCGGTATAGATTGCCATAGCCGGGTCGCTTCTCTTCCGGTCCCATTCTCGTCGCACGGGCGCGACGCTGAGTCCGTCAGGCGTGCAGGGCCAGCATTGAACCCAGCCGCCGTGAGTGTCCTTCTCCAGCGGGTGGGCTGGAAAGACGCCTGCTTCGATTCCGGCGATGATGGTCTGAATCACTGAAGACACGTCGAGTTCGACCGGATCGGTGACCTCGTATCCGCGGAACACGTTCGACTGGGTGAACCAGTAAAAAGCTCGGACAGAGGGCGCGTCAGGGAAGTCGTTCCAGATCGCTAATGCGTAGATATAGAGCTGCAGCTGCTGCCCCCTGCCGTGGGGATTCTCCTCGGAAAGGCTGCGGTACGGTTTGTCGCTCCCGCTCTTGTAGTCGACGATCTCGATTGAGCCGTCGGCATACTGGTCGATTCGGTCTATGGTGCCGCGTAAATCGAGAACGCTGCCGCCGGGGATCGGGACATTGGGCAGGTCGAACTTAAATTCGACGCTGACCGGCCGAAGTCCATTTCCGAGGCGTTGTGAATCACGCTCGAGCACTCGGTCAAGGTCAGCGAGGATTCGTGATCTTTCGCGCTGCCACAGAACGTCACGGCCCGTCCGACCTTCGTCCTGATAGCGTTCGAAGCAAGATGTTGCGATCCGGTGCAGCCGCTGTCGGTCGGCTTCCGTCCAGGTGTCAAACGCATGGGCGCTATCGATGGCTCCCTGAATGAATTTCTCCAAAATCTCATGAATCAAGCTGCCCCGATCGAGGGGATCAATAGTGAAGCGTTCCTCGGGCTCTTCGATGCTTCGTACCTCGAGGATGTATTCGAAAAGATACGACCGGGGGCATGCAGCCCATTTTTCCAACCGCGACGCTGATACCTGTCCCGGAGTGGTCAGTTCAGGTGCAACCGATTCGAGATTCCCGTCGAAACGTGTGAAGCTGCGGCCGGCACGGGCACGAACAACTTCACGAACCTGGTTCAGAACCGCATCGTCGCGTAATACCGGGTGATCGAGATCCTTTCGTGCGATGGCAGCCAGGCGCAACTCCTGCTCGCTGGCGAAAATGTCTGTCTTGGCAAGGCCTTGGCCGAACGAGGCGATGTCGTCGAGCCATGGTTCATCGCGGTACTTCAATAAGTCTTCCGACTGGATCTCAGAGGCTCCGGCCAGCCGCGCGGCATCGATCAACAGCCAGCGAGAGGCTGGCCGGTCGGTTGACTTACGCAGATCGCCCCGGGGCCAGCAGAACACGGATTCTCCTGCTCCGCCCACAGCAGCGAGAAGGTGGCGGTAATCGTCATGGACGCGATCTGCGCGAAGCTTCAAATGACCGCTACCGGCCGCCCGTTCGGCGTCTTGGAGCAGTGAATCTTCAAGGCGGCGAGGGGGAAAGCGTCCCTCCGACATGCCGAGCACTACCAGTCGGTCGAACTCCAGGCCTTCGGCGATTGACAGCGGTCCAGCGAATACTCCCGCACCCGATCGGCCGACGTGGGGCAGGCCCTTATGAAGTTCGTCGTCGAGCGTCCGCCGGAACACGGTGATACTGGGCGCGGGTCCACCTGAGGTATCGAGTCCTGCGACTCGTGTGAGTGCTTCTTCGACGCGTCGTGCGCAATCCTGTTCCTCAATGGGCCAGTCGGCACGGCGGCTCTCGTCGCCAAGGTACGTGTGGATCAGTGCTCTGGCCCACTCGACCTGCCCGCTCCACGAAAGCGCTTCCGCGCCGCGGGCAAGATCGGCGCGTAGTGCGCCGACGAATGCGGCGAGGGAGTCGGCTCGGTCAGCATCGTGACGGAGATAATCGGCATGGCCCACGGATCCGTCGTCCTCCGCCCGGACAGCACGCGCGCGCTTCGATGCGGCATACAAATCGAGACGCCGAGCCCAGTCCTGGCCCCTGACGACACCGGCCTCGCGCGATATCAGTTCCCATTTTCGGTTCGGAACTGGAGAGCCGTCATGCAGGATCGGCGCGCCGGCGAGGAGAGCCATCACATCGGGGCGGCGGAAATCGCGGTCAGGTAGGGCGAGAATCGCTTGCAATGTGCGACCGAACAGCATGTCTCCGAGTGACCGAACGGACGTGCCACTGAACGGTATTCCTGCTGCCGACAGTTGAGCCTGGACGAGGCGCGCGTAGGGGTCGGCATTGCCGTAGAGCAGTGCGATCCTGCCGAATCGGATGCCTTGCTGCGCCCACTGCACCACCAGGCGCACTGCAGCGCGAACTTCGTCGTCGGGATCGCTGGCGCTGATAATTCGGTTCGCGCACGGAGGATCGATGTCAGCGGGTGCGGCCGGTGCGACGCTTGCCCTTGCCCACGCGGATAAGACCGGACCGTCCGCATCCTCGGCCCCTGTTAATCCGATGTTGACCATGAGTCGACCGCGTGCCGCGAGCTCCGTGACAAGGTCTGACTGGCTGTAGGTCAGGTCGGGCAGAAGGTGGATGACGAGTGGGCCGATTTCTGGGTGGGGATTGTGTTCGAACTCGTGTGTCGACGCAATAAGTAGGTCGCCCTCGTCGTAAGAGTTGTCAGAAAGTCTGTTTCTAGCTTCGCGGCAGATCCGCACGGCGTCGGAGGCGCGGGCCGAGCAATCCGCGACGGCATCTGCAGCTTGATCGGGAACGTTGCGGAGCTCGCGGTATGCGGTAGTCAGGGCTTGCTCGGTAGCAGGGTGGTCGGCGACGGCGCCGAAGAGTCCGGGAGCGTCGGCGAGCACGGCCCGAATCGTCGAGGTAATCAGCGGCTGCGAAACCGGACGACGGCCTGTCTCGGTGAGGCGTCGGGCACCGAGCTGTTCAGCGAATGCCCGCATGGTCACGAAGCTGACGTTGGCGATTCCGCCAGGTCGTGATGCGAGCGCCCGGCGGGTCGCCAGTGCCATGTAGTTGGAGGCGACTAGGACCGTTACTGGTGCCAGAGGGTCGCCGTCCTTGAGTTCGGTGATCTGTGATGCGAGCAGCTCCAACGCCGCGCGCCCGTAGGGCGTTGGTGTCGCCGTGATCTCCATTCCGCCCCCGAATTGGCTAGCTGGTCACGGCCAGCTTTGCTGGCCGCTGCTTATCCCCGTCAGAAATCTGTGGTGCACCGCGAAACGGTACCTTCGACGGCCGTGCGTGGCAGGGCTTCGGGGAGAACTTGGCCGGCGGAGAGGTCTTTTTCTTGGTTGCCTCATTCGATGCCCAGATGTCAGTGGGCTGTTGTAGCTTTTCCGACAGATGTGGGTTGCCCCTAGCAGATTCGCCGCGGTGTTTCGCCGCGGCAGCAGTAATGCCAGACGATCGACATCGACTACCGATGTCCCTCGGCGACAGCCGGGCTTCGTGCCGCGGCGCTTGCCGCTGAGGCGACTGCAGGCAGTCCGGACGATTACCGGGCGCGACGCCCGGCTGTCGCCTGCGGGTATCGGCATCCGATACCAGTGGGAAGGTAGGGGCAACTCACATCTACTACGGCTGGGGAGCTAAAGGGGGGATCTAGTGGACGGGTGGCCCTTCGGCCGGCTGTTAACAGCCGCGGAGTTCAGTGGCAACTTCCTCAAGTTCCGCTTGGCGATCGTGGTGAGAGGCGATGATCCGTTCCTCTTCATGCAAATCGTCCCTGTCCCGGACATCGAAGTCGATGAGAAGTCCTACGCGCGGTGGAGTACCAGATGCCGCGGACCGGTTCCCGAAGATTGGGGGCCCCGATCCGGTAATCCATGGCTGTTGTGCCGCTACTCGGGTCCACTGAAAACGTCGACTGCCGCGGAAGTCGACCAGCTCATTGACGACGCGTCGGGTGGCAGGAAGAACGTGGACGCCCGGATCGCTGGCCTGATCGAGGCACACCTTGATGGATCATCCCTTGCCTTGAAGGATCGGCGAGTTTTGCTCCAGTTCCTTAAGAAGGATTTTGCGGCTCCGGCCGTCGATGTCCTGGTCCGGCCCGAGGAGTCCGGCGACGGTTTCGCCCTGACTTTGCGTGCCGCTCAGGAGATCCACCGAGCCGTTACTGCGGGGGAACGTTTGACCCCGGCGCAGGTGACTCAAGCTGAGATCCTGCTTAAGTACGCACCATGGAGCCTCGGCTACTGGGGTCCGTTCAAGGCGTTGGTGAAGGCCGCGCCGGTGGACGATCTCGCGGAAGCCTACGCAGACGCTATCGCGCGACTTTCCTCCGCCGACGACGCAGTGTCGGTACCGGCAAAGATCCTCATCGAAAATCGAGATGAACTCCGCGGCTGGTTCGGGCTTCCCACGAAGAGAACGCGCCAGTATCTGGCTCGCAGAGTACGCAGAGATCTCGCCGATTTAGCGAAGCAATCACCCGACACTTTTGCCCAGGTGGCATCCCGCATGCTGATGTCGTGGGACGAATCGCTATCGAACTATTCCTACGCGCCCGCCTTTGTCTTGTTGGGCGCCCGAAGCCCACTCGATGACCACAGCCGCTATGTCCGTCGGCCGGTCGATATGGCTGTACGGCGAGACGCGCACCCCGAAATCTGGGACGAGCGCCCCGAGGTGGTCGCGAAAGTCTTCCGGTCTATCCGATCCTCGGTGGAGGCGCTGACGTGGGCGTATCAGGTCTTGGAAAGCATTGGTCCTATTCCGCAAATTCCGGCTCGTTCAATCGCATTGGCGCTTGACAGCACCTATGCGCCTCTACGGCGGATGGGTTGTGAGACCCTCCCCGGGAACCCCAAGATATTTGAATCTTTGAAGGGGAATCAGTGGAAGGCGTTCTTCGAACACGCTTCAGAGAGCGAGGTCGCCTTTGTCACAGACGGTCTGGCAACAAAAAAACTCACGCGCGGACTCGGCGAGGCCCTAGCCGCCATCTTCGCCCAACCTGGGGAGCGCCCCGAGCGGCACGCCCGGCTGGCGCTGCTATATCTGGCGGCACCAAAGCCGTTCTTCACTAAACACGACGACGCCGATACTGCCGCCGTGGTCGCAGCCATCGAAGGATCAGGGCTTGAGCATCAATCACTTTGGGAGCCCGTCGTCGCCCGAATGGGCCCATGGGCTCTCGCTGAGATCTACCGAACCCTGGCCAGCAAGGAGTCAGCCGACGCTGGTCTTGAAGTCATTGCCACTGTCCTGCTCGCTAAAAAGCACCACCCTGCCGACCTGATCCTGGAATGCCTAGGTTCGGCCAACCCCAAGGTTGAAGAATTGGGATGGCGACTCGTCGAAGCGCATGGTGGTCGAACATTTCTCTTCACCCAACTGCTATCGAGCGCTGGTCCCGGCGACAGAATTGGTCCCGCTATCGCATTACCAGCCGTCGAGCGGATGCTGACGCGAGCACACGAACCGCACGAAGTCGCTCAAGTAATTCGTTGGGCTTTGTCGATCGGCATCGACCAATCTGTAGTGACCGCGATCATTCTCGACAACCCGATTGGGCCGGCCGCGGTTTGGGAGATGATCGCTACGGAAACGGACGGTGTGCCATCGGGTTTAGCCACCGGCTCTGCCGAGATGACGCGGCTCATCGGCGACGGCGTCACCGCACCGCAGTTGGAGACGGCTAAGGCGGGACAGCTGAAGTTAGTGCTGCGCTACATCACCGAGACTCCGGACAGGATCGCCCGGGATGCCCAATTTGGTGCCGAGGCGTACAAGTCCACTGACGCCGGACTACAGGCAAAGGCGCTCCGCCAGCTTCAAAAATCCGGCCAACTTCCGGAGACCTGGTTGACGGTTGCCGAAACTCAGCGTGCCCCTGGACTCGAAGCGGCTCGGCGCTACCTTAACTCTTTGAGCGATACCGCTTTGATTCGTGAAGCGGTCCTTGCGTGCGTGAGAAGTGAGATAGCCGAGCTGCGGCAGATCGGAATCGAGCTCTTCAGCAGTCGCGACGCAATCTCCGGCGACCCAGCCATTCTGGCGAACCTCGGCAATTCCAACGACAAACTCGCCCAGGACCTCATCGCTGAAACAGCAGCGTCCGGCAGCCCGGTCGACGAGAGGGTCTTGCAGGACTTCGATCGTCGGATTCTGACCGACAAGAAGAGCAGCCCTCGGGCCAAAGAAAGCGTCAAAAAACGACTCGAAGCTTCAGATGCGTCCACCGGCGCAGAGTCCCCCGGCCGGATAGCGGCGTTGCTCGAACTCGCGCGGGGAGATCTCAAACGCGATCGCGAATGGGCACTGATGCGGTTGGCAACGTTAGCGCTTCACGGTCTGCGTGTGGAAGGGCTGGAGGTCAGCTTGACCACTGAGGGCATGGTGGGCTTGGAAGATGTGGCGCCATGACCGGACCCAAGCCACAGAACGTTCTACGCGAAGTCTGGCGGCGGCGTATCGAGGAAGCCGGACAACGACATTTCGGAGCCCGCGAGAGAACCTCTCTCGGTTTCGGTGAGACGGCAGGCCCTGAATCAGATGTTCGGGAACAAGCCGATATTGCTGCCTGTTCTCAAGCGCTCGATGAACTGAGCGCCATCAAACGGGATATGAAGGCAGCTGAAGCGCGCGCGGCCGAAATCAGCATCGTCAGTGGCATCATCAAGAATGTTCGTGACCAACGAAGCGGCCTAATGAAGGCTGATCGATCGGTGAAGCAAGCCCATAGTGAAACGGATCGAGAGGAACAGCAAGCAGCCAGTAAGGAGCGTCGTCGCACCGCTCCGACATTCCTCGGCCGACGTGTCTCGGCTCGTCTGAAGTTCGATGGCGGGGACCCTGACGCGGTGGCGGCGAAAGGCCTACCAGCACTTGCTTTGTTTACCGATATCGCTGAGGCACTCGAGCTGACACCGGAGATCCTCCAGTGGCTCACGTACGAACGGGGAGCGGACACCACCGATCACTACACCCGATTTGCCATCCCCAAGCGGGGCGGCGGGCGTCGGCTGATCTCGACTCCCAAGCCAGTGATGCGTGCCGCGCAGCAGTGGGTCCGAACCAATGTGCTTGTTCCACTGCCGGTTAGCGACTATGCAGCGGCGTTTCGGCCCGGTAAATCGATCGTGGACAACGCCCGATTGCACTCAGGCAAGGCCTGCGTCATCCGGCTGGACTTGAGGGATTTTTTTGGCACTGTCACTTTTCATCGCATCCGGGGGTTCTTTGAATCTCTCGGATATAACCCTGGGGTTGCCACCGTCCTGACCTTGATCTGTACGGATGCGCCGCGCTCCCGAGTCACATTGGATGGCAAGACAAGTCTGGTGATCGCCGGCGATCGCTCGCTTCCGCAGGGGGCATGCACGTCGCCGGACCTTGCGAATCTCATTACCTTTGGGCTCGACGCTCGCATCGCCGGACTGGCGCGCAAGTTCGGCTATACCTATACCCGCTATGCCGACGACTTGGTGTTGTCCACAGCCAACGAGGAAGTTTTCGCCGCCGGTGTGATCAGTGCCGTATCTCGCGTCTGTCGTGAAGAGGGATTCGAAGTCAATACCCGCAAGACCCGCATCATGCGGGCGCCCAACCGTCAGCTGGTAACCGGGCTTCTGGTTAACGATGGAGTGCGGTTGACACGAAACGACCTTCGCAGGATCAGGGCTTTTCTTCACCGTTGCGAAATTCGAGGACTGGATACCGTGTCAGCTGAACTTGGTAAGGACGCACAGGCCGTGGCGCATGGCTACTTCGCCTACATCTTCATGATCACGCCTGGTGTAGCGATGAGGCTGCTGGAGAAGCATCCGTGGATCTGACGATCCTCATGTCATTGTCGTCGCGACAGTGAAACCGCCGCCTCCTGCCCAACCGGTTGCCTTGGAGATTCCATTTTGATCAGTGCCGGTAATGACTTGGGTGAAGCGCGGCAGTAGAAAATCGCGGACAGTCTTCTCTTGGGATTCGACCGCGACCCAGCGTCGTCCCAACTTGTGGGCGACTGCGGCGGCCGTGCCGGAACCGGCGAAACAGTCCAGAACAATGTCTCCTGGCTCCGTTGCCGCACAGATGATCCGTTCCAGTAGGCGTTCAGGCTTTGGTGTAGAAAAAGGGTCTTCGAATAGCCGGCGGCTTTCCGCCGAAGCGGTCCGACCGGCGCCGACTTCCTGATAGCTCCAGATTGTGTCGAGCCGCTCCGCTGATCTGACGGTGAATGATTTGCTCTTGCGATAGATGTGGAGGTATTCGTGTCGGATAGCGATCGGATTGGCGTTTGGACGGGGCCCGGGCGTCTTGTCCCAGATGATCGTGGCGACAAAGGCGTCCACACCGAATATCTCGTCGAGCACGCAACGGGCTCGGTGTTGCTCAGCGTCGTTGAGGTGAACCCACACCGAACCGGATTCGGAAAGTATGTGTTTGACGCCGATGAGAGTGTCCCGAAAAAGGGAGAGCCAGGTCGACTGGGTGAATCGGTCGCGATAGTGCGGATAGTTGTTCCCTGCATTGAAGGGGGGATCGAGGTAGGCGAGTGACACGTGTCCGGTGTATCGCCAGGAGAGCCTCGGTTGATATGCCAGCGCATTGAGTACGTTGCGGACATCGCCGTGCACCAGCAGGTTGTCCTGTGGTTGCTCGCCGAAATTCGTGATCTCACGGATGTCGTGGACGTCGCTCTGACATTCCACGTGCTGTTCCTTGCCTGGCCAGACCAACGCCGGTTCGGGCTCGGACTCGTGGGTCACGGAATCTCTGCGCTAATACCGAGTCTCGCCTGCTCTGCCCGCACGAGGTCATCTTGGCTGGGTTGCTGTTGCGACCACGCTCCGTCAACGGCGGCGGCGTTGGCTTCTTTCGTGGCGCTTCTTCGTGCGTACTCGTTAAAGAGGTCGGCCTTGTTGAGCACCAGTTGCCTCATGGGCTCGTCGATACTGTCCTTGGCGAGTAGCCGGTGGACTTGCACCGTACGCAGCTGGCCCATCCGGTGTGCGCGGGCGATAGCCTGTTGCTCGGTGCTTGGTTTCCACTGCGGCTCGGTAACAATTACCACCGATGCGGCTTGAATGTTCAATCCCACCCCGCCGGCTTCTATCTGAGACACGAGTGTTGCAGGGCCGCTGTGCGCAGTGAAACTGTCGATCAGAGCCTGACGTCCGGCGCTCGAAACCGATCCGGTCAACGGACCGAAAACCTTTCCGGGTAGGGAACTCTGGACTTCCTCGAGCACCTTGAGGAAGTAAGAAAAAACGATGATCTTCGCGTTGTTGGCGATCGCTTCATCCACGATCTCGATCAGCCGCTCGAGTTTTGCGGGCCTTGAGCCGTCTCCAGTCATGTAGGCCGCTTGCCGCATTGCCATGAAGTTGCCGCTGCCGACCGCTTGCCGGTACGCCCCGAGTTCCGCCGAACCCAGTCGCACCCAATCCTCCATCTCGATGAGGTCGGGTAGTTCAGCAAGGACATCGATCTGGTTGCGTCGTAAGTAAGCTGGGGCAACAGTTTTCCGGAATGCGGTGGGTCCGGGCCTGACGCCATCTACCTTCAGTCGCGCGGCGATGTTCGGTTGCAGGTATGAGACCAGGTTGCGGAACTCCTCGAGCCGATTCTCCATAGGTGTCCCGGTGAGGAAGATCGCGCGGTCATTGTCGCCGATTAGCGATCGAAGGGCTCGGGAGCGTTGAGCATCTGGGTTTTTAACGTAGTGAGCCTCGTCAATCACGAACAGATCCGGGCTCTTCGGCAACCTCATCCTCGTCGCCATGCCGTACGTCATTATCGCGACGCCACCATCCGAGGCCCATGCTCGCAGCTGTTCGTCGCGGCTTGCGCCCACCACCTCATAGGGCCGAAGGTGGGTGTGTTTGATCACCTCGTTCGACCAGTTCACGACGACGCTGGCGGGGCACATCACCAGAAAGTGCGTCGCGCCCTCAGTGATGGACAGATGCGCGGCTACTGCCAGTGCCTGGACGGTCTTGCCCAGCCCCATCTCATCGCCGATGATCACGCGTTTTCGGGACAGTGCGTACTGGGCGCCGAACGCCTGGTAACCGCGCAGGCGCGCTTTGAGCCGCGACGTGTCCAGCGAAAGGGCCTCGGCAGCAGCGACAATTTGCCCTCCGACGTAACCGTGAGCGGCCTCAACATCGCTGGGCGTCGAGGAAAACTGACTCAGCAGAGCATTGAGCGCCGCGGCATCCCGCTCGTAGGCGGCCCACGCTTCGCTAACAGGCACGGTTCTCGCCGCGCTCGCGCCGGCGATACCCGAGATGAATTTCCCGATCTCAACGACGTCCTGGCCAGATGCGATCTGCTCGAGCCGCGCCGCCGCGTCGGCTGCGGTGCGTTTTTTTGTCGGCCCAGAGAAGAACATTTTGAAACGGCTGTCATAGCGCGCGGCGTCATCAACTATGGGATCGACTTGACCACGTACCTTTTTGAGGAGCCGCTCCAATTCAGCGGCCATCGGTTCAGTGGTCTGCAACATCTGAAGTCTGAGGATCAGGCGGGAATCCCGCTGGGAGCGTCTATCCGGATCGAGACGAACCCTGACCCGCGATCGTTCTTCGTCGGCCTTTGCTGCGGCCCCTGCATGGATAGCGCGGGCTGAGACGAGCCCGATACCAGGTAAATCAGCCAACCTATCCGGATGCGATGCGTAAATGTCGGCAGCCGTGGAGTAGCGGCCTTTCAGGGCGGCAACCCGGGTGCCTTTTGGGAAGTACGTTCGGATGTCGTCGATCGAAGTCCCCCGGAGGGCGGCGATCACGTCCGTCTCGATGATCGCTTTCACCTCGGCGGCGATCCCGTGTCTGAGCTTACGGATCTGGGCGATCGTCTGTTCCGCGCGTTGCAGAACCTCAAGGAGCTCAGCCCTGGTCATGCTCGCCATCTATCCCACGGCATTTGATAGCGGAGCCCCTTGAAGACTGGCTCGAAGCTGCTCACCGTCGATGCTGACATCAATCGGCGATGGTGCCGGCAGTCGAGACACCGTTGCCCAATCACGCTCTGTCGCAGCATCAGCAACGAATTGATGATGCGTAAAGATGATCACTTGCAGTCCGGGGGCTAGGTGGGCCAGTACCTGGAGTGCGCTCGCGGTTCGTTCCTCGTCAAATGTCATGAGGATGTCGTCGAGCACAAGCGGCAGTGCCTGCTGACCGGCGGCGACGCGTTCCGCGTGAAGCTCGGCGACGGCTGCCAGCCGCAGTGCGAGGAAAACCTGGTCGGCTGTTCCCTCTGATAGTTCCGAAGTGGTGAGCTTCTCGCCGTCTCCCCGGATCACGGATAGTTTTCGCGTCACGCCGTCATCCTCTGCGCGCAAGGCGACCCAACGTCCGTCGGTGAGTTCGTCGAGGATCGTTCCCGCGTGGTCCAGAAGGGGGCGGGTGTCGCTGGAGCCGAGGGTTTCCAGTACTTGAGTGAGGAGCTTTTTCTGCAGCGTGAGAATCGCCCATTCCTCAGTCAGTCGAGCAACTTCCGCCTGGCATGCAGACACCTCCGCCTCCGCCTCTGCAGCGCTGGGAGCCTTCTCGAGCTCGGTAAGGGCATTTCGCGCCGTCGTGACCTCACTTAGGAAGCGGTCGGCTTCTTGCTCGGCCTCATCGGCTTTAAACTTTGCTTCATCTGCATCCTGGTCAACTGATGCCTGATCCCGCCCAAGCAGACGGGCGATGGCGGCGGCAGGATCACTGCCCCCATCCAATTTGACCTGAATGTCTCTGTGGGCCTGCGACTCTTTATCGATTGGATCCGAGGCGCGGTCGGCCCGGTCGACGAGTGTGTTCAGATCGTCGCCTGATCCAAGGCCGTGAGCCTCGGCCAATCGGTCGAGTGTTCCTGCTGCCTCCTGCAACGCCTGCTCTGCATCGGCGCGTAGCTGAGACTGTTCGTGGATTCGTTCCTGGTACGCGGCTCTTTTTGCCGCTGCCTCAGCCGTGCCCCCAACTTCACGCAACAGTCTTGTCAGGCCCTGCTCGACCTGAGCCGGACTGACTCGTTCATCTTCGTCTGCCACACCGTGACGGCAGAGAAGATCGACGGCTTCAGTCGCAAACGTCTCCCAATTGCGCCGGGCGTCTGCCTCGCGAGTCAGCAATCCGATGCGGCTTGTTTGGGCGGAACGGATTGCGGCCAGAACCTCGGCCTGCTTACGCCACGCCGCGGTCGTGTCAGCGCCGCTCAAACCGACGGACTCGGCAGCACGATTCCAAGATTCGGCAAGCTCCGCCACTTTTGCCGCGGCCGAGCGAGCCTCTCGGTCTGCGGCATGTGCCGCCGTTATCAGACCTGCAATAGCGGAGCTGGTGGCGATGCTCGGTGCAGGAGTCACGCCAATTTCACTCCATACGGTGTTCCACTCGCCCTCTAGGAGAGCGCACTCCTGTGTCACGGTACTGAGGCTGGCGTGCGCTGCGCCTTCCTTTGTCTTTGCTGCATCGAGGCCATCAACGTGGGCGCCGATGAGAGCGTCCTGCGTGGC
>Ga0247836_1001951_pt1 | contig 31456 bp, 37 predicted proteins | sample LaCruzMarch2015__4_FD_187116 | JGI IMG/M metagenome (GOLD analysis project Ga0247836, IMG submission 187116) | Freshwater microbial communities from meromictic Lake La Cruz, Castile-La Mancha, Spain - LaCruzMarch2015_14m | ecosystem: Environmental > Aquatic > Freshwater > Lake | place: Spain... | reverse complement strand
GCTGCCCGCCACGACGATCGCCACGGTGCAGCGGGTGATCCACGACTCGCTCGCGCTCGCCCTGCGCGATCGTGAAGCGGCCCTGCCGACGATGCGGGCGCACGCGCAGGAGTTCGACGACAGCGTGCTCATGCAGCACGTCGATCTCTACGTGAACGACTGGACGCTCGATCTCGGGGCCACCGGCGCAAGAGCCCTCGACGAACTCTCGACCCGTGCCTCGGCGATCGGAATCGTGGGTTCGCGGCTCCACGTGTTCGCTGGCTGACTATCGGCGGGGCATCGGGCCGGTCTGACGGGCGCGCCCGATTCGTCCCTACCCGTGCCCGTTTCGTCCCAGATGGATCGGCCGCGTGCCCGAATCGTCCCAGGCCGTTGCCGATTCGTCACTTTGCGTGTCCAGATGCTTGCAGATGCAGCAGATTCGACACATCATGCGATTTGACAGTCTCACGGGCGACCGCCACCAGAGACAACATCATGAACGAGATCAGAGCCAGGATGCCTCGTATGAAATCTCTTTTTTCGGCGCTATGCTGCGGGCTCGTCCTGCTCTTCGGCGCTTTCGGTCTTAGCGCCGATGTTCGGGCAGCCACCATCGCGTTCTGGTCTGGGAATGGCAACGCGAATGATTCCGTGGGAGGCCATAACGGCACGCTCGTGAACGGCGCCGGCTTTGCCGCCGGTCAGTTCGGGCAGCAGGCGTTTTCGCTGGACAGTGGAAGCTCGCAGTACATTTCGGTGCCCGACAGCACCGCCTGGGACTTTGCCGGCAATCCATTCTCGATTGCCATGTTGGTGAATTTCACCTCGATCAGCGGAGGTGGGCTTGGTTCCGGAGGCAACGCGTTGATGGGGCACGACGAAGGAGGCGGCCCCACGAATAAGTGGTTCTTCTCGTACCTGTCGGATGGCACGCTTGGATTTCACATCAACAACGGTGGGTCCGGGGTTTTCCTGACATCACCATCCGCCTCGCCCGTTGCGCCGGGAACCTGGAATCTGTTTGCCATCACGCGGAGCGGAAGCACATACACGTTTTACGAGAATACGACATCGCTCGGCACTGTCGTCGACAGCACCGCACTCCCTGCGATTGCAGCGCCCTTGACGATCGGACAGACGGGCGAAGGGATTGGATTCGTAAACGGTCGCCTCCAAAATGTGCAGATTTTTGATACCGCGCTCAGCGCCTCGGAAGTCGCGGGGTTGGTTCCGGAGCCGTCCACTCTTGCAGGATGCGCCGTTGCCTTGGGGTCGATTGTCATGTACCGATTCCGCCGGCGATACCGTGGCGTGGCCGACGGGTAGACAACGCAGCCGGGCGCGGGAATGATCTCGGGTCTTCCGACCCCACTGCCCGAGTCTCCCATGGCACGTCAGCTCGACACGATTCGCAACATCGGCATCGTCGCCCACATCGATGCCGGCAAGACCACGCTCACCGAGCGGATGCTCTTCTACACGAAGACGAGCCACCGGCTCGGCGAGGTCGACCGCGGCACCACGATCACCGACTTCGACCCCGAGGAGCAGGAGCGGGGGATCACGATCTACTCGGCCGCCGTGTCGTTCAAATGGCGGGATGTGACGGTCAACCTCATCGACACGCCCGGCCACGTGGACTTCACGGCAGAAGTCGAGCGCAGCCTGCGGGTGCTCGACGGCGCGGTGGTCGTGTTCAGTGCCCGCGAGGGCGTGGAGGCCCAGAGCGAGACGGTGTGGCGGCAGGCCGACAAATACGGGGTGCCGCGGATCGCGCTCGTCAACAAGCTTGACCGCGAGGGGGCCGACTTCTTCGGCACGATCGACCAGATCGAGAAGCGGCTCGGCGCGAAGCCGCTCGTGCTCCACGTGCCGCAGGGGATGGGGCCGCCGCACGTGAAGGATCCGTTTCGCGGCATCGTCGACCTCGTCGAGATGCAGCTGCTCACGTTTCCGCCCAAGGACGAGGCGCTCGCCGGCGGGGCGGCGCTGACTGCGATCACGAAGTCGCCCATCCCCGACGACCTCGCTGACATGGCCGCCGAATATCGCGAGCAGCTTGTCTCCACGCTGTTCGACTTCTCCGACGAGATCGCGGAGCTGGCGATGAGCGAGGCCCCGATCCCACCCGACCTCATGCGGAAAGCGATCCGCGAGGCCACGATCAAGCGGAAGGTGGTGCCGATCCTCGCCGGCTCGGCCCTCGACTGCATCGGCGTGCAGCCCGTGCTCGACGCGGTGGCCTGGTATCTGCCGAGCCCGGCCGACGTGCCGCCGGTCGAGGGGCTCGATCCGGCGAAGAAGCCGCCGGTGCCCGTAGTACGGAAGCCCGATCCCAAGGCGCCGTTCTGTGGGCTCGTGTTCAAGATCATCGCCGAGAAGCATGGCGATCTCTACTTCGTGCGGGTCTATTCCGGCACGCTCAAGGCGGGCAGCCGGGCCTGGAATCCGCTCCGGCAGAAGAAGGAAAACATCGCCCAGCTGTGGCACGTGCAGGCCGATCGCCGCGAGCAGATCGAGGAGGCCTTCGCCGGCGACATCGTGGGCGTGATCGGGCCGCGGGCGAGCATCACCGGTGACACGCTCTGCGATGCAGGCGAGCCGATCCTGCTCGAAACCATCCAGTTCCCCGAAACGGTGATCTCGATGGCGATCGAGCCCGACACGAGCCTCGAGCGGAAAAAGCTCGGCGACGTGCTCGAGATGATGAAGCGGCAGGACCCGACGTTCCGGGCGATCGAGAGCGAGGAGACCGGGCAGACGCTGATCTCGGGGATGGGCGAGCTGCACCTCGAGGTGATCCGCCACCGCCTGGAGCGGGATTTCAACTTGAAGTGCCGCGTCCACAAGCCACGGGTGAGCTACAAGGAGACGCTCGAACGACCGGCCACCATCGCCGGCTCGATCAACCGCCAGGTGGGCGGGCAGAATCTCGTGGCCACCGTCACGCTCCGCGCGGAGCCGGTCGACGAGCAGGCCACCGTGACGGTGGAGCAGGGGTGGTTTCCGGAGAGCGAGTCGCTGGCGGCGATGGCCGCGCTCATGACGCAGTCGGTGCGCGAGAGCGCCGAGCGGGGCGGCTTGAAGGGCTGTCCACTCTGGGGCGTGCGGATCGTGGTGCTCGAAAGCCCGATTCCCGATCCGCCGCCGAGCGACGTGGCGATCCGGATGGCGGCCGCCGAGGCGATCGATCGCCTGCTCGACGCGGCGGGCAGCGTACTGCTCGAGCCGGTGATGCGGGTGGAGGTGACGGTGCCGGAGGAGCACCTCGGCGACGTGATCAACGACCTCCAGCAGCGCCGGGCGATCATCACCAACACCGAGATTCGCGGCGGCATGAACGTGCTCACGGCGGAGGCGCCGCTCGCGAGCATGTTTGGCTATTCGGCCGCCGTGCGCAGCGTGAGCCAGGGGCGGGCGAGCTTCACGATGGCCCCGCTCAAGTACGGCCCCGCGCCGGCCGAGACCGCCGACGCGTTCGTGTGAGGCGGGCTATAATCAGGTCATGGGATCTCGGCAGCACGCATTGAACGGGCAGCGTCCTGCCGACGAGACGGTAGTCGCGGTCGCCACGGAGTGGGTCGGTACACGAGGTGACAAGGAGCCCGATGCCTGTGCGGCCATGACGCCCGCCGAACGGATCGAGATGGTGTGGCCGATCACGGTCACCGCCTGGGCCTTTGCTGGAAAGCCGTGCGATGAATCGCGACTTCGCCGAGATGTTGAAAGCTTTGTCTGCCGAAGGTGTTGACTATCTCGTGGTTGGCGCTTACGCGGTCGCCGGCCATGGAATTCCTCGGGCCACCGGTGACATCGACCTGTGGGTGCGCCCGACAGCTGAAAACGCCGCCCGTCTATGGCGGGCCTTGGGACGCTTTGGTGCGCCGCGGAGTCGCCTCTCACCGGAGTCGTTCACGCAGCCGGATGTCGTCTATCAAATCGGCCTCCCTCCGAATCGGATTGATTTCTTGACCACCATCGACGGCGTTGTTTTTGACGATGCCTGGGCAGAGAAGGTGCCGTGCCTCGTGAGTGGCATTGCCTTCAACATGCTTTCTCTACGGCATCTCGTGAAGAACAAGCGTGCGACAGGCCGCCCGCAGGATCTGGCCGACGTGGCGCGGCTTGAATCGCTGGGCTGACGCATGCGACTCTGATGGCTCGATCGTGATCCCACGATCAGCTTTGGCTCAGCTTGGTCATGCTCGTGTCGGATTCGTGCCTTTTTCGGCCGGAAACGCGGGGCAGGCGGTTGTGTCGGCTCCATTTCGGATGTTGTGTCGTAGGGCTCTTCGCCTTCCGGAATGGACCGTCCGCCCGCCATGAATCGCCGTTGCTCGCTTGCCGCCGTCGGCATGATCGGCTCGTGGTATGGCGCGAAAGCCCCGGTATTCGCGTTGTTGGGCGTCAGGAGAGTGGCAGGAGATCCTTGAGGCGGGCCATCGGCGTGCGGCCGATCGGCAGCGGCTCGTCGAGCCCGGCGAAGAAGACGAGCATCTGGTCGCGCGACTGCCACTGCGTGGAGCGGATCTTCGGAACCTGCACGATCAGCGATCGGCTGATCCGCGCGAAGGCTGGGGGCAGGAGCGCCTCCCACTCTTGCATCGTGCGGCGCACCACCGTCGGCGGCTCGCCGATGATCTGCACTCGAGTGTAGTTCTGCACCGCTTCGACCCAGGCGATTTCGACATAGGGCACCACCACGAAGCCGGCGCCGCGTCCGCTCGCCAGCCGCACAGCCTGCCCCTCGTCGCCGGAGATTTCACGGGCCTTGGTGCGGTCGCCGCCGAGTTCCTCCAATGACGGTTCGGCCAAGATCCGTCCATGATCGGCGGCGAAGCGTTGTTCAAGCCGCTCCACCGTGATCGCGAGGCGGTCGTGGTCGAACGGTTTGAGCACGTAGTCGACGGCTCCAGCCCGGAAGGCGTCGACCGCGTAGTTGTCGCGGGCCGTCACGAAGACCACCGCCGTGCCGTGGGGGACGCTGCCGAGGAGATCGACGCCGAGGCGGCCGGGCATCGTGATGTCGAGAAACACGACGTCCGGAGCCCTGCCCCGGAGAAACCTCTCGGCCTCGTCGACGCTGCGCGCACGGCCGATCACGTCGACCGTCTCAAATGCTTCGAGCATCTCGGCGAGGCGATCGATCGCCTTGGGTTCGTCGTCGACGAGCAGGGCCGTGATCATCCGGCAATCTCCGTGGTCTCCGGCGAGGCAGTTGCGGCTGGGGTGAGAGCATACTCCGCCGTGAGGGGAATCTGGATGACAACCTGCACCCAGCCGTCGTGTGCCGACGTGGTCACGGTGGCCTCAGGGCCGCCATGGATGAGCAGCCTGCGCCGGAGCGTGTGGAGGCCGGTGTTGGTCGACTGGGCCTGATCTGCGGGCACCCAGTGGCCGGTATTGGCGACCTCGATGAACAGCTTGTCGCGGTCGCGATGGGCGCGCACCGTCACCTCCAGCGGCCGGTCATCCGCCTGACGCCCATACTTGAGCGCGTTCTCGACGAGCGGCTGGATCATGGCGGGAAGCACCGGAATGCGGCGGATGTCGGTGTCGCAGTCGATCCGGCAGGAGAGCCGGTCGCCAAACCGGAACGACTGGATCGTGAGATAGTCTTCGAGGGCGTCGATCTCCCGGCCGAGGGGCTCGAGCGTGGCCACGGGCCGGAGGAGAAACCGCAGATACGTGGCAAGCGACTGCGTGATCACCTCGATGTCGTCGGGCGAGTGCTTGCAGGCGAGGATCGTGTTGAGCGAATTGAAGAGAAAGTGCGGGCTGATCTGGGCTTGGAGATGGTTGAGCTCGTTGCGGGCGGCGAGGGCCTCGGCCTCGAAGGCGCGCAGTTCCGCTGCCCGCTGGTCGCGGAGCAGGTGGGAGCCGAAGTAGGCCGCCGACCATGTGCCGAGCAGGATCACATCGAGGAGAAACCGGGCGGCGAGGCCGAGCCGGTCGGGAGCGCCGGCGGAGGTGTCGCTCGTCAGCGGAGAGCGTCCCGAGAGCGTGCCGTAGACGATGGACGCGAGGGTCATCACGACCGCGCCGGCCAGCGGCCCCCCCACCGCCAGCCCGATCTTCGAAATCCCCAACCGCTCGAGCAGTGGCGTGCTCTTGGCGGCCATCCGCACGGCCGCCGTGATCAGGCAGGCCGCCACCACCCGCATGCCGACGAACCACGCTGCGTCCGGAAGGGTCGGCTCGAACGCCCGGATCACGATCATCGCGCCGGCGAACGCGGTCAGCCAAAAACAGGCGTGGGCGATCCAGAACGTCTGGCCTGAGAGCAGAGAAAATCGCCAGTTGAAACGCACTGCCTGATCCTCGAGAACAGCCCGATATGATACCTTCCGATGGAGTGCCAAGCCTTTCACACATGGAGTCTGGTCATGTCTCGATTCGCAGCGCTGGCAGGAGTGTGGCTGTTGGGTTTCGCCGCCGTTGGCCGGGGTGATGTGTCCCCTCAGGAGGCTCCCCCCGCCCCGGAGGGCATGGAGGTGCTCTTCAATGGCACCGATCTCACTGGCTGGGATGGCGATCTGCGGCTGTGGAGCGTGCGTGACGGCGTGATCCACGGCGAGACGACTCCCGACAACGTCGCTCAAGGCAACACGTTTTTGATCTGGCAGGGCGGCGATGTCGGCGACTTCGAACTGCGGCTCTCGTTTCGCTGCAACGCCACGAACAACTCGGGCATCCAGTACCGCTCCAAGCGAATTTCTGGCGAGCAGGCGAAAAACAAGTGGGTGGTGCGTGGTTACCAGCACGAAATTCGCAACGAGCACACCCTCCCGAATGTCTCCGGCTTCATCTACGACGAAGGGGGCGGGGCTGGCGGCCGCGGACGAATCTGCCAGGCCGGCGAGCAGGCCGTGTGGGAGCCGGAGACCGGCAAGAAAGTCACCGGCACCCTCATCGACCAGGCAGAATTCACGAAACTCATGAAAATCGACGATTGGAACGATGTCGTCATTCGGGCCGAGGGCAACCGGATCCGCCACTATTTGAACGGCCGGCTGACCCTCGACTTCACCGATGCCGACCCGGCCAAGGCCCTCCGGGAGGGAGTGCTTGCGCTCCAGATTCATGGCGGCAGGCCGATGTGGGTGGAGTATCGCGACATCCGGCTCAAGCGGCAGTAGGGGGCGACTGCCAGCGATTCGGCCGGGATTTCGTGGGTTGTTGACACGGTCCCACGAGATACTTACTTTCCAAGGCTCGCCCTGAAGGGGCTGAAAAGCCTCTTTTTCGGGCAATTTTCGCAACGAGTGGAGTGTGATTCGTGGCCGGTCCGACACAGGAAATCATTCGCATCCGCATGGAAGCCTACGACCATGCCGTGCTCGATCAGAGCGCCGCAGAGATCGTCGACACCGCCAAGCGGACGAATTCCGAAGTGCACGGGCCGATCCCGCTGCCCACGCGGATCGAGCGATACACGGTGCTCTCCAGCCCGCACATCGACAAGAAGGCCCGGCAGCAGTACGAGATTCGCACGCACAAGCGGGTGATCGATATCGTCCAGGCCACGGCCAAGACGATCGAGGCCCTCAACAAGCTGAGCCTTCCGGCCGGCGTCGACATCAAGATCAAGGCTTCGTCGCGGTAACGTCGCCGCGCAGCCCACTTCATTCGGGAACCACATTCAGGAGCGCACGAACAGGCATGCTTGGAAGGCGTTGCGGGTAAGGCTCGGGGCTCCCTGCCGAAAGGCGGGTGAAAACAGCCCCGGGAGCTCCCGCAGCCGACGGCTTCGAGCGTGATCGCGAGATGGTGGCTGGCGACGATGTCGCCGCGCCGCCCGTATCGCCGGCGACATGAACATGGCTGCATCCACCGCCACCGCCGCACGCCGAGCCGACAAGGCAGGCCGCAAGAGTCTCCTGGGCCGCAAGGTCGGGATGACCCAGGTGTTCGACGCCGACGGCACTGCAGTGCCCGTGACCGTGATCGAGGCCGGCCCCTGCCCGGTGCTCACGGTGCGCACGCCCGATCGCGACGGCTACGCTGCGGTGCAGGTCGGCTTTCTCGACAAGCCGCGGCGGCTCGCCAGTCGGGCGATCCGTGGCCAGGTCGCGAAGCTCGACAGCAAGCGCGGCAAGCGGCTCGCCGAGGGCGGCGTGGTGCCTGCGTCCAAGGCGGACTGCGAGCCCAAGCGGTTTGTGCGCGAGTTTCGCGGCGCCTACGAGGGTGCCGAGGTGGGCCAGGTGCTCACCGTCGAACTCTTCGAAGGCGTCGTCTCCGTCGACGTGGTCGGCACCACGAAAGGTCGGGGCACGGCCGGCGTCATGAAGCGGCACGGATTCAAGGGCCAGCGTGCCAGTCACGGCGTGAAGAAGGTGCATCGCCATCAAGGCGGCACGAGCATGAACACGTCGCCCGCTCGTGTCTTCAAGGGCAAGCGAATGGCCGGCCGCTTCGGCAACGAGCGGTCGACGATGCGGAATCTCAAGCTCGTGCGGATCGACAAGGACCACAATCTGCTGCTCGTGCGGGGGGCAATTCCGGGGCCGAACGGCTCGTATGTGGTGGTGAAGCAGACCAACAAGATCAAGAGGGTCGGTGGTCCCGCGACGCCGACCGGTAAGAAGAAGGCAGGTGCGAAGTGAATCTTGCCGTCTACGACATCTCAGGCAAGAAGGTCGGGTCATACGACATCGATCCTGCCGAACTCGCTCCGTCGGTCAACAAGCAGTTGCTGCACGATGCCGTGATCATGTATCAGGCCAATCAGCGGCAGGGCACGCAGCGGACCAAGACCCGCGGCGAAGTGGCCGGGTCGACCAAGAAACTCTATCGCCAGAAGGGCACGGGCAACGCCCGTGCCGGCGGTCGGCGCAGCGGCACGCGGCGTGGCGGTGGCCACATCTTCGCGAAGCGGCCCCGTGATTTCGGGTGGCGGATGCCACGCAAGGCCCTTCAGGTGGCCACGAGGATGGCGCTGGCCGCCCGGCTCGCCGACGACGAAGTGAAGCTCGTCGACAAGTTGCCGCTCACGGCACCCAAGACGGCGGCGGCGGCGAAACTGCTCGGCGCGCTTGGGCTGAGTGAGCACACGGTGCTTTTTGCCCCGGAAAAGCACGACGACAACGTGTGGAAGAGTTTTCGCAACATCGAAGGTGTGTCGGTGGCGCCTGTCGCCGATCTCAATGCCTGGTCGATTCTGCGGCCGCGGGCGATCGTGATGACGACGGCTGCGATCGACGCCTTTCGGGCCACGGTGAAGTCGCGGGAGAAGCCTGCAGCCGCGGGGCAAAAGGGTGTGAAGCGTTCCGCCGCTCGCCGCACGGCAGAGCCTGCCGCCGCCGAGTTGAAGTCCAAGGCAAAGTCCACGGCCAAGTCCGGCCGGCGGAAGACCTCGACCACGAAGAAGGGGGAGTAAGCGATGTCCGTTCCTGTTCCTCCGGCCCCGAGCCTGAATCCGCGTCTGGCTCCGCATCAGGTGATCGTGCGGCCGTTGCTCACTGAAAAGGGCATGCACCGCGCCACGCGGCACAACGCCTATTCCTTCGAGGTGGTCACTGCCGCCACGAAGGCCGACGTCCGTCGAGCGGTTGAAGAGCTCTTCAACGTCAAGGTCGAGAAGATCGCCGTGCAGAATCGGCTGGGCAAGGCCCGGCGGAGTCGCATGCGGCGCACGACGGCCAAGGCGTGGAAGAAGGCGATCGTGACGCTCAAGCCCGACAACAAGATCAATCTGTTCTAGTTCGCAGCACGCCGAAATCACACGCACTGGATGACTCTGATGGGAATTCGCACCTACAACCCGACCAGCCCTGGCCGCCGCGGCGCGAGCGTCTCCGACTTCGCGGAACTGACGCCGGGCGCCGAGGTGCCCAAGCAGCTGCGGTTTCGCAAGCGCAAGACTGGTGGCCGAAACAACCAGGGCAAGATCACGTCGCGGCATCGTGGCGGCGGCCACATGCAGCACTACCGCCTCATCGACTTCCGGCGGAACAAAGACGGTGTGCCCGGCAAGGTCGATTCGATCCAGTACGACCCCAATCGCACCTGTCGCGTGGCGCTTGTGCACTATGCCGACGGCGAGAAGCGGTTCATTCTGGCGCCCGAGGGGCTGAAGGTCGGCGCGAAGGTCGTGAGTGGTGCCGATGCGGCCCCCGAGGTGGGCAACTGCCTGCCGATGTCGGCGATTCCGCTCGGCATGCAGATTCACAACATCGAACTCCAAGAAGGGCGGGGCGGGCGGCTCTGCCGGTCGGCCGGCTCGTCGGCCGTGCTCGTGGCCCGCGAGTCGCAGTGGGCCCAGCTCACGCTGCCGAGCGGTGAAATTCGCCGAGTGCCGGCTGCCTGCCGGGCCACGATCGGTGCCATCGGCAACTCGGAGCACATGAACGTGGTGCTCGGCAAGGCAGGGCGGAAGCGGTGGATGGGCATCCGTCCGCACGTGCGTGGCACGGCCATGAATCCGATCGACCATCCGCACGGCGGTGGTGAAGGTCGTACGAAGGGTGGCCGGCATCCCGTCAGCCCCACGGGCAAGAGCGCCAAGGGTGGAGGCACCCGCAAGCCTCGTAAGCCGTCGAGCACCGCAATTCTGCGGCGCCGCAAGAGCCGTCGCTACGGACAACTCAAACTCCGCTAATTCAAGCTCCGCTAGGTAGGAATGAACCATGGGACGCAGCGCAAAAAAAGGTCCGTTCGTCGACCCCCGCCTGTTCGGCAAGGTGGAGGCTCAGCTTTCGAGTGGCAAGCGGGATCCGATCAAGACATGGGCGAGGTCGTGCACGGTGGTGCCGGAGTTCATCGGCCTCACGTTCATGGTGCACAACGGCAAGCAGCACATGAAGGTGTTCGTCACCGAAGACATGGTCGGGCACAAGCTCGGCGAGTTCGCCCCCACGCGTACGTTCCGCGGCCATGGCGGCAAGGTGAAGGAAGCAGCCACGCCAGCCCCGGCCGGCAAGTAGGCTCGACGTCAGAAACCAGGTGATCCATGCCCTACACAGCCACTCATAAATACGCCCGGATCAGTGCCCGCAAGGTGCGGGCCCTGGCCGACCTCGTGCGCGGCAAGTTTGCCGACGAGGCGCTCGATATCCTGCGGTTTCAGCCGCACCGCGGCGCCCGCATGCTCGAGAAGGTGATCAAGAGTGCCCTGGGCAATGCAGAGCATGCCCAGGCCACCGGCGTCGACGACCTCGTGGTGGTCGACGCCCGGATCGACGAGGGGCCGATGTTCAAGCGGATTCGTCCCCGGGCCCGAGGAATGGCGTTCGGGATCAAGCGGCGGATGTCGCATATCAAGGTGGCGCTCGACAGCGCCGAATAGTCGAAGCAAGACACCGAGGAAGCAAAAGGCACTTCATCATGGGTCAGAAAGTACATCCCACCGGCTTCCGCACCGGCATCACCGAGCCGTGGAAGAGCCGTTGGTATGCCGCGAAGAAGGATTTCCGCGACCTCCTCATGGAGGACTTCAAGGTTCGCAAGTTTCTCAAGACGAAGTACCGCGCCGCGGCCATTCCGAAGGTGGAGATCGAGCGCACCCGCGACGAAGTGAAGGTGATCCTGCACTCGGCCCGGCCGGGCGTGATCATCGGCCGCAAGGGGCAGGAGGTTGACCGCCTGCAGGATGAATTGCAGCAGTTGCTCGGCCGCCGGGTGAATCTCAAGGTGGAGGAAGTCTCGCGGCCCGAGATCCAGGCCCAGCTGATCGCCGAGGACATCGCCGACCAGCTCACGAAGCGGGCGGCCTTTCGGCGCACGCTCAAGCGGGCCATCGACACCACCATGGACGCGGGTGCGAAGGGCGTGAAGATCCAGCTCGCCGGACGGCTCGGCGGAGCGGAAATGTCACGCTGCGAGAAGTCGATCGCCGGCGCCATGCCGCTGTCGACGCTGCGAGCCAAGATCGACTACGGGTTCTGCGAGGCTCCCACCGCGCAGGGCAACATCGGAATTCAAGTGTGGGTCAACCAAGGCATGTACGAGGAGAATGGCGATGGCGCTGATGCCCAAGAGGGTCAAGCACCGAAAAAGCCAAAGAGGTCGTATAAGAGGTGATGCCTCTCGCGGCAACCGCGTCGTCTTCGGCGACTTCGGCCTTCAGGCCGAACAGCCGGGGTGGCTGCCTGCCGCGACGATCGAAGCTGGCCGGATTGCAGCCCAGCAATACCTCCGGACGGAGGGCAGGCTCTACGTGCGCGTGTTTCCCCACAAGTCGATCACGTCGATCCCGCTCGAAACCCGCATGGGAAAGGGCAAGGGCGAACCGGAGTTTTGGGCCGCGGTCATCAAGCCGGGGACCATCCTCTACGAGATCGGTGGCGTGTCGGAAGAAGCGGCGCGGGTCTGCATGGCCCGTCTCGCGCACAAGATGCCGATTCGGGTGCGGTTCGTGAAACGGCGGGCAATGTAAGGAGTGATCTGATGAGCACCACCAAGGCACGAGACATCCGCGACATGAGCGACGAGCAGATCAAGCTGGTCTGGAAAGACTCAGCCGAAGCCCTGTTTCGGCTCAAGTTGCAGGCCCAGACCGAGAAGCTTGCCGCCCCGTCCGAGCTGACGAAATATCGCCGCACGATCGCCCGGTGCCAGACCATCCTCGCCGAGCGGCAGAAAAAGGCCGCCGGTGAGGCCGCCGCGAGCGCCACCTAACCAGGAAGTTGCCCCAATGCCCAAGCGAATCGAAACAGGAACCGTGACGAGCGCCGCCTCGGCCAAGACCCGCCGAGTGGAGATTCCGCGCGTCATTCGGCATGCGAAGTATGGCCGCATTCAGCACCGCCGCACGGTGTGCCACGTGCACGACGAGGGTGAGGAATCGCAACTCGGCGACACGGTGGAGATCATCGAATGCCGTCCGCGCAGCCGGCTGAAGCGGTGGGAGCTCGTGCGGGTTGTCGCCAAGAGCACCGCCGTCGACGTGGCCTCGCTCCGCAGCGGTGCTCGGGCCACGGAACTGCGTGAGACGGCCGCCCGCGCCGAAGAGGCCGCGGCATCCGGCAGGCCCATCGCCCAAGAAGGGACCGCGACATGATCCAGATGCAGACCCGGCTCGTCGTGGCCGACAACACCGGCGCGAAAGAAGTGATGTGCTTCAAGGTGCTCGGCGGGAGCCGCAAGCGGACCGCCGGCCTCGGCGACATCATCGTGTGCAGCGTGAAGAGCGTGATCGCCGGCAGCGAGGTCAAGAAGAAGGCCGTCGTGAAGGCCGTGATCGTCCGTTGCAAGCGGCCCACGCGGCGCGACGACGGCAGCTACGTGCAGTTCGACACGAACGCCTGCGTGATCATCGACAACGACAAGAATCCCAAGGGCACCCGCATCTTCGGTGCGGTCGCCCGTGAACTGCGCGACCGCAACTTCATGAAGATCGTCAGCCTGGCGAGCGAGGTGGTGTGATGCTGATCCGATCGGGTGATCTCGTCGAAGTGAAATCCGGCAATGCCAAGGGCACCCGGGCGAAGGTGCTCTCCGTCCAGCCGGAGAAGAGCAAACTCGTGGTCGAGGGCGTCAACCGCGTCTATCGCCACGTGAAGCGGAGTCAGAAAAACCAACAGGGCGGCCGGCTCAGCAAGGAGATGCCGATCAATGCATCGAACGTGCTGGTGGTGTGCGGCTCGTGCGGCAAGGCGACACGGCTCGGCGTGAAGGTGGCTGCCGACGGCGGTCGCTTTCGGGCCTGCCGGAAATGTGGCGCCGACCTGGGCGCGCTCAAGCGGCCGAAGGCGGCCGGGGCAACGGCGAAGAAGTAATCACCAGACACGGCACCACGGATCAGTGACCTGAGGAACGTTTCGATGGCGAAGAAAACCAAGGCGGCGCAGCCTGCTCCCGGACCGGCCGGCACGCCGCGGATGCTCGAGCACTACGTGAACACCGTGCGCCCGGCGCTCGGTCAGATGCTCGCCCGCACCAACCCCCACGCGATTCCGAAGCTCGAGAAGATCGTGGTGAACATGGGCGTGGGCGTGGCCGTCACCGAAAAGAAGTATCTCGAGGAGGCGCTCGGCGCGCTCGCTCAGGTGACGGGGCAGAAGCCGATCGCGACCCTCTCGAAGGCGGCCGTCGCGGGCTTCAAGCTGCGGGAGAATCTCCCGATCGGCTGCAAGGTCACGCTCCGTGGCCGGCGGATGTACGAGTTTCTCGATCGGCTCGTGTCGCTCGCGCTCCCCCGCGTGCGCGACTTCCGCGGGCTGTCGAGCACCGCCTTCGACGGCCACGGCAACTACAGCCTCGGGCTTTCCGAGCAGATGGTGTTTCCGGAGATCAACCCCGACAAGTTCACGCGGCCGCAGGGCATGAACATCACGCTCGTGACCACGGCCCGCACCGACGACGAAGCCCGGGAGTTTCTCCGGGCGATGGGCGTTCCACTCAAGAAGGATGGCGAAGATGGCGGTGCCGCGGCGTAGCGGCACCGGTTCGATCGGACGAGCACGGCCCTTTCCGGCCGACGGCATTGGAATCGAGTATGGCGAGCAAGTCGAAAATCGCGGCCGCGAAGCGTCCGCCGAAGTTCTCCACGCGGACGGTGCATCGCTGCATGCTCTGCGGACGGCCCCGCGCCGTCTACCGCAAGTTCGGCACGTGCCGGATCTGCTTCCGGAAGCTGGCCGATCAAGGCCTCATTCCGGGCGTCCGAAAGGCCAGTTGGTAAATGGGCAACGAAGGTAGTTCGTCGTTTTTTTCCGCTGACGGGTTGTCAAGCATCCGTTTTTTCAAGTTTCAAGGGGCTCCTGCGACATGATGACCGACCCCATCGCCGACATGCTCACCCGCATCCGTAACGCGGTGCGCGTCGAACGCGCCACCGTGGAGCTGCCGAGTTCGAAGGTGAAGCGCGGCGTCGCCGACGTGCTCAAGCGCGAAGGATTTATTTGGGACTGGCGCGAGGTGGAGTCGGAGCCGGTGGCGAAGCTCCAGTTGGAGCTCAAGTATGGGCCCAACGGCGAACGGCTGATTCGGCACATCAAGCGGGTCAGCTCCCCGGGCAGGCGGGTCTTCAGCCGGTCGGCCCTGTTGAAGCCGATCCTGGGAGGGCTGGGCATCTCGATCCTCTCCACGTCGAGCGGCGTGGTGAGCGACCGCGAGGCCCGGCAGCGGAAGCTCGGCGGCGAAGTGCTCTGCGAGTTGTGGTAGTCAGAAAGGCAAGTCAGCAATGTCTCGTATCGGCAAGGCTCCCATTCAGATTCCGAAGGGCGTGAAGGCGGCTCTCGAGGCCGGCGCGCTCAAGGTGGAAGGGCCGCTCGGCAAGCTCGAGCAGCGGCTGCATCCGGCCGTCGGCATCGAGATCGACCAGGCGGGCGGGCTGCTCACCGTGAAGCGGGCCGACGACACCCGCGTCTCTCGGTCGGTGCACGGGCTCACCCGGGCCCTCGCGGCCAACATGGTCGAGGGTGTCACCAAGGGCTACGAAAAGAAGCTCGAGATCGTGGGCGTGGGCTACATCGCCGCGATCCAGAAAAACGTGCTCCAGTTGCGAGTGGGCTTCGCCAATGAACTGCAGGTGCCGATTCCGGCCGGCCTCAACGTCACGTGCCCCGACCAGACGCACGTCGTCGTCAAGGGAATCGACAAGCAGCTCGTCGGCCAGTTCGCGGCCGAAGTGCGTGCATTGCGGAAGCCGGAGCCGTACAAGGGCAAGGGCATCCGCTACGAGAACGAACAGGTTCGTCGGAAGGCCGGCAAGGCCGTCACCAAATAGCATCCACGTCAGCAGCAGCAAGAGGATTTCATGGACCACGCCCGCACCATTCTTCGCCAGCGTCTGCGGCGCCGCCATCGCGTGCGCCGGCATATGCACGGCACCGCGGAGCGGCCCCGTTTGGCGGTGTTTCGGACGCACAAGCACATCTACGCCCAGGTGATCGACGATTCGACCGGCCGCACGCTCGCGTCGGCCAGCACGATGGACAAGCAGATCCGCGGGTCGGTCGGGTTCGGCGGCAACAAGCAGGCTGCCGAGGCGATCGGCCGGGCCGTGGCCGAACGGGCCGTGGCCGCTGGTGTGAAGCACGTCTGCTTCGATCGCGGTGAATTCCGTTACCACGGCCGAGTCGCCGCCCTGGCCGACGCGGCCCGCGCCGCGGGCCTCGAATTCTGAGCCACCTCAATTCCTCGGGAGTATGAATCCAGTGTCCACCGGAAGCAGAGAACGGGAATCACGCGGCGGCGATCGAGGCGGGTCGGGCGAGCGGATGAGCGGCGAGTTTGCCGAAAAGGTGGTCAAGGTTCGCCGCTGCGCCACGGTGGTGAAGGGCGGCCGGCGATTCAGTTTTGCGGGCCTCGTCGTCGTGGGGAATGGCCGCGGCAAGGTGGGCTGCGGCTACGCCAAGGCCAACGAAGTGCCCCCGGCCGTCGAGAAGGCGATCAAAGACGGCATGAAGAATCTCATCGAGGTGCCTGTCGAGGCCGGCACGATTCCGCACCGGGTGGAAGGCACGAGCGGCACGGCGAAGGTGATCCTCCTGCCGGCGAGCCCCGGCACCGGCATCATCGCGGGAGCGGCGGTTCGTGCGGTGTGCGAATCGGCAGGCATCCGCGACGTGCTCACCAAGGCCCACGGATCCACCAATCCCGTCAATCTCGTGAAGGCAGCGCTCGAGGCCCTCAAGCAGCTGCGGACGAAGGCCGACGTCGAGCGGCTCCGCGGCGTCTCGCTGTCGTAACCCTGCAGAGCATCCATCGTTCATCACGCCCCTCGAGGGGCTCAGTCGAGGAATCATCATGAAGATCAGCGACGTCAATCGTGGCGTGCACAAAAACAAGAAGCGGATGCGCGTGGGGCGCGGTCCGGGCTCCGGCAAGGGCCGCACCGCCGGCCGCGGCAACAAGGGCCAGGGGCAGCTCGCCGGCTGGTCGTCGCCGGCGATCTTCGAGGGTGGACGGATGCCGATCATCCGTCAGATTCCGAAGCGCGGCTTCAACAATCGGCACGGTCTGATCGTTGCGGCGGTCAACGTCGACGATCTCGAAGTGTGCTTCCCGGCCAACGCCGAGGTCACGCCGAAGACGATCAAAGAGGCGGGGCTCGCCAAGGGGATCTGGCACCAGCTCAAGATTCTCGGCGAAGGCAAGCTCTCCAAGGCTTTGAAGGTTTCCGCGCATCACTTCAGTGCGCAGGCCCGGGAGAAGATCCAGGCCGCGGGTGGCACCGTCACGCAATTGTCCGGTGCGGCCCCCGTGGAAAAGGGAAAGAAGAAGCCGGCACGGAAAAAGCCGACTGGGTAGCGAGGCCGTCGGCGCTGTACGCTGACGGCATCTGGGCACCAAAGGAGTCGGTCTCGTGCTGGAAAAAATTCGGATCATCTTCACGATCCCCGAACTGCGTCAAAAGATCCTGCTGACGCTCGGCCTGCTGGCGATCTATCGCGTGGGCTGGCAGGTTCCCCTGCCGATCGTCGATCCCAAGGCGATGACGGCGTTCGCGGAGGAGGCCGGGGGCATCGGCGACCTGCTCAAGACGGTCGCCGTGTTTTCCGCGAGCCAGTTGTCGCAGGCCACGATCTTCGGGCTCGGGATCATGCCTTACATCTCGGCGTCGATCATCTTTCAGCTCCTCGCCACAGTCTGGCCACCGCTCGAGCGGCTGCAGAAGGAGGGAGAGGCGGGCCGCAAGAAGATCAACGAATACACGCGCTACGCCACGGTGGTGATCTGCGTCTTGCAGAGTTGGGCCTACGTGGCGTTTCTCTCCAGTGCCCGGGTCGGAGAGATGCCGCTCATCCAGTCGAGCTTTCTCGTGGACGGCAGGCTGCCCCTCATCTGGCAGTTCGTGGCCGTGATGACGATGACCGCAGGCACGGTGTTCCTCATGTGGCTCGGCGAACAGATCGACGAGTTTGGTATCGGAAACGGCATCAGCCTGCTGATCATGGCGGGCATTCTCGCGGCGATGCCCAGCGCCCTCGTCGAACTCGGCAGCGACACCAGCTGGGAGCTTGGCGGTGGCGGCGGCAAGCTCGGCATCGAAACGCTGCTCGTGCTCGCGGCCCTGTTCGTGGGCGTGGTGGCGGGCGTCGTGTTCATGACGCAGGGCCAGCGTCGCATTCCCACGCAGAGCGCCAAGCATGTTCGCGGGCGCCGGGTGTATGGCGGCACGCGGCAGTATCTTCCGTTGCGGGTCAATCAGGCGGGCGTGATGCCGATCATCTTCGCCAGTTCGCTGCTGCTCTTTCCGCAGATGCTCTTTCAGTATCTGCACAACGCGAATCCCGGCAGTGCCGTGCTCGGCTCGCTTCATGATTCGTTTACGAGGGGTCAGTCGTTTCTCTACAACGTGCTCTATGTCGCCCTGATCTATTTCTTCTGCTACTTCTGGACGGCGATCACCTTCAACCCGAAGGAAATGGCCGACAACCTCAAGAACTTCGGCGCGTTCATCCCGGGCTATCGACCGGGCAAGCGGACGGCCGATTTTCTGGAGCGCGTGATGGAGCGGATCACCTATGTGGGGGCGGCATTTCTGGCGCTCGTGGCGATCATTCCCACGATCGTCGGCGGAGCCTTGGGCATTCCCGCCCAGATCGCGAGTTTTTATGGCGGCACGGGGCTGCTCATTGCCGTGAGTGTGGCGTTTGATCTGGTGCAAAAGATCGACAGCCACCTGGTGATGCGAAATTACACCGGTCTCCTGGAGAAAGCCTGATCGGACAGGCCGGCGCGGTGGCCGAGGAAGTGGCTCCCGCGGGAGCGCGCGTGCCATCCGCCGTTCCGCTGCCGCATCCGTTCCCGCGGACGTCTCATGCGGATCATCCTCATCGGACCGCCCGGCGCTGGAAAAGGCACGCAGTGCCAGAAACTGGTCGAGCACCTGCGGGTGCCCCATCTGTCGACCGGTGAAATGCTGCGGGCCGCGGTGCGGGCCGGCACGCCCGAGGGCGTGCAGGCGGCCGCCTCCATGGAGCAAGGCCAGCTCGTTCCCGATCCGATCATTCTCGGAATGGTCACCAAGCGGCTGGAGGCAGCCGATTGCCGTGACGGCTGCCTGCTCGACGGGTTTCCCCGCACCCTGCCGCAGGCGGCCACCCTCGACGAACTTCTCGAGCGGCGGGCGATGAGCGTCGACGGGGTGATCGAATTGGCGGTGCCGCGGGACGAACTCGTCCGGCGGATGCTCGCCCGGAAGCGAGCCGACGACAATCCGGAGATCTTCGCCAAGCGGATTGCCAGCTTCGAGGTGCAGACCGCGCCGCTGCTCGACTATTACCATCGGCAGGGAAAGCTCGCGAGCGTCGACGGGCTCGGTACGGCCGACGAGATCTTCGAACGCGTGCAGGCGGCGCTCGAACGCTTCGCGCGTGATCGGCACGTGCGGGCGCGCCAGGGGCGTCGCGACCCGCCGTGGCCCGAGGTATAATCCACGGCCTGGATCCCCGCTCCTTTTCGCCTTCAGGTGTCTGCCCGGTGGTCAATCTTCGTTCTGTCCGCGAGATCGCGGCGATGCGTCGCTCGGGCCTCGTGGTGTGGGGCGCCCATCAGCTGGTGTCGTCTCTCGTCCGGCCGGGAATCAACACGGCCGCCATCGACCGCGCCATCGAGGGCTTTTTCGCCCAGCACGGCGCGGTGCCGCTGTTCAAGGGCGTGCCGGGGAAGGTGCCATTTCCGGCCGTCTGCTGCACGTCGGTCAACGACGAGGTGGTGCACGGCATTCCGGGGGCACGCGTGCTCGTGGCGGGCGACGTCGTGAGCGTCGACACCGGTTGCAGCGTGGATGGCTGGTGTGGCGACTCGGCCGTGACCTACGCGGTGGGGCCGATCGCCCCGGAAACACAGCGCCTGCTCGACTGCACCGCCGGTGTGCTGGTGCTCGCGATCGAGCTGATGGGCGTGCGAAACCGGTGGAGCGACGTCGCCACAGAAATGGCGAAGTATGTTCGCGACCACGGGTTTTCGGTCGTCGAGAACTTCGTCGGCCACGGCATCGGCCGAAAGATGCACGAGGATCCGCAGGTGCCGAATTTCTGCACCCCTGCCTTTCGGCGGAATCACGACTTCGAACTGGAGCCGGGCCTGGTGATCGCGGTCGAGCCGATGGTGAACATGGGCTCGAAAAAGGTGCGGGCACTCCCGGATCACTGGACCCAGGCCACGCTCGACGGCCGGCCGAGCGCCCATTTCGAGCACACGGTGGCGATCACCGAGGCCGGACCGGTCGTTTTGACGGCCGCTCCGGCCGTTGGAGAGACGGTCGGCAGCGCCGCCTGAGGGCCTGCATGGACCGTGGGAGCGGAAAATTCCGGGCCTCACGCCACCCCCTTGGAACCGCCTCGGCCGCTTCCTATACTCCGAGGCTTCCCGTTCGTCTCCCCTGTTCCTGTGAAGGCGTGGTCGGCAGTCACCACGGACTCGCGTATGAAGGTTCGCGCCAGCGTCCGTCGCATGTGTGAAAAGTGCAAGATCGTGCGACGTCGCGGCGTCGTGTTCGTCGTGTGCGCCGACCCCCGTCACAAGCAACGGCAGGGGTGATGATCGGCCGATCGGCGCCTCGCAAGCGGCAGACACGATCGGGCTCACGATCCAGTGGCCCCGTCGTTGCTTCCGGATCCATTCGGTTCACCGTGCATTCCTGACCCCAGCGGATTTCATCCATGCCCCGTCTCCTCGGCGTCGACCTTCCCTCGGAAAAGAAGACCATTTTTTCCTTGCAGTATCTGTACGGCGTCGGCCCCCGCGTGGCCCGCGAACTGTGCCACAAGGCCGGCGTCGATCCCGAGGGCGTCGCCCGTAATCTGCACGAGGACGAGCTCGCCCGGCTGGCCTCCCTGATGGACAAGGACTACGTCGTCGAGGGGCAGTTGCGTCGTCAGGTGTCGCAAAACATCTCGCGACTCAAGGACATCGGCAGTTACCGCGGACTGCGGCACCGCCGAGGCCTGCCTGTCCGCGGCCAGCGCACCCGCACCAACGCCCGCACTCGCAAGGGCCCGAAGAAGACCGTTGCAGGCAAGAAGGGCGTGAAGGATCTCAAGTAACGTCGGCCTGCCGGCGGCACACACACGAGCACGGATATGTCAACCAAGACGACAAAGACCAAGAAGAAGAGCGTGACGGCGGGCATCGCCTATATCGTGGCGAGCTTCAACAACACGACCGTCACGATCACCGACACCCGGGGCGACACGCTCTGTTGGGCGAGCGGTGGCACCTGTGGTTTCAAGGGAAGCCGAAAAGGCACTCCCTTCGCGGGCCAGTGTGCGGCCCAGCAGGCTGCCGAGAAGGCCGCCAAGTATGGCGTGAAGGAGCTCGAAGTGCGGGTTCGTGGCCCGGGAAGCGGTCGCGAAAGCGCGATCACGGCCCTGCAGGCCGCTGGCATGAACGTGAAGAGCATCGAGGACATCACGCCTCTGCCCCACAACGGCTGCCGCCCACCAAAGAAGCGTCGCGTGTAGATCGCGGCCGGCCCGTCACAACACCCCCCCTCATCACGAGCATTTCGCAGAATACGGAAGTAACAAGGAACCATGGGACGTATCACCGGACCTGTCTGCCGCCTTTGCCGTCGCGACGGCCTCAAGCTGTTTCTCAAGGGGAGCCGCTGCGACACCCCGAAATGTGCCTTCGAGCGTCGTGCCACGCCCCCTGGTATGGTGCAGAAGCGGCGCAGCAAGCCCACCGACTACGGCCTGCACCTCCGTGAAAAGCAGAAGGTCAAGCATTATTACGGCGTGCTCGAGCGGCAGTTTCGCACCTACTTCGCCCGGGCCGAGCGCGGCACCGGCAACACCGGCGAGACGCTCATGCAGCTGCTCGAGCGGCGGCTCGACAACGTCGTGCATCGCATGGGGTTCGCGGCGTCGCGGTCGGCGGCGCGTCAGGCTGTCATGCACGGGCACATCACGGTCAACGGCCGGCGGCTCGACGTGCCGAGCTATCTCGTGAAGGCCGGCGATCTCATTCGCGTGAAAAATCGATCCAAGAGCCTGCAGCTGGTGCATGCGGCCCTCTCCGATTCGCGGCGGGATGTCCCCGAGTTTCTGTCTCGTGTCGACGGGCCGATTCCAGAGGGGCGTGTGGATCGTTTGCCGAGCGCCGAAGACGTGTCGATCCCGGTCCAGGCGAATCTGATCATCGAATTGTGTTCGAAGTGACCGAGGCGCCCAGGCGCCGGTCGAGCAACCACTGAACGAAGGAGCCTTTCATGCACATCCGTTGGCGCGGCCTCGAGCTGCCCGGTTCGGTCACCGCCGATTCCAAGTCGCTGTCGTCCACGTACGGCAAGTTCATGGCCGAGCCCTTCGAGCGCGGGTTTGGCACGACCGTCGGCAACAGCCTGCGGCGCGTGCTCCTCTCGAGCCTCGAGGGAAGCGCCGTCACCCAGATCAAGGTTGGTGGGGCGCTCCACGAATTCACGACGATCAAGGGCGTGCTCGAAGACATCACGGACATCGTCCTGGCCATCAAAAGCCTGGTCGTGAAAAACCACAGCGACTCCACCCGTGTCATCCGTGTCGAGAAGAGCACGAAGGGGCCGGTGACGGGGGCCGACATTCAGACCGACGACGCCGTCGAGATCGTGAACAAGGACCTCGTTTTGGCCACCCTGACCGACGACGTTCCGTTCGAGTTGGAGATGGTGGTGGAGAACGGGCGTGGGTACGTGCCAGCGAGCGAGCACAGCCCCGAGGCGCAGGAGATCGGCATCATTCCGGTCGACGCCGTCTTCAGCCCGGTGACTCGCGTGCGGTACGAGGTCGAGGAGACTCGTGTCGGCCAAAAGACCAACTACGACAAGCTGACGATGGAGATCTGGACCGACGGCACCGTGACGCCCGAGATGGCGCTCGTCGAGGCCGCCAAGATTCTCCGCAAGCACCTCAATCCGTTCGTCGGCTATGCCAAGCCGGGCCCCGCGGTGAATCTCCCCGCGTTCGCCAACGTGCTCTCGATCGAGGCCCCGCTCGAGAGCCGGCTCGGGATGGTCGTGGCGGATCTCAAGCTGTCGCTGCGTGCCAACAACTGCCTGCACGAGGAGGGGATTCAAACCCTTCGGGATCTCGTGTCGCGCACGCGTGAGGAATTGCTCGAGGTTCGTAACTTCGGTGAGACGACCCTTCAGGAGATCGAGGAGAAACTGCAGGAGCACGGCCTCCGGCTTGGAATGCCGGTGGCCTCCGCGGCCGACGCTTGATCTGGTTCGTCGTGTCCGCTGCCGGCGGACAGAGTTCACTTCCCAAATCGATATCACTCGCGTCTCGTTTTCAGGATTCTTTTCATGCGCCATCGTCGTAAAGGCCGCGTGCTCGGCCGTAGCCCCTCCCACCAGAGGGCGCTCCTCCGCAATCTCGCCTCGGCTCTCATGCTCACTGAGCGTGAGGTCGACGTCGACGAGGTCGGGGCTCCCGCCACTCCGGGCCGCATTATCACCACCGTCGCCAAGGCGAAGGAGGTGCGGCCGCTCGTGGAGCGCTGCATCACGATCGCCAAGCGTGGTCTGGTCGCCGCCGAACGGGCCCGGGAATTCGCCACCACGGCCGACCGTGACTCGGCAGACTGGAAAAAATGGCGGCAAGGTGAACAGTGGCAGAGGTGGGCTGCCGCGTCGGCGCCGGCGGTGACCGCCCGGCGGCGGGTGGTGACGCTGCTCGGAGACAAGCAGGCGGCCCGCGTGTTGTTTGAAAAGATCGCCCCTCGGTTCGTCGATCGGCCCGGCGGTTACACGCGGATTTTGAAACTGGCCACCCCGCGGCTCGGCGATGCCGGCCCCCGGGCCGTGCTGGAATTCGTGGGCGGCGACACCGGTGCCGAGCGGTCTCCGGCCCCGAAGGTGGAGGCTGCCCGGCCCCCGCGGGCCTCGAAAGCCCGCGGCTGAGGCAGGGCCGGCGGTCGCGGAATAGGCCCGGCATCCGGCCGCGAATAGAATGTTCGACGGCGGTCGATCGGCCGGCGGGCATCTACGAGGGCTGCGGATTCATGACACGGGTGCGGCTGAAGTGGGCGGCGATGCTGACGGTGGTGGCCTGGGCTGCCACGGCCCCGCTGGCGTGGTGTGCCGGCGACGAAAGCTTCGGCATTCCCCAGGTCAAATTCATCAACGAGCAGGTCTCTGCCGGCTGGGCCGACGCCGAACTCGAGCCCTCCGCGGCGGCCACGGACGGCGAATGGTGCCGCCGCGTGCATCTCGATGTGATCGGTCGCATTCCGACGCTCGATGAACTCCAGGCGTTCGTCGGCGATTCGTCCCCCACGAAGAAGGCCGATCTCGTGGCGCGGCTTCTGGGCGATGACGCCGTCGATGAGTATGCCCGCAACTGGACCGACATCTGGACCACGGTGCTCATCGGCCGCGACGTCGAGAACGACAACGTGAGCCGGCCAGGCATGCGGCAATGGCTGCGGCGGGCCTTCTCGAAGAACGTTCCCTACGACCGCTTCATGGAGGAACTCGTCACGGCGGCCGGGTCGAACACCAACAAGGAGGGCATCGACAACTTCAACGGTGCCACCAACTTTCTCTCGGGCAAGATGGAGGAGGGGGGCGTGCAGGCCACGGCCAAGACGGCCCAGATCTTCCTCGGCGTGCAGGTGCAGTGCACGCAGTGCCACAACCATCCGTTTAACAAGGGGAAGCAGAATCAGTTTTGGGAGATGAACGCCTTTTTCAGGCAGGCTCGGACGCTGCGGCGATTCGAACAGACGATGGACATCCAGTCGATCGAACTGGTCGACGAGGATTTCGCGGGAGAAGGGGGCGACCCGCAGGCGGCGGAGATCTACTACGAGCTGCGCAACGGGCTCAAGAAGGTGGCGTACCCGGTGTTCGTGGACGGCACGGAGATTTCGCAGAGCGGCTACCTGCCTGGAAAAAGTGAAAACGGTGAGGCGTATGGCACGAATCGTCGCCAGGAGCTGGCCCGGCTGATCAAGGCGAGCCCCTTCATGCCGAAGGCCATCGTGAATCGGATGTGGGCCCATTTCCTGGGATATGGCTTCACGAAGCCCGTCGACGATCTCGGCGATCACAATCCGCCCTCGCATCCCGAGCTGCTCGACGGGCTGGCGGAGCAGTTTCGCGAGCAGAGCTTCGATCTCAAGGAGCTCATCCGCTGGATCGTGCTCTCGAAGCCCTATGGCCTGTCGAGCCGGGTCTCGGCCAAAAACGCCAAGGACGACCCGACGCTCGGCGAGAAGCCGAGGTTCTCCCACTTCTACCTGCGGCAGATGCGGGCCGAAGACCTTTATGAATCGCTGCTCACCGCCACGGCTGCCGACCAGAGCCGGGCCGGAGAGGCGGCTGCCAAAAAGAAGGACGAGTGGCTCGGGCAGTTCATCATCGCCTTCGGCACCGACGAGGGGGACGATGCGACGACCTTCAACGGATCGATCACGCAGGTGTTGATGATGTTCAACGGCGACCTCGTGAAGGTCGCGACCAGCACAGGCAAGGGCGGGTTTCTCGACCGGGTCGCCACGGCCGGCGGCAAGAACTCCGCGAAAATCGACGCCCTCTATCTGGCCGCACTCGCCCGCAAGCCCTCGGCCAAGGAAGTGGCCGCGGCCAACAAGCTCATCGTCGACCGCAAGGGCGACGCGATCGGAGCCCTCCAGGACATCTGGTGGGCGGTGCTCAACTCCAACGAATTCATCGTCAATCACTAACTTCACGCCGGCCCGGCCATCCCTGGCCCGTGCCGGCTTGCTCGATGCGTCCACCCTCCCGGTGGCCTGATTCCACAGAGGAAAACCTGCAATGTTCACGACTCCCCATGACATGAGCCGCCGTCATTTCATGAGCCATCTCGCTGGCGCCGCGGCGCTCACCGCCCCGGCGACCGCGTTTACCAACTCGATCCTCGCCAACGCGTCCGACATGAAAAAGCGGCACAAGTCGGCGATTCTGCTCTGGATGGGCGGTGGCCCGAGCACGATGGACATCTGGGATCTGAAGCCGGGGGCCGCGACGGGCGGGCAGTTCAAGCAGATCTCGACCTCCGCCGACGGCGTCGCCATCTGCGAGCACATGCCGCTCATGGCCAAGCAGATGCACCACATGTCGATCGTGCGATCGATGAGCACGCGCGAAGCCGACCACATGCGCGGTCGCTACTACATGCACACCGGCTACGTCCCCAATCCCAACGTCGAGCATCCGAGCTACGGCGCGGTGATCGCCCACGAACTCGCCGACCAGGTGCCGGATCTCGAGATTCCCCCGTTCGTTTCGGTGGGGAGCGGCAGCGTCGGGCCGGGATTCCTGGGCATGTCGTGGGCGCCGTTCGTGGTGGACTCCAACGGCAACGTGCGGAATCTCGACATGGGGATCGATCCGGCCCGGATGTCGCAGCGGCTGGAGATGCTCGCCACCATCGAACGGAAGTTCATCGGCGAGAAGCGGGGCGGGGTGGCCGAAGACCACTCCAAGATCCTCGAGAAGACCGTGCAGTTGATGACGAGCAAGCAGATGGAAGCCTTCAAGGTGGCCAAGGAACCGAAGGAGGTGCTCGAGCGCTACGGCATCGGCGAGCGCGGGGGCAGCGGCTTCGCCCGAGGCTGCCTCATGGCCCGGCGGTTGGTGGAAGCCGGGGTGCCGTTCGTGGAGGTCGATCTCGGCGGCTGGGACAATCACGAGAACATCTTCCCGACGCTTGCCGATCGGAAGCTGCCGGAGCTCGACAAGGCGATGAGCGGGCTGGTTTCGGACCTCGCCGATCGTGGCCTGCTCGACGACACGGCGATCATCTGGATGGGTGAATTCAGCCGCACGCCGAACATCAACGGCAATGGCGGCCGCGATCACTGGGCCCGGAGCTGGAGCGTGGTGGTGGGCGGTGGCGGATTCAAACGGGGTGTCGTGGTCGGCGAGACGAGTTCCGACGGCAAGGAGGTGATGGGCGAGCCCTACACCTCGCAGGACGTAATGGCGAGCGTGCTCAAGTCGCTCGGCATCTCGCTCGAAACGACGTTCACGGCCAAGAATGGCCGGCCGATGAAGATCGCCAACTCGGGCAAGGTGATCAAGGAACTGTTCGCCTAACCCGCCGGGGACGCTACACTCTTTCGTACGGCGTCCACCGCCCCATGGAGGGCGGTGCTGACGCCGCTCCAGAGGGTGGCAGATGGCAGTCGATCTCGACGTCGAACAGTGGAGCGCGGCGGATGCCGCCGAACTCTACGAGGTGGCTCGGTGGGGCAACGGCTATTTTTCCGTCGGGCCCAACGGCCATCTCCTCGTCCATCCCGATAAAAATCCGACCAAGAGCATCGACCTCAAGTCGCTCGTCGACCGCCTTCAGGTGCGCGGCATCGACCTGCCGATCCTGCTGCGGTTTGGTGAGATCCTCCAGCATCGGCTGGGGGAGATTCACGGCGCCTTTTCCGCCGCGATGAAGGAATCGGGGTATCGGGGCGACTATTGCTGCGTCTATCCCGTGAAGGTGAACCAGCAGCGGCAGGTGGTCGAAGAGGTCCTGCAGTTCGGCAAGCCGTATCGCTTCGGGCTCGAGGCCGGCAGCAAGCCGGAGCTGCTCGCCGTGATCGCGCTGGCCGACAACGAGACGCCGATCATTTGCAACGGCTTCAAGGATGCAGAGTTTATCGAGACGGCGATGCTGGCCCAGAAGATCGGGCGGCATGTGATCCCGGTGGTGGAGCGCTTCTCCGAACTGCACCTGATTCTCGAATATGCCGAGAAGCTCGGCGTGCGGCCACGGATCGGGATGCGAGTGAAGCTCGCCACGCGCGGCAGCGGCCGCTGGCAGGCGTCGGGTGGCTTCCGCAGCAAGTTTGGGCTCACCGCCAGCGAGCTGATCAAAGGCCTCGACACGCTCGCCGCCAGGGGCATGGAAGACTGCCTGCAACTGCTCCACTTCCATCAGGGGAGCCAGATCACGAACATCCGCCACATCAAGGCGGCGTTGAACGAGGCGTCGCGAATGTACACCGAGCTCGTGAAGCGCGGTGCGGGGCTGCGGTATCTCGACGTGGGTGGCGGGCTGGGCGTCGATTACGACGGCTCGCAGACCAACTTCGAGTCGAGCGTCAACTACAGCCTGCAGGAATATGCCAACGACGTCGTCTCCCACGTGCAGAACGCCTGCGACGAGGCGGGCGTGCCCCACCCCACGATCGTCTCGGAGAGCGGTCGGGCGGTGGTGGCCTACCACAGCATGCTGATCTTCGGCGTGCTCGGCGTGTCGGAGCAGGGTGGCAACGGCGACCTCAAGGAGCCGCCGGCCGACGCGGAGCAGCCGCTCCACGATCTCTTCGAGGCCTATCAAAACATCAACATCCGCAATCTGCTCGAGAGCTACCACGACGCCCAGCAATCGCTCGACACGGCGATGAGCCTGTTCGCCAGCGGCTACCTGCCGCTCGATCAGCGGTCGGCCGTGGAGAATCTCTACTGGTCGATCTGTCGCAAGATCTTCAAGCTTGCCAAGCAGATGGACTACGTGCCGGAGGAGCTCGAGGGCCTCGAAGCGTCGCTCTCCGACACGTACTTCTGCAACTTCTCGCTCTTCCAGTCGATCCCTGACAGTTGGGCGATCAAGCAGCTGTTTCCGGTGATGCCGATCCATCGGCTCAACGAGCGGCCCTGTCGGCCGGCCGTGCTCGGCGACGTGACCTGCGACTCCGACGGCAAGATCGACCAGTTCATCGATCGCCGCGACGTCAAGCGCACGCTTCCGCTCCACGCCTGCCAAAACGAGCCCTATTACCTGGGCGCCTTCCTGATCGGTGCCTACCAGGAGATCCTCGGCGACCTGCACAACCTGTTTGGAGACACCAACGCCGTGCACGTCAGCACCGACGCGAAGGGCGACGTGGTCCTCGACGCGGTGATCAAGGGCGACACGGTCCGCGAGGTGCTCGACTACGTCGAGTTCGACTCCAACCAGCTCGTGCAACGGCTCCGCGAATCGATCGAGCAGGCCGTCCGCGAGGGCCGCATCTGCGACCAGGAGGCGGGCAAGTTTCTGCGGTTCTACGAAGAAGGCCTCGGCGGCTACACGTACCTGGAGGAACCTTCGCAACGGTAACTGCGTCGTGCGCCGGCTCGGGGTCACCCCGTACCGTCTCGCCGGACGTTCGCTACGGCCTCCAGCCCTTCGCTCACTCGGATGTGCCTGCGCTGCCTGGAGCGCATTCGCTGCGCCATCCATGGCTGTGCTGGTCAAATACGCCGTCTCATAAGGGAGGGGGCAACCCCGAGCCTCCTCAACGAAAGCCCGAGGCGTAAGCCGAGAGGATGCCCCGGCGGCGAAACACGACGCGTCTTCCCTTCGGCTCACGCCTCGGGCTTCCAGACGGCGCACTCAATGCAGCGAACGTCGAGCGAGAGGGTCCGGTCGACCCCAAGCCTGTGCCGGTGAGGTAAAGTCAATGGTCGAAAGGGCGGCAGTCGCCGTCACCCCTCATGCACCTGATTCGAATTGGCGGCACGGCGCTTAATCAGACGCCCCTCGACTGGGATGGCAACCGCGACCGGATCGTGGCTGCGATCGAGGCGGCCCGGCGGGCCGGCGTGTCGATTCTCTGCCTGCCGGAGCTGTGCATCACGGGCTACGGCTGTGAAGATACGTTTCAATCACCCGGCGTGCAGCGGCTGGCCTGGCAGGTGCTCGAGGAGATCGAGCCGCACACGCGAGGGATCGCCGTGGCCGTCGGCCTGCCGGTGCGATTCGAGAGCGGCGTATACGACGCGGTGGCCCTCGTCGTCGACGGCAGGCTCGCCGGCATCGTCTGCAAACAGCACCTTGCCGGCGAGGGCATCCATTACGAGCCGCGCTGGTTCAGAGCCTGGCCGGCCGGCCGGCAGGCGGAGCTCGTCGTGGATGGGCGGACCGTGCCGATCGGCGACCTGCGGTTCGACTGCTGCGGCGTGCGGATCGGGTTTGAGATCTGCGAGGACGCCTGGGTGGCGGGGCGGCCGGCCGCGGCGCTCGCCGCCCGCGGCGTCGATGTGATTCTCAATCCTTCGGCCAGCCACTTTGCCTTCGGCAAGGACGAGATTCGGCGCCGGTTCGTGCTCGAGGGGGCGCGGGCCTGCGGGGCGGCCTATGTGTATGCCAACCTGCTCGGCAACGAGGCGGGGCGGGCCATTTACGACGGTGGCGTGTTCGTGGCGGAGCCCACGGGCATGGTGGCTGTTGGTCGGCGATTCGCCTTCGGCGACGCCGCCGCGGTGACGGCCGTGGTCGACCTCGACGCCCTGCGGCTCGCCCAGACCCGCCTCGCGCACGATCCTGCCGACGCCCGGGGGGATGAGCGTGTTGCCGTCGCCTTCACGCCGGCCCCCGTCGACCCGGCCGCTGCACGGCCGCCGCACGACGACCGCGATTCATGGGAGCGGGGCGGGAGCGTGAAGGAAGAGGAATTCACGCGAGCGGTGGCCCTCGGCCTTTTCGACTACCTGCGGAAGAGCCACTCGCGCGGGTTCGTCGTCTCGGCCAGCGGCGGGGCCGATTCGTCGGCGGTCGCCTGCCTCGTGGCCCTGGCCGTTCGGCTCGCCGGTGCCGAGATGTCAGCCGCCGACGTGGCCCGCCGACTTGGGTTGGCGGCCGGCGCTGCCGCTCCGAGCGATCTCACGTCGGTCGTCCGTGCCGCGCTGATGTGCGTCTACCAGGCGACTGCCAACTCCGGCCCCGTCACCCGTGCGGCGGCCCGGGAGCTCGCCGAGGCCCTGGGTGCCGAGTTTCACGAGTTCGACGTTGACAGGATCGTTCGCGGCTACACGGAGATCGTATCACAGGCCGTGGGACGGCCGCTCACGTGGGACCGCGACGATGTCGCGCTGCAAAATATCCAGGCCCGAGCGCGCGCGCCGGGCGTCTGGATGCTCGCGAACATCCGCGGGGCACTGCTCGTCTCGACGAGCAACCGCTCCGAGGCGGCCGTCGGCTACGCCACCATGGATGGCGACACCTCCGGCGGCATCGCCCCCATCGCCGGCATCGACAAGGCCTATCTCCGCCGCTGGCTCGTCTGGCTCGAACGACAGGGCCCCGAGGGCCTGGGGCCGATCCCCGCGCTCGCGGCCATCAACGCCCAGGCGCCGACCGCCGAGCTCCGGCCGGGCGCCGCCGGGCAGACCGACGAGGGCGACCTCATGCCCTACGACGTCCTCGATCGCATCGAACGGCTCGCGATCCGCGACAAGGAACTGCCGCTCGCAGCCTGGCAGCGGCTCGTCGTCGACTTTCCGCAGCACGAGCCGCGGCAACTGGCCGCGTGGACCGAGCGGTTTTACGTGCTCTGGAGCCGCAACCAGTGGAAGCGCGAACGCTACGCACCGTCGTTCCATCTCGACGACGAAAATCTCGATCCCAAGACCTGGTGCCGCTTCCCGATCCTCTCCGGCGGCTTCACCCGCGAGCTCGCCACCCTCCGCGCCGCCGCGATGTAGGGCAGGCTTCGGTTCGTCGAGCCGCGACTCGCCAAATCCGGCTCGGGGTTACCCCGTACCGTCTCGCCGGACGCTCACTGCGGCCATCCTGGCCTCCGCTCGCTCGGATGTGCCTGCGCTCCGGCTTCCTGCCTGCGCTGGTCACATACGCCGTCTCAACGG
>Ga0247836_1001949_pt1 | contig 31471 bp, 25 predicted proteins | sample LaCruzMarch2015__4_FD_187116 | JGI IMG/M metagenome (GOLD analysis project Ga0247836, IMG submission 187116) | Freshwater microbial communities from meromictic Lake La Cruz, Castile-La Mancha, Spain - LaCruzMarch2015_14m | ecosystem: Environmental > Aquatic > Freshwater > Lake | place: Spain... | reverse complement strand
CGGAACGCGGCCTGTCAGCGCCATGGCGATCAGTTCGACCGTGCGCGGGGCGGGCAGCGTGCGGCCCATGACGATCATGCCGCCGACATCGCCCCAGCGGTCGAGCCCGCTGAGTGCGTTGAAATGCACCGCCTCGACGCGGGGCGGCAGGCCGTTTGCACGGAGCGCGTCGATGGCGGCCTTCTGGCCGACAACCAGCAGATCGACCCGGGCCGCGGGGCGGCGGCATTGGCGGGCGCGAAGCGCGATCCAGGCCGCGAGTTCGCGCAGACGGTGGGCGGCGGCCTTGTGATCGCGGTCGGGGGCATCCGGCGCGGGCGTCAGGACGCGGGCGGAGGTCGGGCTGCCCGTCACCTGCCGGATGCGGACATGCGGCTGGCGCGCGGCGACCTGATCACCGATGTCGATCTGCGGCAGGTAGGTCTGCACCAGTTCGGGCCGCAGCGTTGCGTCGAGATGGAGGATCGGGGCCTCGCCCGCCCATCCCGCCCGCAGGCGGCTGCGCCAGCGCAGCTTCAAGGCCCGGACGGAACCGTTGTTGGTGCGCTCGTGCACCAGCTCCGCCCCGGCCGCATCGTGGCCGTTCTCCAGTGCTTCGGCGAGGATCAGCCAGAGCGTGGCGCAGCGTCCCGGCGGCGCCCAGGGTTCGCCCGGGGGCGGCAGGACTTTCTCGATGCGCTTGCGCCGCTCGACTGGCGACATGCCGGGCAACAGCCCCGCATCGCGCATCCGGCGGCGTTCCAGCGTGGCGGCCTCGCGGCAGTCTTCGGGGGTGAGGCCCACGGCCTCCAGAAGCCCGTGGCGCAGGGGGCCGGGGTCGCAGACCTGCAGCGCCTTCAGCAGGCGTCTGCGGGCGGCAACCAGATCGGCGGTGGCAGCCAGGTCGATCTTGCCCTTGGCCCCGTAGCAGGCAAGCGAAGTACGCCCTGGCTCCAGCCCGTCCTGCGTCAGCGTGGCCTTGCCGTCGAGCCCGCGCAGGCCAGATTGCCAGAACGCCTCGTCGATGACGAGCAGGCCGACAGTGCCGATGGCCTCGGGCTTCCTGTGGAACAGGCTGTCATGGGCGCAGACGACGACGTGCGCCGCCTGGGCTTCCGGCTTCTGCCGCTGGTAGCCGCAGGCATGATACTGTGGGCAGAGATGAACCTCGCCACCCCGCCTGACCTTGCAGCAGCTCTGTTCGACCGGATGTTCGACCTCGAGCGCGTCGAAGGTTGCTTCTGTGTCGCGGCACATCAATTGTTCGGGGTTGTCCGGTTCCGGATCTGGGGCGGTGCGGCCCTTCCACAGCATCGCGCGCAGGCCGAGCGCCCTGAAGGCCGCCACCTGATCCGCACCGAGATCGTGGCGCGGGACGGCATAGACGACCTTGCGACCATCAAGGCCGCCCGAAGCGACCAGATCAGCGATGGCTCCTCGGGCGCTTGAAGTCTTGCCGAGCCCGACATCGACGGGCAGGCCGAGCAACGGCGGGAAGGCTGCCGTTGCCACGACATTGAAATCCAGCGGATCGCGGTTCTCGTCCGCGTCCTGCGCCGCCTCGCGGGCAGCATCGACCGCCGCCCAATAATCTGGGATCGCGGCCATGAACCCGGCGATGGCGTCGGCGAGGCTGGCGCGGGCTTCGTCGGGTGTGAGGACTGGTGCGGGATAGGTCGGCGGTGGCGGCGGAATTCTGGCCGCGCCCGCGATCAGCGCCACGACGGCCTCAGGACCTTCCGCGCAGAACAGGTCGTTGGCATCGCCCGGGCTGGTCGGAATGGCGATGCGGGCATCGACAGCCAGCGCCGCCTTGCGTGCGGCCTCTACGCCGGGGTTGGTGTCGCGGTCGGGCTTCGCATCGTTGTCGGCGACTAGGATCAGATCGGCGTCGGGTAAACGGGCCCTCAGGGCCTCTGCGACCGGGAGAAGGTTGCCCGCGTCCATCGCGGCGATGACCGTGTGCCCGGTTGCCATCGCCAGGCTCGCGCCAGTGGCCCAGCCTTCGCAGAGCAGGATCGGCCCGGAGGGGTCCGGCATCGGAGCCGGATCCATGCCGATGACGCAGAAATGCCCGCGTTTGGCGCCGCCTGCCAGAAACCGCTTTGCCCCGTCAGGCGCGATGGTCTCGAGGCTGTGCAGACGACCGTCCGTGTCCTGCAGCGGCACGACGAGATGACCACGTGCATCACAGCGCAACCCGAGCGGTGCGACCTGTTTGCGGAGGAGGTAAGGATGGTCGGCAGGTGCCGGGCCTGCGGCGGCCCAGATACGGGCGGCGCGGACGGTCGCTTCCTTTGTGCGGGCGACGGCCGGATCCCCATCGTCTGGGGACGGATCGGGCGCCTCGACCTGATCGGGTTGAGCCTGCGGTGAAACCGGCGCGCTCGGCGGCAGGATCGGCAGCGTTGGTCTCTGCCGTATCGGGTCATGCCGCCGCTCGCTGCCCCCGAACGTCCTTGCCATCCCGATCCGGTCGGCAGTCCAATCCAATGCATCGGTCCGGCTGAACCCCTTCTCGCGCGCCACCAGATCGACCAGTCCGCCGCCGTCGCCCGCCTCATGGTCGAACCACATGCCGGCCTTGGCACCACCGATCACGACCGACAGGCTGCCCTTGCGGCCCCAGCGCCATTCCTGCCCGGCGCGAAAGGTCGGATTGCCCAGCAGTTCCGCCGCAATCTCCGGGGTCCGCGCGCGCAACTCGGCGTCGAAGGCCTGCCAGTCCCGCCCGCTCATTGCTGACGCCATGGGAAGCGCCCGCACATGCCGGTCGCTCGAAAAGCGGCAGCGATGATGCACAGGGAATGGCGGAGGCGGGCGGGCACGGGCGTCGGGAACCGGGATGAAGGCGCTGTTGCCCCCGGTTCTGCCGCCTTTCGGAAGGTGCCCGCGACGTCGGAAGCGGTCCACCCGCCACGCCGTCCGCATGCGGGAAAGGGTCGAACCCTTCCGGCAAGTACATGAAATCACGTCAGTTCAAGGGTTGACCCCATGGGGTCACAGGTACCTTTCAGGGGACCGCCCCTGGCCGAGTCGCGCAGGTGGGTTGAACCCTTTACGACGGGACAGGGTTCAACCGTTCACCCCTTCAGGGGCTGCGCTGCGAGGTGGGTCGCCCCCTCGGCAAAGGCTTGACGTCAGCCCTTCGCGGTGTCCTTCGGATCGCCCAGAGCCGCCAACCGGCGCGGCAGATCCGACCGGCTGTGCAGCACATCGACGATGATCACCTGACCTGGCATGTCGGCGAACACGATGAAATGCTGCCCCACCCGGGTGAACCTAAGGTCGTCGGTCAGGTCCGGATCGATCAGGCGGCGGCAATCCTGCGACGGGGCCTCGCCTGCGGCAATGGCCACGCAGCGGGCAATCAGGTCCGCTTCGTAGGCCTCGGCCTGACGCGGGCCGAAGGTCTGAAACGTCCAGCGAGCGATCTCGACGAGCGACCGCTCGGCCTGCCGCGTCAACCGCCAAGGCTTCGGCATCAGGACGGCGTGCGCGCGGCCGCAAAGGCGCGACGGATCGCATCTTCGCCGGTGCCGTCGGCAAGGCTGCCTGCGCGCGCCTCGGCCAATCCCTCGGCTAGCCGGGTCCGCAGGGCCTCCATCTCGGCCTCTTCGCGTTCCAGCAGCCGCAGTCCGGCCCGAAGTGCCTCCGAGGCATTCTGATAGCGACCGTCGGCAATCAGCCGGTCGATCAGGTGGGTCTGGCTGTCGGTCAGGACGACATTGCGGGTCGGCATCGGGGGCTCCATCCAGTGCAATGGCAATATATGCCAATGGCCCGCCCTTGTCGACCGTCGTCGAAACGCCGCGCCTTGAACGAGATCACCCGGCTTGCCGAAGATCCGGCCCGATGACCCGCTTCGCCCCGCCACGCTGCGCAGAGGGCAGCCGGACCAGCGTCGCCATCGCATCGGCCAGGTTCCTGGACAAGGGCTCACCCTCGACCCGCTGTTCGACAAACCAGTCCGAGAGGCATTCCTTCTTCTCCTGGCTCTGCGCGGAAATCCCGAACCGGGCGATCGCCGTCTGCATCAGGTCCAGATAGGGCGTGGTGTAAAGCGTGTCCGGCATCATAATCGGCGCGGCCGGTGCCACGAACTCCGGCCAGATCGCCCGGACCATGAAGCGCGGCATGCGGATGTCGATGAACTCCCACAGCATCGCCGTCAGCTTGTCGTTGAGAAACTTCCCCTCGCGCCATTGTTCGGGCCGGATACTGCTGTGATAGCCGGAATGCAGACCGAACCCGGTGCCGTTGCCGCCCTGTCCCCAGCCATGCGTCCGTTCTTCAGTGTAACGCCCCCGCGCATGCAGATCGCCGTCGCGCAGGGCGATCTGCACCTGCTCCTGCGCTTCCGTGCTCCAGGCCACCACCGGATCCTGCGGCTGCTCCCAGGCATGAACCGGGCGTGGCGGTGCGGAAGGGCGCTGACTCGCCTCAAAGGCGCGCCGGGCGACCACCACCGCCTGCACATGCGCCAGCGCCTCGGAATGGCTCCAAAGCGTACGGTCGAGCGTTTCCAGCGCCATGGCAATCTCCTGAATCAACGGGGTGAGAGCCCTGAACATAATGCGAACGGTTGACCCGCTCAACCCACTCTGATGTTGCAACACCTGAAGGGTTCCACCCTTCCCGGGCCGAATTGCCCGACTCGGGGTTGACCCCTTCCAAGGACGCGGCGCGGACGATGGTTGTGCACCTTTGCGGTCATGATGTTCGATCCAAGTCCCCACCGCCGCCCAAATCCCCTCGCTCCCTCGGCGATGACCCCGGCCCAGCGCCGCACTGAACTGTGCGGGTTGCTGGCGCTCGGCCTGATCCGATTGCGTATGCGGGAACGGGGCGAAGTCTCTGAGGACACCGGAGAAAGTTGCCTACACTGTCCGCCCGACCAATGCCTTCATGCAACTCCAACACACCGGAGAGACGCATGACGAAACCCGATCCAATCCCCGCGCGCCTGGCTGCGCTGAAGACCACATCGACGCCTGACCTGAAGGCGCAGTGGCACGACCTGTTCGAAACCGAACCGCCGCCCTTCAACCGCCGCTACCTTGAATCCCGGCTGGCCTACCGCATCCAGGAACTGGCCTATGGCGGGCTGAAGCCAGAAACCATCAAGCGCCTGGAAGCCTTGGGCGAACAGCTTGATGGCGGCAACATCACCACGCGCCGCATCCGCGCCGATCGCGACCGTCCTATCACCGGCACTCGGTTGCTTCGCGAATGGCAGGGGGTCGAACAGATCGTCACCGTGACCCAAGGTGGCTTCGAATGGCAGGGGCGGCCGTACCAGTCGTTGTCGGCTATCGCACGCGCCATCACCGGCACCCGCTGGAACGGTTGGGTGTTCTTCGGGCTGAAAAATCATCGGAGGCCAGCATGAACAAACCTGTCGTCCGCAAGCTGCGCTGCGCAGTCTATACCCGCAAATCTTCAGAGGAAGGTCTGGAGCAGGAGTTCAACAGCTTGCACGCCCAGCGCGAGGCCTGCGAATCCTACATCGCCAGCCAGCGGTCCGAGGGCTGGGTGCTGGTGCGCGATCAATACGACGATGGCGGCATTTCCGGCGGCACGCTGGAACGCCCCGGCCTGAAACGGCTGCTGGCCGACATCGAGGATGGGCTGGTTGATGTGGTGGTGGTCTACAAGATCGACCGCCTGTCCCGTTCCCTGATGGACTTTTCCAAGCTGGTCGAGGTTTTCGACCGGAACGGCGTGACCTTCGTCTCGGTGACGCAATCGTTCAACACCACCACGTCGATGGGGCGGTTGACGCTGAACATCCTGCTGTCCTTCGCCCAGTTCGAACGCGAGGTGACGGCCGAACGCATTCGCGACAAGGTCCGTGCCAGCCGGATGAAAGGCATGTGGATGGGTGGCTGTCCTCCGTTGGGCTATGAGGTCAAGGACCGGAAACTGATCGAAAACCCCGGCGATGCCGCCCATGTTCGCTGGGTCTTCGCTCGGTTCATCGAAATCGGATCGGGCACGGTGCTGGCGCGCGAACTGGCCGAACGGGGCGTCACCACCAGCCGTGGCCACCGCATCGACAAGAAGTTCATCTACAGGATGCTGAACAACCGAGTCTACATCGGCGACGCCGTTCACAAAGGAACAAGCTATCCCGGCGAGCATGCGGCGATCATCGACCGCGATGTCTGGGACAATGTTCACGCCATTCTGACGGAAAGCCCGCGCAAGCGCGCCGCGCGCACCCGCGCCGACACACCCGCATTGCTGCGAGGGTTGCTCTACGGCCCCGATGGCGCGGCCTTCTCGCCGACCCACACCCGAAAAGGCGGGCGGCTCTACCGCTACTATGTCAGTCAAACCGTTCTGAAGCATGGTGCAGGGTCATGCCCAGTCAGCCGCGTTCCCGCAGGTGATATCGAGGCTGCGGTCATCGATCAGATCCGCGCCGTGTTCCGCCAGCCTGAGATTGTGGTTGGCACATGGAAAGCGGCCCGAGAACAAGATGTGGGGATCAGCGACGCTGAGACCCACGCAGCCCTGATCCGGCTTGACCCGCTTTGGGACGAACTCTTCCCCGCCGAGCAGGCGCGCATCGTTGCGCTTCTGGTCGAGCAGGTGGACCTCGGAACCCATGGGCTGAATGTGCGACTGCGCACGGACGGGCTGGCAGCGTTGGCGCGCGAGATGCTTGCAGAGGCGGGAGCGGCGGCATGACCCGTGCACGAGCGGTCCCCGATACCGTCACCGTGTATGTCCCGTTCCGCCTTGTGAAGCGCGGCGGGCGGAAGGAGATGATCTTGCCGGTCGAACGAACGGCCCCACGCCAAAACGACGACACGCTGGTCAAAGCGCTGGCGCGCGCATTCCGATGGAAGCGCATGCTCGAAAATGGTGAGTTTGGCACGATCTCCGACCTGGCGCGGCACGAAGGAATCGCCGCGCCATACCTTACCCGTGTGTTTCGGCTCGCGTTTCTTGCGCCCGAGGTTGTCGAAGCAATACTGGACGGGCGGCAGCCGAGGGACTTAACGCTCCAGTCGCTGCGGGGACAGCTTCCGGATGAGTGGTCCAGCCAGATTGACTGGCTGCGCAAGGGGTCGCAATAGGGCTTGCGACATCAGTCGTGCAAGCTGTAGGTTCTGGCCACCGCAGCATGGCGAAAGAGCTTCAAAACCAAAGAATTGCGCGTTGAACCGGGCCCGCTTCTTTGACAAGCCATTGGTCGAGCGGTGGTGGGTTGTAATCGGGCAAAGAAGATTGCGGATGAATGAGGCCGATACTTGCAGGAAGTTCGTCGTACCCAAACTGCAAGCAGCAGGCTGGGATGACAGGCCACATGCCATAAACGAGCAAAAAAGCTTCACTGACGGACGCGTTGTTTTCATTGGCGGAAAGGCGCGCCGTGGAAAGCAGAAGCGGTCCGACTACTTGCTACGATATAATCCAGACTTTCCGATTGCGGTTGTTGAGGCAAAATCTCGATATCGGCATGCCGCTGACGGACTTCAGCAGGCAAAGGAATATGCTGAGATTCTTGGATTGCGTTTTGCCTATTCAACCAACGGCATAGAAATCGTCGAATTCGATTACACGGCGGGTGTTGAGAGGACCATCCAAGATTTCCCTGCCCCTGATGATCTTTGGGCCAGGCTCCGTCGTGCCGAAGGCATCGTCGACGATGAAGTGGCAGAGCGCCTGCTGACGCCCACTTTTCCGGATCGGACAAAGCCCCTTCGGTATTATCAGGAGATCGCGGTAAACCGTGCTGTCCAGGCGACGCTTCAGGGCAGGAAGCGGGTGCTCCTCACGCTTTGCACCGGGGCGGGCAAGACAGCAGTGGCCTTCCAGACCTGCTGGAAGCTCTGGTCTGCGCGCTGGAATTCGAAGGGAGTGAACCGCAAACCGAAGATCCTCTTTCTCGCGGATCGCAACGTCCTGGTCGACGACCCGATGGCCAAGGATTTCAGCCCGTTCGGCGACGCGCGTCACAAGATCACTGGTGGTTTGGCCGTCAAGAGCCGCGACATCTATTTTGCGATCTACCAATCCATAGCGCGCGACGAGAACCGGCCCGGCCTCTATCGCGAATATGCAAGGGACTTTTTCGACCTCATCATCATCGACGAATGCCATCGAGGCAGCGCACGGGACGACAGCAACTGGCGCGAAATTCTGGAATGGTTCGAGCCCGCAACCCAGATCGGCATGACGGCAACCCCACGGCGCGAGGATACCGTCGATACCTACAACTACTTCGGCGATCCGCTGTATGAGTACAGCCTCGCTCAGGGCATTGCCGACGGCTTCCTTGCACCTTACCGCGTCCACCGTGTCATCTCGGACTATGACGCTGCAGGATGGCGTCCGACGCGCGGTGAGCTTGATCGCTACGGGCGCGAAATTCCCGACACCGAATATTCCACGCGTGACTTCGAGCGGGTCGTAGCTCTCAGGGCAAGAACGCAAGCCATCGCGAAGCACCTCGCTGGCTTCATGGCCGAGACGGATCGGTTCGCCAAAACCATAGTCTTCTGCGTCGATCAGGAACACGCGCTTGAAATGCGGCAGGCTCTTGCCGCCCTGAACACAGACCTCGTCAAGGATCATCCGGACTACGTTTGCCGTGTGACGTCAGATGAAGGCGATGTCGGCAGTGCGCATCGCGCCAAATTTCAGGATGTCGAGACCCAGACGCCGGTCATACTCACAACTTCGCAACTCCTCACCACCGGCGTGGACGCCCCGACATGCAAGAACGTCGTGCTGGCACGGGTCGTCGGATCCATGCCCGAATTCAAGCAGATCATCGGTCGCGGCACCCGCCTCAGGCCTGACTACGGAAAGCTGGCATTCAACATCATCGACTACACGGGCACGGCGACACGCATGTTCGCCGACCCCGCCTTTGACGGTGATCCTGTCCGCGAAGACGAGGCGGTGATCAACGCAGATGGCGACATCGTCGAAGAGCGTGAAGCCGTGGATGCAGCGCCGGATCCCGAGGACTTCCCGGACGGCACGGAGGCCCCGGGCGGTCCTGTCGATCTCGGCGAAGAAGCGGTAACCGGCCCTCGCAAGTTCTATGTCGATGGCGGTGAGGTCGCGATTGTCCGGCATCTCGTTTACGAACTTGATGCCGATGGGCGACAGCTCGCTGTCCGCCAACTGACTGATTACACGGGCGACAAGGTGCGCACGCTCTATCCAAATGCGTCCGAGCTGCGGACGGACTGGCTGGATCCCGAACGTCGGGCCGAGATTGTTGAACGTCTTGAAGAAAAGGGAATCGATCTCGAGTCCCTGGCGGATTCAGTTGGAAGACCCGAGGCTGACCCCTTCGACCTGCTATGTCATCTTGCCTACAACGCCCCACTGCGAACGAGGCGCGAACGCGCGGATCGGCTGCTCAGGGAACAAGACGAGTTTCTGGCGCGCTTCGGGCCGGACGCCCGCGTAGTTCTGGATGCAGTGCTTGAAAAGTATGCTGAACATGGCAGTGCCCAGTTCAAGCTGCCCGACATCCTGGAAGTGCCCCCGTTCAACGAATGGGGTAACGTGATCGAAATTGCTGCCCGCTTTGGCGGGGGCAAAGAGCTGCGCAGCGCCGTCACCGAACTGCAGCGCCTGCTCTACACTGCCTGAATTGAAGGAGTTCTAGATTGGCCACAACCGCCCGCAAGAAGGCTGCGCCGAAGCAACTGACCACTGCCCAGCGTCTCGATAGCATCATCAAGTCGGCGCGCAAGATCATGCGCAAAGACAAGGGGCTGAACGGCGACCTCGACCGCCTGCCGATGCTCACCTGGATCATGTTCCTGAAATTCCTCGACGACATGGAGCGGATCGAGGAAGGGCGAGCGGAAATGGCAGGCAAGGACTATCGTTCGATCATCGAAGCCCCGTATCGCTGGCGCGATTGGGCGGCCGACGCTGACGGCATCACCGGGCCCGACCTGCTGTCATTCCTCGTTGCCGAAATGACCGAGCTGCCGGATGGCACTCGCGGTCCAGGTCTGTTCGCCTACCTCCGTGCCCTGCGCGGCGACAACGGCCGACGCGAGCGGCGCGACGTGATTGCCACCGTTTTTCAGGGCTTCGCCAACCGGATGGAAAGCGGCTACCTGCTGCGCGACGTGGTCAACCTGATCGACGGCATCCATTTCGACTCCTCCGAAGAGGTCCATACCCTCGGCCGCCTCTATGAAACGCTGCTGCGCGAGATGCGCGACGCTGCGGGGGACTCGGGCGAGTTCTACACGCCCCGGCCGGTCGTTCGCTTCATGGTCGAGGTGACAAATCCCAAACTAGGGGAGACCATCCTCGATCCGGCTTGCGGCACCGGTGGCTTTCTGACCGAAGCCTATCTTCACCTCGAACGCCAAGCCGACACGGTGGAAAAGCGGCGGGTCCTTCAGGACGAAAGCGTTCAGGGTGGCGAGGCCAAGTCGCTGCCGTTCCTGCTGTCGCAGCTGAATCTCCTGCTGCATGGCTTGCACGCCCCGCGCATTGACCCCGGCAACTCCTTGCGCTTCCGGCTGGCCGAGATTGGCGAGGATCAGCGGGTCAACGTCATCCTGACCAATCCGCCTTTCGGCGGCGAGGAGGAAGCGGGCACCCTCAACAACTTCCCCGAAGATCGGCGCACGGCCGAGACGGCGCTGTTGTTCCTGCAATTGATCATGCGCCGGCTGAAGCGCGCCGGGCGTGGGCGCGCTGCTGTCGTCGTTCCGCATGGCACGCTGTTCGGCGACGGGATCTCGGCGCGGATCAAGGCTGACCTGCTGGAAAAGTTCAACCTGCATACTGTCGTCCGCCTGCGCGAAGGGGTGTTCGCACCCTATACCGACATTCCGGCGAACCTGATTTTCTTTGATACCAGCGGTCCGACGAAGGACATCTGGTACTATGAGTTGCCCTTGCCAGAGGGCCGTAAGAAATACTCGAAGACTGCGCCGATGGCCTACGAGGAGTTCTCGGGCTGCTTGGCTTGGTGGAACGACCGCGAGGAAAATGAGCGCGCATGGAAGGTATCAGCCGCTGACCTGATCCAACGTGATGCGCAGGGCCGTGTCACGAGCTGCAATCTCGACATCAAGAATCCGCATTCCGGCGAGGTCGCTGATCACCGAGCGCCGATCGAAATCGTGGACGCGATCATCACGCAGGAAAAGCGAATCCTCGGGATCATGGACGAGATCAAGGCCACTCTGGCGGAGCGCCTGTGATGCCTTCGGCGACTGTCCCACTCTCAGATCTGATGACATTGGTATCTGAACCCTGTCGCGTCGATCCGCAGGAGAGCTATCCCAATCTTGGGATCTACGGTTTTGCGCGGGGCGTTTTCGGCAAGCCGCCAATCGACGGTGCAAAGACCAGCGCATCCACCCTCTACAAAGTGCGGGGGAACCAGTTCATCTATAGTCGCCTTTTCGCGTTCGAGGGTGCGTATGCCATCGTTCCCGAGGAAATGGACGGTGTTTTCGTTTCCAACGAGTATCCAACATTTGACGTCGATCACGACCGATTGCTGCCCCGCTACCTTTTCTGGATGTTCAGGCGCCCGGACGTGTGGCGCCAGGTTGCTGTTGGCAGCAAGGGCATGGGCGACCGCAGGCAGCGTGTCCATCCGGATCAAGTTCTTCGGCACAAAGTGAACCTTCCGTCCCTCGACGAACAACGCAACATCGTCCAGCGTCTAGACATGGTAGCGGCGCTGGTGGCGGAACGTCGTCGCGCCATCGAAGCTGCCGAACGGGAAACCCAAGCTCTTCTGCTGAAAGCCTTCCAGCGCGCCATCGAAGGCTCGCCACTGCTCCCCATGTCCGAAGTCGCCCCCTTGGTGCGCCGCCCGGTCGAGATCGACCTAGATGGCACCTATCCCGAACTCGGCGTCCGTTCCTTTGGAAAAGGCACGTTTCACAAACCTGATCTACCGGGCGCGGAAGTAGGCAACAAGAAGCTGTTTCGCATCGATGCTGGTGACCTCCTGTTCAACATTGTCTTTGCCTGGGAAGGTGCAGTGGCAGTCGCTCAGCCTGAAGATGATGGTCGCGTTGGATCGCACCGCTTCCTTTCGTGTGTGCCAGCGCCGGACATAGCGACCGTGGAATTCCTTCGCTTCTACTTTTCAACACGCGAGGGCCTGCAGAAACTGGGCGAAGCGTCGCCTGGCGGGGCGGGGCGAAACCGAACGCTCGGATTGAAGAAGCTCGAGGACCTGCAAGTGCCCGTTCCCTCAATCGAGCGCCAACACTGGTTCGACTGCCTTCAGACAATGGCACGCGAAGCCCGCGCCATCCGCGCAAGCACGGCAAAGGATGTGGAGGCACTGATACCGGCCATGTTGCATGATTTATTCAATGCTACGACTGCCGATTAAGTTCGGCCACCGTTAGGTTCCATTGATGACGCCAGATGGCCAAAGCTTCGTCTCAGGGTTCGGGGTCCGTTTCCCGTTTGGAAGATCGAAACGGAGCAATCCATCCTTTCGATTGGCCGCAACGATTTTGTTCAGGTGTGTCGTCCGCACGGGGACCTGCTCCATGACCTCGCTGGCGAGCGTGCTGAACGCAATTCCCGGGCGTGCAGATACAGTACGGAGCATCAGATCGGCAGCCCAGCCCATGTTCGCAGAGCATCCAACCCCATCACGACCGGTCTCAAAAGCGATGATCTGATCCTCTGGAAAGAGCTGCGACTGCCCGCTTTCCTCGGTCTGGATGGCGTGTCGCGTGCGAACTGCCTCCTTCTCGACCTTTTCCTGAACCGTCCGGAAGACCTCGACACCGAATCCGCTATGCGTGCCAAGGATCAGACGCATCTTGATCCTATCCTCGCGCGGCTTTCGGATCGCCATGTCCGTCAGATAGGTCGCAGCCCTCGCTTCTTTCATCTTGGCCTTAAGAAGCTGCAAGATTTTCGTCTCGTTGGAAGCATCGGGCAGCGCCTCGAATGCTGCTTTCCAAGCAGGGTCCGCAAGAAACCGTCCTACGGATTCTGCGACACCATCCCAACCTGCATGACGGTTCACCTCCTCGGCCATGAAGTTGAACAGGAACTCACCATTCAGCGCTAGCAGGAAATCAAAAACCTTGCTGGATTCGACATTCCAACCCGTGGGGTCGATGAACGTGAAGGTGAAGCCGTCGCGGCATGCACTGCGGATACCATCGAGATTGTCTTCGAAGGATCCCGAGAACACCTTGATGTCAAACTCGGGTTTCTGCGCCGCGAACTGCATGAGTTTCGCCACAGATGCCGGGTTTCGTTCGCAGAACCGGAAACGCACCTTGAGGCCTGGCCGCCCCATTTCGAGCAATGACTTGCGCACTGTTTCAAGCGTCTCGATGGCTTGCGAAAACGAAGCATCCGAATACAGGTTCGTGTCCGACACGCGCCAAGGTCCGGCGAACGCATCAACGAAATTGAAAACCGGTGATCTTCCCTGGAAGAGCTTGTAGGCGGCTGACTCGAGATACTTGTTAAGAAACAGATGCTTGATGAATGACTGCTCACGTCCTTGGTAGTTTTCGATCCGAGGCGGCATCAAGCTTCCTCTGGCTGCAGGGCGCGAATGATTGGTTCGGGCACGATCTGCCAAGGAAAGCCGTTCCACTCTTCGCCGTCGAGCAGACGCCCACCCGACTTCGGCCGTGCGCCACCCCATTGCTTGAAGAAGAACGCCACGTCGTCACGGTCGCAGATGTCACGAAGTTGACGTGCCCAGCTTTCGTCCATGGGCCGAGCCCGAGGCCCGCTCTCCCCACCGACGATGGTCCACGCGACACCCCGCAGATCAACATCCCCGATCGGCCCGAGCAGTGGCTCGAACGAAATGAAGCGTGCGTCGGAATTGATCTGCTTCAGGTGCTCGATCCGACTCGTGTGCGCGGCGTCCTCAACCGAAACGCCGAGCCAGATGTGGCGAGGGACCGGCCCTCCATCATACCGCTTCCGAACGTAGTTGCGCATGAGCGAGCTTCGCTTGGTCAGCACCTGGTAGACGTGCCAGTCCGCCTGCTCCATGGCATCGAACACCGCGTCGATGAACTTTCGTTCGATGTCTTTGTGGAAGAGGTCGCTCATCGAGTTGACGAAGATCATCCGCGGCTTTTTCCAGAGCACGGGCTGCTTCAGCCTCGAGGGCCAGAGTGTCAGGTCGAAGCCCTGCTCGTAAGGGTGTCCAGCAATCCCGCGCCAGCGCTCTGCGAACCGCTCGGCATAGCAATTGTCACAACCGGGGCCGACCTTGGTGCAGCCAGTCACCGGGTTCCACGTCGCGTCCGTCCATTCGATGTCTGACTTCTGGGCCAACTGCTCGCCTCACACTTTTTCCAAAATCTTAGCACGCGAATGACTCGGTACAAAGGACGAACAGCGACGCCGTGGGATTATGAACACCAGCGTGCCAAGGCAGCCATTTCAGACCAGTTGTTTGGTCTGTGTCTCGCCCGGAATCCAGTTGAACAGGCGAAATGAGATGAAGGCGTGTGCGACAAAAACACAGCAAAAGCAAATACTTAAAGCTGTTCACCGTATCGTGCGCGGTTAACAGGTCCGGAGAATATCGGCCCGGAGAGAACGCGTGCGCACCCTTTGGGGCGTGGGCCGGTTAACAGCCACACCCGCATAACCCCCGAAAACAACGGAAAAATCCGGCCGCAGCCGGATCGGGAGAACGCGTTCGTGGGGGCAACTGGCGGAGGGAACGCGACTGCGGTCGAACCTTCTCTGAGGCGACTCGCAAAAATATATTTTTCTTTCAACTGGTTACGAAATCGGCGCCCCGCATCTCAACTACCGAAAGTGGCAACGGCGTCAAGCTCGTTCCGTGCAACGGGCCACCTACTGCGCGAGAACGCGGCGGCGCAAGGCGGACTCTTCATGCAGAAGACGGCGGCACCCTGTTTTCATCCAACATTCGTCGGCCAGCCCCCCGGCCCTTGGCTGCTCGGCCACGTTCCCTGAACCGACGCTGAACACCGGGCCCCCGCAATTGCGGCCGACGCCTTTACGGCAAAGATTCTGGAGACAAGTCTTGGCGTGCCGTGTCTGCTGGTCGAACGCCGCATCTGGCGCGGCGAAGAGACGCTGATGATGGCAAAGCAGGTTTTCCGGGGCGGTGTGTTCGATCTGACCGCGCAGTTTTGGCCGCCACGACCGGCTCAGGTGCCCTTGTATGCGCCAACGTCGGTCCCGAGGAACTGGTTGTTCTGTTCGCGGATTGCGGCGGCGGCGTCGTCATACAAGAAGGGCAGGAACGCATAGCGCCGCCCTTTCGTCACCACGGAAACGGCGTGCAACAGGGAACAGGAAAATACCACCGCACTGCCCGGCGTCGGCTTGAAACTGCGCGGTCCATACTCGGGGAACGACACCTCGCCTCCTTCGAATTCCGCGTTCAGGTTGATTGACACGGCAAAGCGGCGATGCGCCGTGCCCTTGGTGGTATTGTCGCGATGCGCGTTGAAGTGGCCGCCATCCTCAGCCGTGTAACAACCAACCAGATAGCGTTCCATGCGGGTCACTTTGAACTGGTGGACCTTCGCGATCTCGGGCACGATCCGGCGCGAAATGCGGACTTGCGCTGCCTTGATCACCTGCGGATCGCTGATGTTGAAATCGCTGCGGCTTTTATGCGACCGGTCCTTGATGCCCACTGTCTTGCCCTCAACCTCGCGCATGAAGCCGCTTTCCTCACCGCCGTCCGCATCATAAAGCCCGATCAGCATCTTGCAGAACTCCGGCTCGAACACATTCGGCAGATATAGGACCGGCGCTTGTAGCGGGATGCCCGCGAACTGGTCAGGGGGTGGCAAGCTGGAAAGATAGCGAAACACTGCCTCCGAAGTTGCGACACCATCTTCGATCGGGAAAACCCGCATGACGCGCAGGGTCGGATCAAGCACTGCCCAGAACCGCCGAAGCGGAACCGCGCCACCCGGAGCGGCCGTTCTGGGTGCGGCACCGTAGGCCTTGGCAACCGCCAGATCGAAATCCCAGAAAAACCGGATGCCCGGCAAACTGGCCTGCACGCGCGCTTCGGATCGGTCGGTGGGGTCATTGCTGACGCCAAAGAAGCAGAATTTGGCGTCATCGAAAATGGTCCGGTGCCGCGCAACCCCTTGCAGGACGGCGCTGCTCACCGGGTCCTGTGCCGAACCGAAAAAGCACAAGACAAGATAGCGCCCTGCTGCTGTATCAAAGGCATAGCGTTCGGAACTGGTGGAGGCCGCATAAAACCAAGGGGCCGGATCACCGGGCAGCAGGTTGGTGTAAGCATCCAAAGGCGTGGGTTGCGTCATGCGGACGGTCCGTCGAAAAAGTGCTCTCTGGTCAAGCAAATATCATGTCCGGGTCTCAATCAAGCACTTATGATCCGAGCGGAGTGTGCTGAAGCGGTGCGGATCGCGACACTGATCCTGATGACCGTGCTAAGTCTGACGTGAAAGCAGTTTACGTTGGGACAGAGGCAATTGGATCGCGGGGTCTGCAGATGACACAGCAAGCCACCACGCACCCCACCGCCGCCCGAAGGCCACCGCAAGAGCAGTCGAATGACATGCGACGGAATGGCCGACGAGAGAGCGTGGATGCGTTCGTGCAACGCCATTTCACCTGGCCCGGCACCTTGCGTCTGCATGCGGCCGCACTCGGACTGGATATCTTGCGGGCGCCTGTCAATGTCGTGCTGTCACCAGTCCTCGTTCTGGCAAGAATCGCCGCCTGGATCTGTCGAAAGCTGCAGCTTGCGCGCGTTGCGGACTGGTTGATTGCGCGGCGCTTGTTGCTGCGGACGGCCGTGTCGGCGCGGGTGGAGGCAGCAATTCTGCACGAACTTCTGGACGTTCCGCTTTCCAAAGACAAGGGAATCCCTGACCGAGCATCACTGTCGCGGGCCATCCTCGCGGCCCCCCGGTTTCGTGAGATGATCCGGAGCCGTGGCACGGTTGCCGAGGCGCAGGCCACTGCCGACCGGATCATTGGTGCAGTGGGAGATTACACCGCCACCCGGTCGTCGATTGCCGAGTTCACGACGGGTCTCGTGACCCTTGCCATTGGTGCCATCGTGTTTCAGGCGTTGACGCCGGGCATGATCTCGATGGCCCCCGGCGTTGCGCAAGCGGTGTCGTACGACAATGCCATCGCAGACTTTCCATTGGGCGCGCTTTTGGGTGGCGTATGGTACGGCGTCTTTCCTGTCGGGCCTTCGCCTCGCGTCATAGCGGTCACAGTCGTTGGTCTGATGTTGCTGGGGTCTGTGATTGCCGCCTTTGCGGGCATCTTCGCCGATCCCCTTCAAGCGCGGTGTGGCATCCATCAACGCAGACTGATGCGCCTGTTCGAAACGCTGGACGCGGAAATGTCTGGTGCGCGCAACAGACCTTTTGCCGTCCAAGAGCATCTGCTGCCCCGGGCTTTCGATATCTGGGATGCGGCCTTGTCCTTGTTGCGGGTATTTCGCGGCTGAAACGAGTCTCGTGGACCGGGTCTTCCGATCAAGGCTGCCCGATCCTATGTGTTGTCCGACGTCACGCCACAGGGAGTCTGATATGGACACGAACGATCGACAGGCGATCACAGCGCTCTTCGACAAGCTTGCCGATGTCGAGCGTCGACTGCCCGCACGGGATGCCGAGGCCGAAGACTACATCAAAGCTGCCATCGCGCGGCAGCCAGGTGCGCCCTACTACATGGCGCAGACGGTCGTAGTCCAGGAACATGCGCTGAACGCGGCGCAGTCGCGCATCGAAGAACTGGAAGCAGAACTTGCCGAGGCGCGCCAGGCGCCGCAGGGCGGCGGATTTCTGTCGGGCCTCTTCGGCTCTGGACCTGCACCGAGGCAGACCTCACGCACCATGCAACCGATGCTTCAAGGTGCCTCCGGCGGGTTCCTTGCCGGTGCGGGGCAGACGGCCATGGGTGTCGCGGGAGGGATGCTGCTGGCCAACGCTATCGGTGGCATGTTTGCAGGCCCGGCTCAGGCAAGCGAGGTGCAGCCGGAGGAAGAGCCCGACATTGGCGACACAGACTTCGCTGACGACAGCGATTGGTAGATTGCAGATCGATTTGCGCAAAGGTGCCGAGGACGAGCAGTCCCGCCACAACGCCTTGAGTTTTGCGCCTCCAGGGTTGTATGCAACCGGCCCCGTGCCGTAATTGCGCGCGGTCGCGGGCTGTCTCACACCGCGCGACCAGCCGTCTGCATCAGGCGGCTTGGGTTCTTGCCGCGGCCTTCTGCGCGGCGATCCCCGCAGGGAGCACGCGTTTCAGGATATCGGCGAGTGTGATGATCCCGCGTACCGTGTCATTCTGCATCACTATGGCGATCTGAACGCTCGATGCGCGCATGCGGGCGAGTGCTTCATAGACGGGGGTCTGTGCATCCAGGACAAAGGCCGTGCGGGCGATTTCGGCCGCAGGCTCTGCGTCCGGCAGAAGCAGCGTGTCGCGTACATGGACGACCGACGGCGGTCCGTTGTCCGTGGCCGCCATCAGGATGCGCATATGGCCCGACTGCAGGCCCGCAGCGCGAACATCGGCGGCTGTTGCGTGCTGGGCAACCTGGGTCGGAACCACATCCGTTGCCACCAGAGCGATGACGGGCATGGTGCCAAGATCGATGAAGCCCGAGAGCTGTCGCTGCATTTCCGGTTCAAGGGTTCCGACCTTGGCTGAATGCTCCACAAGCTGGCGAATGGTAGCGATGTCCTGCCCGCCCACGGCAGCACTCTCGACCGGCTCAACCCCCGACGCCCTGACCAGACTGTTCGCGATGCTGTTCATCCAGCGGAGCAGGGGCTGCAAGGGCCAGGCCAAGGCACGCCCGATGACGCCGATGGCGAGGGCGGACTTTTCCGGGTGAGCAATGGCCCAGGACTTCGGGGCCATTTCGCCAATCACCAGATGCAGGAAGGTGACCACAAACAGCGACAGGGCGAACGACGTGCCTCCAGCGATCCAGATCGGCATGCCCCACGAGATCAACACAGGTCCAAGCGCATAATCCACCGCAGGCTTCGTGATCGCGCCGAGGGCAAAGGTGCAGGCGGTGATGCCCAGTTGCGCCAGCGCCAGCATCAGCGTGAGGTCGTTCATGCCGCGCAGCGCTGCGCGGGCCGAAACGCTTGTCGGTGCCAGTTCTTCAAGTCGGTGCCGTCGCGCGCCCAGCAAGGCGAACTCGATGATGACGAACAGGGCACTCAGAGCGATCAGCGCGATGGTTATCAGGGTGACGGTCAGCGCACTCATTGGGTATCCTCGGTCATCGGGAGTTCGACCAGCCGCACGCGTACTTGAGTGGGAACGTGGCGCTCCACCCGCAGCACATCCACCTCAAGCCTGCGCCGCATCGGCTGGTCTGAAACAAGCTCTGCCGGGTCTATCGGCAGGTCGACAACCACAGTGTCGCCTTCGGCAGGAAGGGCGCCAAGCTCGGCAATCAGCAGGCCAGCTACTGTCTCGACATCGGTGTCGGGCAAGTCATAGCCGATGGCGCGCCGAACCTCGTCTAGATGAACGTCGCCGTCCATGATCCAGATATTGTCTCCGTCAGGCGTCAGGCCGTCGCCGGTCTCTAGGTCATGCTCATCGGTGATCTCGCCAACGATTTCCATCGCAAGGTCTTCGATGGTCAGCACTCCGGCAAAACCGCCGTATTCGTCAATCACACAGGCCAGCTGGTTGTCGGATTTCGTAAGTTGTGCCAGGGCATCGGGCAGTAGCATCAGCGTCGGGATCACCGTTGCAGGACGCATCACGGCGGATACCGGTTCATCGGCGCGCCCCGACACCAGTCGTTCGAGCACGTCGGAAAGATGCACAACGCCGACAGGGGTATCCTCATCGTCGATCACCGGATAGCGGGTGTGGGCGCGTGCCATCATGCCGCGCAACTCGTCCAGCGTCGTGTCGGGGCTGACCCAGTCAACCTGGGATCGCGGAACCATCGCATGTTCGACATCCTGTTGCGGAAAGTCGAGGATACGGTCCATCATCAGGGACAGTTCCACCGGAAGGTCGCCGCTGTCCCTGCTGTCCGCAATGATCCGGGGCAGGTCGGCGGCCGAGGCGCTGATGTCGAGGTCGTGCACCGGCTCGATCCGCAAAGCCCGCAGCAACAGATTGGCGGAAATGTCGAAGAAGGCGATCAGCCAGCCGAACACCTTGAGGTAGATGAGCGTGGAGCGCGACAGACTGCGCGCCAGTGGCTCTGGGTCGGCAATCGCGAGGTTCTTGGGATAGAGTTCACCGAAGATCATCGCAATCACGGTGGCCGCAACCAAAGCCAGCAAAGTGCCGATGGTCACGCCGACCTCAGTCGGAACGCCCGCCCCGCCCAGCAGAACACCCAGCGGCTGCCCCACCATCGGCTCTGCAAGAAAGCCCACCAGCAGGCCGGTCACCGTGATGCCGAGCTGCGCCCCCGACAGCATGAAACTGGTTCGCCTGGTCACCGAGAGGGCGCGCGCGGCCGAGAAATCCCCTTCAGCGGCCCGTGCCGCCAGCCGGGTGCGGTCAACGGACATGTAGGCAAATTCCTGCGCGACGAAGTATGCGGTACCGGCAATGTTCACCAGGATGACGACGATGCCGAGCAGCAGCAGAAGTGTCGCTTCAATCATAGCAGCACGTATGCAAGTGGACGAAATGCTTGAAGAACGAATCTTGGATATTGGTCCACTGGGGAAGAGCGCCTGTTTTGTTGCGAGTGCTTTCAAATGTGGTGTTCAAGCAATCCTGTCAATCCTTCGATTTGGCTCAAGACTTGTAACACGCGGCGGCCACCTTGATCCGGTGTTTTCGAAGGCGTTACGCAGGGGCAGGACCTCCGGGCTGATGTTCCGGGCTGATGTCATGTTCCAGAGGGCTTGAGGCATGATCAGGTGGCGTTCGTGCTTATCCCTGAGAAGTGGGGACGATCTCATCCTTGTTGATCCATGCAAATCATCAACCCAACTCCGAAAGCTCCTTTTCCGCGTCGCCCGCGTTCAATGGGACAACAGCACCGGAAGGCGCAGATCGTCGAGCACGCCCTTTGTCGCGCCGCCAAGGATGAAGTCGCGCAGGCGGGAATGGCCAAAGCCGCCCATCGCCAGCAACTGCGCTCCCTCGGCCCGCGCCCCGTCCTGCAACGCTGCGGCGATGCTACGCCCGTCAAGCACCAGATCGACCGCTTTGGCCATGTAGCCGCGCCGTTCGAGCGATGCCGCCAGCGTCGGGGCCATTCCTGCATTGCGCAACGCCTTTTCGTCCTGCACCGTCAGGACCGAAACGCGCCCGCCAGCGGCCAGTAGCGGCAGCGCATCGCACAGCGCCCGCGCGGCGACGCGGCTTTCATCCCAGGCGATGGCGATGTGATCCACCTGCTGGACGGTGGATGCCGGAGGAACCAGGATTGCCGGGCAACCCGAGCCGAAGACAATCGACTGCGCCATGTCCTGGGCGGACAGCGTGTCGGCTGACCACGGCAGAAGAGCCAGATCGAAATAGCGGGCCTCGGTGGCGGCAGCGCCCAGCGCCGCGCCGAGGACCATCGTTTGCTTCAGCACCTGGACATTGAAGTCCGGCATCGCCGCGCCTTGAACAAGGGTGCCCAGACGGTCGCACTCTGCCTGACTTCGCTCCTCTGCCGTGCGGGCCATCCCCTGAACATCCAGAAAAAACCCGCCCAAGGGCGATGACATCTGGGGAATGTCCACGGCAAAGGTAGATACATGCAAACCGCAGCCAAGCGCGCCTGCAAATCCGATGGCGGCCAGGATGGCAGCATCGGGCGAGGCTTCGGGATAGGTATTCAGCGGCATATAGGCGATGCGGTCGGGCATGAGGTGTCTTCCTTTTGTGTGCGGGTTGTCGCGGTGCCTGTAGGCCGAAGGCGCACTCCCGAAGCCGGTCAACTTATCCATCCTCCAGGAAAAACCGATCACCATCCTTGATCCACATCAATGAAACTTGATCAAACTTGACTATTCTTCGGCTATGGACGCCAGAGGGGACTCCATGCCGCAGGATCGCTACCAGACCGTGAAAGAGGTTTCCGACCGGTTGGAAGTGGCTGAGGCCACGGTGAGGCTGTGGATCAAGTCCGGGTCGCTGCGCGCCATCGACATCGGCAAGGGATGGCGTGTTGCCGATGCCGATCTGGAGGCATTTTTGCGGGCGCGCGAAACCGCCCCCCGGCGCTAGGCAGACCCGTCCACGCCGAACCGTCACGCCTGACACCTGAACCGATCCGGCTGGGTATCCCCGCCGCGATCTCCCATCTTGAAAGGAAGACGACAATGAACCGACTTGCCGGAAAGACCGCAATCGTGACCGGGGGTGCCGTCGGCATCGGCCGGGCCTGTGTGATCCGCATGGCCGAGGAAGGTGCCAAGGTTGCCATCCTTGACATGCTTGAGGCCGAGGGCAAGGCGCTGGCCGCCGACCTGACAGCAAAGGGCCATGAGGTCGGCTCCTGGCAGGTCAATGTCTCGGACGAGACCGCCCTCAAGTCCGCCATCGACGCTGCAGCCGCCCGCTTTGGCGGCCTTGATGTGCTGGTGAACAACGCGGGCATTTCCGGCAGCCCCAAGCCCACCGATCAGGTGACCGAGGCGGAATGGGACCTTGTTCAGGCGGTGAACGTGAAGGGTGTTTTCTTCGGCACCAAGCACGCGATCCCGCATATGCGCGCGGCCGGAAAGGGTTCGATCATCAATTTGTCGTCCATCGCAGGTTTGATCGGCATCGGCGGCATCGCGCCATATCATGCCTCGAAAGGGGCGGTGCGGCTGATGACCAAGAACGACGCCATCACCTATGCGGCCGAGAAGATCCGGGTGAACTCGATCCACCCCGCCTATATCTGGACGCCGATGGTGGAAAACCACCTGCGCGCCACCGCCCCTGATCTGGAGGCGGCAAAGGTGGCGGCGGGGGCAGCACACCCCATCGGCACCATGGGCGAGCCCGACGACATCGCCTGGGCGGTGGTCTGGCTCGCCTCGGATGAGGCGAAGTTCGTGACCGGCACCGAGATCGTCATCGACGGCGGCTATACGGCGCGATGATGGACCTGACCAACCCGCACGCCACCCCCGCCACTGACTGCCTTGCCGATCTTGCCTCAACGCCGGATGGCCTCTCCGCTGTCGAGGCTATGCGGCGGTTGGCCGAACATGGGCCAAACCGTCTGCCGGAGGTGCAGGGGCGCGGGCCGTTGGTCCGTTTCCTGCGGCAGTTCCACAATGTGCTGATCTACGTCCTGATCGGTGCTGCTGTGGTGACAGGAGCCCTACAGCACTGGGTCGATACAGGCGTGATCCTTGCCGTGGTGCTGGCAAATGCGGTCATCGGCTTCATCCAGGAGGGTAAGGCCGAGGCGGCGATGGCGGCGATCCGGGCCATGCTTGCGCCGAAGGCAGCCGTGTTGCGCGACGGACACCGGGTATCGGTGGACGGGGCCGACCTTGTGCCCGGCGACATCGTTCTCTTGGAGGCCGGTGACAAGGTCCCCGCCGACCTTCGTGTGATCGAGGCGCGTGGCCTTGCGGCGCAAGAGGCGATCCTGACCGGCGAGTCGGTGCCGGTGGAAAAGGGCCAGACCCCGGTCGCCGCCGATGCCGCGCTTGGCGACCGCCGGTCTATGCTGTGGTCGGGCACGCTGGTCACCCAGGGCACCGCGCGCGGGCTGGTGGTGGCTACGGGCCAAGCCACCGAGATCGGGCGTATCGGCGGGCTTCTGGCGGGGGTCGAACAACTCACCACGCCGCTCGTCGCACAGATTGATCATTTCGCGCGATGGCTGTCGTTCTTGATCCTGCTGGTGGCGGGGCTGCTCCTCGTCTACGGCTATTACGTCGGCCATATGCCTTTTTCCGACCTGTTCATGGCCGTGGTCGGCGTCGCCGTGGCGGCAATCCCCGAGGGCCTGCCTGCGGTGATGACCATCACGCTCGCCATCGGCGTGCAGGCCATGGCGCGGCGCAACGCCATCGTCCGCCGCCTGCCCGCAATCGAGGCCATCGGCTCGGTTTCGGTGATCTGCACCGACAAGACCGGCACCTTGACCCGCAACGAAATGGTGGTGGCTGCGGCGGAGACAGCGGACAGCGCCTTTGCCATCGATGGCGAGGGCTATGCGCCAGAAGGCGCCATTGTTCCGGCCGGTGACCTTTCACGGCTCGCCCGGGCGGCGGCGCTGTGCAACGACGCCGCCCTTCACTGCAAGGATGACGTGTGGACGGTCGAGGGCGACCCGATGGAAGGCGCGCTTCTGGCCTTTGCAGGCAAGGTTGGCGGCGATCACGCCGCGCGCCGTCTGGACGCGATCCCTTTCGACAGCCGTCACCGTTTCATGGCCGTGCTGACGGAGGGGCCGCAGGGACGCGTGACCTATGTGAAGGGTGCGCCGGAACGCGTGCTGCGGATGTGTGGCGGCATCGACATGCATCACTGGCACGACCGGGCCGAGGCAATGGCGCGGCGCGGACTGCGCGTGCTGGCGCTGGCAGAGCGGCCAGAGGCGGGCGAGCATGTCGACACGGCAACGCTGGACCACAGCCTGACCTTCCTTGGCCTCGTCGGTCTGATCGACCCGCCGCGTCCCGAGGCGATTGCCGCCGTGGCCGAATGCCGGGCGGCAGGCATTCGGGTCAAGATGATCACCGGCGATCATGCCGGAACCGCTGCTGCCATTGCCGCGCAGATCGGGCTGGCGAATCCCCATCGCGTGCTGACCGGGGCCGATCTCGACAAGTTGGACGACGCGCAACTGGCACTGGAGGTGGCGGATGTCGATATTTTCGCCCGCACCAGCCCCGAGCACAAACTGCGGCTGGTGACGGCCCTGCAAGCCGGCGGTTTGTCCGTCGCGATGACAGGCGACGGGGTGAACGACGCGCCCGCGCTCAAACGCGCCGATGCGGGCATTGCGATGGGCCTGAAAGGCTCGGAGGCTGCCAAGGAAGCAGCCGATCTGGTACTGGCCGACGACAACTTCGCCAGTATCGCGGCGGCAGTGCGCGAAGGGCGGACGGTCTACGACAACCTCAAGAAAGTGATCAGCTGGACCCTGCCGACCAACGCAGGTGAGTCGATGGTGGTCGTTCTGGCGCTGCTGGCCGGATTGGCGCTGCCGGTGACGGCGGTGCAGATCCTGTGGATCAACCTGATCACCGGCATCACGCTGGGCCTCGCGCTGGCTTTTGAGCCGACGGAATCCGGCACGATGGCCCGCCCGCCGCGCGCCCGCAACGCGCCGATCCTGTCGGGGGAACTCGTCTGGCATGTGGTGCTGGTGGCCACCCTGTTCCTTGCCGCCGTCTTCGGGATGTTCACCTATGCGCTTGATCGTGGGTATTCCCTGCCGCTTGCCCAGACGATCGCGATGAACACGTTGGTGGTGCTGGAAATCTTCCACCTCTTCTTCATCCGCAACATCCACGGCACCTCGCTGACCTGGGCCGCGGCCCGGGGGACAAAGGTGGTCTGGACGGTGGTCATCGCCATCACCGCGGCGCAGTTCGCAATTACCTACGTCCCACTGCTGCAATCGGTTCTTGGAACCGAGCCAGTTGCCCTGTTCGACGGACTGCTGATCGTCGGCATTGGAACTGCCTTCTTAGCGATCATTGAGATCGAAAAGCAGATCCGGCTGGGGTTGCAGAGGCGATGAGACGTGATGTCGATCAGAAGTCCGTCTCCACATACGCCCCCGAACAGTCGTAAGCGACCGCCGCCGCCGTTGCGCCGTTGTTCATGAACAGCCGGGGTGACAGGAACTGCGTGTTGGCAGGCAGGTCGGCGGTGATTTCCTGCTCGAATACCGCGCCTGACACCTCATCGACCACCCGCACCCAGACCGAGCTGCCATTGGGCGGTGCCGCGATGTAGATGGTCAGCACCCCGCCCGTCGCGATGGCGAAACTCGCCCCCATGTCCGTCAACGTCGGCGCGCCGGTGCCATCGTTCGTGACCAGCTGCCACCGGGTGTGGGTGCCGCGCTGGAAGCCGATGCCGATGCAGTTGATGGCCGTGGCTAGCGTCAGCGTGGTGGCAAGGGCTGCGGTTGAACCGTAAAGCCCGAAGAAGCCCATGCCGGTCGCCTGCAGTGTCGTCAACGAAATCCGCGTGACAAAGGTCCAGCCGCCTAGCCCAGCCGCGTTGCCACGCCAGCATGCCCAGCCGGCAGAACGCTGTTCGGCGGCCGAATCCACCACCGCGGCTGAAGTCAGACGCCAGCGCCGCATGCTTGCGGCAAGGTTAGTTGCAGCCAGCGTCGGGGTGGACACGGTGCCGACCGAGGTGATCGGCAGGCCTTCGGTGGTAATCGTCGTGGTGACCGAAGGCGACCAGTTGGCGATGCGATTGACGCCGAAATGGGGCTGGAGCGGGAAGTCCCGGCCGGAGGGGCGCATCACGTCGATCCAAGGGGCCCCCGCCCGGTTGCGCGCATAAACGGCCGCCTTGCCGATGGACGGAGGGGATGGGGCGGCGTTCAGGCCCGGCAGGACGGTGGGTTGCGGCAGTTCCACCTGGCCATTGGTGCGGTCGATCTTCAAGGCATCGAAGAAGGCTGAGCCATCCGGGCTGACCTTGAAGCTGAAATCGTCATTACCCAGCAGTCCGATAAGCGCCCGGGCCGAGAACCCAGTCTTGAAGGCGAAAGCCGCGTCGTTCCCGGCCGCCGTCTTGTTGAACGTGGCCTCGATCCCGGCCCCGGCGTTGTTGAACAGGAGCGCCGGGGTGTTGACCGATACCCGATTGTAGCTGTCGGCTGTCGCCCCGCCGAGGCCCAGAAGCTGGGCGGTCAGGTTGGCCTGGGGCATGCCAACCTGTGTCACCGCATTGGAGAAAGTCACAGTGGGCGTGTTCACCACCGTCGTGCCTGCGGCCCCCGCTGTCGCCGAGCCAATGTTGACGACGGTGGTCGATCCGGATGCGCCGCCAGTGCCGAGGTTCACGGTCTTGGTGACGCCGGTGGTCGTCGCCCCGGTGCCCATGCCGTAGGTGGCGGTCGTCGTGGCGGTGCCGATGCTGGCCGATGCCGCCGAGATGGTGACTGTGCCCGAGGCGGTCAGCGTGCCGGAGAAGGTCTTGTTGCCGGTGAACGTCTGTGTGCCCGCCAAGATTGCCAGTTCGCTGGAGGTGTTGGGCAGTGTGAAGGTCCGGGTCGTGCCGGTGGTGATCCCCGACAGCGAAAACAGCGCCTTCTTCGTGGGATCGGCGTCACTGACGAGGCTGAAGATGGCGTCCGAGACATCCTGTGGCACGCCGACCGGGTCCCAGGCGCTGCCGTTCCAGACGTGGAACACCTGCTCGTCCGCAATCCAGACCAGCCAGCCTTGGCGCGGCACGAGGCGCATCCAGACGCCATCGACCCAGAAGGCGACATTCAGATCCCACCCCGCCCAGAGCCCTGTCGCGCCCGAGGCCACGAGGTGCCGGTCGCCATCGGAGGGGCTCGCAGGCGGCGTAGTGCGCGTGCGGTCGAGGACTGACATTTGCACCATGGCGTCGAGCAGGCGCAGGGCCTCGTTGTGGGTGACATGTTTCTGGGCTTGGGCCGCCAGCAGGTATGTCAGGCCAAGGTGGGTGGAGGTGTCGGACATGACGGGCCTTCAGAACTGGAGGGTGACGGTGGCAGGATCGCCGCGACCGAGGCGGTTCGAGAGTTGGTAGATGCGGATCGCCAGTGTCTGGCCGGGGCCGAACGGCGCACCCGAGTCGGCAGTCTGCTGGGAAGCGGTGTAGAGGACGGACGTCGTGGTGCTGGTCAGCGTGCGCTTGACGACAGCCCCGTCGAGGATCTGGACGTCGTAGCTTTCCAGATCCTCGGCCAGCGGCACCTCCACCTGCTCCCAGGCATCCGCCACCAGCGCGCGGGATCGACCGGCTGCTTGACGATGACATGGTCACCTTCGGCCATGGCAGGTCCTCGGCAACCTTGGTCATCGACAGCCTTCCCGATGCGCCCGACTGGCATGGCATAAGTGATCTGCCGCTTGCGCTCGTTACCGGCACCAACGGCAAGACCACCACCACGCGGCTGATTGCGGCGATGGGGGCTGCGGCGGGATTGGTGTCGGGGCTGTCCTCGACCGAGTTTGTCAAGGTCGGCGATGAGATCCTCGAACACGGCGACTATGCCGGTCCGGCAGGGGCAAGGCTGCTGCTCCGCGACCCAAGGCTGGAACTCGCGGTGCTTGAGGTCGCGCGGGGCGGCATCCTGCGCCGGGGTTTGCCGGTGTCACATGCGCAGGTCGCCGTGGTCACCAATGTGGCCGCCGACCACCTTGGCCAATACGGCATCACCACGGTGGAGGACCTTGCCCAGGTGAAGCTTTCGGTGCACCGCGCGCTGCGGACCGGCGGCAAGCTGGTGCTGAATGCAGACAACCCCTTTGTGGTTTCTGCCGCCCCGGCGCGCCAGCCCGCGATGTGGTTTTCACTGTCACCCGAGACGGCGCAGATCCTGTCAGCGCGGGCGAGGGGCGAACCCTGCGGCTGGTACGAGGCCGACATGCTGATGCTGTCGGACGGGGCTGCCGAGACCGCGCTGATCGACGCCCGCAACGTGCCGCTGACCCTTGGGGGTGCTGCGCGCTACAACATCGAGAATGCGCTGGCGGCGGCGCTGGCGGCGCGCGCGCTCGGCGTGCCGGATGATGCGATCCGTGCCGTCCTGGCGCGGTTTCGGTCTGATGCAAAGGACAACCCGGGACGGGCGAACGAGTTCTTGTTCAACGGTGCACGGGTCTTTGTCGACTATGCCCACAACCCCCATTCGATTGCGGCCATTTCCTCCGCTCTTGCGGCATTGCCATCGAAACGCCGGTTCATCCTTCTCAGCCATGCCGGCGACCGGTCGGACGAAGAGATACGCGCCCTTGTGACCGGCGCTTTTGCCTTGTCTCCGGACGTGGTCGTCGTGGCGGAAAACCCCAAGATGTTGCGGGGTCGCGACCTTGGCGCCTTGCCCGCCCTGATGCGCGCCCGCTGCCTTGAACTGGGGCTGCCCGAGGCAGCAATTCTGGATGCGCCAAACCCCGGCGACGGGGCCATGCGCATTCTGGATGATCTGCAACCGGGGGATCTCGCGCTGTTGCTGGTCCATGACGACCGCACGCGGATCTTTGCCAGGCTGGCCGAAACCACTGTCCCGGTGCGGCCTTGAGATCAGAGGCGGGGACTGGTGCCCGATTGGTCTGAAGACAGGATTTCTCCTTTCCCGAAAGACCCATCCCAGGATCTGTGGGCGGGGCCTGCTGCGCCTTGAACCGAACGACTGTTTACGGGAACTCATCTCGGCGCAAATGGTTGATCGAGCGGCAGGATCGGGCCGGCCGCGTCGACCTCATCCATCGGCGCAATGGGCGAAAAGCGGCCCTTCTTCGGGGTTCGTCGGCAAAGGCACTGTTCCCCGGAAGCGACAGTCGAAGGAGGATGCGAGCCATGTCGGCCCGCCCTTCGAAGTATTGGCTACTCGACTATCCTCCCGTAGAGGCCTTGTGGTTGACAGTGATCTTCCGCGCCGAAGGAAGACCACTGCCACAGGTGTCAGACCCGGCAAGTCGGCACCTATGTCCGTCCTACATGCCGGCGTCAGGTCTGCCCCGCCATCGGTCGCCGGGCGGCGCAGTCCAGCCATGGCAGCGCGCGTTCTATCGCTCGGCCGACATGGAAGACCCGCGCGTCGTCATAGGCCCGTGCCACCACCTGCACCCCGCCCGGCAGCCCGTTCCGGGCGATCCCGGCAGGCACTGACAGGACCGGAAGGCGCGACAGCATGTTGAAGGGGGCCTGCATGTTGATGTCATAATCGCTGTCCAGATCGCGGCCCTTCACCGTGATCTTCTCCCAGGGTTTCTGGTCGGCGCGGATTTCATGGGTGACCAGGGGCGGACAGATGAAGGCATAGTAATCCTCCATCATGGGCCCAAAGCTGCGGTAGATCTCGCCCGCCACCTCGTAGGACCAAAGGAACTGTTCGGCCGTCGTCGTGCCCGACCGCGAGGCGTAATAGGCGGTGTAGTCACAGACAAGATCGGGATGAGCCTCGGCTTCGCGCTTCAAAGCCGAGCCGAACAGATGGTCAAGATAGAAGCGGCAAGCGTCGCGGACCTTGTTGCCCCAGCCAAGCGAGACCTCCTCGACCACGGCCCCCGCATCGCGCAGGGCTGCGACCACAAGGGCGGTCTGTTCGGCCACCTCGTCGGCCACGATCCCGTTGCCCACATCCAGCGACCAGGCGATCCGCTTGCCCTTCAGGTCGCCAAAGTCGGTCGGCAGCGTGACCTTTTCCCGCAGGCTGGCAATGTCCTGGGGATGGATGCCGGAAATCACGTTCTGCATCAGCGCCGCATCGCCGATCCGCTGGGCCATCGGGCCGTTGTGGCAATACCAGTCCAGGTTATAGGGTGCCTCGACCGGAACCCGGCCATAGGGCGGCTTGAATCCCACGACCCCGCAAGCCCCTGCCGGTCCCCGGATCGAGCCACCGATATCCGACCCCGTCGCCAGCGTTGTCATGCCCGAAGCCAGCGCCGCCCCGGCCCCGCCAGACGAGCCAGAGGGCGTGTAGACCGGGTTCCAGGGGTTGCGCGTGATGCCATGCAGGCGCGTTTCAGTCGTCCCGGCGCAGGAAAACTCGGGCGTCGTCGTGCGGGCATGAAAGATCGCGCCCGCGCCGCGCAGCCGGGCGGCCAGCACCTCGTCATGGTCCGACACGACATCCTTCCGGATCAGCGAGCCATTGGTGTTGGGCTGGCCTTCGACCGAAACCTCGTCCTTGATCGCGCAGGTGATCCCCTCCAGCGCCCGTGCCTCGTCGGGGCGCTGCATCCAGATCGTTTCCGAGTGGCGGGCCGCAGCCATTGCCTGTTCAAAGAACCGGTGCGACAGGGCGTTGACCACCGGCTCCACCGCTTCGGCGCGGGCAATCTGGGCTGTCAGAACCTCGACAGGCGACAGCTCGCGCGCCCGGAAAAGCCGCAGTTGTTCGGTGGCGGGCATGTAGCAAAGGTCAAGTCCGGTGCTGGACTGTGCGAATTGGCGGGTCATGTCAGGGGCCTTCTGGTTCGGGAAGATCATGCACGGCCGCAGCAATCAGCGACCGGGTGTAGGGTTGTTCGGCGCCCGCGAAAAGTGCGACCGTCGGGCCGGTTTCCATGACTTGCCCCTTCAGCAGCACCACCGCGCGGTCGGCGGTATGGCGGATGATGGCCATGTTATGAGTGATCAAAAGGATCGCGACCCCCAGTGTCTCTTGCAACCCTTTGAGAAGGTTGATCACTTCGCCCTGGACCGAAACGTCAAGCCCTGCTGTGGGTTCATCCGCCACGATCAACTCGGGCGAAAGCGCCAGCGCCCGCGCCACCCCGGCACGGCGCGCTTGCCCCCCGGAAAGCTCATGCGGATAGCGGTCCGCAAAGCGAGCATCAAGCCCCGCCATGGCCAGCAATTCCAGCGCCCGCGCCCGCGTGGCCTCGGCCGGTCGGCCATGCACGATCAGGGGTTCCACAAC
>Ga0247836_1001935_pt1 | contig 31578 bp, 29 predicted proteins | sample LaCruzMarch2015__4_FD_187116 | JGI IMG/M metagenome (GOLD analysis project Ga0247836, IMG submission 187116) | Freshwater microbial communities from meromictic Lake La Cruz, Castile-La Mancha, Spain - LaCruzMarch2015_14m | ecosystem: Environmental > Aquatic > Freshwater > Lake | place: Spain... | reverse complement strand
TCATCGCAGGTGTTTCCTTTCGGGTTCTGGCTGCCGGCATGTGCCGCCCAGCCGGGTTTGTTTTTCACTACCCCGTCAGATTCACCTGCGATCTTTTTCTCAACCACAACTTTCGGTCATACCTCGATGTTTTTCGCGGGACGCCTCTGGCGGCGTGGCTGCGGCCAAACACGTCTAGCAGCCTAAATCAAGGGGGACGACAAGAAAGAGTTTGGGCGATGAGCATGCTGGAGGCGGTAGCAAGAACTCAGGCCCCCTGTTCGCGGGTGGCCGGATTATCTCCGATATTTGACCCACGCGTGCGGAAGTCCTTTTCTGCGCTCGGGGCAACGCGCCCGGAAGGGTTCACGCGTGGCGCGACCACAGAAGTCGCACTTGAAGTAAAACCGTGAGTTCTGGAGTTGAGTGATTTCGCCAGCGGCCGGCCCGTTCTGAACCGCCGTATGGCCCGTCAGCGGGACCATGCAGCAGGCGGCGATTGATGCGATGATGAGTAGCTTTTTCATGCCCAATTTTTCCGCCGCCGCGCTGGTCCTCGCAAGTGTTTTTTCTTTGGGGCTCGCTGAGAACGCGCTGGCCCTGGGACCTCCGCGGGCGCAGAATCAATATTTGTTCTTCCGCGGGTTTTGCAGGGAGCACAGGAGTTCCGCCCGTGCTCCCTAGGCTACACGCCAACTCCCTCAGGATGAGTGAATCGCCGTCGGTTGGGCCTGGAGACGGCTAAGCCGGGTCGGATGGCGAACCGGCGCGCCGTCCACGGAACCAGCGAATGATCACCTGCACCAGCCCGACGATTGCGCTGACCGCTCCAGCTGCGGCGAGGGTGTAACCGATAAGGACGAGCAAGAGGGGACCGGCCGCTTGGAAGAGAACTTTGGCGATGAAGAACGGCAGCGCGAAGAAGAGGTTGTCGGTCTGCGTGCTGGGGGCCTCCACCGCGGGAAGAGCCTCGTAAATGGCCAGTGCAATGTATTGGGCCAGCACCAGTCCGCCGATGAGCGCCGACAGGCCGATGACCAGCGGAAGGTTGAGTTTTGATTTCATGGTTTTGGAGACGCGCGCAACTTCGCGGGCTTCAAGGGCCAAAAAGGTGCTCGGGAAGGCGCCCGCGGACGTCAACCGCCAGATCCAGTTCCTCCCGCAAGCGATTTGGGGTGATTCCGTGCTGGTGAACGAAGGCGAGAAAACGGTCCGACACCTCGAGGGTCACCGACGGTCGGCCGAGGAGAAACTCGGTCAGCCGCGCCTGACAAAAATCCTGGGCGAAAGTTTTGTCGTCGGAGCGAATGGAAAACTTCCGCGAAAAATCGCGCGACTCAACCTCGATATCCTCCTGGCCGAAAAGCTTCCCGACTTTGGTCAGAATGTTCTCCGGCGCGATGGTCAGGCCGGGAAAGGACCGGCCAAGGTCCAGCAGGATGATATGCCACTGGTGCTGCTCGGTTTTCGTTTGATTGTCCGAATCGGACGAGGTGGTCATGTTGCGAAACTCGAAGACTGTCACCGCCTGGCCGCGGTAAACGCCCACGAAAATGTTCTCCGCATATTGATCTGTGCCTTGAGTGAGCCCGCGCAGGTGTTGCACCCGCTCGGCGAGTTCGGGGTTGCGCTGGGGGGAGAAGGAGAAGCCCAGTTCGGCCGCAACCGCCGCGAGGGCGGCCCGGCGCTTTTGCTCGAGTCGGCGGGCGAGGAAAATCAGCCCGACCACGACCGCACCAACGAGCGCGAACAAGACGAGATAGCCGAGGGCGACTCCGCTTAACACACGGCGAAATTAGGTGGCGAATGATGCGGGCACAAGCGCCCAGCAGGCCGTCTCGCTTGACCGCAGGGCTGGCGGCTTTACTACTGGCTGGCGCATGAGCCACCGATCCAATCTGGTTGCCCTCCTTGCCGGCGTGCTGACGATCTTGCTCAGCGGTTGTGCTGCCGTGCAAACCCAGGTTCTGCCGGGCAACGCCGAGGAGCAGCGCTCCCTTCGTGCGCTGATGAACGCGCCCACGACGGCGGCGCGGGCCATGCTGGCCCGCTCGACGAAGGGTTCCGAGGCAGAGCGCCTCGCGTGCCTGCTCGAGTCCGCCCGACTCGCGCTTCCCGGGAGCCTCCGGGGCAAGGCCGAGGATACCGTGATTTACCGGGGTGCCATCCGGCAGGTCGTGGAACTCCAGCAGGCGCATGAATGGCGTTTGCAGCCGGCACCCGTGGCGGGCGGGGCACCCGCTCTTTCGATCCTCCGCGAGGGGCGGGACCTGCTCGATCCTTCGCAGCCAACGCGCTTGGTTCCGGCCGACCAAATCCGCATCACTGGATTGCGGGAGCGCTCGCGGCACGATGGCTTGGGGTTGCCCTATGTGGCTTGGTTTCCGCGGGACGCCCGCGCCCTGGCCGGCGAACCCGGCCTGCCGCCGAGCGGCATGGCTATTCCCGCCACGGCCGTGTTGACGTTCACGCCGCGGGGCGCGGCGGTTCTGCAGTTCGTGCGCTCGCTCTCGGCCGGGACGATGGTGGTGAAGGGACGCCCGCGGGTGCTGGCGGCGGACTTTTCCGCTCCGGTGGCGGTCATCATCGCCAAGGGCGTCAATCGGCGGTTCGACGTGCCGGCGCTCCTTGCTCCGCTCGACCATCTGTCGCGCTCGGGCCTTTACCAATTTCAGCCCTACGATCCTTCCAAGATTCCCGTGGTTTTCGTGCACGGGCTCCTCGGCCGACCGGAGGCATGGACGCAGGCGCTCAACGAGTTGCAGGCGGACCCGGAAATCCGGCGTCACTACCAATTCTGGTTTTTCCTTTATCCGACCGGCTTGCCCGTGTGGAAATCGGCGGCACTCCTCCGGGCGGAGCTGGACCGTTTCAACAAGGAACTAACCCCGCGGCTGAGCACCGCGGCGGAACGGGCCAGGCTCAATCGCAAAGTGCTGGTCGGCCACAGCATGGGCGGACTGCTCTCCAGCCTGCAGATCCGGGAAGGCGGCCGGCTCTTGACCCGGCAGTTGACCGACATGGAAATCGACGAGTTGCCCATCTCGCCCGCCGCGCAGCAGAGGGTGCGCGCCTTGGTCGAGTTCTCGCCCCGCCGGGACGTTTCGCGCGTTGTCTTCATCGCGGTCCCGCATCACGGCAGTCCCACGGCCCTGCTTCCGGGGGCGACTTTGCTGGCCATGCGCATTCGCTCGGCCCTGCCCGATTTGTTGGCCTATCGGGATCTGATTCTGCCCAAGTTGCACGATGAACTCCGACGTGAGTTGTCCGTCTCGGCCAGCAGCCTGCAGTTTCTCCGCGCCAACTCGCCCCTGCTGCGCAGCATCTACAATCTCCCGCGGGATGAGCGTATTGCGGTTCACTCCATTCTCGGCGATCGCGGTCGCAACGACGCCCCGCAGGGCGGCGACGGGGTGGTGCCGTTCTGGAGTGCCCACTTTCCCGGGGCCGCGAGCGAGAAGATCGTGCCCGCCGGGCACGACGTTCATGACCATCCGGAAGGCATTCGCGAGACGGGCCGGATCCTGCGCGAGGCGCTCTGAGCGCGCGTCGCCTGATTTCTCGCGCCAAGGCCGCCAAGATGGAGATTGGGAGGCACGACGTTCAGGGAAATGTCCTCCTGATACCGATGGCCCTCTGCTTGCAGACTTTTGCCTTGGCCAGGGAGCACAGGCGTCCCGCCTGTGAACCTCTGACGTCACCGGCGGGACGCCCAAAACCGTTCACTTAGCACGAGTCGAAGTATCCGCAGATGGACGCAGATTTTCGCAGATTCAAATCACAACGCATTGCCTGGTAGCTATTCGAATAAAAACAATAATCTGTGCGCATCTGCGTAAATCTGCGGATAAGTATTCCCTAGGCCGCAACCATGCAGAACCAACGGCGATTGAAGGCCTGCAACAGAGGCCAGCGCGTTTCCATGGCTATTCACTATTCGATGAATCGGGTGGCCCTGACGGGATTTGCACCCGTCAGGGCTCCCACACCACCGGACGTGCGGTTTTCCGCATCCGGCGGTTGAGACAGGTGACGACTCATGTCGCCGCCGTTTCCCACGGCAGGGTGAACCCATAGCGGTTGAGCGTGTTGTTGTTGAGCGCACGCTGCAACACCCAGTGCCGCGCGATCGCCCATGCACCCTTGCTGCTGTAGGCCATGCCGAGGATTGCTCCCCGCAGCCCAAGCCGCTTGAGCGCATTGCGGCGTCCGCGCGGATGATGCCATCGCAGCCAGAAGCACTTGCGCATGTGGCGGCGTATCCAGCCGGAAAGGTCGCTCACGTCCCAGTCCCTTTGGGTCAACCGGTAGTAGCCCCACCATCCGCGGATGTAGCTTTGCCACTGCTCGCGCAGCTCCCGACTCGTCAGGCTTTGCCGGGCGTCCCACAGTTGGCGAACTTTCTCTTTGACCCGCTCCACGCTCTTGGGCGCAAGGCGGATCCTCCCGTCGGTTTCCAACCGGAACCCGAGCAGCGCCGTCCCATCGCTGGGGCCGTGCCCGCTCTTCTCCCGATTCACCGGCAGCTTCAGTTCGCGCTCGATCCACGCGGTCACGCTGGCTTCCACCCTTTCTGCCGACCTCTGGCTCGAACAGAAGATGGCGATGTCGTCGGCATAGCGCACGAACGACAACCCTCGCTTCTCCAGCTCGCAGTCCAGAGCGTGCAGGTAGATGTTGGCCAGTAACGGCGAAAGCGGCCCGCCTTGCGGCGTGCCCTCGCGGCGGGGTTCTTCCCGCCCGCCCCGCAGGCGCATGGGTGCCCGCAGGTAGTCGCCGATCAACCGCAAAAGCCGCTTGTCGCGCACTTTGCGGCCGATGTGATGCATCAGCCGGTCGTGGTTGACATGATCGAAGAAGCTCTTCAAGTCGATGTCCACCACCCAGCTTTTGCCCGCTCGGATGTGGGCTTGGGCCGCACGCACCGCGTCGTGCGCGCTGCGCTTCGGCCGGAACCCGTAACTGTGCTCGCTGAACTCGGTCTCCCACAGGGGGCCGAGTTGTTGGTGAATGGCTTGTTGGATCACTCGATCCAACACCGTCGGTATGCCCAGCCGCCTCCTGCCTCCATCCGCCTTGGCGATCTCCACCGCTTTCACCGCCGCGGGCCGGTATCGGCCCGCGCGCAGTCTCGCGAGGATTTCCTCCTTGTCCGTCTTCAGCATCTCGGCGCTCTGGGCCACACTGCGTCCATCCACCCCGGCGGCTCCGGCGTTGGCTTTCACCTGCGCCCATGCCGCCCTCAGGTTCTCCGCCGCCAGGACGTCTTCCAACGTCACCAGCGGCCTCTCTCCGGCGCTCATCGTTCTCCTCCCCTCGCCCGCCGCGCGACTCGGACCCCGTGCTCGATCTCCAGACGGGACTCCACCCGCCCTTGCTTCTCGCACCTCGCCGGGTGGTGACCGTAGTTGTCGCGCCCAGCGTGTTTCAGAGTCCTCCGCGCTCGCACCGGCGGAGAGGTTCGGCGATCTCGCCTTCTCCTGTCTCTTCGGCCCTTCGCTCCTCCTGCCATTACGCGGGCCTCTTCGCTACTACGGCCTCTGCTGACTCCTCCCGCGCTCTCGCGCGCGAGGCCTCCCCGGGTAAGGTGCATGAACTCTCGGCCCGTGCCGTCCGGCTCTACCCGATGCGTCTTTCGGTGACTCTTGGATTTCGCGTTCTCTCGCACGCTCATCGCACGCATCGCGGCCTCTCTGCCGGTTCGTCTTCCTACGGTCGTGCCTTGGCTACGGCCTTCTTTCAGCTGACCTTCCTCACGGAGGCCGCCTTGGCTTTCACTACGGTTGCTGTCACTGCTTCCGAACATTTCCCTTCCTATGTTTAGTTCATGCCCATGCCGGGCACACGAGGCTTGGCCCGTGGCCAAGGAGCACGGGCGTTTGCCTGGGGGCCATCTCCGTCCCGGCAAGGTGGGACTCCGGTTCGCCCGTCACGACCCGACAACACAGGCGGGACGCCTGTGCTCCCTGGTTCGCCGAGAGAATTCTTCGCGCCCTTGGCGTGCTTGGCGCGATGGGTTGCTTGATACTTGGACCGCTGCTAACTCTCCCGCATGTCGCACAAATTCCCGCTTCATGCCACATCACCGCAGGTTTCCAACGAATGCGGGGCGAGGACCTCGGCCAGTAAAGAGAACTTTCCCATTCTGAAGGGAATCTCGGCCTACCGGTTGGTCATCAATGAAGGCTGCTTCCGCGAACCGCACTGGCACGCCAATGCGGACGAATTGGCTTACTGCACCGTCGGTGAGGCGCTGGTCACGATCTTTGCCAGCGGCAACGTGCATGCGCAGTTCACCATCACCGCGGGCGAAATGTTTTTCGTGCCCAGCGGGTCGCTCCATGCGATCGAAAACACCGGAGCGGGACAATCGGAGTTCGTCATCACGTTTTCCCACGAGATGCCGGAAGATTTCGGCCTCTCCGGCTTTGCCGGCTGCCTGACCCCGGCGGTTCTCGGCAACACGTGGGGGCTGCCTTCTGCGGAGGTGCAGGGCGTGACGCGCTCGGCGCAGAGCATTGAGTTCGGCCGGCTGCGCGCGCCGAGCCAGATCACCGAGTCGGACGGGTTTGTCAGCCCGTTCAAGTTTTCCATCGAATCGCGGCCCCCGCTCCTGGCCAATGAAGACGGTTCGGCCATCGTGGCCCGCCGCGACACTTGGCCGGCGCTCAAGGCCCAGGCCATGTATTCCGTGCGCCTGCACGGCGTGGGCATGCGCGAACCCCACTGGCATCCGGAGACGGCCGAACTCGGCTACGTGAAACAAGGCCACGCCCGCATGACCGTGCAAAGCCCGGGCGGCGCGGCCGAGACCTACGAGTTGCAGCAGGGCGATGTCTATTTTATCCCCCGGGCCTATCCGCACCACATCGAGAATCTGACCGACGGCGAAATGCATTTCCTCATCTTCTTCGACACGCCCGACGTGCAGGACATCGGTTTCACCGGCGCGATTCCGGCCTTCCCGAATGGTATGGTGGGTCCGACGCTCGGTCTGACCGAGGCTCAGGTCGAACGCATCCCGCGCCGCCCGGCGGACCTGCTGCTTGTCGGCAAGTCCAACCCGCTGGACTGATCCCAAAGTCCCCTTGCTCTTGGACTTTTCCGATCGCCTGGTAGGGGCGGCTGGCCCCAGCGGCCCGCACGCTTTCTCTGGCCTAGTTGGCGGCCCGCTGGGCCAGCGGGCCCTACCGAGAGGGTCAAACATCGCTGAGGTCCATAAGCTTCGGGCGATTGGTCGGACTCCCGTCCCCTTGCGCCGGAGCGCAAAAAGCGGCTATCGTGTCCGCATGCCCGAGTCCATGGACACGTTGGGGATGTTCCGCTTGGTCGCGGACAAGCTGGAGAAGAATCCTGCACTGTTGCAGGTGGGGTTGGAGAACATCGCCCGGTGGCTGGGGCAAGGCACGGATGCGCGTGCCCGCCTCGAGGAATGGCGCGAGCGGATCGTGGCTGCGGGTCAGACCGAGGCCGGAATGCAGTCGCTGCTTCGCCTGCTGCGGGAGGAGAGCGAGCAGGCGGACTACCTGCGAAACTTCGCCCCCTTCGCCGGCGTGCTTTCCACTGCAGAGCGGCGGCGTTTCATCGAACAATGCGCCTTCACGCATTAAAGCATCTGACCACCGCGGCCAAGGCGCTCGGCCCCAGCCGACGGCTCGTTGTTTTGGGGTCTTCCTCGCTGCTGGCCATGTTTCCGGAGTTGGGGGAAATGGAGGGGCCGGTCCAAACCACGCTCGATGCCGACATTCTTCCCGAGCCGGTGGATGAAGGCATTGCCCGAATGCTGGCGGAAGCAGTCGGTCCAGCGAGTTTTTTCAGTCAGCAACACGGCTACCATGCCGATGTGCTGCATCCGGACATTGTCGAAGCCTTGCCCCCGGGCTGGGAGGGCCGCCTTGTGCCGCTCGAGGATGTGAGCGGCGTGTTCTGTCTCGATCCGCACGATGCCGCTGCGATGAAAACGGTCGCGGGGCGCGGCAAGGATGTGGCTCTGGTTCGCCATCTTTTGCAGACGGGAAAAATTCAAGCCGGTGTGCTGCGCGAGAGGCTGGCCGCGCTGAACTTGGGGGAGAAGGAGCAATTCCGCGCGGCCCGCACATTGTCGATGGCGATGGAATGAGCGGGGAGGTGCGGCGGGCTCAGCTCCGCCGGGCGCGGCGGCCCCAACGCACCAGCGCGGCCCCGCCGAGGACCAGGGCGGCGGTGGCCCAAGTGCCGGGCTCGGGAACGCCAGAGGCTGGGGCGTAGCTCAGGTAAAGGTTGTTGCCGGTTCGGCTGACGCTGAAGGTGCCGCCGTCGAGGGGATTGCTGAAGCCGGACGTTCCGTTGAAGGCGCCGGTGTTGATGTCAAATTGGTCGGTCCCGGTGATCCCGGTGAGACCGCCTGCGGCGCTGGTGATGAGCGCCGCTTTACAGCGGTTCTCGGCGGTTCCCGTTGCTACTACGATGTTCGAAAAATGAAGTTGCCCAACGGAAGTCGTGCCGATCTTGGGGACAAACTGGAGTCCTATTCGCTCAACCCGCGGCACCGGGAGGGGCGGCACAAGGCGCGTGTCTTCGCTGCTGTGCTTGGCATCCGTCTCGGGAATGGAGAGGTCCTGCGCGAAGCGGTGCGGAAGGCCGCCGTCGAGTCGGACGACGCGGAGTCTCGCGGGCACAATGGGTAGGTTTTCGTTCTGCGCTTCCCGCTGGCCACCGATGCCGGCCACGCGACCGTGGTTACCGCGTGGATCTTTCGCCAAGCTGAGGACTTTCCCCGGCTGACGACCTGCTATTCTTGTGACACCAATGAACGACGAAATTCTAATGCACGACCCGGTCGCCATCACGGAGGACATCGCGGCGACGCATTTTGTCACCGGGGCGCCGCTGACCGTGAGGCGCGGGCAGATCGGGACCGTGGTGATGACCGACGACGGCAGCGCCTTTGAGGTGGAGTTTGCCGATGCCCGAGGCCGCGCCTTCGCCCTGCTACCAGTCGCAGCGGACAAGCTGCTCCTGCTCCACGATGCACCGAGCGCTCTCGTCGCGGCGTAGCGGCCGGGTTCTTCTTCGAGCCCCCGCGCCCCAAGGTCGCGGACGAGGCCGCTGCGCTGCGGAAAACGCTCCATACCAGCTTTCTCGAGCCGGGCGAATACGCGCTCGTCGCCCGCTAGCGGGTCCGGCGGGACGAACAAGAGAAACATTTCCTCCACGCAGCTTTGGGTTATCCTCCTCCCCATGATCGCCGCCACCCGCCCTCATAGTCTGTCCGCGTTCCTCGCGTTCGTGCTGTTGTTTTCCTTTGCGACCCTGGGCGAGGCCAAGCCGCCGCGTTGGGAATACCTCGTGGTCAGCGCCGGACTGAAGAACCAACCGCTCCAGCAGATGCTCAACAATCAGGGCGCCCAGGGCTGGGAACTGGTGGCCTTCACGCCGGGCAGCGTCGCGGTCTTCAAGCGGCCGAAGTCGAAGTAGGTCCTACAGAATCGGCGCCAGCAACCGCGCGGCCTTGGCTCCGATCTTCATCCGCCAGGGGAGCTCATCGTAGGCGCGGGCCGACACTTCCTCGGACTCCGCGAAATCCCGCTCAAACATCGCGGCGACTTCCGCGGAAAACCGCGCATCGGCCACCGCAAGCGTGATTTCAAAGTTGAGCCGGAACGAGCGGTTGTCGAAGTTGGCCGTGCCGACGGCGGCGAAGTCATCATCCACCACGAGCGTCTTTTGGTGCAGGAACCCGCCATTGTAGCGGTGGATGTGGATGCCGGGTTGGTCGAGCTCCTTCAACAGGGCGAAGGACGCCAGCCAGACAAGCAGGTGATCGGCTTTGGCCGGCAGAAGGATCCTCACCTCCACGCCGCGCAGGGCCGCAAGTTCCAGAGCCAGTAGGATGCCCTCGTCCGGAACAAAGTAGGGACTGGCGATCCACAAACGGCGGCGCGCCATGGAAATGACGTGAAGGAAGAAGAGTGTGCATTTCTCATCCTGGTCGGACGGCCCCGAGTCGAGCACGAGGGCGCGCTGCTCTGTATGGTTGTCGGGCGGGATCGTCGGCTGCCACGGGGCGTTGATGATTTCGCCGGTGGCAAAATACCAGTCGGCGGCGAAGGACATTTGCAATTGCAAAGCCGCCGGTCCCTCGACCCGCACGTGGGTATCGCGCCAGCGGCCGAACTTCGGACTCAGCCCGAGATACTCGTCACCGACATTGTGTCCACCGATGAATCCGACCCGTCCATCAATGACCACATTTTTGCGATGATTGCGAAAGTTAAGCCGCCAGCGGTCGCGCCATCCGCTGAAGGCGCAGAACGGAACCATCCGCACCCCGCGGGCTGTCCACGCGCAGGCGATCCGCCGTTTGAGGCCGGCGCTGCCGAGCTGGTCGTAGAGAAAACAGACCTCGATTCCCTCGGCTGCCTTGGCTGCGAGGGCCTCAAGCAAACGCTGACCGAGTCCGTCGGGCCGCACGATGTAGAACTGCACGAGAACCGACCGACGCGCGGTGGCGATCTCCGCGAGGATGGCGTCAAAGGTGGCTTCGCCGTCAATCAACAAGCCCAGCTTGTTCCCGCGCAAAAAATCCCATCCGGCAATGGCCGTCAGCGTGGCGGCTTCCGGAGGCAGCAAGTCGGCGGGATTTGTCCGATAGGGGGTGGTTGCTTCGCGGATGGCGGTGATGCGGTCGCGGCTCTCCTCGAATTTGCGTGCCATGACCTGCGCATGCGTGTCGAAACGTCGGCTGCCGAAGAACCAGTAAAGCGGCACGGCCAGGAGCGGGAAGGCGACCAGGCCGACAACCCAGGCAATCGTGCCCTGCGGTGTGCGCACGGTGAAAAGCGCATGGATCGCGCTCAGCAGGGCCGCGACTTGAAGCGCCGCGAGCAACGTGTAGAGGAGCCAGACCATGTCTTCGCTCAGTTCTGTGCTCGGCAGGAACTCAGGGCAAGCCTGCCATACCGACTCTGTGTTATCATCCACTGAGAAACTGTCGCAAAAAAAGATTGAACATCCGGCGGCAATCCCTAGTCGTATATCCCGCGTATGAAATCACTCATCACACTCACCCTCACTGTCATGTCCCTCGCTGCTTTCAGCACCTCCGTCCTCGCGGGCGATTGCGGAAGCTGCCCTGCGGACGGCGCCAAGAAAGACAAGGCCAAGACGGAAGAGGGCAAGGCGAGCTAAGGCTCTCCTTCGACTGATCACAGAGAAGGGCGACCTCCGGGTCGCCCTTCTTTCTTTTTGGCGCGCCCACGGGTCGGTCGCCGCGGCGACCGACCGGCTGCCTTTGGTTATCCGCACACCCACGTCCGACGGCTCGCGAGGACGCTCGCCCTCCCGGAAGGCAGCGACATCGATCCGGCCGAGGTGTAGCGGCGGTCTCTGACCGTCGCTGCCTGCGCAGCACGATGGTGGTCCAGGTGCGTCGCGCGATTGGCCTCACTCCTCGCGAATGACTGCGCGGAAGAAAGCAGCCGGGGCGCCACCGGTCGCGGCTTGGAGTTCGAGCAGACTTCCGGGCGGCGCTGAGATGCCGTCATTGCCCGGCGCCGACCAGGTGGTCCAATCCCGCAGGTCCGGCGACGTTTGTATGAACACGCTGCGTCCGGACATGGCGGGGAAGGCGACCCGCGCGAGGCCCGGGGTAGTGGTGACTTGCGGGGCGGTGGCGGCATCCGTTTGCTTTTCGCGGCGTTCTGCTCTCAAGTGGGGCCCGTCGATGGATCACTGGTTTTGGTTCAGCCTGCCCGATTTTGCCTACTCCTTCCTCAGCGTCGTGCTGGAAGGGGTGCCGTTCATTCTGGCCGGGGTTCTGCTCAGCGGGTTGATCGACGCGTTCCTCCCTCCGCGGGTGCTGGCGAAGGTGCTGCCGCGCAGCGCCGCCGCCGGGATTCTGCTCGGGGGCGCGCTCGGGGCCGTTCTGCCGATGTGCGAGTGCGGCATTGTCGTGGTCATCCGCCGCCTCCTGCGCAAGGGCCTGCCACTTTCGACCGCCATGGCCTACATGCTGGCCGCGCCGGTGGTCAATCCGATCGTGGCCATCAGCACCTACGCCGCCTTCCGCGGGCAGGGGCCGCTGGAGATGCTGCTTTGGCGGATCGGGCTGTCCTTCGCTGTGGCCACCATCGTCGCGACCATCGTGCATTTCCTGCCGAGGGTGCTGGTGCTGAGAGACTCGATGATGTCTGCCGGGCAGGTGGAGGAGGGCGACGAAACGCCGAGCCGAAACTTCGAGGGAAAAGCTGCCGCCTCCGTGCGCTCCTCAGTGGGCGATTTTCTTGATGTGACCTTCTACTTCATTCTCGGCGCGGCCGTGGCCACACTCTTCAACACGAGCGTCAACCAGCAACTGATCGAGCCGCTGGCCGCGCAGCCCGGGGTGGCAGTCGCGGGCATGATGGGGTTGGCGGCGCTGCTGTCGCTTTGCAGCACGTCGGATGCCTTTGTCGCGGCAACCTTCACGGGATTTCCCGCCGCGGCCAAGTTGGCCTTTCTTGTTTTCGGACCGATCGTTGATCTCAAGTTGATCTTCATTTACGGACTGGTCTTTCGCCGGCGCTTCATTGTCTGCCTCGTTCTCGGCCTCGCCGCGCTCGTCTGGCTGGCTTGCACCCTGCTGCCCATCGCGCGCGTTTACTAAGCAATGAAACGCCTTCTCACCCTCCTAACGCTTTTGGTCTGGGCGCAGCTGCTGCTTTACTTCTGGCTCAGCGGTCGGGTCGCCGCTTACCTGCATCCGCAGTTCCACCCCTACGTGGCCGCGGCGGGGGTGGCGTTGCTGGTCCTGACGGTTCTTTACTGGTGGGCCTCGGCGGATGGCGAGGACGGCTGCGACCACTGCGAGGAGCACCATGATCACGCGCACCACAGCGAAGCGCCCCGGGGGCTGGGCGCCGGAGCCGTGCTCTCCTTCGCCGTGCTGCTTCTGCCCGTGACTGCGGCGGCGGTGATTTCTCCGAGCCAGTTCGGGGAGGCGGCGGTGATGAACCGCGGCCTGGTCACCAGTTTGTCGCAGTTGCCCTCGGCCGCGCCGTCGTTCACCTCAGCTCCAATGTGGGACGATGCCGACGTGGGCGGGGGCGAACTACCCGATCCATCGAGCCTCCCGCCGCAGGAGGAGGGGGTGGAGTATTTCACCCGCGGACCGGATGGTGCGATCCAGCTTGAAACCATGGACATGCTTTACGCCGCCGAAGAGGCGCCGGTGCGCGAGGAGTTCGCGGACCAGAAGGTGTCCGTCACCGGACAGTATGCGCCGCCGACGGACGACGCGGCGGAGGGATTCAATCTGGTGCGGATGTTCATCGTATGTTGCGCGGCCGACGCCCAACCCGTGGCCGTCATGGTGGCGGGACCGCGGCCGAAGGATGTTCCGCCCATGAGCTGGATTCGCGTCACCGGCATCGCCCGGTTCAAGGCGGAGAACGGGCTTTTCATCCCGGGGGTCGAGGCGGAAAAAGTCGAGCAGGTGGAGGCGCCGCGTGAGACGATTCTTTACTAGCCTCGTGCTGGTCGTGGCGACGGTGCCGCTTCTCTCCGCGGCTGAGCCCGCCTGGTCCGTAGCCCGGCCCGGCTGGACTTATGAATTTCCGCGCGACCACCATGCCCATCCGGACTTCAAGACCGAGTGGTGGTATTTCACCGGCAACCTCGCGGCCGAAGACGGGCGGGAGTTCGGGTATCAACTGACATTTTTCCGTCAGGGCGTGCGCCGGGGAGACCCCGCCGAGACGAAGTTCGTCGTCGAGGACATCAAGCTGGCTCACTTCGCCGTGACCGATATTTCCTCCGGCAAGTTCCGTTTCGCCCAAAGACTCTCCCGCGGGGCCTTCGGGGAGGCGGGATTTTCCCCGGGCGACCGGATTGCGTGGATCCAGGATTGGGAGCTGCGGCAGACCGGGGAGGGGAGCTTTGTCCTGCGGGCGCAAGACGGGGACTTTGGATTGAACCTGCGGCTGGCGGCCCGCAAGGCACCGGTGTTTCATGGGGCGGATGGCGTGAGCCAGAAAGCGGAGGGCGAGGGGCGGGCTTCGCATTATTATTCGCTCACGCGGCTCGAATCGGAGGGAACGCTCACGCTCGCCGGCGACGACATCGCCGTGCAGGGCTGGTCGTGGTTCGATCAGGAATGGGCCACAAACCAATTGGCGGCAAACCAGACCGGATGGGACTGGCTGAGTTTGCAGTTCGCGGACAATACCGAGCTGATGCTATTCCAGATACGGCTGGCCGAGGGAGGACGCGACCGACACTCCCATGGAACATGGATCGACGCGGAGGGCCGGTCCACGCCGATCAAGAATGAGGATTTCGAATTGGTCCCGGGCCGCACTTGGCGCAGTCCCGAGACGGGCGGGGTTTATCCGCTGTCATGGACCTTACGCGTGGCCAAGCTTGGGCTGGACTTGGAAGTCACGGCCGCCCTGCCCGATCAGGAGCTTGTGCTGAAACCCATCGCCTACTGGGAAGGAAGTGTGCGGGTCCTCGGGACCCGAGGGGATCGGCCGACCATGGGCCGCGGCTATCTGGAGATGACCGGCTATGCGGGCGGTTTGGTCGGCTTGCAGGCACCGGACACGCGCTGAGCGGGATGCCAGGCCGACTCAACCCATGGCCTCACGCACCAAAAACTGCCGCGGTGTGGTCACCAGCAGGCCGTAGACTTTGGTGCCGAGCAGAAGCTGGAAGTCCCGGGTGTCCAACGTAAGCAGCACCTCGCAGCCGACGGCCAGCGCAGACATGATCAACGGCCTGTTTTTCGCCGCCGTGAGGATCTGCGGACTGCTGGTCGCGAGGGCGTTCGGCACCCAGGCAATCTGGCCTCGCAGTTTTTCCCAATACAGGCCCGCCCCGGCAGCGAACCGGCCGATGCTGCGGGTGGTCTCCGCGCGGCAGTAAGCGGAGGAGGTCAATTGCCACCCCCGCTCGGGTGCGATCTCGGCGACCAGGAGCGAGAGCGACTTCTCGGAACCGCAGGCGGACAGAATCACGCTGCTATCGAGAAAGACCTTCACTCCCGTCCGGCCCGCCTCCAAAAGCGGTCGGTGTCCCGCTCGTCCTCGGAAATCCACGACCTGAGTGTATCCACCGGAATATCCCGCATAGGGAGCGCCTCCGCCGGTTGCAGAAACACCCCGCCGTCACGCACTTCGGCCAACATCATGGGATGCTCCGCCAGATTCAGTCCCAAAGCCTTCCGGATCTCCGGGGGCAGGGTCACGGTGCCACGTTTCGAGACAGGAATTGCAGTCATGCAGCAATGCTGCAATGCGGCATCAGTGTTAGCAAGCGTTTTTTCGGGATTTTGGCGTTGTAGGCCTGAGCGGCATGGGCATCCTGCCCATGTTGCCCTGTCACCAATCTCAGCGCCCCTGCGTGAGCCTCTTTCGAGCCAATTCGAGTTCTCGATTGAGGATTTCCGCCTCAGGCCACTTCCTCGACCGGAGCGCAGGTGCAGAAAAGGTGGCGGTCGCCGTAGACATTGTCCACCCGCCGCACGCTCGGCCAGAATTTCCCCTCCCGCAGCCAGGGCAGGGGGAAGGCCGCAACCTCACGGGAGTAGGCGTGGGTCCAGTCATCCGCCATGACGCACTCGGCCGTGTGCGGGGCGTTTTTGAGCGGGTTGTCCGTTTTGTCCAACCGCCCCTCCTCGATCGCGACCAGCTCGCCGTGAATGGCGATCATTGCGTCGCAAAAACGGTCCAGCTCATCAATTGACTCGCTCTCCGTTGGCTCAATCATCAGCGTGCCGACCACTGGCCAGCTCATGGTGGGGGCGTGAAAGCCGTAATCCATGAGGCGCTTGGCCACATCTTCGACCTCGATCCCGGCGCGGGTCTTCCATTCGCGCAGATCAAGAATGCACTCATGGGCGACGTAACCCCGCGATCCCTTGTAGAGGATCGGAAAATGTGGTCCGAGGCGGCGGGCCATGTAATTGGCATTGAGGATGGCGACCTTCGTGGCCTGCTCGAGGCCGGCGGCTCCCATCAAGCGGATATACATCCAAGAAATCGGCAGGATGCTCGCGCTGCCCCAGGGGGCTTGGGACACCTCGCCGATGGCCTGCTCGCCGCCGGTCGGAATGACCGAGTGCCCGGGCAGAAAGGGTGCGAGATGGGCCGCAACGCCAATGGGGCCCATGCCCGGACCGCCGCCGCCGTGAGGGATGCAGAAGGTCTTGTGCAGGTTGAGGTGGCAGACATCGGCTCCGATATCGCCCGGACGGCACAACGCGACCTGAGCGTTGAGATTGGCGCCGTCCATGTAGACCTGTCCGCCGGCCGCGTGCACGAGGTCGCAGATTTCCCGGATTCCCTCCTCAAACACGCCATGGGTCGACGGGTAGGTGACCATCAGGGCGGCGAGGTTCGACGCGTGGGCTTCGACTTTTTTGCGGAGATCGGCGAGGTCGACATTGCCCTGACTGTCACAGGCCACCGGGACCACGGTCATGCCGGCCATGACGGCGCTGGCCGGGTTGGTGCCGTGGGCCGAGGTGGGAATAAGGCAAACTTGGCGGTGCGTGTCGCCACGGGATTGGTGGAAGGCCCGGATGACGAGAAGTCCGGCGTATTCGCCTTGCGAACCCGCGTTGGGCTGCAGGGAAACGGCGGCGAAGCCGGTGATTTCGGCCAGCCATTGGTCGAGGTCGCGAAAAAGCCGCGCGTAGCCGGTCGCCTGGGTCGGAGGGACAAACGGATGCAAACCCCCGAAGCCCGCCCAAGTCACGGGGATCATTTCGGCGGCCGCATTCAACTTCATCGTGCATGAACCCAGCGGAATCATGCTGTGATTAAGCGCAAGGTCGCGGCCCTCCAAACGACGGAGGTAGCGCATCATGTCCGTCTCCGTTCGATACGAGTTGAAAACCGGGTGGGTCAGAAAACCCGACGTGCGAGCGACGGCCGGAGGCAGAGCGGCCTCGGCCGTGGCGGAGGTCGGCCCCGTGCCGAAAAGTCCAAGGAGAGCGTTGACCCGGTCCAGCGTCACGGTCTCGTCGAGGGCGATCCCAAGCGAGCCGTCACCAAAATCCCGGAGCACGATGGCCGACGCTTCCGCTTGGGCCAGAACTTCGGCCGCCGTGACTCCTTGCGGCGTGACCCGGATGGTGTCGAAAAAAGTGTCGTGGTGCACTTTGTGCCCGGCCGCGTTCAGCGCGGAGGCCAGCGTGGCGGCAAGGTCATGGGTGCGTCGGGCGATGTCCGTGAGTCCTTCCGGTCCATGGTAAACGGCATACATCGAGGCCATGACCGCGAGGAGGACCTGCGCGGTGCAGATGTTGCTCGTGGCTTTGTCGCGGCGGATGTGTTGCTCGCGGGTCTGGAGGGAAAGCCGCAGGGCGCGGTTGCCGGCGGCGTCCTTCGAGACGCCGATGAGGCGGCCGGGCAGGCGCCGTTTGTGTTCGTCGCTCGTGGCCAGGTAGGCCGCATGCGGACCGCCATAGCCGAGCGGCACCCCGAAGCGCTGCGCGCTGCCGACCACGATGTCCGCGCCGAACTCGCCGGGCGGCTTGATCATGGTCAGGGCGAGCAAATCGGCCGCGACGACAAAGGCCCCGCCGATGGCGTGCACGCGCGGGGCGAAATCCGCGTAGCTGTCGATCACCCCGTCGGTCGCCGGGTATTGGACGAGCGCGCCGAAGAACGACGGATCGAGCACCGCGTCGCGCCACGGGCCGACGACAATCTCCCACCCGAGCGGTTCGGCTCGCGTGCGCAGGAGGGCGATGGTTTGCGGATGGACATTGTCGGCCACGAAAAACTTGTCCCCTGATCCCTTGATCCCGTGGGCCATGGCCATGGCCTCGGCCGCGGCGGTGGATTCGTCGAGCAGCGACGCGTTGGAAATCTCCATCCCGGTGAGGTCGGCCACCATCGTCTGAAAATTGAGCAGTGCCTCGAGACGGCCCTGGGCCAACTCGGCCTGATACGGCGTGTAAGCCGTATACCAGCCCGGGTTTTCCAAAATGTTCCGCAGGATGACCGGCGGGGTGTGGCAATTGTGGTAGCCCATGCCGAGGTAGCACGTCCGGACTTCATTGGCCTCGGCCAGCTGGCGGATCTCCGCAAGCGCGGCGTGTTCGTCGAGCGGCGCGGGCAGGTCGAGCGGGGTGCGGCGGCGGATGGATTCCGGCACGGTGGCGTCGATCAGAGCGTCGAGGCTGCCGCAGCCGAGAAGGTCCAGCATGCGGGAGATTTCCGCCTCATCGGGTCCGATGTGACGGCGGGCAAACGGGGGAAGCGGGGCGGAGGCGGTCTGGCTCATCGGTCGGATCAGCCAATCTGCGTGCGGTAATCGTCGGGCGACTTGAGTGCCTCGAGCTGGGCCGGGTTGGTCAGGCGGACCTTGAAAAGCCATCCTTCGTCGTAGGGCGACGTGTTGACCAGCGCCGGACTATCGGCCAGGGCCGCGTTGACCTCCACGACTTCGCCGTCGACCGGGGCGTAAATGTCGCTCGCGGCCTTGACGGATTCGACCACGGCGGCAGCCTGGCCGGCGGAGACGGTCGCGCCGACCTTCGGCGGATCGACGTAAACGATGTCGGTCAATTCGTTTTGCGCGTGGTCCGTGATCCCGATGGTTCCGAGGTCGCCATCGACGAGGATCCATTCATGGGATTCGGCATACTTGAGGTTGTCGGGAACGTTCATGAGTGTTGGGTGGGTGCGGCGCAGAGGTTACGCCGAGGCCTTGGAGTTTGGACGATGGAAGGGCTTTTTTTCAACCACGGCAGCGAAGAGCCGTCCGCGAATGTCGATCTGCACAACCTGGCCCGGCGTGGCCAGACGCGGCGGAAGGTAGGCCATGGCGATGCCGTCACCGGAGCTGGGCGAGAGGGCGCCGCTGGTTGTCTCGCCGACGACCGAGCCATCAACAACCACCGGATAATGAGCGCGGGGAGGGGGGGATTTTTCCGTCATGCGGATCGCCGCCAACCGCGCCGGGAGGCCGGCGGATTTCTGGGCCAGCAGGGCTTCGCGGCCGATGAAGCCGGGCTTGTCCAAGGCGACAAACATCCCGAGGCCCGCCTCGATCGGGCTCCGGTCAGGCGACAAATCCGACCCATTGAGCGGGTAGCACATCTCCAGGCGCAGGGTGTCGCGCGCGCCGAGCCCGCAGGGCTTGGCCCCGGCGGCGAGGACGGATTGCCAGATGTCGGAGGCCAGCATGCTGGGAAAGAAAATCTCAAAGCCGGCTTCGCCGGTGTAGCCGGTGCCCGCCGCAATGACGGCGCCGCGGCACTTCTCCAAGGCGACAAAAGTGTTTCGCGCCGGCATTTCTCCGTCGAAGACCACGCGGAAGACGCGCGCAGCGTCCGGCCCCTGCACCGCGAGGGCGCTCATCGTGGCGCTGCGGTTGTCGATCTTGACCTCCGGAACCCCATGCTGCTCCAGCCAGGCCACGTCCTCGGCGATCTTGGCCGCGTTGACCAGCAGCAGGAAATCAAGCTCGCCCAGGCGGTAAACAATCAGGTCATCAATGACCCCGCCGCGCTCGTTGAGCAGGAAGGTGTATTGCGCCCCGCCGACCGGGCATTTGGCCAGGTCGTTGGCCAGCATGTGCTGAAGAAAATCGAACGAACCCGGTCCCGAAACAAAGACCTCGCCCATGTGGGAAATGTCAAAGACCCCGCAGGCCGTGCGGACCGTCTGATGTTCATCGATGATCGAGGTGAACTGCACCGGCATTTCCCATCCGCCGAAGTTGATGCATCGCGCCCCCGCGTTTTTTTGCAGATCGTAGAGGACAGTGCGATGGACAGCTTCGGACACGACGGAACGTTAGCGGGTTGCCAGCCTGATTCAATCTCTCTTGCGCGCCGGTTGGCCGCTCAGCGTTTGATCGGATCTTGCAGCAGACTTTCCGGATTGTTACGGGTGTTTTCGACTTTGGCCGCGGCTTTCTGCCCGGGAGGCGGTCGCCACTGGTATTCGTGGGCGGCCATGGCCAGCAGGACAAGCAGGGGCAGCACGATCAACGTGGCGGCGACAGGAATCCAGAGCAGCACCCGCCGGAGGACCGCGCGGGTCCTGCTTTGGTAACGCTCCGCATCCAGTGGCCCGGTGGCCTCCTCCCACCAAAGCTGAAGGGAGTTGGGAAGGCGCTGCTCTTCGTCGGACATAATCTCGGTAGCCGCTATTCTTCGTCCGGACCGCGAGCCCGGTCAACCCCGGCGAAACGGGCGGTCAGGTGAACCAGAACCTGACCGCGTGAAAGAAAACCGGGGCGGCGAAGCAGAGCGAGTCTATCCGGTCGAGCATGCCGCCGTGGCCGGGGAGGAGTTCGCCGTAATCCTTCACGCCGCGGTCACGCTTGATCGCCGACATGACGAGGCCGCCGAAGAATCCCATCACCACAATGATCGCCGCCATGCCCGCCGCCTGCAGCGGGGTGAAGGGGGTGATTGGCCACAGGGCCGCGCCGAGGGCGATGGCGCTCAGTCCACCGCCGAGCAGACCCTCGACGGTTTTGTTCGGGGAAACGTGCGGGGCGATCTTGTGCCGTCCGCAGAGCTTGCCCCAAATGTATTGAAAGACGTCGCTGCTCTGCGCCACCGCCACGAGGAAGAACAGCAACTTGGCATCCTGGTCTTCATAGTCCGGGATATCCAGCACAAGCAACCCGGGGGCGTAACTCAAAAAGTAGGCGCAGACCATCAGGCCCCACTGAATCTTGGCCGTGCGGGTAAGAAAATCGGTCGCGTCGCCAGCCAGCGCTGTTCGGATGGGGATAAAGAGAAACGCGTAGACCGGGATGAGCAGCACGGTCATGCCATACCAGCCGCTGGCGAGGGTCACGTATTGCAGCGGCGTGATAATGAAAAACGCCCAGAACAACGACCGGTGGTCGGCGGGCTTGGTCGGCGTGAGGGTGATGAATTCCCGCAGCGCCAGGAAGGACATGAGGCCGAAGAGCGTCATCGCGGCGGTCGTTCCGAGCGCGATCGCGGCCCCGAAAACGCCGACCATGACCCACCAGGCAAAGACCCGCTCGTTGAGGTTACGAATGACCTTGGCCCCGGACTCACCGGTCGCCGTCCGCTGCAAAATCCAGCCGATCACGGTGGCCACCGTCAGGGCGAGAAAGAAGCCACCGAAAATCCAGAGGGTCTGTTCGTCCGGGAGGTTCATGAGGCACGCAAGGCTAGCACCGCATTCCGTGCCCGGTCCAGAAAGGCGCCCTTCTCCTCGTCCGCTTCGAGCTTCAGGGGAGGACCGAAGTAAACCGAGCAAAGGATCGGCACCGGCAGGAACTCGCCTTTCGGCAACACGCGGTTGAGGTTTTCGATGAAAACCGGCACCAACTCCACCTCGGGAAACTCGCGGGCCAGATGGTGGAGGCCCGGTTTGAACTCCCCAATCTCGCCCGAAAGATTGCGTCCGCCTTCGGGAAAAATGATGAGCGAGTCACCGGCCCGCAGGGCCTCGCACATCGGGACCAGCGGGCTGTTCTCTCTCGTGACTTTCTTGCGCTCAATGAGCACGGCGCGAAAAACCGACGAGGCCAGCCAGCGTCGCAGCGGGTCACCCGTCCAATAGTCATGCGCCGCGATCGGACGGGTGCGGGCCCGAATTTGTTGCGGCAAGGACATCCACAGCAGCAGGAAGTCGAGGTTGCTGGTGTGATTGGCGAAATAGATGCGCAGCCTTGGTTCGGGAGCACAGCCCCGCCAGCGTGACGTTGCCCCGGTGAAAAGCCGGGCGAGAAGAGCGATGAGCCGGGCCATCATGGCAATTGCCGATAGAGCCGTGCCACCCGGCGCACCGCAGTGAAGAATGTGCCGAGGGCGATCAGCCACAACGCCCAAAGAAGAACCGGCGGATGGACCATCGCCCCGAGGCAGCCGAGGGTGAGATAGAACATGCGCTGCGGCTTGGCCAAGGGCCCGCAAAAATCCTGACCCCGCCCGAGCGATGCGCCGAAGGCCCGGACGTAGGCCGTGAGCACCGCCGCTGCCGCCGCCATCCAACCCAGCCAGGGCGCACCGGCGGAATATCCCGCTCCGACGAGCAGCACGATGTCCGCATAACGGTCCGGAGCCTCATTGAAAAGGTCGCCGGCTTTGCCTTTCAATCCGCCCTCCACCGCGACCATCCCGTCGAGAAGGTTGCAGAGCAGGCGAAGCTGCGCTCCGGCCACGCCGGCCAGCAATCCGGCGAACCAAGGAACGGCTCCGAACGAAGCGGCGACGAGCCCGGCAGCCCCAAGCGTGGCAAAGACCATGCCCGCCACGGAAATCCCGTTCGGCGTGACTCCGCGCGCGGCCAGCGCCGCCGCGAGAGCTTTGGCCCAGCGCGTGTCACGCGACTTGAGCGGGCGACGTGATTCAGCCATGCGAAGCGCAAACTAGAGAGAACATGGGCACGGAAGCAAGACGGCGCCCCGAGCTACTTTTGCTCGATGGGGATCAAAGCTGTCCTGACCAAATTGCCGTCTGCCGCAAAATCCACGCACAACCAGGCCCCGCTGTCTGCTCCTTGCAGCTCTGGAGGGTAGACCAGATTGCCCAAAGAGAAGGCGACCGGGCGTCCGCGATAGGATTCCAGAGGCTGCACCACATGCGGATGGGAGAAGACCACCAGATTGGCTCCCCGATCCACGCACCAACGGGCCCACTGCCGCTGCGCGGCATTCACGTGCGGAGAATATTCATCGCCTCCGTGCAGCATGATCACCAGGGCAGCCCGGGCGCGCTGCAGTTCCCGCAACTGTTGCTCAATCTCGGCCCGGTCCCGGGGCAAGGTCCTGATCATCCCGTCCTCGCCGGCCTCCTCGAACAAACTGGCGGCGAGCAGGACGATTTTCGGCTTGTCCCGACTCAACACAACCGGCTCCCTCCCGGCGATCCCCGCCACCCCGAGGTCGGCGATTCCCGCTTCCGCAAGGCATTCCAGCAACCCGGGAAGGCCGGCGTCGAGGGCATGATTGTTGGCCAGCGAAACGGCCGCGAGTCCGGCCTCTTTGAGCTTGGACAAATGCCGGGCCGGGAAAACAAAGCGGTAGCGTCCCGGCAGGGCGGTGGCGTCGCGCACGCCGACGCCTTCAAGGTTTACCACCATGATGTCGCCGGCCGCCTGGCGGATGCCCCGGAGATCCGGTTCGCGTTCATCCAGCACCACATCGCCCCCGAACCAGATCCTCGTGGCCGCCGATTGTTTCCGCTTGCGCAGGGCGAAGGGCCCTCGTCCGGCGGTCAGCCGGTCCATGCCGATCACCTCGGGAAACCCGCCCAAATGATGCACCGCCAGGTCCTCCGGCCCGAGTGTGCCGCGGGGCGGACGGTCTTCCCACACCGCCGCCACGTGGGGTCCGAAATCAATGACCAATCCTTCCTCCACATCCAGGTCAGCCAAGGGCGGGCGATCCGCTGGGCGGAAATTTTCGCCGATCGTCGCGAGCTGTTTTCGCAACCCAGCCGGATCACTCCACGGCATCCACACGCCATGTTCCCTCCAGGCGGCGATGAGGAAGTTGGCACAATCATAGCCCCAGCCAAGATCGGGCCCCGTCAGTTCGCCCCGCCGGACCAGGCCGATGCCAAACGCGTAGGGGCTTCGGAACTGGCCACTCAGCGCGCGGCGAAAGCCTTGCCCTTGCTGCCGCCGCAACTCCAGAGCGGGAGTCCAGACCCACTCACCGCCGACCTCCACCTGGGCCTGCACACGCCAGGTTCCAACATCCTCGCCCTTCCCGGCCAGCGGGAGAGCCCAGGCTCCGTCTTCGGATTCCCCCAGAAAAATGCGGCGATTCCAAACGGCCCGCCCCATTTCGTTTTTGGAAAATGCTTTCCCCAAGCCGGCCTCCGGGAGCAAGTCGATGGCGGGGCTTCCAGGTTCCAGCAGAAACCAGCGGGCTCGCGGCGGCGGGGCAGGGGCACCGTGCCCGTGACGCAAAAGCCGGACCACCACCGACTTGCCCGCTTCCACCCGCCAGACTTCATCGACGGATGGCACGGCGTCATCGAGGCGAAGTTCGAACTGCGGCGTCTCCCCGTGTTCAGCGGACATCGCCGCCTGCTGCAAGCGTGAGCGAACAGCCCGGCCTGCACCGGCCCAATCAAAGCGGGGCACCGGCACCTTGCGCTCCCCGTATTCGGCGGCCTTCAGGGAATCATCGGGGCGCCCCGGTTCGTCCTGCACAAACGTGAACCGGCGGTTGTCCAAGGCCAACACCGCATCCAAGGCCATGACCAAAAGCCGCCCGGCTTCCTGATCATCGGAAAGCCAGGGACGGGAAATGGAGAAGCTGACACCGGCCAGGCGGGGCAACCCCATGGCGAAAGCCCAAATCTGGTCGAACGCCGCCCCGGCATCGTCCGGCTTCAGGCCATGGAAGAAATCCAGGTCGATCGAAACAATGATGGGAAGATCGGGCGGACGCCAGTTCTCGAGGCTCTGCAAATCTCCGACCTGCCAGCGTTCGGCCAGAGCCCCGCTGGCCCGGGCTTCAAATTCCAAGCGCGCATCGAGATGGCCGACCGCCTCGCGGGTCAAGCTTTCCAACCGCGCCTCAGCGAGGGCCGTCCCCGCCAGCCAAAGCACTTGGTCGATCGGGCGGGGCATGAGGGTTTCAATCCAGTTGAACGCCTGGATTCGGCCGGACCGCCGCCATGCTGAAACCCGCGAGGCCCGTTCCTCCAGCGTGGAAACTCTTCGCAGGGCCTGACGGAGTGCGTCGGAGTGATTCACCGCCGAGGAATCGGCATGGGCATCGACCAAAAGCAGGGCATGCGCTTCGTCCAACGGAAACTCCCGCGTCATCCACGCGAAGGTTTCCGCGTGATCATCCGACAAGAAGACCGGGATGGCCGACGGAGACATCCCACCGGCGCTCTTGAGCAGGAAGGCAAAGCAAAAGATCCACCATGCAATGCGAATCGGCCCCTTGATCCGACGCTTAAGACCTGCCCCGAGACCGGCCCTACCGCGCAGCGTGGACATTGGGAGCCTTGTCCAGCGGGGTGGTCACGCTCACGCTGGTGATCACACAATCCTGCCATTTATCGCCCGGGTAAACGTCCTTGATCGTCAGCCGCAGCCTTTCCACCGCTTTCTCATAACCCACCACGGGAATGTCCACCGCTTCGTCGACATCCGGCAGATCCGCCTCAAACCGGTGCTCTCCATTCAGCAGAATCTCCACACGCTTGGGCCGGGCGTTGTTCTGATACAAGGTGGGATCCTTTTGATAGCCGCCGAAAATCGTTAGAGACTGCAGGGGCTTCGGCACTTCGAGCTCCGCCTCGATCCATTCCCCCGCACCACCACCCTTGGCGCCCTCCGCCCAGACATTGTCCCAGTTTCCATCCATCACATTTTCCGCATGATAAAAAATCCCCTCATGGGGAGGCAGCACGCTGCTGGCCTTCACCTTGGCAAAGTTTGAATGCTGCACAAACCAGCGGTCTCCTCTTTGCACGAAACTGACGGGCTTGGATCCATCCTCCCCGGCGCCGTATCCGCCCTGCATATTGCGGTAGCCGTAACTGTTCTCGGCCGGCGCGGCCTCAATCTTCAAATCGTCGGCCAGCGTGGGTTCGAGATTTCCGAAGCTCCACTGCCAGGCCTCATCCACTCTTTTGAAACGCCCGGCCGGAGTCAAAATCCGCAGGTCCTCCGGACGAATGCCATCCGCCCGCACCGTCACCGTGCCCTTGACGATGGGACCGGCCCACACGGCGCCGGTGGAAAGCCGGTAGCGAAAGACCTTCGCACTGCTGCGCGAGTCGTCACTCACGTGCACCGTTTCGCTCGGGTAGTCCGAGAGATAATCAATCCCGAGGCGCATGTTTTTCCCGGCCGGCACCGTGATCTCGCTGACGAGCCAGCCGCGGATGCCCTTCCGCTGATAATCTGTCTCCGCTTCGTCGTCCGCTTCCTCCTGCAATTCAAACTTCGCCCGGATGGCCTTTCCGTTCGCCTGGACACGATAGTCGCGACAATAGAGCAGGTCTCGTTTCGATGGTTCGGCCGAGCCTTCATTCTCCGCGCTGCTCCCGTCCTCGTTCAGTTCATCGTAGGCATCCAACTCTTCCACCGGAAATCCAAAGCGAACCTTGGCGGATGAATCGGTGATGTTCTGCAAAAGATACCGCACCTGCACCGACGCGTTGGTCGGCCGCAGGGCGATATCAAGATTTTCCTCGAGAATCTGAACGGCCTCCGTGCCCGAGGGGGTGAAGCCGATGATGGAACCCGTCTCGGAGACCCCGCCGGTTGCATACCCGCCTCCATTGCCGAGCACGGAACAAGTCAAGAGGGCCAGCCAGCAGGCACCGAGCGGAGGTAAGTTTTTCACCATGAGGGAGAGGAGAGGTAATCGCCTCGTTCCGCCGGAGCATCAGCCCGGAGTTTGAAGCTGGCATCGCGTCTTACCGCGGCGACAGCGTTAGCAGCGCGGGGAGGGAGGGTCAAGATCACGCCAGCGAGGGAAGTGCCGTCCGCCGGGATGGTCCCGGCCCCAGAGGCGGCACCTCCGCAATCAGGCCGGTTCGCCCCATGTCCATTCCTCGGCTTCCCGAGGCCACGTTTTCGTCTGAAGAGAAACTGAAACCGCGCTAGGCCGTCGTTGCGTAGAGGGACTTCTGGAAGCCGGTGAAAGCTTGGCCAATTTCTGCGGCCGGGCCGAGGTCGGCTACGGCGTCGGCCAGGGAGTCATGGTAGCGCAGGCGCAGGAGGGGCGTGAGTTTCTCGGCGTCGAGTTCCTCCACCCCGACTTGGACGTAATGCTGGAGAACAAAGTCGAGGAAGGCCTGCTGCTTGGCCTCGAAGTTGGTGTTGATGTAGATGCGGGCGGCGCTGGCGCGGACTTCGCGGGTCACGGGCGACTTGGCGTAGGCAACGTGCGCGAGCACGTCGAAGAGGTCGCTGTCCTCGGCGTCGATGATGCGCTGCATCTCGGAGAGTTGCTCGTGGCCGAAACCGTGATCGGCCAAGCCCTCAAGCAGTTTTTTGCGCGTGTCCGGGGCACTCCAAAGGACACGGAGTTCCTCCTCGTTGTGGAAGAACCCGGGCAGCTTGCCGAAGAGGAGCTCCATGAATTGCTGGGCACTCATCGGCTTGCCATCCGGATGCCAGAAGCTGGTGCAGGTCATGTGTTGGATCGTGCGCTCCTTGCCGTCGGCTAGTCGCACTTTGATGCGCTCCGGGCGCCGGGGCGTTTCGTCGTCCCGGGGTTCCCTCGGCTGGCGGGGGCCTTCCGGCTTGGGTTTGTCCTCGCCGTCCCCGATGTCCTCGGGCGGCTCGGGCTCGCCGTCCCATTCCGGGTCGAGGAAGTGCTGGTGGGCTTTCACGTAGTCGTAAATCGTGAAGTAGTCCTTCCCTTCGTAGAGTCGCGTGCCCCGCCCGATGATCTGCTTGAACTCGATCATGGAGTTGATCGGCCGCATGAGGACGATGTTGCGGATGTTGCGCGCGTCCACCCCCGTGGAGAGTTTCTGGGAGGTGGTCAGGATCGTGGGGATGCTTTTCTCGTTGTCCTGGAAGTCGCGCAGGTGCTGCTCGCCGATTTCGCCGTCGTTGGCTGTCACCCGCTGGCAGTAGTTCGGGTCTTTGCTCTGCTTGGCCTGATTGATCAGGTCGCGGACGAGCAGGGCGTGGTCCTGGGTGGCACAGAAAACGAGCGTCTTTTCATCCTGGTCGATCAGGCCCATGAAGATTTCCACCCGCTTCTTCTCGCGTTCCCTGATCTCGATGTTGCGGTTGAAGTCCGCCTCCTCATAGACGCGCCCGCTCTCGATCTCACCCTCCACCACCGTGTCGTCCGGGGTGTAGATGTAGTAGTCGAGCGTGGTCTGGACCTGCCGCACCTTGAACGGAGTCAGGAATCCGTCGTTGATGCCGTCCTTGAGTGAGTAGATGAAGACGGGATCGCCGAAATACTTGTAGGTGTCCGCGTTCTCCTGCCTGCGGGGTGTGGCGGTAAGACCGAGCTGCACGGCGGGGGCGAAGTATTCCATGATCGCCCGCCAGTTGCTCTCATCATTGGCTCCGCCGCGATGGCACTCGTCGATGACGATGAAATCGAAGAAATCCGGCGGGTAGTCGCCGAAGTAGGGGGCCGGGTTGCCTTCGGCGTCCGTCCCCGACATGAACGTCTGGAAAATCGTGAAGAACAGGCTGCCGTTTTTCGGCACTTTGCCCTTCTTGCGGATGTCTTCCGGACGGATGCGCACCATCGCGTCCTCGGGAAAGGCCGAGAAAGCGTTGTAGGCCTGATTGGCGAGCAGATTGCGGTCGGTGAGAAAAAGGATGCGGGGGCGGCGTGTCGGCTCGCGGGAAAGGTTCCAGCGGGCGTGAAAAAGTTTCCAAGCGATCTGGAACGCGATGAACGTCTTGCCGGTGCCGGTGGCCAGCGTGAGCAGGATGCGCTGCCGCTCCTCCGCGATGGCGTCGAGCACCCGCTCGATGGCGATGTCTTGGTAATACCGGCCCGGATGCGACCCGCCCTTGTCCTCGAAGGGCACCTCAGCGAAGCGGTCCCGCCACGCGTCCTCCACGGCGAAGGTCATTTTCCAAAGCTCCTCGGGTGAAGGAAAGGCGGAGAGGTTCCACTCCTTGCCCGTTGCCATGTCGATGGCGTAGATGCCCCGGCCATTGGTGGCGAAGGCGAACCGCACCGCCAGCTTCCCTGCGTAGTCCTTGACCTGCCCGACCCCCTCCGTGACCGCTTCGCCCTCAGCCTTGGCCTCGATCACGCCGAGCCGCCGATTGCGGTATTCCAGAACGTAATCCGCCCTGAGCGGCTTAGCCCGCCGTCCGCGACCTTCGATGCGTCCGGGACTGATGAGGTATTCCCGCCGGATGCGGCTGCCTTCAACCACGCCCCAGGCCGCCGCCTGCAAAGCGGGGTCGATCAACTCGGCGCGGGTCTCGGATTCGTTCATCCTGTTTTGCATTTAAAGAGACTACCCATTGAAAAACAATGGTTTGTGAAAGATTTCGATGGTTTGTCGGTTCTGCCTTTAAAGAGAGATCAGGCCCAGAACGGCACGTAGCTTCGGTAGCGGGTTGAGGTTTGGGTGGGATCGGCCAGCTTAATTTTTCCGGCGTCGGCTGTGGCGGCAAGAATCTGTGAAACCAAGGCCACCTTGTCCTCTGGCAGCTTGAACCGCTCGCGCAGGCTTTGATTGGTCATTTTTTCGTTCATCACGTAGCGCAGGCAGCAGTGCTGGTAGCAGGCACGAATGCGATCCTTGCGGTCCATGTCATCCAAGTCCTGATGCGCGAAAAGAATCGCCGAGGTGCACCTTCCCCCGACGCGAAAATCCGGTGCGGGCAGTTGAAACACCTCCGCCGCTTGGACCACCTTGTCCACGCCGCTCCCCTTTTCCTCGCAGATTCCGAGCCTGCGCATCACGTCCGCCAACCGCTCGTTCCGCGACTGGTATTCGTCGATGAATCGGTCGGGTGGGATGAAGGGCTTACCCGGGTTGGAGATTTCCATCCGGTCATCGTAGATCTCAATCATCACCGATGTGCCTGATTCGTTGAAATCCTGATGGATCAGGGCGTTCGCGACCAACTCTCTCACGGCGATCTCCGGGAACATCTTCATCTCCCGGCGAAGTGCCTGCTCGATCACCTCGTTCGAGGGCACCAGATCGTTGATGTATTCCACCAATCCTTGGAAACCGACGGCGTAGCCCTTCGTTCCCGGCTTGTCGGACTTCGTTTTCAGCTTGTTCCCACCTTCGTAAACAATCACCCGCGCCGCCTTGCGCCCCAGCCGGTCGAACGCCTCCAGCTTCTTGGCGAACAACAAACCTCCCAGGTTCGTGATCGTCCACCCGCGCCCCTGCCGAAGGATGAACTTCTCCTTCTCAAACCGCTCCAGCACTCCCGCCCGGTTCACCGGATACGGCAGATGCAGCAGGTCAAAGTAGCTCTGCGTGTCCAGCAACTGCACCACACCGTCGTCATCGCAATCCGGCATCGCCGTTTGCGAAAGCCAGTCCGGCTGGCCCTCGGCAAAAATGGCCCGCAGTCGGTCTTCGCTCATCGGCACCAGCTCCTCGCCGGCGCGCATCAGGTAAGCGCCCTCAAAATTAAAGGCCGTTCCACGCGGCCGACTGGGCACAGTGCACACCACCACCCGAGCATCCGGATGCGAGACCTCCTCGATCTCCACCCGAAAACCGAGCACCTTGAACATCTTGGCCGCCATGTCCACCGGATCGTTGAATGCCGCCGTGCCAACCACACGGCGAGGCGGTCGGTCTTCGATCCCCAAAAGCAGATGCCCGCCGCCCTCGTTTGCCAAGGCCACGCAGTATCGGTAGAGCTTGCGGTTGTCGAACTGCGCCTTCGCCTCCTTGAACTCCAGATTCTGGTGCTCGGAATGCGCCGCCCTCCAACCATCAATTTGTGAAACCGTGATCGCCATGCCTGCGTGCGATTATGCGGAATTCTTCATCCGTGACCCAGCTTCTAAAGTGTTCCGGTGAAGGCCCGGTGCAGCAGCGACTTCTTCAACGCCCCCAGCGCGGCGTGCTTCCGCTCGAAGAGGCGGGCGAGGCGTTGGGTTTTCGCTTGGCTCATGGTGCGGCTTCCGATTCCTCCGCTGCGCGGTGCTTTACGATGCCGATGATGAGCAGCGTCACCGAGAGGATCAGGCCCAGGGCCGCGGGCAGATGACAGATTTTCACCACGGCTTCCTGCCAGGCCGCAGCCCCGGTGGCTCCGGCTTGCTGGGCCGCGATCGGGAGCATCTGGTTGGCTCCCCACCAGGCATTGGCCGCCTCGGACAAGGCCATGAACCACGTCAGCCACGCCGACACCACCATCACCCGGACCGACTTGGGGCCGGCGCGGTGGGGCACCTTGAGCACGACGATCGCCAGCATCACGAACAACATGCCGTTCGTGACAAACTGGATGTGCGCTCCGAGTGCGAGCCGGGGATACGGCGTCAAGGGCGGGGCAAAGCCAAAGACCAGCCCGGCCAGAATGAGGGCCAGGCCATGAAGTAGAATCTGTTTACCGCCGGTTTGAATGGTCATGGTGTGTTTGGGTTAAAGTTCTCCGGTGAAGGCCTGGTGCAGCAGCGACTTCTTCAACGCCTCCAGCGCGGCGTGCTTCTGCTCGTAGAGGCGGGCGAGGCGTTGGGTTTCTTCGTGGAGGGAGTCGATTTCTTCAACGATTGATTTCTGCCGGTGGAGGGGCGGCAAATCGAAGGTGAGATTGCCTAAATCTGTATTGCTCAAATTGGGCATCACCGCTCCGCCCGCAATTCTCTCCAGTCTGGCTTTGCAGCTATCCGAGCGCAAAAACCGCACAAGGTAGCGTGTATCGCATCGGCTTGAAGGCTTGATGAAAAAGCTACCAGTTCCACAGAGCCAGCCATCTTCGACTTCGGTCACCAAGGCACAGCGTCCCATTTCTCCCCGACGCCCAATGACAATGTCTCCCTCACGCATGATGTAGTTTTTTAGGCGCAACGCAGTCGCTTTTGAAACAGTTTTACTGAGGTCAGGCTCAATCCCGACGGTTAAGCAACAGTTTTTCTGTAAAAGTTAAATTGGGTGATGTGATTGGTTGAGAGTGGTGCTGGTTATTTGAGGAGTGTGGGGTTGAGGTAAGCTTTGGAGGTTTCCCAAGCCTCGGAGATTTC
>Ga0247836_1001925_pt1 | contig 31704 bp, 32 predicted proteins | sample LaCruzMarch2015__4_FD_187116 | JGI IMG/M metagenome (GOLD analysis project Ga0247836, IMG submission 187116) | Freshwater microbial communities from meromictic Lake La Cruz, Castile-La Mancha, Spain - LaCruzMarch2015_14m | ecosystem: Environmental > Aquatic > Freshwater > Lake | place: Spain... | reverse complement strand
GGACGGGAGGAGGTGGTGATCACGGCTGTGGTGGAGAAGAACGCGCTCCCCCAGGCACCGGCCAGCTCCGGCGTCAAGGGCGGCGCAGCCGCCGTGCGGCCAGCCGCTCGCCATCGCCCTTGACGCCGCAAGCGACCGCCAGCCCGAAGGCACAGCCGCGGCTGCTGGCTGCCGGGTGCAGGCTCGATCGCGTTTCATCGCCACCCGTGGCGCCGCCCCCGTCACGACCTGAAGCCCCACAGCCTTCACCGGCGTTGCGCTGCTGCCCTCCTTCCTGTCGCTCACTGGCGCCGGCCAGCAGGGAAAAGAGGCAGCCAGCTTGCGCCAGCCGCCCTCGGTGGACCGTGCTGGGCCGTGATCAGGCCCGGAAGCCGAACTCCTGGCGATATAGATGAGGGTGGTGGGCTTCGGGCAGCTCCATGGCGAGGAAGGCAGGGAATGGGACCAGGCCCGACAGGGTGACCTCCCGGGAGGACAGCCCACGCCGGGGGCGCCTCGCCGGAACCGCCGCAGGGCCAGGCTTTTCAAGCGGCACGATCTGGCGCATCTTCTGCTCGAGCAGCGCCCAGAGATATTTCGGGATGCCGGAGGGCCGAGGGCAGCGCCACACCTTGCTTGTGGCATCCCTGGGCCGGGACTCTTCCAGCAGCAGCCCGTGCTTGCCGGCTTTGCTGATCTCGATCATCAGCAGGTGCTCGCTCACCGCCTTGCCGGTGACGGCCCTCCAGGTGATGCCGCTCATCGTGGACGCATAGATCGTCCAGATCGAATCAGGAATGAGCGCTGCTGCTCGGTGGATTGGGTCTGATGGATAGTTATCGGCGGCGCATTCAGCGATGCATCTGCTCCAGTGCCGGCCGAAACGACGGCAAGTGGACACGGTGGCCCAGCAGCCTTGAATCTGGACGGTCACCCTTGGCTGGTCGCCTCCTGTTGCCAATGACTTCCTCGCCATCGGTTCCGATCGAGCCCCCATCCATGGCGATTCACTGGCGGCTGGCCTGGGGGGTGGTGGCGCTGCAGGGCTCCCTGCAGCTGGGCTGGATCATTTACCGCGCCTACCAGCCAGTGCTGCTGAGCGGCCATGGGTTCGCCAGCCTTCTGGTTCCCTTCGCCCTGGTGCCGGGCTTCCTGGGCCTGTTGATCGAACCGATCAGCGGTGCTTTCTCCGACCGGTGGGCCTTCAAGGCACGGGGACGCCTGCTGCCGATCACCGTCTCCATGCTGGTGGCCGCATCGGTGTTCCTGACGATCGCCGGCACAGTGCAGGGGGACATCGTGATGGGAAATCTGCTACTGCCGGGGCTGATGTTGGTTTGGATGGTGGCGGTTCAGGCGACATCGAGCCCGGGTCTGGCCTTGCTCAACGAGGCCGTTTCGTTGAAGCACCTGCCGACGGTGGCGGCCCTGCTGGTGCTCACGCAGGGGGTAATCGGTGCCTTTGCCGGCGGTCTTGCCCAGGGAGCCCTGCGGCTTGGACCAATTTTCACGCTGCTGCTGGGAGCCACGATCCTGGCCCTGGGGCTGCCCTTGCTGAGGGCGGCGCCAACGACTCCCCCAGCCACCACCCTGTCAGCGCCTTTGGCTTCTTCGACCCCGCCACTGGGGCGTTGTGCTCTGCTGCTGGCCCTGGCCCTGGCGATCGGTGGGTTGAATCAGGTGCTGCTGGATCTGCTGCCGCGGGTGCAGGCTTCCCCAGCGGCGGCCTCCAGTCTCTCCGCTCTGGTACCGCTGGTGTTGCTGAGCTCAGCCCTTGGGGCTCCGTGGGCCGGCAAGCTGGTGAACCGCTTTGGCCAGCGTGGAGCAATCCTTAGGGCCATCCCAGTACTCGGCAGCAGCCTGGCCCTAGGAGGCTGCTGAAATAGCCGTCAATCCGAGGACCGCCACGCCGTTTTGGTCTGAGCGGGCCATTGTCAGCTCTGGTCGGCAGTCGTTTCTACGCATCGGGCGGCTCTGCTTGGCAATGTGCCGTTGTCTCGATGCTTGATCGACACCGATGGCGCAGCTCTTCCTTGCTCATGCCACGGCCACCTTGGGGCTGAGCAGGTTGGCCAGGCGGATCAGGTTGTAGGCCACCACATGCAGCCGGAACACTGCGCCGACCCGTGATCGACCCCGGGCCTTGAGCTGCCGCAGGCCGGCGGCCTGTTTCATCCAGCCAAACACTTGCTCGATCCGCTTCCTGGCGTTGATCGAGCGGGCGTAACCCTGATGACGAACGGTGCGGGCATCGATCGCGGAGCGGCGGCGAGCCTGGATGTTCTGAGCCACATGCGGCGTGATCCCGGCAAAGCGGATGTCGGCCACGAAATCCCTGGTGTCGTAGCCCTTGTCGGCTCCCAGCGTTTTCTGGTGAGCCCCCGGGAGCGAACGCGCCATCCGCACCGCCGCAGCCCGCTCCCCATAGCCATCCGCTGGGGTCACCTCACTGGCCACCACCAGACCATGGCGGTTCTCCATGAGGCAGTGGCCCAGGTAGCTGAGGAACGCCCCGGTCCCACCGGACTTGCGGAACAGTCGGGCCTCGCCATCGCTGCTGGAGCGGTGGGTCTGGTTGGAGAGCAGCAGACCTCTGAAATCACCCTTGGCTCGCTTCTTCCCCTGGCCGGCTGAGCTACCGAATCCCTTGCCGCCACTGGGTGGTGGTGGATTGTCGTCGATCCCGTCGATTCGCTCCAGTGAGCTGTGAGAGGCCCAGGCCCGCAGCAGGGTGCCGTCCACCGAAAAGTGCTCGGAGCTCAGCAGCGGCTTGACCTCCGGTGAGGCCAGCAGCAGCTCCAGAAACTTCGCCATGAGCTCCTCGTTGAGCAGCCGATCGCGGTTCTTGGTGAATGTCGTGGGATGCCAGACGACGTCGTCGGGATTGAGGCCGACAAACCAGCGGAACAGCAGGTTGTAGTCCAGCTGTTCCATCAGCATCCGCTCCGAGCGGATGCCGTAGATCGCCTGCAGCAACAGGGCTAGCAGCAGTTGCTCCGGGGGGATCGAGGGCCTGCCGCCCTCGGGGTAGAGCCTGCAGAAGGTGGGGTTGAGCCGATCCAGGGCCTGATCCGCCAGCCGCCTGACCTGGCGCAGGGGATGGCCGGACGGAATCCGGTCTTCTGTGGAGATGTACGAGAACAGGGGGCCGGTGCGTTCCTGCTGGCCGCGCATTCGCTCAGTGCCGTTGGGCCATTCTCCCGCGGCTGGGCTGGTTTTTCAGCAGCCTCCTAGCCCTGCTGCTGCCCTCTGCCCTCCTCCAACCGCTCCTGCCGCTGCTGGGGATCCTTCATGGCCTTCTGTTCACGACGCTGACGGCACTTGCCCTCTCCACCCTGCCCCCCGCCTGGGCTGGCCTGGGAGCCGGACTGGTGCTCGGCGGCTCCGGCCTGGCCGGCAGCCTCTCCCTGCTCCGCTTCGGGGCGGACGGGGCTCTCTCTGCCGGACCGGTGCTCGTTGTTCTTGCCTTCAGCGGCGTCCTGGCCATGGCTGGCTGCGCGTTGCTGCCTCAGGAGCACCGGCGGGAGTCGTCGGCCCCTTCGATGCAGAGATAGGCCTCCCAAAACTGTTCCAGATCCATCGGTGTTCGTTGGGTTGGCCCGTATGTCGCTCAGGGTGCGCCGAAAATCCTTGCCGACGTGCCTCAGGCAGGGGAACAGGTCGGTTGGCTTCCGCTCTGTCGGACGCTCGAGAACGCGCTTCCCCACGCACTGGCCAGCTGCGGGGTCAAGGTTGCTGGCTGCCTGGTGCAGGCTTGATCGCGTTTCACCGCCTCCCCCGCTGGTGTCGCCCGTAGCCGGCGCGGGGAAAAGGGGGCCCGAAGGCCCCCTGGGGGCTTGCCCCTTGCGGGGCTCAGATCACTGAGACGGTGCAGCCCCGGGTGCCCTGCAGCTTGCGGGCGATCGCGAAGGCCTTTTCGGCCGGCACGAAGCGGATCTTCTTGACGGGCTTGCCGCGCTTCCCGAAGAACCGCTGCTCGCATGGGTGGGCGCCGCCCTTGATCCCATCGGGATAGAAGTGGACGATGACGCGGCGGATTTCGCAGCTGGGGGCAGAGGGTGTGGCCATGGCCTTGAGGTGAGGAACCCGATCGCTCAGCGCGGCCCGCGCAGGGAAGGCAGGGGGCGCGAAGCGCCTCGCGCCAGCCCTTGCCGAACCGAGCAGGCCAGCGCAGCCTTCGGGTGCTTCTCACCGGGGCCGTGGCGGAACACCGCCCCAACGGTGCTGACGTATCCGCGTTCGTCCACGGCTGCAGCCGATTCGGGTCGGCGGCGATCGTGCCCTGCGGCCGGCGTCCGAGGTGCTGCGCTTGCTTGGCCATTGATGCGGGCAGACCCTGGCCGGTGGCCTCGAGAACCCAGATTGGGACCTGGATGCCGGTCCGATCAGCCGGCATTCAGCGTGTCTCTGTCACCTGGGGCTCCACCTGAGGTCGCGCCTGAGCTGACCAGAACGAGAATACTTCTGCTAGTACAGGTGTTCTCTGTGATGGTGTCGCCGTGGCTGCTTCCCCGCCCCGCTCCCGCGCTGCCCGGCCGGCGCCCAGCTCAACGGCAGACGATGACGGCTACGAGCAGTGGCCCTACCTCGATGAGGAGGTGCTGGTGGCCAGCCGCAGCAGCAAGGTCTGCCTCACCTGCCACTTCTTCCGCCACCACGCGGGGGTGAACTGCATTCCCCTGCTCACCTGCCAGCTGCACCAGGGCCTGCTGGCCCACGGGGAACACCTCACCCGCCGCTGCCAGGGTTGGACCAAAGACATGGTGCGCCAGCGGGGCTGGGCACCGGAGGTGGCATGAGCAACCGACGAACGGTGGTGGGCGTGATGGGTGCCGGAGAGGGCGCCTCCGCTGAGGCTGTGGCCCTGGCCGAGGAGCTGGGGGAGTGCATCAGCGCCCGGGGTTGGGTGCTGCTTACCGGTGGCCGCCCGGCGGGGGTGATGGCAGCGGCCAGCCGCGGTGCGGCGCGAGTGGAGGGGCACTTGGTGGTGGGGGTGCTGCCGGGTGAAGGGAAGAGTGACGAGCGGCAGAGCACAGCGGACCTGGATCTGGCGGTGTTCACCGGCATGGGCAAGGCCCGCAATGTGATCAACGTGCTCAGCGCCGATGTGGTGGTGGTCTGCGGGGGCGGCGGCCCCGGCACGGCCTCAGAAGCCGCCCATGCGCTCAACGCCGGCCGGCCGCTGATCCTCCTAGCGGTGCCGGCGCTGTGGCGGGACTTCTTCCTTTCGCTCAGCAAGGAGGTGGAGAGCGCGAGCGATGTGCAGGAGTGCTGCCGCATTCTCGAGGCCTGTCTCGACGAGGCTCCCCTCATCGAGGCATGAACCGGCCATCATCCCTTGGCCCCCAGGGCTCCCGATGCGCAGGTTCAGCTGGCGGCGTATGGCGTCACCCGTCTGGCTGATGGCGAGGTGCTGCAGGCTCCAGTGGCCAGGGGAGCGAAGGCCATCGGGTGCTCGGCGACAGCGACTCCTCCTGGGTTGTAGAGGGCTGACCCATGGGGACAGAACGGCGGCAGGTCCACCATGGGCCCAGCGGGCTCCACCGCCCGCACCAGAAGCCGCCCGGTACAGCGTGACCCGTCCCCTCGGGCTAGAAGGGGGCGATGGTGGAGCACAAGGGGTGAATTTCGAGCGCCTTCAGAGGTTGTTCACGGCGCCGCTGCTGCCGCTTGGCCGGCAGAGCTTCTCCCTGCTCTGGATCGTGGAGGTGCTGCTCCTGCTGCTGGCCGTGAGCCTGGCAGCGCGGGGGCTGAAGCGGCTGCTCGCGGGGAGGGTGCTGTGCTGGTTCTCCCTGCCTGAGGGTCGGCGCGAGGCGGTGGCCACCCTCGTCTCGATGGGGCTGGCCGCCCTGGGCTATGTGGTGGTGGCCCAGGGGATGGGGCTCGACATCGGCGCTTTGGCGGTGATCTTCGGAGCGCTGGGGGTGGGGATCGGCTTCGGGCTGCAGGAGCTCACCCGCAACCTCACCAGTGGCCTCACCCTGCTGATGGAGGGGAAGCTGAAGGTGGGCGATCAGATCGAGTTCGGGGACACCAGCGGCTTCATCCGTGAGATCTCGATCCGCTCCACCGTGATCCGCACCTTCCAGGGCGCCGAAATCGTGGTGCCCAATTCGGCCATCACCAACGCACCGGTGAAGAACCTCAGCTACCAGAGCCCCGATGGACGGGTGGATGTGGAAGTAATGGTGGCGCACGGCTGCGACCCCCTGGCCGTGACTGAGGTGCTGCTGGATGCTGCCCTCGCCGAACCCTCGGTGCTGGCCGATCCGCCGCCCAAGGTGATGCTGCACGGCCTCCAGAGCCAGGGGATGGCGTTCGAGCTCTGGGCCTGGACCTCGGCGATCCACACAAGCCTCAGCCTGCGCAGTTCGCTCAACTACGCGATCGAGCAGGGGCTGCGCGAGCGCCGCATCGAACTGGCCGGGTCCCGCCAGCAGATCCAGCTGCTGTCGTCCCGGCGCGGGGGGGACGAGGATGGAGCGGGCCCGGAGTGGCTCCCCCTGCGGGCGTCCCTGCCCGACCATCCCTGCTTCCGCAGCATGGATGATCGGCGCCTACGGGAGCTGGTGGGCAGCGGCGCCCGCCGCTCGCTGCCCGCCGGCACGGTGCTGGTCCGCCAGGGCGAGGAGGGCCGCTCCTTCCACATGGTGCTGAGTGGCGCGGTGGATGCGATCCACGAAACGGACCGGGTGAGCCGCAAGCTGTTCACCTTCAGCGCAGGCGAGTTCTTCGGTGAACTGCCGCTGTTGCTCCAGGTGCCCTACCCCACCACCATGGTGACCTCCGAGGACACGACGCTGTTCGTCGTTCCCAGCGGCAGCTTTCGCGCCCTGCTGGCCTCGCGGCCCGAATTCGCCGACACCGTCGCCCGGGAGGTGGCCCGCCGCAGCGACGTGCTGCGGAGTTACGAAGACTGCCTACGCCAGCGCGGCCTGCTTGAGGACGCCGACATGGGCCACCCCCTGCAGTGGTTCCGCGAGCGGCTGCGGCGGGTGCTGGCGGGACGCCCGCCCACGGCCTCGGTCGAAACGGAGGCGACCTGAGCCCCCCATCCGCTGTAGCCATGAGATCCTCAGAGTTCAATGAGCAAGTGAACGGACTTCAACTCCTCCGGTGAATCCGGGCTGGCGGCGAACAGCTCCTGCCAGGCCGGGTTCTGGTTTTCATAGGCCGTTCGGGCACCGTAGGCCGCCATGTCGTCGTATTCGATGTGGAGAATGAGCGAGCTCGTGTCAGGACCCGGCACCGCATTGCGAAACAGACGGACCGCTCTGGGCATCACCGGACTGTTGAATTCCGGAGCAGCCGCCTGTTGCAACTTGGCCATGAAATCGCCAAATCGTCCAGGACGCACCTTGTAGGTGAAGACGGCAATCACAGACATGATATTAACTCCCAGGATGGGTGAGTACTGCCTAAATCCAAGTGTATCGACTGTCAATGTTCATGCGGACCTTTGCGAAGTGCCCTTGAGGTGGCTCGAACGCTTCTCATCACCTGGCTGTAGTGGGATGCAGTTGACGAGGATGGCTCCTCAACCACACCACATAACACAAAGCTAGTATCTCAGTTGTTGTTGAAACCGTCGCATGCGGCCAGAAACAGATAAGCCAAATGGTGAACAAAGGCCACAGGCAACGCATTCAGCCCAGGCAGCTCCAGGTTGTCCTTATACTCCAGCTGCTTGCCTGTCAGTCGCAGTCCTGAACTGTCCGACGATAATCTGGCAGAGCGCCTGTCAACCTGATTACCACGGTACAAGCTGTGGCACACCTTCAAGTACGTAGCTGAAGACTTCTGAGAAAAGCCGAGTAGAGATGGACCTGCACACCTACTGCGGTAGCCGGGAAGCGGAGCTCAGACCGATGCACACCACATGGCGTGGATCGGCTGGTGTCTGCACGTTGAATGCACAGCCGACGATAATGGCTACACCTGTTCCTGGTCCTGCTCTTGCCCCTCAGCCAGCCTGTCACGGGTGAGGAATCTAGGATTGGCTATACAGAATTGTGAATCTGCCGCGGAGCGGTTTCGTCAAGCAGCATCATGCACCCGAGCCGTTATAAAGAGAACTGGTGCAGCCACGCCCTCTACGGCAGGGCAAGGATGAGCGAATTATGGATAGCACCAAACGGAATACCTACAGGCAGTTATATGCCCTGATGATGTTCATCAAAGTTGATAGACTGTCTAACAACGTGAATAAAATGATTGACAATCGCTCCCGATCGACCTTTGTGCCAGACTGCTCCCATATCCAAATAAGGAGTTGACTCCGCAATAGGTCGGTAGACCACACCCTGATCGTGACGACTTTCCACACTGGCCTCCACTAGCGCTAAGCCAACGCCCGCTTCCACAAGGCTAACGAGCAATTCCGGTGGTGTTGCTTCTTGCACAATCCGAGGCTGAAATCCCGCCTCATGACACAGGGTGATGATCAGGTCGTAACAGTCAGGCTTGACAAATCGGGGATAGACCAGCATTGGCTCATTGGCCAAGTCCGGGAGGGGAATAGTGGGTAACGATGCGAGGGGATGGGCTTTGGGCAAGACGAGTACCAAAGGCTCACGCAGCACAAGTTGAGTTAACAGCTCCGGCTGATTCACCGGGAAGTAGACAAACCCGACATCAATTTCGCCTGAGAACAAAGCCTCAATCTGTGGAACAGTATGCATTCCCTTTAAAACGATCTCGACCCCTGGGTATGCCTGACGAAAGTTATGGATCATCTGTGAAAGCAGGCGATCAAAAGCACAAATCAAATATCCGATCGTCAATCGTTTCGGTTGCGTCCCATTAAACTGCTGAGCAATCCGCGCGGTGCGATTGGCCTGGGCGATCGTTAACCGAGCTTCCCCGAGAAATGCCTCTCCAGCTTCGGTTAACAAGACGCCCCGTTTATCGCGGGTAAAGAGTTCTACATTCAACTCTTCCTCTAACTGATGAATTTGGCGACTTAGGGGCGGCTGTTCCATGTGCAGCCGCTCGGCAGCCTTGCGAAAGTTTAACTCCTCAGCAACTGCAATAAAGTATCTGAGATGGCGAAGTTCCATAACTATCCTTTAGATGAGTTACTCATTGAGAATCACTAGGCCGGATGTAACGAAAAGCCAGGGCGAACGAAGATGGAATTCACCGCTGATACCTGTTGGGTATCAGATTACCACAAAACAAGTCTTGGACAGCTTCTTGGGCATCGCGGATGATGGAGGCACCAACACAGAGGTCGGAGACAAACAGCATTTTCTTCATTCAACTACCACGAGACTGCATGAAGTTCCACAGGTGCAAATCCTTTAGTGATTGGAACGACAGATTACTCTGTCGAGATCTCCTTCAGTTCGTACTTGACCAGTTTCCATTATTAAAGCGCGAATCCTTGTCAGCTAGTTGTTCACCACTACAGAACCATGAAAACAGCTGAGTCAGCCTTGGAGACGACAATGAAGCTTTCAACACAACCCATAGATCTACCTCTGAATCAATCAGGCCAACAAGTCTATGATGTTCTAGTGATCGGGGGCGGAGCTGCCGGATTGTCTGCTGGCATCTATTTAAAACGCTTTCTGCTCTCTACCTTGATTGTCGATAAGGGGAAAGCACGATCACACTGGATGCAGGAATTACACAACTATCTGGGCTTACCTCCAAACACGCCCGGTCGGGATGTGCTGAAACAGGGAAAGTCGCATTATCTCGCCCTTGAGGGCGACTATCTCAATGGCTACGTGAAAACGGTGGTAGATGAAGGCGAAACCTTTGCGGTGCATGTGCAGACTGGTCGAAAGTCCTCCAGTATGGCTGTATTTCGTAGTCGCTATCTAGTTGCGGCAAGTGGCATTATCGATCACTTACCCAAGCTGGTCGATCAGCAAAATGTGTTTGAGTATGCTGGACATAATCTGCATGTTTGCTTGATCTGCGACGGCTATGAGATGCGGGATAAACGGGCTGGCGTGTTCGGCAGCAGTGAATCTAGTTTTGAAGTTGCATTTCATTTGGGATGGTTTACACCAAATATTACATTGTTCACCAATGGTGAATTCAACGTGGGTCAAGCACTGCGTGATCGCCTCACCCACAAAGCGTACAAATTAGTCGAACAGCCCATTGCACAATTCATAGGTTTTAACCATCAGATGACGGGCGTGGAATTAGCAGATGGCTCTGTCGTAGAACTCGATGCAGGGCTAGTATCAATGGGTTCCAGATACCACGCAGATTATCTTGTGGGGATCGACCTGGAGTATATGGGCGGCAATCTGGTGACGGATTCGATGAATCGTACATCACACCCTCGGATCTTCGCAGTGGGCGATCTCAAAGTGGGCATGAATCAAGTTGTGATTGCATCTGCCGATGGGGCATTAGCGGCAACTCAAATCTGGCGAGATATTCGTCAAGCAGAGGGTACGCGCCGGTCGCCCCTTATTAGTACTGCGTGAGAACTGCTGTCTTTTATTCCATATTGAAGACACTGATTGTCATTCAGCAAGATTTACCTTGGGGCTCCACACTGCCTTGTCTTCGGGCACATCATTCCTAAGGTAAATGGTTCGGATCTGAACGCAGTACGACACTGATGATGAAGCCGCCAACTATGTATTTGTGTGAGGACAATGAATGGTCAACGCACATTGCTCTAGATCTTGATTGGTCGTCTTGATGTTGGCGGCAGCCCTGTCGAAAGCTGAGCTGACAACTTGTCGATGGCTCTCTTCAAAGCTTGAACTTGGAATTCTCCTAGTAACCAACGCGTATGGTCCGTGAGCCCATGTACACAATGCAATCTCTCAAGCCATAATTCTCGACTCTACTGAATTCATTGGCACCCACTAATCAGAGAATCAATCCCAGGAACTCAACAATGGCAAATCCAATCAATGCGAATGACATGAAAACCGCCCTTGAAGGCTACGATCCAGTTTCCTATTTTGGCGATCGCCCGGCAAAAGGACTTCCAACCCTGAGCACAACTCACAATGGGGCGATCTATCATTTCTCAACCCCAGATAATAAAGCCCAGTTTGAGGCTAGCCCTGACCAATACCTGCCTCAATACGGTGGGTTTTGTGCCGTTGCAGTTTCTGAGGGCAAACTTGTCCCTGTTAATCCTGAAACCTACAAAGTAACAGATGGTAAGTTGTATCTCTTTTACAACGGTGAACATGGCAATACCAAGCCCCAGTGGGAAGCGGACGAAGCCACTATCCACGCCAATGCTGATGCCCAGTGGAAAAAAGGGGAACTCACCTTACTCTAGTCTCGCAGGTATGAGTTACATCTAAGAGACTTCTTCCAACCATCCCTCTTCAATAGGAAAATCATCATGATTAAGCTTTACGGTCACGAACTGTCTGGTAACAGCTACAAAGCCCGTCTGCTGCTAGAACTACTGAGAATCGAGTACGAATGGGTCAAGGTTGATCTGATGACAGGCGAACATAAATCGCCTGAGTACCTGGCGCTAAATCCCTTTGGGCAGGTACCACTATTGATTGATGGGGAGATCAACCTAGCCGATGCTCAGGCGATTTTAGTTTATCTAGCACGGCAGTATGGTGGTGATCGCTGGCTGCCATTGGAGGCTCTACCCCTGGCTCAGGTCGTGCGATGGCTATCTACGACGGTGGGAGAAATTCGGCAGGGACCAGAGAATGCGCGACTGCACTATTTGTTTGGAGCAACTGCCATCAACATTGAGCGGGCCCATCAAAAGGCCGAACATATTCTGACCCAATTGAACCAACACTTGACAACCCATACCTGGTTGGAATTTGAGCGACCCACGATTGCGGACATCGCTGTTTTCCCTTACGTCGCCTTGGCACGGGATGGCAAAATTGAGCTGGATGCCTATCCCAATGTATTGACATGGATCGATCGCGTTAAGCTCCTCCCCGGCTTTATACCCATGGCGGGCATCTAGATTATGCGATCGCTACCGCCATGCCTTTGATGGTGGGGCGGTGGCGATCGCCGGAGATGGTCTGTGCATGCTGTGATTATTGGATTGAACCATTGGAGTCAACTGTATGATGAAAGCGATCGCCTTGAATCTATCTCAATCGAACAATCCCTCTGAATGGTTTTGTGAAACAGAGATTGAAACACCCATTCTTACTGCCCGGGACCTGCTGGTTCATGTTAAAGCGATTTCCGTTAATCCTGTGGATTACAAAGCGCGCGCATCCCTCCGAATGCAACATCCTTCCAAAATCTTAGGATGGGATGCATCTGGAATTGTGGAGGCCGTTGGCAAAGATGTCAGTCTCTTTATGCCGGGCGATGAAGTCTACTATGCAGGTAGCTTTACTCGTGCTGGCAGCAACAGTGAATATCATGTGGCTGATGAACGCATTGTGGGTATAACGCCGACCAGCTTATCATTTGAACAGGCAGCGGCATTGCCCCTAACCACCATTACCGCTACTGGCGGCGGGAAAGGCGATCGGCAAGGTGATCTTGTCTGGCATTGATTGAGCCCATACCCATGTTTTAGGAGAACGCCCAATGGCAAACCCAGGCTGGACACGAACCGAATCGCCCTTTCATGCGGGCGAACTGGCCATTCAAGCTCGTATGGGCTCACAGGCGCGGATGGACAAGCAAGGACGACGAGTGATCCGCGAGTACTTACCGGATCAGTTTCGGCACTTCTTTGCCCAATTGCCCTATGTGATTGTGGGCACGGTAGATGCAGAAGGACATCCCTGGGCTTCTATTCTGGTGGGGAATCCTGGCTTTGTTGCATCTCCCAGCGATCGCACCTTGCAAGTTGCCGCCCAACCCCTATTTGGTGATCCCTTAGCCACTCATCTTGCAGCGGGAACTGACATTGGCTTCCTGGGCATTGAGCTGCCGTCTCGCCGCCGCAACCGGGTCAATGGGATTGTCACAGCAACTCATGCCAATGGCTTTGAGGTACAGGTACGGCAAAGCTTTGGCAATTGTCCTCAGTACATCCAAGCCCGCGTATCTGAGTGGAACGAATCCGATCCAACAGCAGCCAAAACCCTACACCGAATCGAACAACTGGGAGAGATGGAGCAAGCCATCATCACAACGGCTGACACCTTGTTTATTGCCACAGCCTATCAAGCTGCATCAGCGGGCGCTGCCAATGGCGTTGATGTGTCCCATCGGGGCGGAAAATCGGGGTTTGTCAGGATTGATGATCATTGCACCCTGACGATTCCCGATTTCTCTGGTAATTGTCACTTTAATACCTTCGGCAATTTGGAGTTGAATCCCCATGCTGGAATCTTATTTATCGATTTTACTGATGGCAGTTTGCTCTACTTAACCGGCACTGCTGAAGTCATTTGGGAAGGAGCTGAAATTCACACCTATGTCGGAGCAGAGCGGTTGCTGCGCTTTCATCTGAAAAGCGGCTACCGAGTGGAAGCTAGCCTCCCTCTGCGCTGGTCAGAACCAGAGTTCTCACCGTTTCTCAATCACACGGGGGATTGGTAGTTGCCATACCCGTTATCTCAAATGCAATCCACAATCCGAGTGCTGAATCCAGAACCGATGGCCCCCTCCTTGCCGACACGCAGCAGCCAGCAGCCACCGCGCTACCGGCTGGTGGATCAGCACGGCCAACCGCACCTTGAGCTCGATGAGCACTTCGACTCGATCGAGGAGGCGTGGTCGTTCGCCATCCGCTGGTGGCAGCAGCAGCAACCCGCTGGCGCACCAGACACCCAGGTGGGGCTTGGTTTGGAGGTGAGCACCGAGAGCGGCAGCTGGCGCACCCTGCGCCAGCCGCAAGGCTGAAGCCTGCAAAGGTGAGCCCACAGGCCACACCCGCCCTGGCACCCCCGTCCTCCACCGATCCTGCTCAGGCGTCGCCGCAGCCCACCGAGGTGCTGGCCGGATCGATCGAGCGCGTCACCTTCCACAACGCCGAGAACGGCTTCTGCGTGCTGCGCATCAAGGCCCGCGGTCATCGCGACCTGGTGACGGTGGTGGGTCACGCCGCCGAGATCAGTGCCGGCGAGTGGGTAACGGTAAGCGGCACCTGGGTGAACAGCCGCGAGCACGGCCAGCAGTTCAAGGCCTCCTTCCTGCGTTCCTCAGCACCCACCACCGCCGAGGGGATCGAGAAGTACCTGGGCTCGGGAATGATCCGCGGCATCGGCCCGATCTACGCCAGCAAGCTCGTGGCAGTGTTCGGCGATCAGGTGTTCGATGTGATCGAGCAGGCCCCCGAGCGGCTGCGGGAGGTGCCCGGCATCGGCCCGGTGCGTGGCCAGCGGATCAGCCAGGCCTGGGCCGATCAGAAGGTGGTGCGCGAAATCATGGTCTTCCTGCACAGCCATGGTGTCGGCACGGCACGGGCGGTGCGGATCTTCAAGACGTACGGCAATGACGCCGTGCAGGTGATGGCCGAGAACCCCTACCGCCTCGCCCGCGACATCCGCGGCATCGGCTTCCGCACCGCCGATGCGATCGCCGCACGGCTTGACATCAAGCCCGAGGCGATGATCCGCCTGCGCGCCGGCATCAGCTACGCGCTGCTGGAGGCCAGCGGGGATGGCCACTGCGGCCTGCCGAGTGCCGAGCTGCTCCAGCTGGCCGGTGAGCTGCTGGCGGTGGAACGACCGACCGGACCGCTCGATGAGACCGGCGCCACCAGTCGGGTGCCCCTGGAGAGCGGCCTGATCGAGAGCGCCCTGGACCTGGAGCTGGCCGAGGGCTCCGTCATCGCTGACGTCCTGGACGCTGAACCGGCGATCTTCCTGTCGAACTTGCACCGCGATGAACGCCGAATCGCGGCAGCCCTCCAGGCGCTGGGGGCAGGCCGCCCGCCCTGGGGAGCGATTGAGGCCGCCAAAGCCATCCCTTGGGTGGAGCAACGCCTGGGCCTTGAGCTGGCCGCCAGCCAGAAGGCAGCCGTCGAACAGGCTTTGGCGGCCAAGGTGCTGGTGATCACCGGTGGGCCGGGGGTGGGCAAGACCACCTTGATCAATGCCATCCTGCGCATCCTGGCGGCCAAGAAGCTCCGGATCCTGCTCTGCGCCCCCACCGGCCGGGCCGCCAAGCGGATGGGCGAAACCACCGGGCTGGAGGCCAAGACGATCCACCGGCTGCTGGAGTTCGACCCGGCGGCCTTTGGTTTCAAGCGCAATGCCGAGCTACCGCTGGAGTGCGATCTGCTGGTGGTGGATGAAACCTCGATGGTGGATGTGCCCCTGATGGCCTCCCTCCTGGCCGCCCTGCCGCCGGAGGCGGCCTTGCTGCTGGTCGGCGATGTCGACCAGCTGCCGTCGGTGGGGCCCGGCCAGGTGCTGGCCGATCTGATCAACAGCGGCGCTCTGCCGGTGGCCCGGCTCACCGAGGTGTTTCGCCAGGCGGCCTCTAGCCGCATCATCACCACCGCCCACGCCATCAATGCTGGCACCATCCCCGATCTGCGGCCGCCAACGGCTGGGGCCACGACTGACTTCTATTTCCTTCCCGCTGAGACACCCGAGCAGGCGGTGGCCTTGATCCTCAAGGTGGTGGGCGAACGCATCCCGGCCCGCTTTGGCCTCGATCCGATCGCCCAGGTACAGGTGCTCTGCCCGATGGCGCGCGGTGGTTGCGGGTCAAGGTCGCTCAACATCGAGCTGCAGCACCTGCTCAACCCCGATCCACCTGAGCAGGTGGAGCGATTCGGGTGGCGGTTTGCGCCGGCCGACAAGGTGATGCAGGTGGCCAACGACTACGAGAAGGAAGTGTTCAACGGCGATGTGGGCACGGTGGAAACAATCGACGCTGACGCCAGTGAACTGACCGTGCGTTTTGATGGCCGCGAGGTGACCTACGGCTGGGGCGAACTCGACAACCTGGTGCCCGCCTATGCCTGCACAATCCACAAGAGCCAGGGCAGCGAATATCCCGCCGTGGTGATCCCTTTGCTCACCCAGCATTACGCGATGCTGCAGAGAAATCTGGTGTACACCGGCATCACCAGAGGCAAGCAGCTGGTGGTGCTGATAGGCCAGAAGAAGGCGCTGGCGATGGCCGTCAAGAATCACCTGGGCCGTAGGCGATACACCAAGCTGGCGGAGTGGCTCAGCTGAGCGGCAGCTTCAGGGGAATCGGACCCGCAGAAGGCGGAGCCGATTCAGCCATGGCATTCGCAGCCACAGCCGGCGTGGCAGGGCTCACCGTTGGGGTGCCCCTTGGCGCAGACGTCGCTGCAGAACAGTGAAGTGCCACTGCGGAAGGGTGTCTCCGGTTGCACCGGACAGTTGCAGCCCGGGCAGGCGCATTTCAGAGCGGTTGGTCTGTCCAGGGTCGTGGTCATGGCCTCTCCTTGCTCAGGTCAGCTGAACCCACTCTGGAGCCAGTGGCGCTGCGGTGGATCGGCTTGCCTTACTGACAAGCACCCAGGCGGATCTATCAATGAATTGAGAGGCCTCGACCAGGGCAGCGCGAGCCCAAGCCCTGCAACCGGCCTTAGCCCTTGGGGAGCATCTCACCCGCCGCTGCCAGGGTTGGACCGACGACCTGACGCGCCAGCGGGGCTGGTGCCCGGAGTTTGGATCGAACCAATCCAATTGGTCTCTGTATCTGTATTTGGGGCATTCGCTTTCGCTGCTGCGATGCCATTTCCCCTCGCCGCTCTGCTCCTCACGCTCGGTGGTCCTCAGCCCTTCAACGTGTCTGGATCCGTTCAGGCCGACACCACGCCAGCAGCCATAGGCGCAAGCCGATGGGTCGCCCAAAGGCAGGGCGCTGCTCTCGCCCCTTCCCTGCAGGGCAAACCCGTTGTGGTCGACATCTATGCCAGCTGGTGCCCGGCCTGCCGCACGATCGAGCCGACCCTGCGTTCACTCAAACAGCAGAAGGCCGGCAAGGTCACCTTCGTGACTTTCGATGTTTCCGATGCCGTCCAATTGAAGAAGTCGCGCGAACGGGCCCTCAGCCTCGGCCTTGGCGCCTTCCTGGAGGCCAACCGCAGCCAGACCTCGCTGGTGGCCGTGATTGACCCTGCCACCGGCACCGCGGTACAGACCTTCCGGGCCAGCACCGACGAGGGCGCCTACAGCGCGGCGATCAAAAAGGTTCAGTCGATGCTCAAGCCTTGATCAGCTCAGCCGTGCGCAGGAAAGGACTGGCCTTTCTGGTGCTCCTGGGAGTGCTGGCACTGCTGGCGGTGCTGGTGGTGCAGTGGCTGCCGGGGATCAGCGCTCAGCTGGATCTGGCGATCCTGTCAGCATCACAGGCCTACGCCGAGCGATTCGAGGCCAGTCCCGCAGGTCCAACACTTCTGCTTCCGCTCGTCGCATTCGGTGGCGGGGTGCTCGCGAGCGTTTCGCCCTGCGTGCTGGCGATACTGCCCTTGAACCTCAGTTACATCGGCACACTCGGACCGCTCAGCCGGCTCCAGGCCATCGTCAGGGTGGGGGGCTTTGTGGCCGGCACCGTCGTGGTGTTGAGCCTGTTCGGACTGATCGCCTCGTTCGCTTCGGCCATCGTGGTGGATCACCGCGGCCCAGTCCATCTGGTTGTGGGACTGCTCATCCTGGTGATGGGCCTGAATCTGGGGGGATGGCTCCCTCTGACCTTGCCCCGTCTGCCCGAATTGCCGCCTGCCGGTGGCCCATTCCTGGTGGGGATGGGCTTCGCTCTGGTCAGTTCCCCCTGCGCCAGTCCGGTGTTGTTTTCGGTACTCGCCGCCGCGGCCAGCAGCGGCTCGACCCTGTTGTCCGTGATCACGATGGTGAGCTATGCCCTGGGTTACACCGTTGTGATTGCCGCCACAAGCCTTTGGGTCGGCCTGATCAGCGCCACAAGGCAGCTGCTGAGCAGGGGCGCAACGTTGACCCGTGTCAGCGCTTTGGTTCTGCTGGCGGCTGGGCTTTACTACATCTTCCAGGGTCTGATCTGGTACTTGCAGAACTGAGCCAAGCAACGATCGGCCCTATGAAGTGAAAGGCGTAGTTACCCCTCTGGGCCTAAGAAATCTGGCCTCACATCGGCTGCACTCGTTTCCCCTCTTCAGCCTTTGTGATTCCGGCGTACGAGCAGACGTTTGAGCCCCTGGGCCTTGGCGCCCTGGCCATTCAGGTGGCCACGGGCCTTTGGATGGGCTGGATCTACCTCCCGGGGTTCCAGGGGCTGTGTTCACCGCCCAGAGCCTGATCACGGACGACAACCTCACCGGCCTGGCGATCGTGTTTGTGGTGGTGGGAGCGTTGATCCGGCTGGGGGGCCTGGGATGAGCTGTCTGGGCCTATGACGCTGCTGCTATCCAAGGCGGATGTCTTGATTGTTGTGGCTGTCAGATCTGGGCACCAGGGCATCGAGCCGGTTCGCGGCGTGGGCCACCGGAATCATCGGCAGGATCGCCAGAGCGCACTGCGACCACTGCTGCAGGGTCAGGGGCGCTGTGCCGAAGAGCGCGTTCATCGGTCCCCACTGGCTGAAGAGCACCTGCAAGAGCAAGGCGCCACCAAGGCCGAGCAGCAGGGCCGGGGTGCGCCACAGGGCTGCCAGCAGCTTCCCCCAGCGCCAGGGAAGGTGTTGGGAGACCTCGCTGAGGCTGATCAGGTAGGCAACACGGGAGAGCACCAGGGCCTGGACCGCCATCGTGCGGGCGATGGCACGTTCGCCGTAGTGGCCTTCCGCCCAGAAGAACATCGCGAAGATCACGACCCAGCTGAAGGCCGAAACCAGCAGCAGCCGGTGCAGGAGCGGCCGATTGAGCAGGGGACGATCCGGACGCTGCGGCTGCATGGCCATCAGGCCGGGAGCTTTCGGTTCAAAGGCCAGCGGCAGCGACATCGTGAGCGAGTTGACCATGTTGAGCCAGAGCACCTGCAGCGCCGTGATCGGCAGCTCAAGCCCCATCAGGGCACTGATCAAGATGGTGAAGGATTCACCCCCATTCACCGGCAGGCAGAAGGCCATGGCGCGATGCAAGTTGAGGGCCACGCCCCTCCCTTCCTCCACCGCCGCCGCGATGGTGGCGAAGTTGTCATCGGTGAGCACCATCGAGGCTGCCTCCCGGGCGACGGCGGTGCCGCCGGCCCCCATGGCGATGCCGATGTCGGCCTGGCGCAGTGCGGGGGCATCGTTGACACCATCGCCGGTCATGGCAACGATCTGACCGCTGCCCTGCAGGCTGCGCACCAGCTGCAGTTTCTGTGCCGGTGCCATGCGGGCAAACACATCGGTCTGCATCACCACGTCGTCAAGGTGCTCAACGGCCAGGGACGCCAGCCCTCGGCCATCGATGGCGATCGGCTCCGGCCGGTGGCCGATGCCCATCTGGCGGGCGATCGCCGCGGCGGTGCGGATGTGATCGCCGGTGATCATCTTCACAGTGATCCCGGCAGCTCGGCAGGCGGCGACAGCCCTGGTGGCCTCCGGACGGGGGGGATCGGCCATGCCCTGCAGGCCCAGAAAGGTGAGGTTGGTCTCGATGTGGTCATGAACCAGGGCGTCTTGCTGGGGGTGGGCCTGCCCCATGGCGAAGGCCAGCACCCTCTCCCCCTGGCCGGCCATCGCCTCCACCGCGGCGTGGATGGCGCCCGGATCGAGCGGCTCCCGATCGCCGTTGCCGCCGCACTGCCAGCGGCAGCGTGGCAGCACAGCCTCCAGCGAACCCTTCACCAGAATCCGCTCGCTGCCATGAAGGGTGGCCATCACCTGCAGCTCCGCCTCAAACGGCAAGGCATCACGGCGCGGATGCCGCCGATGCGCCTCAGCGTGATCGAAGCCGGCCCGTTGCGCGGCCGCCAGCAGGGCGGTTTCGGTGGGATCCCCTACCAGGCCCTCGTGGTTGCTGGGCCTGGCATCGCTGCATAGCAGGCCAGCCAGCAGCAGTTCGCGCAGGGCTCGGTTGCTCTCAAACGGGTCGATCACCACCGCACCGGCAGACGATCCATCCGGCCAGAGATCTTCCAGCTGCAGCCGCTGGCCCGCGGCGTACAGCTCCTGAACCGCCATCCGGTTCTGGGTGAGGGTGCCGGTCTTGTCGGAGCAGATCACCGTGGCGCTGCCGAGGGCCTCCACGGCGGGCAACTTGCGGATGATCGCGTTGCGCCGGGCCATGCGGTGCACGCCGATCGCCAGGGTGATGGTGACGATGGCGGGCAGTTCCTCCGGGATGGCACTCACCGCCAGGGCCACGGCGGCATCGAACATCTCGGCACCACTGCGTCCCCTGGCCAGACCCACCAGGGCGGTGAGGATCGAGAGCCCGAGCACAAACCTGAGAACTGTGACACTGAAGCGCGCGAACTTGCGCGTCAGCGGTGTGCTCAGGGCAGACCCCTGCTGCAGGGAGGCCGCCAGATCCCCCAGTTCGGTGGCATCACCGGTGGCGACCACTACCCCACGCCCCTGGCCGGTTGTGACGAAGCTGCCGGCATGGGCCATGCCATAACGCTCAGCCAGGGACGCGTCAGCCGGATCGGCGCTGATGGCCTTGGCAACGGGCAGGGATTCGCCGGTGAGGCTGGATTCATCCAGCTGCAGGTTGCGCACGTGCAGCAGGCGCAGGTCGGCGGGCACCCGATCGCCTGCGGCCAGCAGCACCACATCGCCGGGCACCAGGGTCTGGGTATCAAGCCGCTGCCGCTGTCCGTCGCGCAGCACTTCAACGTCGGAGCGGATCACCTGGGCGAGGGCGCCGATCGAGCGCTCGGCGCGGCTCTCCTGCACGAAGCCAATCACCGCATTGATCACGGTGACACTCCAGATCACCGCGGCTTCCCCCAGCGAGCCGGTAACGGCCTTCACCGCACCGGTGATCAGCAGGGCGTACAGCAGTGGAGCATGGAACTGGGCCAGAAACTGGAGCCACAGCGGTCGCTGTGGGCTGGCCGTCAGCCGATTGGCACCGCACTGGCGCAGCCGCAACTGAGCTTCGCTGGTGCTCAGGCCCTGCTCGAAATTCGCCGCCAGCAGGCCCTCCAGCTCCGAGGCGCTGCGTGCATGGGCTCCCCTCAACTGCAGATCCATGGGTGGGCGGGCGCAGGGCGTTGGGATCAGGCGTGGCGGCCGAGGGCCGAGAGGGCCTGCTGGAGAGCGGCCTGCCGGGTGGCGAGGATCGAGACGCCCTGGATCTGGGGCACCCCCATGCGCTCCAGGCGCGCCAGCGGTTGATCCGCCTCCACCACGATGGCGACGTTTCGTCCCTGCCGATGGCTGTCCAGACAGAGGGTCTCAATCGCCAGGGCGGCAGTCACCCCGAGCAGCGGAACATCGCCAAGGTCAAGGATGAGGGTGTGAAAGGCGCCGATGGCATTGAGCTTCTGCGTGAGGAACTTGCCGGCTCCAAAGCTGAGCGGGCCGCTCAGCTGCAGCAGCAGCACCTGATCGCCCGCCCGGCGAAAGAGCTCCTGCTCCTTTGGCGTGAGCATCCGCTCCGTCTCCTGTTCCGTTCCGCCGCGCATGCTCCTGGCGGCACGCTGCTGCTCCTGGTTCTGACGCTGAAGGCTGAAGAGGTTGGCCAGGAACATGCCCACCAGCACCGCGGTGATCAGATCCCAGAACACCGTGAGCAGCAGTACCAGCCACATCAGAACGGTGGTTCGCAGGGAAATTCGCGGTGCCCGCAGAAGGAATGACCAGTCGATGATGTCGAGTCCCACCTTGAGGAGGATCCCGGCCAGGAGCGCCAGCGGGATCGGGCTGGCCAGGCTGCCAGCCCCGATGCTGATCAGCAGCAGCACTCCCGCATGGGTGATCCCTGAAAGCCTGGTGCTCCCGCCGGCCTGCACATTCACCACGGTGCGCATGGTGGCGCCGGCGCCCGGCAGGCCACCCAGCAGAGCGGCGGCCGTGTTGCCGATGCCCTGGCCGATCAGCTCGCGATCAGAGTCGTGATGGGTGCGGGTGACGCTGTCGGCCACCAGGGAGGTGAGCAGGGTGTCCAGCGAGCCGAGCAGGGCGAGGGTGATCGCCCCACTGATCACCAGCTGCAGATCGCCCAGGGGCAGCCGGGGCCAGGCCAGCTGCGGCAGGCCTGAGGCCATGGGCCCCAGCCTGGGCAGGGCCTCGCTGGGGAGGGCCATCACCGAAAGCAGCGTGCCCAGCACCAGCACCACGAGTGGAGCGGGCACCACCCTGCTCCAGCGGCGCGGATAGAGCATCACCGCAGCGAAACTCAGTCCACCCACCAGCAGGGCGACGGCATTGGTCTGCGGCAGGGCCTGGGGTAGCGCCGCCAGCAGTGCGGGAATTGAACCCGTGAGCTTCAGTCCGAGCAGCGGCGGCAGTTGCAGGATCACGATGATCACGCCGATGCCCGACATGAAGCCGGAGATCACCGTGTAGGGCATGAAGGTGAGGGTCTGGCCGAGCCGCAGCACCCCCATCAGCACCTGCAGCAGCCCGGCCAGGGCAGCAATGCCAAAGGCCAGTGGCAGGGCGCTCTCAATGCCGTAGCGCCGGCTGAGCAAAGCCAGCAGCCCCGTCATCACGACGGTCATCGGTCCGGTGGGACCGGAAACCTGCGTGGCGGTGCCGCCCAGCAGGGCGGCCAGGAACCCCAGCGTGATGGCGCCGTACAGACCCGCCATGGCGCCGGCACCGGAGGCGACACCAAAGGCCAGGGCGAGCGGTAGAGCCACCACGGCCGCGGTGAAGCCTCCCATCAGGTCACCACGCCAGTGGCGCAGGCTCAGCCATGCGGGGCTGCTCATGGGGATCAGTGGGCAGCGGTGAGGGATCCGCCTCGGCCGCCGGCTTCCCCTGCCACACCAATTCGGGCAAACAGGTCGGTGCTCTCTGGGTTGAGGTGGATCACCTCAACCTCGCTGCCGCCCAGCTTGAGGCGGCGGATCACCTGATCGAGGGCGGTGACCCCGCTCTGATCCCAAATGTGGGCCTCCGCCATGTCGATCGTGACTTTTGCCGGGTGTTCATGCAGTTCGAACCCCTGGCGGAAGTAGATGCTGCTCACGAAGAACAGCTGGCCCCGCACCCGGTAGATCCGATGGCCAGGCTCGGGAAGCTCGCTGCTCACGTCGATCACCTTGGCCACCTTGCGGCTGAACAGGATCCCCGCCAGGGCCACCCCGGAGAGCAGGCCCACCGCCAGATTGTGGGTGAGCACCGTCACCACCACCGTGAGCAGCATCACGGCGGTGTCGCTCTTGGGGATCTGCCGGATCCCCGTGATCGAGCCGAAATTGGCAGTGTTGATGGCGATCATGATCATCACGCCCACCAAGGTGGCCATCGGGATCTGATTCACCCAGCGGCTGGCCAGCAGGATCATCGCCAGCAGGCTCACGCCGGAGGAGAGGGTGGAGAGGCGGGTGCGGCCGCCGTAGCCGACGTTCATTACCGACTGGCCCACCAGGGCGCAGCCGGCCATGCCGCCGAAGAGCGAACTCACGATGTTGCCGATGCCCTGGCCGCGGGCCTCGGTGTTCTTGTGGCTGGTGCTGTCGGTGAGGTCGTCGAGGATGTCTTGGGTCAGGAAGGTCTCCATCAGACCCACCAGGGAGATCGCCAGGGCAGTGGGCAGGATCAGGCCCATGGTGCCCATGTTGAAGGGCACCTGCGGAAGACCGAACTGGGGCAGGCCGCTGGGCAAGGTGCCCAGGCTCGACACCGTGGGCACATCCAGCCCCAGGCGGATCGAGAGGCCTGTAGAGATCAGGATCGCCATCAACGCCGAGGGCACGGCGGTGGTGAGCCGCGGCAGCAGGTAGATGATCGCCAGGGTGAGGGCCATCAGCCCCCACACCGCCGGCAATTGGACCGCCGTGACCGCCACCTTCTCGGGGTGGAACAAGTCGAGCCCCAGCTGCGGCAGCTGGGCCAGGAAGATCAAGATCGCCAGGGCGTTGACGAAGCCCGCCATCACCGGCTGGGGCACGAAGCGCATCTGGTGGGCGAGGCGCAGGTAGCCCCAGGCGATCTGGAACAGGCCGGTGAGGATGCCGGCGGCCAGCAGGTATTGCAGACCCAGACCCTCACCGACGGCATTGCCCTGCTGCACCAGGCCGGTCATCAGCAGGGCGGTGGAGCCGGTGGCCGAGGTGATCATCGCCGTGCGGCCCCCCACCGCGGCCAGGGTCACCGACAGCAGGAAGGCGCCGAACAGACCCACGCGGGGATCCACGCCGGCGATGCCAGAGAAGGCAATGGCCTCGGGGATCATCGCGAAGGCCACCACAAGGCCCGAGAGGATGTCGCGGTGGGGCAGCCCCCACCACTCCTTGAGGGAGAGGGTCATGAACGTCAAGTCCAGCGGTTGTTGTTCTGGGCCACAGGGGCCTCAGCAGAGCAACGCAGCGGTTACGGCGGACTGATCGTCATGAGGTGACGTTATCAGCGCCCCAAGTCCCCCCTCCACAGCAGGGTGAGGCTGGACGGTGTGATCAGAGCCAATGCAGCGGGTAGGGCATCGCTCCCGGCACCCAGCGGCTGAAGGCCCAGGCCAGGAGCACCAGGAGCAGCGAACCGCTGAGCACCGGGAACAGCAGAAAATGCCAGGACATTCCGAGAAAAGCCGCCAGAAACGCCATGCCTCCGGCGGGGGGATGCAGGCAGCGCAGCTGCTGGCCCAGCAGGATCGTGAGCGCCACGGCCAGCGCCAGCACCAGGGGGCCCTGGCCGAGCAGGCTGACCAGAGCGATTCCGATGCTTGCTCCCAGGGTGTTTCCGAGCACCACGTTGCGCGGCTGCGCCAGTGGGCTGCGCGGGTAGCCGAAGAGCAGCACACAGGAGGCTCCCAACGGTGCCACAATCAGCACCTCGCCGCTCCACACAGTGAGCATGGCCATCAGGCCTACGGCCGTGAGACCACCGAGGGAGGTCACACCGATCTGGCTCAGACGGAAACGAGGCTGAATGCGACGCCCCCGGCGGCGTTCACGGCGTTGGAGCACCACAAGCCGCCTTAGCCGTCTGGTGCCCAGCGGCAGTCGGCCACCGCTCATGTCGATGACTCCCATCGCCCTGGCCGCAAGGGCAGCAGGTGATCAGGAGCAGCAGTAACGAGCCAAGCGCACAGAACACGTCTGTGGGCCGCATGGACGAGCAACGGCCCGAACGGTTGTTGCTCCACCTTGTCAGCGCTCGTCAAGCCAGGAGCCCGTTCAGATGGAAGGTTCAGCCAGTCTGGCTTAGCCGGTGTCGGGGGGCCTGCCTCCGGAGCCGGGGTTCGCCTGGAGCAAGCTTCGGGGCTCCAGGTGCAGGGATGTATTGGGATTGATGGTATCGGGCGTATTGATCTGGGCCGCAACGCTGACAGGAAAGCCTGCATAAGTCTCCGGTGAAGGGACGGACAACCGCACCTTTAGGCTCTGGTCGTCATCGGCTTGCTCGTTACCTTCAAGCTTTGAACGCCACGCCCATGGCCCTCACCGGATCTGACCTGCTCGCCAAAGTCAAGGAGCTGGGTGATGCCTCCAAGTCCGATCTGGTGCGAGCCGCCGGCTATGTGAGCACCAAGAAGGACGGCAGCGAACGGCTGAACTTCACCGCCTTCTATGAGGCGCTGCTGGAAGCCAAAGGCGTCAGCCTGGGTGATGGCAACGGCAAAACAAAAGGGAAGGCTGGTCGCAGCTTGAGCTATGTGGCCACCGTCCAGGGCAACGGCAACCTCCTGATCGGTAAGGCCTACTCCGCGCTGTTGGATCTCAAGCCCGGTGATGAGTTTGAGATCAAGCTGGGTCGCAAGCAGATCCGCCTGGTGCCAGCTGGCTCAACAGAAGAGGAGGAGTGAGCCTTCAAGCTGTTGGCCCTTCGAGCTGTCTTCAGCTCAGCTGCTCAGACGACAGCAGAAAGCCGGTGACGTTGTCCGGCCACTTGGCCAGCACCAGCAGTTCCCGCGGGTCACGGGCAAAGCCTTTCTGGGACAGGGCCGCGAATTCGGCCAGGTTGTCGTGGGTGACCAGCGCCCCACTGGCTTTGGTGGCCTCGATCGCAGCGAAGAACTCCTGGCCTTGTTCTGCAAGGCAGCGTTGGTAGGCCTCCTCGAAGCTCACCGCCTGCTCCTGCAGCCTCACGAAGGCATCCAGCTCCGGTGGGAGGTGATCCAGCCATAGGGGAAGGCTACTCACCGGACCAATCGTGATGCCCTGGGTCTGGGTGTGGATCAACGCCACCGTGGCCTCCAACGACCAGCTGGGTTGGGCGAGCAGCTTGCCGGCTGCGATCTGTAAATGCCAGCGGTAGTCCTCAGCGAGGGCCTGGTGGGTCCGGGCGAGGTCAGCCATGGAACAGGGGGTCACGACAAAGCCCGGTGACGAGGCCACCGGGCTCTGAAGGAGTTTGGTTGATGGGGGCGGAGTGGCTGACGCTGGCACCTGGGGCCAGGGTTCCAGTGGGACTTCCCGTTGGTTCCGGGGCACCTGAGGCGAGGCCGTTAACGGTGCAGTGGACGGCGGCGGAGCACACACAGCGGTGTCACGCGCCAGGGAAGCCAGAGATCCGATGAGAGTGTTGGAGCAGGGGCCGGATCGTCAGCGCGCTCCTGACGCCTGACCCGGGGGAGTGTCATCCATCGTTGGGCCTCCGAAACCGATACGAGAACGATCGGATGGCCCGCCGGCCAGGGCAATAGGGGTTTATGCCCGAGCAGGTCGGGGCGGAGCGATTCAAGGCCCAGCCGCAGGGCTGAATCCCGCTGGCGCTGTCAAGCTCAGGGGCACAGGAATCGTCTCATCACCATGCCGCGCCAGCGCTACCGGCAGAACCCACTGCCGCTCGGTTCTGATTCCCCGCCGGTGGAGCTGTTTGGGCCGGAGCAGCCCAACCCACCCGGACTGCAGGTGGCCGAGCAGGGCCAGTTGGGGGTGGTGCCTCTGGGGCCGCTGTTCGACGGGCAGAGCGTGAACAAAAGCAGCAACGAGGCCTGAGCAGCACCATGGCCGACCTCACGATCACCACCCAGGACGATCTACCAGGCCCCGGTGACGATCGTCCCTATGTGATGTTCGTCAACCAGACCGAGTACGGGATCGGCCGGTTCCTGAGTACCAATGTGCTCTCGGCCCGGCCGGATCTCAAGCGCTTCACCTCGATTCGTTTCCGCATGAATTTGAAGCGGCATCCGAGCGACAGCTCCGAGGAGATCGTGCTGGCCCTGCTGGAGGCGATTGATCTGGATCCACCCCTGTCGGTGTTCTGCAGCGACTTCCACCTGGAGATGGAGGGCTACCCGATGGAGGAAGACTCCACGATCGAAGTGCCGCTGCTGCCGCCTGGCCGGCGGCCACCCGCCAGGGGCTTCAGCTGAGGTCGTTAAAGCGGCGGGTTGCCGGGCTGAAGCTCCAGGTTGACCACGTTCACCTGGCTGCTCTCGCCATCAGCCCAGGCTACCGAGGCCAGCACGAGGGAGCTGCCGGGGCTGATCGGCGCGATCGCCGTCACCGTGCCCCTGGTAAACGGCCCCACGCTGGTGGGGGCCTCCGGGCCGGTCACCATGGCGGTGGACTGCATGAAGGCCTCTGGGGTAGTGGCGATTACCTTTCATGGGGCATGTCGGCCAAGTCTCCGGGCAGAAAAGCTCTGGAGCTGGCTGGAATAATCTTTTGGGAAGGCGATCAGTTGTTGGAAGACAGTTTGTCGGCCTGAGCTACTCGTAAGCCGATCCGTGCTGGGCAAACAGCGCCTCAATAGCATCTTTGCTGTTAACCCCTTCGAGCAATCCGCGGATAGTTGAGTCCTTGAGATCAAGCAGTCGGTAGTTGTTGTTGGTATCTCGGATCACACCAATGATCCGCGCGAATGACTCCCCATGCCGCTCTGCGAAGGCTGCTAGCCCACGCAACTTCTCGCCAGCGTCGCCGAGATGATGCCCGTGCGGATCGATGATGCTCGGCACCACTGCACCTTCGCCGTTGCGGTGAAGCACGACAATGTCTGGGTAAAGCGGCTTGTAGCCGCTACTACTCTCGTACGGGACTCGCAGAGAACGTTGCCCTCCCTTGGGATTGCGATACCAGGCGACGAACCCCAATCGCTCTGACTCGATAGCGAGCGAGTGCTGCTCCCACGTTCCGAGAACGCAGCGGTAGTCGCCCCTAGAATCGGAGTAAAGGTGCAACTTGTAGGCAGGGACATCCATGTCTCCTGACATAGATATTGGGCATCTGGGCAGCCCGAGGAGAACTTCTTCAGGGACGCGGGCCATCGCTCGAACTTCCGCATAGCGAGCCTTTTTATCCTCTGACAACATCGAGATCGCATTACCATGGGTATCTAGCCATTGCCGAACCCGGCTGGCGGCGCTCTCCTCGACGGTGCTTACAACAGCTGGATCGGATGCAAGCGCGATGGTCAGAGTCTTGGCATCGTATGGGTCATCACCATCTTGTACGCGGTTGCCCCAGTACCTCTCGGCAAGGCCGTCACGCAGACGGCGCTTCGCGGCTGCAAACAGACGATTCAGGTCCCCTGAATCGGTTCCATAGGTCTCGATGCTGACAGTCGGGGTGTCCTCGCCGAACGTCAGGTCCATCACTTCCACCGTGATGGTTTCGATGTCGGTGACACGCGTCGTAAGTGAACCATCTGCCTCTAGGCGCTCCCGTTCAGTCTCAATCACTGCAACCAGAAAGGCATCAGCGACCGAGATTGCATCAGGCAGTAACGAGTCCCCCACAAGCAGGGCTGCGAGCTTATGGAGTCGCGTCACCTGGGAGCGATGCACCGGCCCAGGGACTACATAACTCGGCAGCCCATCAATAGCTTCAAAAGCCTCGGGTGGTAATTCGGGGTTGCGCGCAGCGTCGACTGAGTTGACCTCAATCGTGGTTGGGACACCCGTGTCGTCGTCACTCTCCAGCCGTGTCTTGACCGAATCCACCGCAGTCCGATCGAAGTGTGGCAGGAACAGCCGCACCCTGTTCAGGGTCTCGTCGCTCTCGATGCGACGGGCCAATGGTGAACGCACCATCCGACCAATAAGCTGAGCAATGTAGGTGGCATCATTTGCCGTCTGGAGCGACACCATTACTTCGGCTCGTGGGCAGTCCCAGCCTGTGGTGAGCGCCTGCTTGAACAGGATGAGCCGCACGGCCGGGTGATCCTGGATGTCCTGCGGTGCCACGTAGTTGATCGAGTGCTGGCCGAACTGCTCGGCTGTGTGCGACTCCAGGGCATGCGCGATCGCACCTCTCACAGCCAACTCTGGCCACTCTTCTAGGCATGCGTCCAGCAGCGAACCCACAGCGTCAGGTTGTGCGCGGGTGGGGATTTGGAACACGAGGGCGGGACGCACTGGAGGCTCGTCCTCGGTCTCCGTGAATGCGTTCCATGCTGTATCGATGTTGCGCAGGCTGGCAACCGCCTGACGAACCAGGGTCGTTTCCATGTCTTGCGTCTCGCCCTGATAGGAGATCGAGAGCACGTCTTTGATGAGACCAGACTCGCGAACCGCAGATACAGGTACGGCCCACTTGCGCGGCACCCGATCCTGCGAGCCTGCTGCGATTGCAGCATCAAATCTTGCTGGCGTGGCTGTTATACCGAGGACGATCGGTGCTGCGCGTACAGCCTCACTTCCATTCAGCAGTCGTTGCGTGATGGTCTGGTCTTCCCCTGAACGACGACCAGTACCTCGGTGGGCTTCGTCGATGACCAGGTAATAGTGCGCGCCATTATTCTTGATTGTGTTGTTGATGGTCTCCCACAGCGTCACGCGACGCCGACCTTCGCGCCGTGTAATCAAGTTCGCCCCAGATCGCACCTTTTGGATGTTGAGGAAGTACACCTTGCCGCTGTCGAACTCAGGCTGGTCGAACCCGTCATCGAGGGTGATCAGGTTCGACGAGGAGAGACGATCACCGGAAGCATCTCGCAGCTTTTTTCGCGTTTGCTCGTTGAGAGCGGGGTCGTCAGTGAGCCAAAGGAAAACCGCCTTGGGATCTCCCTGGGCGTCTGTATCCGGGTCGCCGAACAAGATTCGTTCGATTACCGCTGCAGCAATTACGGTCTTGCCGGCACCGGTCGGAGCGGACAGGGACACAGACCCGTGCTCGCCATCCTGGCCGTACTGCTTACTGGCTTTGCGCAGGTCGCTGGTGACCTTGGCGGTGGCCTGTAGCTGATAGTCCTTGAGCTCAAGAATCACGACCGCACTCCTGTGTTGATGGCAAACGAAGTCAGGTACGACTCATAGAGGCGCACAGGCGTGACCGTGTCCGGGAGCTCAATAGCGACCTGCTGGAACACCGCTTCTGAATCCGTAACGATAAAGGCGTGAGTGGCCTTCTCTGACTCGCGAATGGCGTCACAGAATCCTGGCCAGGTGTCGATGTCGAACAGAACGCCATAGTGACTATGTTCTGGCAGCGCCCATCCAGGCACCAGCTCGTTGATTCGCGGACCTTGTGCACCTGCCTTCAACCAAAGAAGCGGGGCGACAGCCTCAAAAGCATGACCTAGCTGTACGCGATCCGGGTCTTCGTAACTAAGTTTGAAAAACTCGACGTTTTCCTGGAAGCCTTCTGACATCGGGAACTCGTCGGTGAACCTGTAGTCGCCTTCGACGTCATTGCCCTCAGGTGTCTTGCCGGTGATGGCGGAGGCAATACGCGGCATGGTGATATAGTCGCAGATGCCCCATTTTTCCCAATCAGGATCGCCAGGGCGCAATCCCTCATCGCTCAGTGCAGCTTGTTCGCTAGCTGCCACCTCGTTATTGGTGACAGAGATACATTGACGCCGCCCGCCATCCTGTCGGTTTAATCGCATGACAGCATGGGCTGTGGTTCCTGAGCCCGCGAAGAAATCGAGGACTATTGCTTCTGTTCGAGATCCAACAGCAAAGCGAAGTGCGTCTTCGACTGCATAAAGAGACTTAGGGTAAGGAAATCTTCTGCCTGGGATAACATCTCGCAGTAGCGTCGTGCCATGACCAGATGTTGAGTGCGAAGGAAGATTCCATATAGTTTTTGGCTGCTTTTGCTCATTCACGCTTTCAACAATCACCGCGCCGTCCTCGTCTCGCCCTGAGATAATTAGGTCTCCACTTCTAATCGCGGCGATTTGGCCGACCATTAGATAGCTTGGAGTCCGTCCGCCCCCATTTCTTCTTCCAAATTTGATATATCCCAAGGCTAAGTACTGATTGAACGTTGGCAGACTAAGGGACCAACGACCATCGCTGCCATCCCTCGAAATCGGCCAAAGAACAGACAGGCCCTCGGGTATTAAAACACTATTAACATCTACTCCATCAGGGATTGGCTCTCCAGCGCGTACAAACTTTAGCGTGTTGGCGTCGAAATATAGTGGATAAAACAGGTTAAACCTTCCAGATGTCTGGCCCGTCGATGCAAGCCGAAGCAGGCTCTTCCAGCGCACTTCTGTTCTTTCATTCTCGCTTTCGCTAAGCATGTCAGACCGCCATGCCGGAATGTTTTCTTCGCCAAAACGCACGAAGAAGATATATTCTTCGCAACGTGCGAATTCACCTCGGCGAGCGTTTCCCTTTCGATTAATAACTGTCGAAACCATCTGGATTCGTCCGCTTGGAAACAGCTGTTGGAGCAGCAAGCCAAGGCGAAGGTACTCCTTTTCGTCAATTGTTACAATGAGTGTTGACCCTTCTGGCCTCAGGAGCCTCCTAGACACAAGCAGGCGACGCTCCATGAACGCGAGCCACTTAGAGTGTCTATATAAGGGAACCTCGAAATATTGCCGTTTCCAAGGCAACATTGAGAAGCCACAAGGACATCCTCTGCATCTGCAGATCCACCAGAACACTGGCATCCATGACTTTAAGCCGAGGCGGTTGTCCCCCTGTCG
>Ga0247836_1001918_pt1 | contig 31785 bp, 28 predicted proteins | sample LaCruzMarch2015__4_FD_187116 | JGI IMG/M metagenome (GOLD analysis project Ga0247836, IMG submission 187116) | Freshwater microbial communities from meromictic Lake La Cruz, Castile-La Mancha, Spain - LaCruzMarch2015_14m | ecosystem: Environmental > Aquatic > Freshwater > Lake | place: Spain... | reverse complement strand
CGCGTTAGAGCCGGTGACACGATATGAGCACCCCGAATCTGCCGACTGGCGACTACGTTCTTACCAATTTTCGTTATCTCTCGGCGTACAACGAGCTTGTCGCGCGCATCGGGCAGCGGCAGCAAACGCTTTCTCTTTTCGTTGCCATCTTCACCGGTCTCGTGGCGGCGGTGATCGCGACGCGAGACATGTTTCGCACCAGTCATGAATCGATCGTGTGGATCCTGGTGGGTTTCCCGGTGGCGGCGATCGCTCTCACTCTCCTCAATTTCAAATACGAGATCCTGATCTCGGTCCTGCGGGAGTACCTGGCGGAGTTGGAAAAGGTAAAGGACGCGCACCTGAGCTTCCCGAGTTACAACTGCGATCCGCTCATTGCGCGTCGGGCGAATCAGGCCCGGAGTCTGCACGATGTCACGTGTGCGGTCCTGATCCTTGCGTACAGTTCCGTTGCCACCGGGGCCTACATTGCCATCTGCGGAACGCCGGAGAAACCCTACCCGCTTGCGATCATTGGGGTGGAGGGGATTGGCATCCTGTGTTTCGTGGCGAACCTGATGTTGCGCAAAGCGCACTATCGACCGTTGCCCGCAGCCTCCCCGGGTGCCGCCCGCATGCCGCAGGGCGAGAACTACTGAGGAGCCTGAGGTGACATGGGTCAGCCTGACCCCGTCTGTTCCGCAAAGCGGAGCGAACGTTCCGTTCAAACTCCGCCGATTTTCGTATAGAGCGGAAGGGGGAACATTCGATGCTGGCGAAACAGTTGCATTGAACCTCGTTTGACCCCATCCGTCGATCTTCGCAACGTGTTGGGGAATGCCAGTTTTGGTGAACCAGTTTCGGAGCATCCCCAGGGGGATACATCCGGTTAAGACGCGGGCGATGGTCCACTTTAGAACCCGGGGGCCGTTGCCCTCTCTGCGGGTGGTGTGATTTCATGGCGGAAATTCTTCCACTCTCTGCCGCAATTGAGCGCCTTGTCCGGACTGGTGACAGCGTTGCATTGGAAGGTTTTACCCATCTGATTCCCTTTGCCGCCGGGCATGAAATCATCCGCCTGGGGATCACCGATCTCACTTTGATTCGGATGACCCCCGATATTTTGTACGATCAAATGATCGGCATGGGGTGTGCCAGGAGGATGATTTTCTCCTGGGGCGGGAACCCCGGGGTTGGGTCGCTTCATCGGTTTCGCGATGCGGTGGAGAATGGCTGGCCCCGCCCGCTGGAGATCGACGAGCATTCTCATGCCGGCATGGCTTGTGCCTATGAGGCCGGGGCGTCGGGTCTCCCCTTCGGGGTTCTGCGGGGCTATATCGGCACGGATCTCGCCGCCAGAACGAAGGGCGTTCGATCGATTGACTGTCCGTTTACCGGAGAAAAGCTTGCGGCGGTTTCCGCCCTTCGCCCGGATGTGGCGATTGTGCATGCCCAGTGTGCCGACCGATCCGGCAATGTTCTTTTGGAAGGGATCGTAGGCATTCAAAAGGAGTGTGTTCTTGCGGCCCACCGTTCGATCGTGACGGTAGAATGCATTGTGGACGAATTAGCGCCGTCCGGAGCGAACGCGATCATTCTTCCCGGATGGGTGGTCACCGCGGTGTGCGAAGTGCCCAGGGGTGCTGTGCCTTCGTATACGCACGGGTACTACGGACGATCGAATGCGTTTTACAAGGAGTGGGACGAGATTTCCCGCGACCGCAGCCGCTTTCGAGCCTGGATGGAGGATCAAATTCTGGCACCTCAAAATCAAGGGAGGGATCTGGCTGTATGGTGACAAAACCTCTGACCGGGACGTATACCACAAAGGAGATGATGACCATCTCGGCGGCGCGCATGCTTCGTAACGACGATGTTTGTCTTGTCGGGATTGGGGCGCCCTCAGTGGCATGCAATCTTGCCCGGTTTACACATGCACCGGATCTTCGGCTGATTTATGAGTCAGGAACGATTGCCTCCCGGCCAACGATTCTTCCGCTTTCGATCGGTGATCCCGAGTTATGCGAGACGGCCCTTACGACCGTTTCGCTTCCCGAGGTGTTCCGTTACTGGATCCAGGCAGGGCGGGTTTCCGTTGGGTTTCTTGGAGGTGCCCAGATCGACCGGTTTGGGAACCTGAACACGACGGTCATCGGAAACTATGATCACCCAAACGTGCGTCTCCCGGGCTCTGGTGGAGCCCCTGAAATTGCGAGTGGATGCGCCGAAGTTTTCATCATCATGGAACTTGCGCCCCGCCGTTTTGTTGAGCGCGTGGATTTTATCACCACTCTCGGGCATGGTGGTGGAGGACGTCATCGTTGGGAGCTCGGTTTACAGACCAAAGGACCAACCAAGGTCATCACGGATCTTTGCATTCTGGAACCTCACCCGGTCACCAAGGAACTCATGGTTGCCTCGATTCATGCCGGAGTGACCCGCACCATGCTCGAGGAGCAATGCGGATGGCCGATCCGGTTTCTCGAAAATGTGGCAGAGACGGCGGTGCCGACCGCGGGCGAGTTGGATGTTCTTCGGGATCTTCTGGCGCGTACGAAGCAGGCACACGCGGGGGAGAGGGTATGAAAAACTCGTTTCGCCCGGGACGATTATCGGACAGAGTCACGGTGTTCACCGAGAGGGGAATGTCGGCGGGGAGGAACACGATTGGGGACACAATGATTTATGACGGAATCGCTGCAAGTTCGGCGCCGCTGAGGCCTCTGGACTCGTGTTTCTCCGTGCCTTGGAGCCTTCGTGAGAGCCATTTCCAACGGCGATGATGCGAGAGGTATTTATCTGTGACTTTGTGCGAACACCGATCGGACGCTTCGGGGGGGCGCTTGCGCACGTGCGCACCGATGATCTGGCGGCGATCCCGATTCGCGAAATGGTGCGACGCCACATCGGTTTGGACGCAGCCGTTGACGAGGTTTACCTGGGCTGTGCCAACCAGGCCGGTGAAGACAATCGCAACGTGGCCCGGATGGCAGTGCTACTCTCGGGACTTCCCGAATCGGTGCCCGGCCTCACACTGAATCGTCTTTGCGCCTCCGGCCTAGATGCGGTCGGCGGTGTCGCCCGGGCGATCGCGTGCGGCGAGATCGACACCGCCATCGCCGGCGGGGTGGAATCGATGACGCGTGCGCCCTTTGTGGTTGCGAAGTCCAGTGGCCCTTTCCAACGCAGCATGGAGGCGCACGACACCACCATTGGATGGCGGTTCATTAACCAGACCATCAAGGACGCGTATGGCGTTGATTCGATGCCGGAGACTGGAGAAAACGTTGCGCGGGATTTTGGCATTTCGCGTGCAGATCAGGATGCTTTTGCCCTGCAATCCCAAGTGAGAACGGAGCGTGCGATGGTTAGTGGCTGGCTCGGCAGACAGATCGTTCCTGTGTCCGTTCCGGCGGGTAAAGCGAAGAGCGTTCTGGTGGCTAACGATGAGCATCCACGGCCCGGATCGACTCTCGAAGCGTTGGCTGCTCTCAGGCCGATTGTGACGTCTGATGGAACGGTCACCGCCGGGAATGCCTCCGGGATCAACGATGGAGCGGCGGCCCTTCTGCTCGCATCGCGCGGCGCGGTCGATAGGTTAGGTTTGACTCCGATTGCCCGGGTTGTCGGAATGGCCTCCGCGGGTGTGGCTCCGCGCATCATGGGCATGGGGCCGGTGGCAGCTGTCAGGAAACTCTTGACCCGATTAAACTGGACGCTGGCGGACGTGGACATTATCGAACTCAATGAAGCTTTTGCCTCGCAGGCGATTGCCTGTCTTCGTCAACTCGGAATTCCGGAGGATGCCTCGCACGTCAATCCCTATGGCGGGGCTATCGCTCTGGGTCATCCGCTGGGGATGAGTGGAGCCCGTATTGCCGGAGCCGCTGCGATGGCATTGGCGGGCGGCGGCGGGCGCCGGGCCATTGCGACGATGTGCGTGGGGGTGGGGCAGGGTGTGGCCATGGCGTTTGAATCCGTTGACTCGAAACTATGAATGAGAAGATTTGTACTTTGCTGGTCATTGGCACCGGAACGATGGGTCGGGGAATTGCCCAGACCGCGGCGACTGCGGGCATGGAGGTGCGGCTCTACGATGCGGAGCCGGGTGTGGCCGACGGTTGCAAAGAAGCCATCGCCGGAGCGCTCGCGAGAGCCGAGGCCAAGGGATTTCTCGGAACGGACTCGATCCCGCAGATTCTGGACAGGTTGACTCCTGCTTCCTCTTTGGACGCGTGCAGCGAGGTGGATGTGGTACTGGAGGCGGTTCGTGAGGATCTCGAAACCAAACGGGCGGTGTTTGGAGAGGTGGAGCAAATCGCGGGACCGGAGACTTACCTGTGGACGAATACGTCGATGTTATCCATTAGCGAGATCGCGGCTCTCCTTCGCAGACCAGAGCGCGTGGTGGGAACGCATTTTTTTAATCCCGTGCCCCGGATGAAGTTGGTCGAGATCATCGCTGGCGTAAAAACGTCCCCGCAGGCCCTCGCCGTGGCGGAACGCACCGTGACCGCTTGGGGAAAGGTGATCGTGCGTGCGCCGGATTCACCAGGGTTCATCGTGAATCGCGTGCTCGACGCAATCAAACGGGAAGCTCTCGCGCTAATGAGCGAAGGGGTTCCCACAGAGCAGATCGATACGGGAGTCCGCCTGGGATTAAACTTCCCGATGGGCCCATTCGAGTTGATGGATTTGGTCGGCCTCGATACCGCCCTGGCCTGCCTGGAAACTCAGGCAGCTCGGATGGGACGGGATAAAGATGTTGCCCCGCAGGTTAAGCAGTTGGTGAGGGAAGGTAACCTTGGTCGGAAGTCGGGGAAAGGCTTCTATTCGTATGGAGATCGGTAATCGCGTTTGCGACATTTAGGCGACGCCCGTTACCCTCTCTCCGTCCACCCAGGAATAAGAACGCAACGGTCGCGGGCGCTTCGCCGGTCGAAAGTGACCTGCTTACGTAATTGGACCGGAGAGAGAATGCCCGGCAATCCGCAGAATACGGGAGCGGCGATCAGCCCACTAACCGATCCTGCAGCTGTTTGCAGGGTGCCGAATGCAACGGTTTAATCGGATTGGGCTGTTCGACACCGAAACGTTTGGAAACCATGAGCTATGGTGTGGAGAAAGGGAAAAGCCGGAGAGAGTAACCCCTCCAGGGTGTTCACGGGCCGCTTGGGTTTTGCGTTGATCGAGCTTATGGTCGTCATTGCGATTGGCGTGATTCTGACGACGTTCTCTCTGGTGTCCTTTGTTCAGATTGGTCGTGGAAGCAACCTGACGAATACCGGTCGTGACATCTCCGACCTCCTCGAACAAGCACGCGCGTATGCGATGGCGCACAATACGTACGCCTGGGTGGGATTCGCAAAATCTGGCACGGATTCGTTGCTGGTGGGTGTTGTCGCTTCGCGGAATGGAAACTCCAATCCTGCCCCGGCTGATCTCGTGCGAATCGACCGTGTCCGAAGTTTTGATCGCGTGCGGGTGGTTTCCCTTGATTCGTCCGGGGCGCGGCCCGCTGCTGAAAGCGACGGTCAGATCGCGAACCTAACGTCGGCAATTCTCCCATTTTCGATTGAGGGGGGAAGGCCGATCACGTTTGATTCGCAGGTGATCCAATTTGACAGCCGCGGAGAATGCCGGATCGCACCGGACCAGCCGTACCGAATTGCGGAGCTCGGCCTTCAGGAAGTGGTCGGTGACCAGGTTCGCAATGTCGATAACTACGTGGCCATTCAAATCGGGGGGTTGAGTGGTGCCGTGACGTTTTACCAGCGATGAACATCCCTTCTTCGGTGAAGGGGTTTTCATTGGTTGAAGTGACGATTGCGTTGGGGATCGTAGCCGTAGGGGCGTTGCTGCTGTTGGGACTGCTGCCGACAGGCCTCGGACTCGCGCGAGAAAGCTCCGACGAAGCCATGGCGGTGAACATCCTTTCCAGTCTCGCGACAGAGATAAACAGTTCCGACGGTCGCACCAATAGATCCCTGCGGAATGGAGTTCCGCTGACGGTGGTCAATTCGGGTACCGCCTATTTCGATGAGCACGGCAAGCGGATTATCGGGGGGACGAACCAGGGCTCCCGGTATAAGGTTTTGTGGTCAGTGCGAGCCAAAGATGCTGCCAGGAACGTCTCTCAGAATGTGTATCTTCAGGTTGGCTGGCCGGCGGCGAGCGCTTTGCCTTCGGGTTGGGTGGAGACGGTGATAGTTCTTCACGAGGATGTGGCCACAAACTAGAAGCTATTCTGGAACCCCGTGAGCCAGCGTTGCGAGTCGATTTCGGTTGGATGCGAGGAGGGAGCGAGAGGCTGGATCCGATGCGATCCCGCCCGAGCGCAGCGACGCGGCATCCGACCGAAAGCGCCGCAACCCGCATGGGCAGAGGTTTGGCGGGCTGCCGGACGGCGTTGTTCGTCGGTCACGGGTCGCAACGGATCCGCTCCCTCCTCATGCCTTGTCGACAGCCCGCCAAACCTATGCGCTGGCCCACGGGGTTTCGGGATAGCCTCTAAGATTCGGAGACGCTGGGCGTTTGGAAAGGAGGGCGCGTTCAGCATCCTTGAACTGCTGGTCGCCATGGCCGTGTTCGCCATCGTGGTCGTTGTTTTGCTGTCGGTTGCCGACAGCGCTATCCGGGTGACCAGTGCGTCAAGGCTCAGGATGAGTGCCGATTCCGCGAGCCGGGAAGCGTTGGGTCGCATGGCGGCGGATTTTTCCGCTCAGCTTCAAAGGAAAGACCTTCCAGATATCGTCGAAAAGCGAACGGGAAACGATCGGATGGTGTTTCATGCCGAGGTGGACGGATATGGAGGCGTTCGGGGGATCTCACGCACCAGCTACCTTGTTTCCGATCATCCGGAAGTCGTGAACGCTGTTGATAACTTCGGGCGGATGGTCCTCCTGCGGGGAGTGGAAGGCGTTGGCTGGGAGTCAGGCTCGCAAGGTCTTCTGTTTGGTAGTTCAAACATTGCAACATCAGTTAACTTGGGGACGCTGGACGTCGCGGCATCGGACGTTTTTCGCCTGGAATTCCTGTTTCTCATGGCTGACGGGACCTTGCGCGCCACCCCGCCCACGGCTTCCGTGGGAACAAACATGAATCTTCTCCGCGCTTGGGGAGAACTGTCTGCCGGGGAAACCGTAACGGGAGTGATGGTGGCGTTGGCGGCACTTGATTCAAAGTCTCGTGCGCTCCTTCCTCCGAATGGGTTGGAAACGCTTGCCGGTCTTCTCCCCGACGGCGTTGCAGGCACCGACGATATCCTGACCCAATGGGAAGGAGCGCTCGACGCCGGTAATCTGCCGCATCCCGTTCTCAAATCGGTACGTTTTTACCAACGAACTTTTGATCTGCCGTAGGGCAAGCTCAGAAAGGCAAATGCCGCTTCGAATGGCAGCTACTGCGGGATGAGGTATTTCTGGTTCAAATCCACCGAATCCTTTTCGAATGCTGCGAGTGCCGCCGAGAACTCCGGTGGAAGTCGAAATGACGATTTGTCTGTGGAGAACTCATAGATCGAGAGCATCCCCGACTCTTCACGGGCCACCGGCAGTTTGGTCTTACGATCAATCAGTGCGGTTTCCATGACCTTCGCGTTGGGATTGCCCGCGACCTGCGCATACGGGACGCCGCTAATCGTTGGAATCTCAACGTCGACCCCGGGTTGATTGGGACCGGAATTTCTGAGGGACGGCTCTCCAAAGTACTTTCGGAACACATCACAAGCGTGTCCGCGGAACGTCGCTTCTCCAAGGTAAGTATCGGCAGAGATCCAATTCAGTTCCTCAAAATGCTCGGGACGGGGTGCTGGGCCCCCTGATGGATCGAGCGAGCTCTGAGCCTGAGGTTTTCCAGATTGCGGATCAACGTAGAGGAGTGCGGACTTGGTGAGATAGATGGGGGGCTGAGTCTTCCCTCCATAGCCCGAAATCGTTCGGCGAACGCCCCCGGAAAGCGCATGCGAAGTGACGCTAACCTTCGACGGATCCGGCGTCTCCGAGGGGTTAGTCTTTGCTGGCCTTTCGATGGTAACGGTCCAACTCGTCCCATCTGGTATGGAAGTAACGAAAGGCGGAGCCGGTATGCTCTTCAAGGCCGTAATCTTAAACGTTGCATCCTGGCCTATGGCAACACGTGGATTCGCCAGTCCACTAAAGACGCCAAGCAAGCAAAGGAAAACGGCGGGTGCGGGCAACTTGACCATTGGCAGTTGTTACTCCTTAACCTTCTCCCGTTGAACGCTAACCACCTCGCCAGTGATGCGGTCTATTGCGACATGGATCCATACGCGGTGCTCCGCTCGGACGATGAAATCGCTTTCACTGTTGGCCGCGGTTGTCAGCCTTCCGGCCTGAGCGACCAGATCGACCATTAGATTCCATGTCCGTGTGGAACCGATTTCTCCAAGCGCTCGCACGGCGGCCTCGCGTTCTGTTTTGCGGATGTCCGCCGCGAGGATGTCATTGGTTCCACTGCGATCGAGCACCCGCCGGACAAATTCGCCGCGGTCACGGAAAGACGCCTTCTTTGATTCCGCGACGATTCCGGCCGCCAGCGCAATCGCCTGAGCTGCAGTCATTTCGGGAACCCCATCTTGTTTGTAGGTTCCCCGCAAGAGCGTCGCGAGCACCGCTTCCTGCCGCGTGTTCAAGTTAACCTTGCCGGCAACTAACGGAGAGGTCCCCGTGGTTTCGTCGAGGGAGAAGACATCCAAGAGGCCAAGGTCACCAGACCACTTGGTGGAGAAATCCAAACTCTTCCACGGGGTGTCCCGAAAAACGTAGCCCATCTCGCCAACGCCACGGAAGGGACGATTGAGAATGACTGGGCGGTCTGCGGTCCGGGCGGGAATGGTGGGCAAAGCTCCCCAAAAGCCGTCGGCCGGTCGGATCACTCCATCGATGTCAGAATAACGCATGGGACGTTCGGCATTGAGTGTCGTGGGATCGTTCGAGATCAGTCCGTAAAGAGCCACGGGGGACGTGGGCCAGAAATGCTCGAAACCCGGGGCGCTCGCGGGCGGATTGTATCCGCTCGGTCGTGTGCTGCTAATGACGTTTTTCCCGAGAAGGTAGCCACCTCGCGGGGTAACCCAGTTCAGCCAGGTTTGAGGCTGCGCCGCATCAAACACTCCGGTCCAAGGTGCGGGTACTCTCCGAAGAAAGGCACCCATCGAGTTGTAAGTGGTTTCGCTCAGACCAAAGCGCACGCTCCGTGGATCCGCTTTGGTGTAGGATGCCGCTCCACCATAAACCGCGTTGCTTCCCATCCACTGGTAGAACCCGCCCAGCGTGGCGCCTGCCTCCGAGTGGTGAGTGTTCTCGAGTAAATTGGCTCGAGTGATTTGCCCATCCTGAAACGGTTGTCCCAATGAGAAGACTCCCTCGACTCGCTGATACGTCACCCATGTCCCATTGACCTGACCCTGTAAGTCGAAGGCATACGGAAACCCGTTTCGTGGCGAGCTTCGAATGTAATTGTGGGCCTTGGTTCCCATCCTTGCATAGACGGTTGTCGGTGCCGTCGTGGGATCCGATCTTGTGCTGCCGCTGGAAAATGTAAGCGGCGGTTCAACGGACCAGTACGGTAACGTTCCCGGCGGGAACTCGAAGACAGTTCCGACGGGGTAAAGCCTCTCTCCGCCAGGGCCCTCGGTCTCGTAGGCCGATGCTCTTAACTCCGAGGTGCCAGGCGGAAAGTTGGTTAAGGCGCCTGTTCCCGTTGGATTGATCAGCCTGACTGCAGTTTGCGAGCCGGTGGGCCCGACCCACGCCTGATATGGGAACATCGTGCCCATATCGTACCAATAGTTAATTGTCTTCTGAAGGTTCTTTGGACGTTCGGATTTTCGTGGGATCGCCGCATTTGGCTTCGAAAGGAGCGGCGTTGTTTGGATGGGGACGGTGCTAAGGTTGTGATGGGTCAACAGAACGCCGGGCACATCACCGGTCCTGGTGGGCTCTCCGCTCCCAACTGTCACAGGTTCGGAGTAGCTGGCGGGCGGGAAGCGCAACTCCAATTGAAACTGGTCATTCAACGCCCTTAGAGTTTTTGTTATGACGGTTCCGGGGATGGGCTTTCCCTCCGAATTGTAACCGCTCAGAGTCCTTTCGACGTGGCTGGTCCCGCCGTCATAACGGGTGTCGGTCTGCGGATGAATCGCGCTAAATCCGTCGTGCCACAGCGCGTTCTGGGTGGAGCCAGGGGGGAAGATGGCATTCTGTATCCAAAGAGAAGGCGAAGTGTTGTCAATTGTGGTTCCGGATGAAGGGATGATTCGAAAGTTCGTAATGCCGGCCGGAGTGGCAGCATTCTGGTGGGGATTCCAGACGTCGAAGAGAGCCCACACCTGGAGGCAATCCCGGGGATTGGCCCCGTCGAAGGCGTAATTCGGACGGTATGGAGTGACGGAAATTTGGGTAATGTAAGGCAGGTTCTCCACGCCGTACACCTCGATGAATTGATTGGGCACGCCAGAGGGATACCGAATCGTTGTCGGAATATCGTTTGCGTCCCATTGATCTATAAGGTTGGCTCCAATCTGGAGAACCTGGCGCACGCGGAGCGCATCCACTGGATGGGCTCGAATCCAAGTGTTATCCGTATTGTGCTGATCGAAGTTCATGCCGGTCTGGCCCATCAGTTTGGCCGTGAACTCCGGCGACGACCCGCTCTTGCCCAACGAACCGGCCGCGATGACCCCTTGGAGGATTTCAAAAAAGTTCGGCTCGCGGGCTTTGGGCAACATCGTGCCGGATCCCGTCGGATCCGGAATGGTACCGTCGCGGAATGCGGCAACCTTTTCGAGGCTGGCAAGACGACCGTTGATCCTTGCTGTGTCGTAGAGAAAGCTCCCGTCGCTCTGCCGTTCCAGGCCGAAGTAATAACTTAGTTGGTTGGCGTCCGGGGCCTGTTCTGCGAGTAGCGACAGCTTGTTCAAAGGGAATCGCCGTGGGATCACCGGAGAACCCCGGGGTGCCTTGGTTGGCTCATTCGGGCGGGCAAGCACGACGTCTTCTGAGAATCGGACGGAATCGCCGAGCAGATCCGGATTGAGTTCGCTCTGAGGGGTGTCGCCGGCGTTGAAGTAAGCTGCGGGAATAACAGGACCATTGGGATCTGGCGAGTAAGCTGGAGCGTTGACGTCACGGCTGAATGTTGTCAGGTATGGCAACCGGCTGGCAGGAATCGGGCTTCCCGCTCGGCTTGTATAGCGGATCATATCCTGCCGACTGACCAATGCTTGCTCGCCACTGGCGGCGTCGAGAAATGTGCGTTTGGGGTCAAAAAGACCGCCATTTGTAGATGACGAATTCGTGGAACTGCTTGGCCATCGCCATCCAACAAACGAGGAGAAGTTGGGCAGCGCGGCGTCGCCAAGCCCATCGGTTAAGGATACCTGATGAAGCCGACCCCGGATTTTGTTCTCCGCCACGTCCAAGAGATTTCCCACCACGTTAATGTCAATAAGCCCGCCCACGTCATAAACCACATAAGCAAATCGGCCGATGACGAACTGGTCATTTTCAGGGGAGTGGTTGCGCAGCGCCGGTAGCGTCGTGGCACTAAACTCGGTGGGAGTCGTTCCGGTGCGCATCAGATAGATCCAGTCGGGTATCGTAAATGTCGCAAGCTCGGCGTCATTCATTAGTTTGGGCAGATTCCATCGCTCTTTGGTGAAGCGAATGCCGTTGCGCGAGGGGGTGTCGGTTGAAATGGCCGCACCCCTCGTGGCACCTTGTGTAGACGCATTGAAGCCCGGTGCGTTTGTGAAGAACGGAGTGTTGCGCCGACTGACCTTTAGCAGATTGGCGATGCCTTCGTCGCCCGATCGCTGAGGTGCCATCGTGGGTGCGCGGCTTTCTCCCGTGATGGGATCGGCAACGATGTTCGGACGTTTGAGATGAACGCTTGCGTTGGCGAACGGCGCACTCTCCGGCTGGGATCCTGAATCGATTTCATTCACGAAATCGTTCATAATTGTTCCAAAGGCCGCCTGAGCAAGTAACTCCGCCTCCGTGCTTGATGCGCTCGTCGCACTGATCTGCCTTTGTAGGGTCGCCCGGGAAAAGTAGGCCATCACCAAGCCGAGAAGCAACACGAGGACGGCGAGGACAACGACGAGTGCGAACCCCTTCCGCTTTGTTTCCGTGGAAACCAATGGGATGGGAGATGGCCGCATCAAGGTGAGAACTTAGCGCGCGTTTCCGAAGACTTCGAGCGAGAAAGGGGAAACGCCGTGCTGCGGCGGGAGACCCCGGTCAGCGATGACGTAAACCTCTGCATCCTCGCACCCGCAAGCCGGACCAAACGCGGGAAGGTCCAGCGCCCGGGCATCCACAATCTGGCAGGCGTGCAGCGCGAGGGCGTCAAGTTTCGCCGCCCAGTACCCCGTCACGTTGACGAAGGTGTCCCAAGACCTCCTCGAGGCTGTGACCGGGGGCGGAGTAATGTCATGCCAGAACAGGAGCATGCCCTCATAGCCCGCCGCCCGGGCTTTTTGGTAGGCGGCGCAAACCAGAAAACAGCTGCCGACGTGTTCGATATTCCCCGTCTCCATACTGTGGCTGAGGATGGCCTCGGGCTGTTTTTCAAGAATCAGATCCACCAAGCGCTGGACGCAATCGGCATCCTCATATGCTGTCAGGATGGTCGGGCAGTTGGGCGTGAGGCTGTCCGGCTTTTCACTTCCAAAAACCAGACGTTGCACGTCGCCATTGTCTTTCGTGTAGTGCCGTTGCGGATGGTCCAGATGGACCGGTTTCGTTCCGAAAAATGCGGCCGCCACGTCCGTTTCCCTTTTCCTCTGGGGCATGATCTCATGCCACGGTGGGCGGCGCGACTGGCGTTTCCCATTGGCGTCAAGTGTGGTCCAGCCACCCGACATGTTATTGGTGGACATCACATACACAATCTCATAGCCCGCCCGATGGTACTTGGCCAGCGTTGCCCCGACGTTGAATTCGATGTCGTCGGCATGGGCGCCAACGGCCATGAGAGTCTGCTTGGTCATAAGTGCGTTTGAATGATGGCGATCTGGACCGTTTCCCCCGGGATTCCTGGAACGACTGGTTCGCGCGGGAAAACGATAGCTTTCTTCCAATGGTTTTCAAAAGGCTGTGACGATGCAACGGTTGCGTTGAACCGCGTCATCTGCGCAAAGCATGATGGTTCCGTGATGACCGCCCGTGGCGCCTCTCCCCACGCCCAGTTTTGGAATGAAACCGTTGCGCGATTTCCAGCGATTTCAGGAGTGCCATTCGGTGCTGGTACGTGTATCCCCGGTCAGTGAGACCCAGCCGTATATTGACGGAAATCCGAGAGGGGAAAGTGGCAACCTGCGCCAAGTTGAACTTGGGGGAACCCCGGATCGTGGAACTCGCCGGAATGGTGGGATGCTCCAGCGTGTGGCTCTGTAACGAGCATGTTCCAGGTGAATGGACCACGATCGAGCACTCCGTGCGTGCGGCCAAGGTTCACGACATGGACGTCATCGTCCGCGTGAGCAAGGGCAGTTACAGCGAGTACCTGAAGCCGTTCGAGTGCGATGCGGCCGGGATCATGGTACCCTACGTTGAAAGCGCGGAGGAAGCGCAGCGCGTTGTCGAGATGTGCCGCTGCCATCCGTTGGGATCCCGCCCGATGGACGGCGGCAACGTCGATGGGAGCTTCTGCGGCCTCGATGCTGAAGATTATATCCGCTACTGCAACGAGGACAAATTCATCATACTCCAGATCGAGTCGCCAAAGGGAGTAGAGGAGGTGGAAAAAATCGCCGCTGTGCCCGGCTACGATTTTCTACTCTTCGGCCCCGGGGATTATTCGCACCGCCTCGGGAAACTGGGGAAGATCCATGACCCCGAAGTCCTGGCGGCGCGCAAGCGGGTCGAAGCTGCCGCCATGCAGAACGGGAAATGGGGCGTGGCGGTCGGCTACCCGGCACCCGCCGCGGAACTGCTCTCCCGCGGGTACCGGATCGCCCAGATCACGTCCGATGTGGTGGCGCTGCGGGGTGCGTTTACGAAAGCGATCAACGATTTTCACACGGGCTTCGGTGTGGCACAGTCCACTTATTCGGATGCTCGGTAGACGCTTAAGGTATCAAAGGCTTCGAGGAGCGAAGCCCGATCTGTTGCAACGGTTTCATCCTGCAGCTTTCGTTCGGGGGCGATGACGCACGTTAACCAGAGAGTTCAGATCGTTGAAAACCACCTTTTTCGAAACGGCTCGTGGGCATGTTTACCGCTCTCCGGAGGGTAGGAGCGAGGTTGCTCTTAACCCCCGCTCTGCCGTGTTTTCAGACGGTGAAGTGGCGTGCAGTTTCATGCTGCAGTCCGGCTTCGGCATGAATGATTTCAAGGCAATGCTAGCCTTCTCGCAAGACTCGGGCTCTTCGTGGAGTGAGCCGATCTTGCTTTGGCGTCATCTTCTGGACCGCTTCTCCTTCGTCGGCCAAATCAGTTCGATCCCAGGGACCGACTCCCTGTTGTTCTTTGGAACGCGTATTCCCATCGATGTGCCAGGCGAACTCTATTGGCATGATGGGTTCAAGGGAATAAAACAGAACGAATTAATTTGGGCACGCTCCGACGATCGCGGTCAGACCTGGGCGGATCCTCAAGGTATTGGGATGCCGCGCGTGGGTTCTGCCGAAGCTCAGGGGCCGATCCTCGTGATGCGAAACGGGGTTTGGGTGGCTTGCTATGCACCCTACCGGACTTGGAACCCCGATCTAAAGGTGGAATTGAACTGCCTGATGCAGTTGCGGAGCGAGAACGAAGGCGAATCGTGGGAGTTCTCCCGCGTGATGACATTCATTGAGCCTCAGAGCGGCGCTGCCGAAGCCTGGATCGCTGAACTAACGGACGAGGTCCTCATCTCGACGTGCTGGCATACGAATCTCTCAGATCAAGGCGAAGACTTTACCAATAAGTACGCACTCTCACCGGACGGAGGGAGAAGTTGGTCCGGTCCCCACGACACCTCCATTCAGGGGCAATCCACAGCGCTGCTCGCGTTGAATTCCAGAGAGGTCCTGATGGTTTACAACCAGCGTAAGCGCGGAGAACCGGGGATTCGGGCAGCAAAATGGATCGTGGACGAATCCGGTGCGACTCTCGTCTGCGATGACTACCTCTGGAAATCCGAAATTGGAACGAGGAACCGCTCGTCGGGGAACCATGCGGATTGGACCGACTTTGCCTTCGGTGAGCCGGCTTTAGCGCGGGTCAACGAGGATCGGTTGCTGCTCGTGTTTTGGGAGAAGGGCGAAAGTGGAGCAAGTAGCATCTCCTTCCGACTTTACGAGGAACGGGTTTGAGGCAGGAATCCGAGATTCGCCCGCGCGTTGAAAGTCCGCGATCGGGCTGGGTTTGGGAAAATAGGGGCCGTTGTCTCCCGACCACGGAACGCTCCGCCGAGAAGATGGGTGGGTCGCGGTAAAGTTCGGTAGGAACTCGTCGCCCATTTCAAGCAAGGCAAGGACTTGATTGCCTCGCACCCTTCCGTGGTCAGGAGACCACGGCCCCGTTCGCAAGTGCTCGGCTCCATCCATGCAAGCGTGCTCTACACCGTAAGTTCTACTCAGTCCTGCTGCAACGGTTTCAGATCCGGTGGATTTCAAACCATAGCTCAAGAGCCAGTTTATGTTACGCATTGCAGAGGCACAGGTTTCTCCGACGCTCCGTCAGATAGTAATCACATCCATAAGCAACATGCAAAAAACCAGCTTGGGCAACATCCGCCGGACCAAACGTCTGATCCAATGGGGAGCGTTCATTGGTCTCCTTGCGGTAATCATCTCTTTCGTGGGGTGTGCTGAGAAAGAAGCTAAGGCTCTGGAGATCGTCCGCGACGGGCAGCCTCAGGCGGAGATCGTGGTCGCAACCGATGCGATTTCAAGCGTCCGGCTCGCTGCCGAAGATCTGCAAAAGTACGTGGCGCAGATCTCGGGTGCCACGTTACCAATTGTCGCATCGCCTAGCGGAAAAGAGATCAAGCAGATCTACGTGGGCGATTCCCCGCAGTTGAGCGGTCTCGGGGTAAAAGTGGATGGGTTGCCGCCGGAGGGCTTTAGGATTGTGGCCCGGGAGAATTTCATCGCCCTCGTGGGTCGCGACGAACAGCGGGAGCCGTTTCCTTACGACAGACGTGTCCCGGGATCCGAAGAGGAATGGCAGAAATTTTCCGGACAGCCCTCCGGGGCGCCCGGCGTGAACAACGGACTCCTGAACCGCAAGCTTGGCTTCAGGACCATGGATGCGACGGCAACCCTCTATGCGGTATGTGAGTTCCTCGAACAGTTGGGCGTGCGCTGGTATGCGCCGTACGAGGACGGGACCGTCGTTCCGGAGAAGAAAACCCTCTCAGTGGCCTCGCAGGATATCACGATGGCCCCAAAGTTTCCTTATCGCGATTTTTCCTTCTACAACACCATGCGGGATGATGCAGAGGGGGTGCTCTGGTTCAAGCGGATGAAGTTCGGTGCCTCGCACACTTACGCAAACGATGCACATAGCATTAGAGACATTTTGGGCTCCGAACAAATCAGAGCCAGCCATCCCGAATACTACGCCAAGGATGCGCAAGGCAAGCCGCTCGAAGGACACAATGGCGGTGTTCCAAAACTCAGTGATCCTGGTTTCCAGGCCGCCTCCCAAGTTTTCGTGAACAAGGCTTTCGATGCCTATCCTTCTTTGAAGTCCATGACCCTGGGTATGCCAGATGGATTTACAAAAATTGACGCCGAGGATGCCAAGAAATGGGTCAAATCCGATGCCACACCCGATAATGTGTTTTCTGACTACGTCTGGGCCTATTGGCTAAAAATGGCCGAGGACCTCAAGGTGTCAAAGCCAGGGAAGTTTCTCAACTGCTACTCGTATACGACGTACAGCGATCCGCCATCAAATATCGAAAAACTACCGGACAATATAGGGGTCACCATGTCTTACGGGGCCGACTACTCGATGCTGCCTCTGTACACAAACGGGCTTACCCTCGTTCGAGATAAGTGGCTGTCGATGTTGACCTCCGGGAAGTTTTTCATGTGGGAGTACTGTTTGTACTATCGAAAGAACAGACCTCACGTCCCGGTTGTGTTCACCAAGCTGCTCCAGAAAGACATGCAGCGGATGAACGGGGTCTGCGAAGGAAAGTTTATCGAGGTGATGCCTTGGGAGGTCGAGGGGAAAGGTCGGCAGATCGCGTATCCCGCGCTCACGCACATGATCCACTACCTGCAGGGCAAGCTCTACTGGAATCCCGACCTCAATCTTCAGGCGCTCCTGGATGAATACTACAAGCTCTACTATGGGCCAGCGCAGGCGGAGATGAAGGAATTCTATGAATTTGCCGAGGAGGTCTGGACGCGGCCAGATTCGCGGAGTGTCACCCCGACCACAGGCTTTCTGAAGGACGCCGATGTGAAAAAGTATTTCGAACTACTGTCGCGAGCTAAGAGTCGCGTCACCGAAGAAAGCATTTATCACCGACGCATCGCCCGTCTGGAAACCGAAATGAGTCCTCTTAAGTCGTTTTTCGATCGCTTGCAGCGCTCGGGTCCGGCATTCATCGGCAGATTGGGCGAGCCGCCCGCAAATCTGGACGGAAACCTGAAAAAGCCTCTCTGGGAGGGCGGCGAGTGGTACGACATGCGGGAGCTTACGAGCGGTCATCCTCTTCCGGATGAGATTCGAACCCGTGTCGCCTTCCGGCTGTCTTCCGACAAAAAGACTCTATTCATCGGCGTGGATTGTGCTGAACCCAGCATGGATAAGGTAAAGACAACTGCGCAGAAGCAAGACGATCCGGCAATCTTCGATGACGATGCAATCGAGGTCTATCTGGAATCACCCGAGCGCTCTTTCTTCAAGATCGTCGTGAACCCATCCGGACTCGTCTATGACGAGAGTCACGATTCTACCATTGTGACGCGCGATACGATGCCCATCCTCTGGGCGCCTGGAACTCGGGTAGCGGTGGAGAAAGGGGCGCGCGGGTGGAGTGCGGAAATCGCCATTCCGACCGCTGACCTCGGCGACACCGTGCTTGGACCGCAAAAGAGCCATCCTTGGGGGGTTAATGTGTGTCGCATGCGCCGAGCGGGCAACGAAGCGGAGGCGTTCGCCATAGCTCCTACTGGGACTAATCAGTTTGGCGTATTGAACAAGCTGGGTTCGCTCACCATGCCGCGGAAGTGATGCTGCAGTTCGCCCGGACAACGGTACTCTCCAGAGTGCACTTAGGCACTGAGGAACCCCCCAAAAAACGGATCATCCGGAAAGTTCATGCTTATGCTGTGGCCTCCGACTTTTGCGAGGCATTGTGCGCCAGAGGCGCGACGGACATTAGCCCGACTGTCTCAAGTGGGGCTGTTGGAAGACCGCAACGGCTGATGAAATCACGGCCCAAAGGTCTTTACGACTGATGGGTCAAGCGTGGTTCCGGGGACGGGTTGAATAGCCGCAGATTAACAGGATTTGCGCAGATTTTCTCCCGGCTCAAAACCAGGCTCTTGAATGCCAACGAGGAGGCGGAAAAGTTCGCGGTGCCCTTCCATCGCGGCACTGAGCACGGCGTAGGTTAGGTCCTTTTCAAAACAATCTGCGAGCATCGGCGAAAATCTGCGGCCCCAGGCATGAACTTCTCGGAAGAACCCAAAAAACCGCATTGTTTGGGCGGGTTTTGGCAACACTAACGGAAAGTGGCGCGATTTCTGCTATTTATTTGTCCGCATGAAGAACGCATCCTATTGGCTCTCACAGCTGGGAAACGATATGGCCGTAACGGATCGAGACCTAATGACGTCTCCCGAGGCATCGATGGTCATCGAACCCCAACCGCTCTTGCAACCGTTTCATAAACTGACCGTTGACTCAAAAAGGTCTCTTGAGAAGATTTAGCCCGAGGTTCCCTTTACTACGATGTACAAACTCAAGCGCTCCGTCCTTTCGGTAACTGTTTGCCGTATCTTCGTTTGGTCTATTCCACTTTCGGGAACTCTCTTTGCAGTCGATGGTAGTTGGAATACCGACTCAAGTGGGAATTGGTCAACTCCCGGAAATTGGTCTTCCAATCCCTCGATCCCCGGAGGCGCGGGGTCCACGGTAAATGCGACCAATAATATTACTAGCGCTAGCCGAACAATTACCATCGATTCAACTTCGCGGACCGTCGGTATTCTGAACATCGGAGACTCCAACGGAACGCATCAGTTTATCGTTGCTGGGTCAGGAACCTCCCTCATCTTTGATAACTCCGGTTCTCCTGCCCAGTTGAACTTCGTGGCCTCGGGAGGTGCGCGGAATGATACTGTCTCCGCTCCCATTCTTCTGCAGGATGATTTGAACATTAGCAACGCTGCTTCCGGGGGTAAGACGGTTGGAGCGATCTCGTCAAACTCCACGGGAACAAAAACGCTTACGAATCAGGGAACGGGCGCCGGAAATGTGTACGTGTCCGGAGTGATCAGCAACGGGGCGGGAGCGGTTGCAGTTAGGCAGAATTCCGCAACCAGTCCGTTGGGATTTGCCAACAACCAGGCGTTCTCCGGTGGGTTTACGTTGGACGCCGGCATTGTTCAGTTGGCTCAAAATGTAAGCCTCGGTTCCGGAAGTGTCACCCTAAATGCGGGAACGGTGAATCTCGGGTCAACATCCGGAGGGACCATTAACAATGCGGTCCAGGTGAACGGGAACATCAATTTCATCAGTAGCGTGAGCGCCGGTGCCGGGAACCTTTCGCTGACCGGTACCACGACGATCACAGGCAATCGGACGTTTAATGTGGGAAAAAACACATTGAACGTAACGAATCTCGTGGAGAGCGGGGGGAACTATACTTTTACCAAAGCCGGGGCAGGCACGGTTTTTCTTGGTGGCAATGCGTCGTTGAATCATACGGGAGGAACGATTATTCAAGCCGGAACACTCTCTGTCGCCGGCCTCGGTAACCACTTGGTGGACGCGGCCCCGGTGACCGTGGAAGGCGGAGTTTTCGATGTATCTACCACAGAGACGATCGGCGTCCTGACATTGAGGAGCGGTTCGGTGACTGGTTCGACCGGTACCTTTACCGCCAGCAGCTATGAGGTGGAATCCGGTACCATCTCGCGCGCTCTCGCGGGATCAGGACGTACCTTAACGAAGACCACCAGCGGCAGCGTGACGCTGTCCGCAGCGAACACCTTTACAGGCGCGACTTCTGTGAATGCCGGCACGTTGGTTGTCTCCGGTGGCGATATCAACTCCAGTGCCGTCTCGGTGGCAGCCGGAGCAAACTTGGTTTACAACAGCGCCACCGCTCGAACCGGGACGTTAACGCTGGGCGGCAACGGAACCGGAGCAGGGAACCGGGCCACCTTGAGCGGAACGGGCAACATGAACGTGGCCATCACTCTCGACAACATTGGCGACACCCTGTCTCCTGGTAACAGCCCCGGTACCCAGAACTTTTCCGTGGGGCAGACGTGGAATTCATTCACGTATCTTTGGGAAACAAATAACTTCACGGGCACGACGGCGGGAACGGATTTCGATCGGATCACGATATCGGGCGCTCTGAACCTCACCGGTGGATTGGGCGCCTACCTTCTCGACATAACTTCTCTGACAGCCGGAAACGTCGCGGGAAATGTCGCGAATTTCAGTGATGTCAATCGGTCGTGGACGATCCTGACGTCCACCGGGATTACAGGCTTCAATGCGGCGAACTGGACCGTTTCCACCAATAACTTTTTAAGTAGTCCCTCCTCAATCGGCACCTGGGCCCTCAATCAGGTGGGCAACGATCTCGTGCTAACCTATGCGGTTCCAGAGCCCTCGACATCGATACTGATTCTGGGTTCAATCCTGACGTTAGTGTTGGTCTTCCGCAGGAGATCAAAAATCAAGAGTCAGTAGTGACGAAATCGTGGTTGCTTTTGTGAGTGCTGTTAAGTGTCCCGTGCTGCCCCATTGGTCCGCCTGGCCAGGGATCCTGCGTGCGCTGGTTTTCGCAGTCCTGTTGATTCCAATGCAATCCCGGGCGGAGAAGCGAGTCGACTGGATCGCCGGGGACGGTGATTTCAACGAAGCAGGGAACTGGGCGGACGGGGTGACTCCCGGCCCGACGGACATAGCGACATTTTCGCCACAAGGGTCAATCAATGTTTCCTTAAAACAGGATGCCGCCGTCGCTGCGATCGAGAACAATGGCGTCAGTCCTGAAGAAAAAGGCTCAGATGTGGCGTTTGACCTCGGTGGCAAAACACTGACGATTGGCGTGCCGGACAGCGAGAGTAAGCTCCTGCCGCTCTACGTCCAATCCCAAGGTGTCACGGGGATTCGCAAGGTGACATTCAAGGAGGGATCGGTTGTGGTTAACGGCGTCGTGACTTTGTCGAATGTTCCATCGGAAGATCCGGCGATTCTCGTCGTCGGGAAGGGCGCGGAGTTGTTGTCGTTCGGTGGGGGGATCGGCAACGTCGGCAAGGGGGAATTAGTGATTGAGGACGGCGGAGTCTGGATCACCGAGAAGGCGGTTCGAATCGGCCGAACGGGCCAGGCGAACGGACTCGTTCGTCTTACCGGTTCGGGTTCCGAATGGAACGCGTTGGGCAAGGGAGAAAGCTCTGGCGATTTGATTGGGATCGGTTCGGCCGGGACCGGAAGTCTGGAGATCCTCGAGGGGGCGAAGGTTCGAGCCAACATCGTTCAGCTGGCTGCCCACCAGACTCACGCGGAAACACCGCCTGGCGACGGTCGGGGCACGCTGCTCGTGAAGAATAAGGGCTCCTCATTGGAGTGCGCTACCCTTTACGTGGGAGGGGGAGTGGACCGCGCCAATCGACCGCCCGCCGTGGTTGGTGGTGTCGGTTCTGTAATCCTTGAGGATCAAGGGTTGGTGCAAGCGAGTGCGCTTTGGGTTTTCCCGTTTTCCACCCTCTCGTTTGCGGGCGGTACGCTCGCGCTCTCGAGTAATGCTGTGGCTGAAAATGCGGTCATGGAACCGCGGTCCGTTCTTAGTTTTCAACTGGGGGCGGCGGGATCACCCGCTCCGTTTACAGTGGCTGACCTAACCATTGATCAGGTAAAGCTGAGCATCATCCCCGGGGATTCGTTCAAGGCAACCGTCGCTCAGGTGTTTCCGCTAATTAGTTACAGCGGGGAGATCAAAGGGACATTTGCCGGTCTTGAGAATGGAGGATCGGTAACGGTTGGCACGCACACTTTTTCCATTGATTACGGCAGTGGAAACGACAAGAGCATCTCGCTCAAGGTTGTCCGCTAAGGATCACTCTCCCCCAGTGTTCGACAATTCCCACGGCCAAGCGGGCCTCGAGCCCGACGATCTCGCGTTGGAGACCGTTTGCATCAAGTTTTCGCAGGGGAGCGGGGTGGGCGAGGTGGCACGCAAGTGGCAGGGAATCCCTGGAATCGAGCGGGCGAAGAACGGACGGCTCTGGGCGGCATGGTACACAGGCGGACGAACCGAAGATGAATTCAACTATGTCGTTCTGGTAACCAGTGCGGACGACGGGATGACGTGGTCTGATCCCATTCTGAGCATAGATCCCCCGGGTGATGTTCGAGCTTCGGACCCGGTGCTCTGGCACGACCCTCTGGGTCGGCTATGGCTATTCTGGATGCAAACGGCCCATTGCGGGATTACATTCGATGGCCGGGGCGGGGTTTGGGCGATTGTCTGCGGGGATTCCTGCTCGGCGGATGCGGAATGGTCGGCGCCACAACGGGTGGCCAACGGCATCATGATGAACAAACCGACCGTGCTCTCGACCGGGGAATGGTTGCTGCCCTGCGCCATCTGGAGTCATAAGGGACCCTATCGGCACTCGATTCCCGAGGAGCAGTTTTCCAATGTAATCTGCTCGACGGATCATGGAGCATCTTTTCATCTTCTTGGTTCCGCCGACGTGCCGGGGCGGCAATGCGATGAGCACATGATTGTCGAGCGGGGGGACGGTTCTCTGTGGATGTTGGTGCGCAGGCGCGATGGAATTGGCGAAGCCATCTCGTACGATCGGGGTCGGACATGGAAGGCATCAACGAACATCGCCTTGCCGGGACCAAACAGCCGATTTCACATCCGGCGATTGCGATCCGGGCGCTTGCTGTTGATTAATCATTTTGGCTTCTCTGGGAGAAGTCACTTGACGGCGTTGCTCTCGGAGGATGACGGCGCGACCTGGCCGCACCACCTTTTGCTCGATGAACGGGAGTTGGTGACGTACCCCGATGCGGTGGAAGATCCCGATGGAACGATCTTCGTCATTTACGATCGTCAGCGGGTTGGCGAGGGAGAGATCCTCATGCAGACGTTCACAGAGGAAGATATCCTTCGGAACCGCACACCTGGTTATCGAGAGCGGGAGCCGCGGATTGTCAGTGAGGTGCCACGGGTTGCTCTCGGGGGTCGATTGGTCGACTTTACGGACGCAACATGGATTGATCAGTTGCTGGGAGCCGCGCGCTGGGAGGAGTTCAAAGCGGTGGTGCAGGCTATGGAAGGGGAGGGCGAACTCGCCATTCCTCCCGTGCGATTTGATGGCGACACGCTGCATTTGTACGGAGTGGTTGAGCCGGGAGGCTGCCTTTGCGTGGAGTTGGAAGACTCTAGCGGCAATCCGATTCCAGGTTACACACGAACAGACTGCGAGAGAATGTTCGACTCGCAAACTGACTGGTTCGTCCGATGGAAAAGTGGCCAGGATCTACGGCCATTGGTTGGCCGGTTAGTCCGTATAAGATTTGTGCTTCGGGAGTGTAAGCTGAGCGGCTTCCGATTGATCAATTAAACTGTCCCACCCTTTGATGAAGAGTCCTGCGCTAATTGAACGTCGTCTAATTGTAACCGATGAGAAACGGATCAATCTGCCGCTGTGGCGGAGGATCCTTCACGGAGACTCGGGCTACGAATCAGGGTTCGTGCTTTCGAAGGCCCCAATCCTCGCAAAGAATCCAACGCGCTTTTTAGTTCGGCGGGTAGGGGATCGCCTGGTCATTTATGCCCTGCTTTCCCTCTACAATAAGAATCCTGCCAAAGGGGACGATCCGCACGCCGGGCCCGAGTACCTAGGAAACATTAGTCTCACGCTTGGACCCACAGGAGATGGCGCAGCCCAGATGTCGATGACATTTGCTGAGGGTCGGGCTCCGGGCTATCGGCGGGCGCTTATTGACGAAGCCGCCAAAAGCACGGCTTATCCGGTACCGATGCCGCTGGAGTGGAGTTTCGAGCATGCTTTCAATAACCGCGGCTGTGAGTTCGAGTCTGAGGAGGTGTTTTTCCTCGCAACGTTCCGCGAGAAGGAAGTCTTCGCGCTGAGCGATCGTGTTGGGTTTAACCTATCCAGAGTCGACTGCGATGCCAACGAGGTCTCGTCGTGGAACTTTGCGGCGGGCATGGGAATTCTCTCCCGGAATGCCTCGGTCAGGATCCCGGCGCGTCGTGCGGTTTCCGTTCCTGTTTCGACAGAGTTTCGAATCTCGGTAACGAACGATATTCTGATGGTCATGCGGCATCTCCCGTATTCACCGGCGAATCTCGACGGGGAAATGCGTACGCTGAAAGCTTGGGGGGTGGAGCGCATTCATTGGATTGACAACACCGGCTATCCTGCGGCGCCGGGTTCGCACTACCAGACGTCCTTGCGCAAGTGTGGCCCGCTGCTCCCAGCAGGGCGCCTCGCCGCCAAGGCCAACAAGTTGGAGTTTGTCGCAGATGTTAAGCTCTACGACCTCTCCTATCTCACGGAACGATCCTCGGTCGGAAAGCAAAAGTCAGTGCCGGTATTCGATGGATCAGCCTGCGTATCCCTTTCTCCCGAAATGTCGGAACGAACGGATATCTTTGCCAGCTCCCACCCCGACTGGCGTTGGAAGACGGCTCTTCCGCTGACCACCCTCAAATTCTATTCGCTGGAAGCGTTTCCTGCGCTGAAATCTGGGGATTTCGAGCTTGAGGAAAGCACCGACAATCTTCATTACACACCGGTCGAGCGGAGTAAACTGAAGGTCCGGGTGCGTCACGTGGACCGCCCGAACCGCCGCTGGCATGTGGATCGGGTGCGCCCCGAAGTGGGGCATATCGCATGCTGGGTGTTGGAGTTGACCGGACTGACCATAAAACATCCCTTCCTGTCGATCCGGGTTCGGAAGCCGGGTGCGGGTTTTGTGAATTTGCAATTTGCCGCGCTGGAGGCTTTGAACGAGGCGGGCGAGGAGGCCCCATACCTATTTGGCCGAGGCGTGGGCGAGTTGATGCCTTTTGAGGCGAAGAACAAGGATCATGCGGTACGTCGGTACTCGTTCAGCGCAGACGGGATGCTGAGCGGGGGAGACGAGCCGGTCGTTTCCTTTGGACGGTGGTCCCTGCAAAATCTGGGAGTATCCTTCAACGAGCCCGAATCTATCCCCGGCATGCTGGAGCCAACGCATCCGGTCACGCACAAAATCTGGTTGGATCGGATCGACTACTTCCTGGAACACGACGTCGACGGCATTAGCATCCGTCCGCTGCGCCATCACCGGGGCTGCCATTCTTGGACACGGTTTTCCTATGCGGAGAGCGTTCGGAAGATTTTCCAGGAGCGTTACGGGCGGCCCATTGAACCAACGGATGAGGATATCCTGCGCGTGCGGGAGATTCGAGGGGAGGGTTTTGGAGAGTTTCTACGGGAGGCCAGCCGAAGAACCCGCCTTCGACGGAAAAAGTTTATCTTTCAGCTCGAACTTGTGGGGGGTTCCCTCCGGTCGGTGAATTCCCGGATGGGCTTCACCTACAACCTTGAAAAATGGATCGCTGAGGGAATGTTTGATGAGATCCATGCCCGCCCGATCTCCGGCCACAACCCATGGTTGCGCACGGTTCTTCTGCCGTATGCGAGAAAGTACGGGGTCGGCGTCCACATCGTCACAGCGAACGGGACGGCCGGATTCAACCATGCCGAGTACCTCGAGAATGAAAGCATTGTTAACGATGGGCTCGCATTGGGTTACTCCGGGGTAAATTTCTACGAATCTGTTAACCTCTATGACCTCACGGAAGCCGACACGATTCAGCCCCGCGCTTTGGCCGAGGTGGTTCTCAGACGGGCTGTCGAGATAGCTAAATCGAACCGAGCCCCCAGAAAGAGGTAGACAACAAATAGGTTTCGCCGACGCTCTGATGGGCACGTCCAAGGCGCAGGGGAGTTCTCTTCGGAGTGAAATCTGCGCGATCCGCGACCCGATAGCGATAACGTCAGACGGACTCACCGATCTCGCTCTCGTCGGGAGGAGCCATCTCTCCGCGAAACCAACGTGGCGGAACGAGAACAGTCTCGCAGGCTTCAGGAAGTCCAGAGTCCCATTGTCCGAGCTTGTTTGTCAGCAGATTCACCGCCCAAGTGCCGAGTAACTCGTTGCGCGTGTCGATCCATCCGAAAAAGGACTTCCCGCGAGGCTCTTTGAAAATGATGTAATTCTCCGGAGAAACGAGTTCATTCGCTCCCTCGGGAAGAACCACGGCGGATTCACAAATCAGGCACTGGATTTTGTGCCGCTTCACGAGAGTGCGCAGCGTTTTCAGGGTGAGGGTGGTGTGATCCAAAAACAACTCCTCGCCGAGGCTCACACCGCCGGGATGATTAACAATAAAGGAAGCGCGGCTGGAATGATGCGACCGGCGGTTGGTTTGGTCGTCCCAAACTGCAGCGATTCCGGTGCCGAAGGAGTGTCGGGCATGATGCAGCGCGATCCGCATGGCCTGAAAGTAATCAAACCGAACCGTATGGAGCGGTGGATGAATCAGCCCGGATCCGAGCACCACGCAACAAAAGTCTTTAAGGTTAAACCGCACATAGGCTTTGCACGTGTGGAATGAAGGAGCGGCGATGAGTACTCCCTGAATTCCCCGATGCCATAGCAACCGCATGAGACTGTCCGGAGAACGCTCCGTCGAAGAAAACTCGTTAATGTTGTAGCCGAGTTCATCCGCTCTCTGCCGAACGCTGGATTGCATGGTCAGAAGACGCCGGTCAGATCGCGGTCCTGGAATCTGAGCGGGCCAGATTAGGGCAAGATTGCCCCGGAATGCCTTGCTCTGTTGTCGGCGCATCTTCGACATCACCCGACCGACAAGCGGATTGCTCGAATAGCCTAGTTCCGTTGCCGCGGCCAAAATCCGATCGCGGGTGACGAGTTTAACCGCCGGATCTCCGCGAAGCGCCCTCGAAACCGTCGCCTTGGATACACCCACAGCACGGGCGATTTCATTCAGACCAACAGCGCCAGGACGGATCTCCAAGTCCGGCTCAGGCCCATGGGGATTGAGCTCGTCGACTGAATTCATCAACCCGAACGTTAGCGAAATACAACGGATTGCCGACTAGAAAACACGGAAATGCTCCTCATGCGATGCAACAGTTGCATTGTGTTGTCCAAATCGCTCTTAATCCTCGACGATTAAAGGGCGTTCGGAAAGTGGCGTGTTTCCATCGGGATGAAACGAGAGCCCTTCGTCCGAGAAGTACGCGATCGGGCGGTAGCCAATCCTTCGCGCGGCCGAGAGATCGAAACGCTGATTGTCGGATGCCGAGACAATATTGAATATGCCGGATTTCACCGGTGTCTCGACCGCACATCGGAACGCTCGTGCCACGTCCTCTACCGCAACGAAAGTCGAACGGGCTCGGCGGCTTTTCTTCCATGTTACGTCGTGTGAGTGGCCGATCGGAAATGGTTGGCCGATGCGAAGCGAAAGCACCTCCAAGCCGTAGTTACGCACATAAACCTCCCCAATGTGCTCGCCAAACAATTTGGTACACGAATACAGGCCGTTAGGTGTAGGGACGTCGCGTTCCGAATAATGAAGCTGTCGGCGGTTCCCCAATTGGACGGTTAGACTGCTCGTGTATATCATGCGACGAACCCCGCACCGCACCGCCGCCTCTAGGAGATGAAACGTAGAGGAGGGGTTCACGCAAAGCATCCGCCGGTCATAGTCTGCGATCTCGCGGTCCGGAGGCTTGGTGCCGGGAGGGAGGTCCGGCGCTTGTGTAATGGCTGTGTGAATGATGATGTCTGCACCCTGAACCGCATCAAGGGTTTGCCCAAAGTCCGTGAGGTCCGCCTGGCGGTAGGCTGTTTCGTTCCCGTCGGGCGGTGAGATATCAGTCAAGATCAGCGGGTATCTCGGCTCCAGTTCGTGAATGATAAAGCGAGCCAGCTTCCCTCGGGCGCCCGTCACGACGATGTTTGGTCGATCCACACGTTCGGGAAAATCAGGTGCCATAGAATGAATCTGCTTTGCGGATAGTCGTGTGTGGTTGGGAACGTGGGAGTCCCAGTCGACATTGAAAGCATGCGGGCAGCCCCCCCGCGAGCCCAAGAATCCGGCAATGTAATGGTTGCATTGGTTAAGGTGTTTCGTTTTTCAATAGCGGGGTATCTAGTTTGGGGAGCGACCGCTTTGGCTTTCCTGTCTTCAGACGGGTTCGCATTTCTATGACTTTCAAACCATTTCTTATTGCCGTCGTCACGACGGAATACCACAAGAACTCGCACGCGGACGTCATTGTGTCGCGCTGGCTGGAACCCCGTCCCACCGATGCGCTCTATGGATGGACGGAGCCCAAGACGCAGATTGCCTCATTTTATGTGGAGCAGCGGGTCGATGGAAGGGACATGTCCGCCCGATTGTCCGAACAATTCCATGTGCCGCGATTCCCGACGGTGAGGGAGGCCTTGTCGCTCGGTGGTGCGAGTCTGGCGGTCGATGCCGTCCTCCTCATTGGCGAACACGGCGACTATCCGGTGAACGAATTCCACCAGAAGCTGTATCCGCGCAAACGTCTCTTCGATGAGATAGTGGCGGTCTTTCGTGAGAGTGGTCGCACGGTTCCGGTGTTTTTCGATAAGCACTTTTCATGGAACGCGGAATGGATTCGCGAGATGTACGAATGCATCCAGCGGGAGCGAGTGCCCTTTTTTGGCGGATCATCGACACCCTACTCGCCTTGTATTCCCGCGCTGGAACTTTCCGATGCACCGGAGTGTGAGGAGGTTGTTGCAATCTATTACAACGCGCTTGAGCCCTATTTGTTTCACAGCCTTGAGTGGGTGCAATCGATCATTGAGCGCCGGCCGGGTGGAGAGACGGGTGTTCGCGAGATTGTCGCCTGGAAAGATGACGATCTTTGGAATGCGTTAGACTGCGGTGAATTCTCATGGGATCTTCTCGTTGCGGCCGCGTGCCGTGTTCCTCCCGCCGGGGAGGCGGCGATTCGCGAATTACGGGCGAACCGGGCTCATGCGGTTTACGCTTTCCAACTCCGATACCTGGACGGACTTAAGGTTACCCATTTCATGGTAACGGATGTGATCAAGAAGTGGTGTCTGGCTGTTCGCGAGGCCTCCGGCCGGATCCAGTCCGCGCGGCTTGGGACGGAAGGTGAAGAGCACTTTTTTCCGCATTTCGCACGCTTCTGTTGTCAGATCGAAGCCTTCTTCTTAACAGGTAAAGCGCCGATCTCCCCCGAGCGGCTTTATGTCACAAGTATGGCAACCGCTCTCTGTATGCACGCTCTGGCCCAGGAGGGAAAGCCGCTTGTCACGCCGGAGCTGGCACGTCCCTTCCCGAAGTAACGGGACCGGCTTGCGTCAGCCGCTCCCCTTGCTCGACACCCAACGAAAGTCAAAAGAGAGAGTCTGGTTTTGGGAGGTGGTTCGGTGCATTTCTCCCAACAATAACTAAATCCGGTTCTTCCGAGAAGTTCATGCCTGGGGCCGCAGAGTTTCGCCGATGCTCGCAGATTGTTTTGAAAAGGACCTAACCTACGCCGTGCTCGGTGCCGCGATGGAAGGGCACCGCGAACTTTGCCGCCTCCTCGTTGGCATACAAGAGCCTGGTTTTGAGCCGGGAGAAAATCTGCGCAAATCCTGGGAATCTGCGGTTATCCAACCCATCCCCGGAACCATGCTTGACCCATTAGTCGTAAAGACCTTTGGGCAATGACCGTGATTTCATAAGCCTTTGCGGTCTTCGAACAGCCCCAGTTCAGAAAGTCGGGATAGCTTCTAGTCTCCTGAGTCATTGATTTCTTTCAAAAGTCAGGCGTGGGCTTGAACTGTTGCTGTGGAGAACCGAGAAATGGCGGTGAGGATTTCCTCGGACGTCCTTTGCCAGCATGGAGGCTTGGGGGATTGATTGTGGGTTTTAATGAAGTCCTGAATAGCGTGAACGAGCGAACCGACACTGGCATGGCTTCCGCGCTTGATTTGGCGTTGAGTGAGAAGTCCAAACCAGCGTTCAATCTGATTGAGCCACGAAGCGTGAGTTGGAGTGAAATGAAGGTGGTAACGAGGCCGTTTCGAGAGCCATCGTTTAATGATCTCCGTTTTGTGGGTTGCGTAGTTATCCAGAACGATATGGATGTCCACATCGGCGGGAACGGACGTATCAATGATATCCAGGAATTTGCGGAACTCGACGCTGCGATGTTTGGCAAAACAGCGACCGATGACTTTCCCGGTCGCAATATCGAGAGCTGCAAAAAGACTGGTCGTGCCGTGACGAAAGTAATCGGGAGTGCGACGCTCAACCTGGCCGGGCTTCATTGGAAGGATGGGCTGAGAACGGCTGAGTGCCTGAATCTGGCTCTTTTCATCTACGCATAGAACGAGCGCATTGACGGGAGGACTCAGGTAGAGTCCGACGATATCACGCACTTTCTGAACCAGTTGTGGATCCTTAGAGAGCACAAAGGTTTCGCTTCGATGAGGCTTCAAGCCGAACGCTCTCCAGATGCGACTGACGCTAGACTGGCTTAACCCGAGCTTCTTTGCCATCAGACGCGTGCTCCAGTGCGTGGCACCTTCCGGAGTCGTTTCTAAGGTCTTGGTGACGACCTCCTCAATACGCGCATCGTCCATCTGCCTCGGAGCGCCCGATCGCGGTTCATCAAAGAGTCCATCAACGCCACCATTCAAAAAGCGCTTCCGCCAAAGTCCCACCGTTGAGTTGGACGTCCGCATCATCTGAGCTACCTCACTGTCGTTCCTGCCCTCTGCGCACTTAAGAACGATTTGCGCCCGAAAAGCCACACTACGGGACTTCCTCTTCTGACGACTTAAGGTTTCAAGCTCCCCCTTTTGTTCCGCGCTAATGCTCACTCTTTTCGTCGGTCGTCCAGTCATGGAAGCGTTATACGGAAAACAAACCACTATTGCAAGAGAGTTCTGACTCAGGAGACTAGAACCTATCCCAAAACCAGCTTTTCATTAGGATGAGAATGAGTTAAGTTATTGGGATGTTGCAACTGACTGAGGATGAGCTTGATATGATAGATCTTTTGTTGCCTTCGGATCCCGCGAAGCCGCGGGGTGGGCGTCCTCGGAGCGACAGAAGGAAGGCGATTGCGGGTATCTTCTGGATTTTGGACAATGGAGCGAAGTGGAAAGACCTTCCGGACCAGTTTGGCGCTAAGAGTTCGGTGCACCGGGCATTTAAGAGATGGGTGGATGCGGGCGCTTTTGAAAAGATGCTTCGAGCTATGGGCGAATTGGTCCGAGACGAGAAAGGCTTCAAGCTCTTTGAATGTTATGTGGACGGGACGTTCGCCAAAGCAAGGGGTGGAGGTGACGGAATTGGATGCACCAAGGCTGGCAAGGGTGTCAAAATCATGATCATGGTTGACGCTAGTCTCCTGAGTCATTGATTTCTTTCAAAAGTCAGGCGTGGGCTTGAACTGTTGCTGTGGAGAACCGAGAAATGGCGGTGAGGATTTCCTCGGACGTCCTTTGCCAGCATGGAGGCTTGGGGGAT